>Ga0055481_10000198_pt1 | contig 18171 bp, 15 predicted proteins | sample Muzzi_PWC_D2_FD_57936 | JGI IMG/M metagenome (GOLD analysis project Ga0055481, IMG submission 57936) | Wetland microbial communities from San Francisco Bay, California, USA, that impact long-term carbon sequestration - Muzzi_PWC_D2 | ecosystem: Environmental > Aquatic > Marine > Wetlands ... | reverse complement strand
ATGGCCCCAAAGATAGGCGGCTCTTCGACTGGGGTGTATCTTGCCGGTGGGATCATGCTTCCCGCCCCACCTTCAACCCCTCACGACCAACCATGCCCGAACTCCTCTACGACATCCAGGACCGGATCGCCACCCTCACAATCGACCGCCCGGACAAGCTGAATGCCCTGAACGATGCGGTCATCGCCGAGTTGGGCGCCGCCGTATCCCGAGCCGAGGCCGACCCGGATGTGGGCGGCGTCATCATTACGGGGCGTGGCCCCAAGGCCTTCGTCGCGGGTGCCGACATCGCCGAGCTCGCTGCCCAAGGCCCGCTCGACGGGAAGGCGCGATCGCTCCGAGGGCAGGCCGTCTTCCGCCGGGTGGAACGCCTGGGCAAGCCGGTGGTGGCGGCGGTCAACGGCTTTGCTCTGGGAGGCGGATGTGAGCTCGCCATGGCGTGCCATATCCGGGTCGCGGCCGAGTCGGCCAAGTTCGGACAACCCGAGGTCAAGTTAGGGATCGGGCCCGGCTACGGGGGGACAGTGCGGTTGGCCCGGCTGGTAGGACGAGGACGCGCGCTGGAGCTTCTCCTCACAGGGAAGATGATCGACGCCGAGGAAGCCTACCGGCTTGGCCTCGTCAACGCAGTGGTCCCGGCCGACCAGCTGACGGCCGCGACCCGGGAGCTCCTCGGGACCATCCTGACAAACGGCCCCGTCGCCGTGCGGCTCTGCCTGGAAGCGGTGGACGCGGGCCTCGACATGTCTGTCGACGACGCCCTCCTCCTCGAGGCCAATCACTTTGGCCTGGCCTCGGCCACGGCCGACATGCGGGAGGGGATGGAGGCGTTCCTGGAAAAGCGAAAGGCGGCCTTCCACGGGGCCTGATGCCGCGTGGTGGGCCAAAGGGCCTCGCCATTTCCGGTGGCCTCGGGGGAGTGAATCGAGCGTGGGATAGGGGGTCCCGCCGCTGCCAATTCGGGGCCGGAGCGGCTAAATTTCGACATGCTTTTCCGCCCGGAATATCGGAGGCCGCGCCGGGGCGTGGCGTGGGGAGTCCTCCTGTTCGGGCTCCTCGCGGGCTGCGGTCAACGGGACCGGCCCACGGGGCCCAACGGCACCGGGCCGATCACGATTCCGCTCATCACGATCCTGACTCCGGGGGCCGATACGAGCGTCACCGCCGGCGACCAGGTGCTGGTGAGCGGTGTCATCACCGACGATACGGGTGTGGATTCACTGTACATCGATATCGTCGGTGGGCAGTCCAGCTTCCTCCCGTCGGATGTCGCCGGGAAGGTGGTGCCGTTTGGGTTCAACGTGACAACCACCGGTCTGGCCGGCCGCGTGATCGAGATTACGATCCAGGCCACCGACATCGACGGCAACAGGAGCGACCCGACGACGCGGACCCTCAGCGTGCAATAGTGCGGCTCGTCCGACTGACGGCCACTGGGTTTCGCAACCTCGAACGGATGTCGCTCGCGATCCCGGGTGACGGGATGGCGCTGCTGGGGCCCAACGGCCACGGCAAGACCAACGTGCTGGAGGCGGCGTATTACCCGGTGCTGTTCCGGTCCTTTCGCGGGGCGGCGGACGCGGACTTGACCGAGTTCGGCGGGGCCGGGTTCAAGGTCGAGTGTGCCTACCGGGTCAACGGCACCGACCATGAGGTCGGGATACGATACACGCCGAACCCCAAGCGCAAGGTCATTGTCAGCGACGGCACGCCGGTGGAGCGTCTGTCCGCGGCCGTGGGGCGGTGGCTGGCGGTGGCGTTCATCCCCGACGACGTCACGTTGACGAGCGGGCCGGCGGTTGGGCGGCGGCAGTTCCTGGACCGGCTCCTGTCGCTCGCCGATCGGGAGTACCTCCAGGCGCTCGGGCGGTATCGCGGGGCGCTCGCCCAGAGGAACGCCGCCCTCAAGCGGGGTGCCGGGAGGGTGGCCGATGCGTACGACGGCGCCCTGGCCGCCGCCGGGTCTGCCGTGGTGCGACGGCGACTCGCCTGGGTAGACGCGTGGCGATCCGTCTTCACCGAGGAATTCGCGGGCCTCGGCGAGACCGGGACGGCGGCGTTGTGTTATCGCGGCGACGCGGCGCTCGCCGAGCCGGGCGGGTGGCCGGCGGCCCTGGCCGCCTCCCGATCGGCCGATGAGGCTCGACGGACGACGACGGTCGGACCGCATCGGGATGATCTGACGATCACGCTGGCCGGGCGACCGATCCGGACCTTCGGATCGACGGGGCAGCACCGAAGCGGGGCCATCGCCCTCAAGCTTCTGGAATTGGGAACGCTGACCGCCGTCGCGACGGAGCCACCGGCCCTGATCCTCGACGACGTGTTCGCCGAGTTGGATGCCGGCCGCCAGCGGCGCTTGGCGGACCGGCTCCTGGCCGACGGCCCGGGGCAGGTCCTGATCTCGGCGCCCCGGGAGGACGAGCTCCCACCAGGGCTGACGCTCCCAGTCTGGCGAGTGGAGCGCGGCGCGGTTCGACCCGCGGAAGGAGCATAGCGCATGGCGCGGGATTCCCGGGCGACGCCGGTAGGCGACATCCTGGCTCGGTACCTCGATCGGTCGGGCCTCAAGGTCCGCCTGGATCGGACCCGCGTCATCGAGGAGTGGCCCCAGCTGGTTGGGCCCCAGATCGCGGCGGTCACCGAGCCGCAGTCCGTCAGCGCAGACGGCATTCTCTGGGTCCGGGTGGCGACGGCCCCCTGGGCGACGGAGCTCGGGCTCATGGCTCCGAGGATTCTCGCACGCATTAACGCGACCCGAAAGGGTCGCATTACCAGCATCCGTTGGATCACGGGGGCCTGGCCCCCACCCCGACCTTAACCGACACAGGGCTATGGCCAAGAAGCAGACGACCGACGACAGCAAGTACGGCGCGGGCTCCATCCAGGTTCTCAAGGGTCTGGAGGCGGTCCGCAAGCGGCCGGGGATGTACATCGGCTCGACCAGCGAGAACGGCCTCCACCACCTCGTCTATGAAGTCGTCGACAACTCGATCGACGAGGCATTGGCCGGGTTCTGCGACACCATCCAGGTCACCATCCACAAGGACAATTCGGTGACGGTCGCGGACAACGGGCGCGGCATCCCGGTGGACATCCATCCGGTCGAGAAGAAGCCCGGCCTGGAGGTGGCGTTGACCGTGCTGCACGCGGGCGGGAAGTTCGACAAGTCGTCGTACAAGGTGTCGGGTGGGCTCCACGGCGTGGGGGTGTCGGTGGTCAACGCGCTCTCCGAGCGGCTGGAGGCGGTGGTGGACCGCGACGGGAAGCGCCACCTCATGGGATTCTCCCGCGGGGCAGTGACCAAGGACCTCACCATCCTCGGCCCCGCCAAGGGCACCGGGACGATCGTGCGCTTCAAGCCCGACCCGGAGATCTTCACCGTCCTGGAGTTCAACTACGCCACCCTGGCCGATCGTCTCCGGCAGCTGTCGTTCCTGAATCAGGGCGTGTCGATCACGCTCGTGGACGAACGGAGCGACCCCGTTCGGCAGGACAAGTTCCTCGCCAAGGGAGGCTTGTCGCAGTTCGTGCAGTGGCTCAACCGCAACCGCAAGGCCCTCTACCCCAAGCCGGTGGCATTCTTTGCGGAGAAGGAAGGGGTGGAGGTCGACGTGGCCATCCAGTACGAGGACGGGTTCAACGAGAACATCTTCACCTTCGTGAACAACATCAATACCCACGAAGGCGGCACCCACCTCACGGGGCTCAAGTCGGCGCTGACTCGTACCATCAACGAAGCCGCGAAGCAGCGCGGGGCTCTCAAGAAGGCCGACTTCACGCTCTCGGGCGAGGATGTCCGTGAAGGACTCACCTGCGTCCTCCACGTCAAGGTCAAGGAGCCGCAGTTCGAGGGCCAGACCAAGACGAAGCTCGGCAACTCAGAAGTCGAGGGGATCGTGCGTCAGGTGGTCAACGAGCACCTGGGCTTCTTCCTCGACGAGCACCCCCCGGTGGCCCGGGCCATCGTCGAGAAGGCCGCCTCGGCGGCCCGCGCCCGCGAGGCCGCCCGCAAGGCACGGGACCTGGTCCGCAAGAAGTCCGGGCTCGAGAACGCGGTCCTCCCGGGCAAATTGGCGGATTGTTCCCTCGACGATCCGGCGATGTGCGAGCTGTATCTCGTCGAGGGCGACTCGGCCGGGGGCTCGGCCAAGCAGGGACGCGACCGCCAGTTTCAGGCGATCCTCCCACTCCGCGGGAAGATCCTCAACGTGGAGCGCGCCCGGATCGACAAGATCCTGAGCAACCTCGAGATCCGGGCCATCATCACGGCCATCGGGGCGGGTGTCCGCGATGAGTTCAAGTTGGAGGATATCCGCTATCACAAGATCATCATCATGACCGACGCGGACGTGGACGGCGCCCACATTCGCACGCTGCTGCTGACCTTCTTCTTCCGCCAGATGCCGCAGCTGATCGAGGCCGGGTACATCTACATCGCTCAGCCCCCGCTCTACCGCCTCAGCTACAAGAACGACGTCCTGTACGCCTACTCCGACGCCGAACGGGACGAGGCGCTCAAGCGACTGCGGAACGGCAACGGAGCGGACGTCAAGATCGGGATCCAGCGGTACAAGGGGTTGGGGGAGATGAACCCCGACCAGCTCTGGGGAACGACGATGGACCCGCAGACGCGGACCATCCTCCGCGTCACGATGGAGGACGCGGTCGAGGCCCAGAAGCTGTTCGACGAGCTGATGGGAGACGCCGTGGAGCCGCGGCGCCAGTTCATCGAGGCCAACGCCACCTACGTGAGCCACTTGGATATCTAGCCAGGGTTCCGGGCGCGACGGAGGTGTGGCGGGGGTGCGGCGTCGGCGTCGAAGACGCCTAGCTACGGACTTCGGTCTCCGCGGTCCGCGCGCTCCAGGTCCCCGAGGGCCTTACGCGCCAAGTTGCGTTCGGGCTGGAGTGCCGGGTCGGGGTCTTCCCAGAGACCCAGGAACCGTTGGTAGTAGACCTTGGCCGAATCCGTCTGGTCGAGCGCCTGGAACACGGCCGCGCGGAAGGCGTAGCTTCGCGCCAGCGTGATGAAGTCCGGATCGACGGCTCCCCCCACATAGCGCAGCGTGTCGAGGATGCGGTAGTGAGCCAGCGCCGCCTCGTGGAGCCCCAGCGCCTCGGCCGTCCGAGCGAGCGCCGCGACATGCATCGGCGCGGAAGAGGTGTCCGCCAGCGCAGCGGCATACCGCTGCCGTGCCTCCTCCAGGACCCCCGCCCGCACCGCCGCCCAGGCGTCGACCCCCGTGTTTCCCTCGAGCGCCGGATCCCGGCGGAGCCGGGCGACCGTCGCCGTATCGCCCAGGCCCGCCGCGGCGAGTAGCACCGCCCAACTGCGGTTGGAGCGAAAGGTCCGGCCGGCCGAGTCGGGCATGGATGCAGCCAGGAGATCGATGGAGTCCGCCACCAGGTGCACGAGATCCGGCGTGGCAATATCCGCCGCGGCCAACGCCCGCAACCGGGACGAGCTCGGGAGGAGCCCCATCTCCCGGATGAGGACGTCACTCAGCTGGAGCTCGCGGGCCGCCGCGAGGAAGGCGCCCCGCCGGCGGAGAGCGGAGGCGATCCGCCCGCGGGCATAGTCGCTGTTCGCCAGCGGGCCGGCGGCCAGGAGCGCGGTGCGCCCTTCCAGGGTCTGATACTCGGGGAGGGCGGCAAGGGAATCGGCGAGGGCAACCACCTCATCGAAGAAGTGCGCCTCGAGGAGCCGGTCCAGGCGGATGATCGGGTACGGGGTCACGCTCGGGAGGCCCGCGGCCTCCGCCCGCGCCAGCGACGCGAGGCCCTCACGGTACTTCCGGTCCTGATGCTGAATGGTGGCGAGATACAGCCAGGCGACGCCCTGGTCCGGGGCCAGGGCTACCCAGTCCCGCAAGATCGCCTCTCCGTACTGCCGAGCGCGGGCCCGCGCCGACTCGAGCTCGGCCGGAGGGAAGCGGTCGGCCAGGGAGTCGGTTCGCACCGCCACGATCGAGTCGTCGGACACCATGACCAGGGTGTACCACGCCACCGGGACGCGGTTGCCCAGCGTGTGGATGGCACCGGGCGGCGGATCACCATACGCTGGGATTCGGCGGTCCGCCTCGTCCGAGGCCGCCGACGCATACAGGAGGGTCAGAACGGGGTAGCTGCGATAGTCCTGGCGGTCGAGCTCCAGTGCCCGGCGGTAGCTCCGGAGTGCGGTCGTCGGGTCGAACGGGAAGCGCCGATCGGCCCCCGTCCCGGTGTAGGTCCAGTCGAGGAAGTTAGCCCCGCCGAGGCCCGACCATCCTTGGATGGACGTCGAATCCCGGGCCACCAGTTGGCGGTAGAGGTCGCGGGCCCGGGCAAAGTCGGCGTTGACGTAGGCGCGGTAGGCCTGGGCCATGAGGCGCTGCTTCGGTGAACCGTCCCGGGCATAGTGCACGGCACTGTCGGCCAACCCGACATAGGTCGGGTCGGGGAGCGCCGACTCCAGCACCGACAGCATCTGACTCAGCTCGATATAGGCCAGCGCAAACGTGGGGTCGTGGTCGATGGCTCGGCGGAAGGCCGCCGCGGCGGAGTCGATCCGCCAGTCGTTCCGCGCCTCGATGCCCTCGATGTAGGCGCGGAACGCTTCGATCGACCGGGTGGGGGGTTCTACCTCGAGGAGCGCTCCCTTCGGCGCCCCCGACACCTCGAGGATCTGGTCGGCCAGCCGATCGAAGGCCCCCTGGAGGTTGGCGTCCGGCACCGCATCGGTCGCGACGTTGCTGAGCTCTTCTCCCGAGGCGACGTCGTACACGCGAACCGAGATGCGAATGGAGTCGTGACCGATGGGAATGATCGAGCCCGTGGTCGTAGTCCATACGCCGGCCTCCCTGGCTAACCGGACGGCTTGGGCCCGCGAGAGCGGTGCCCCGTCGCCCACCCCGACTCGCCGAGCGAGATCGAGAAGCCGGTCCACCCCCACCACCTGGAGGTCCTCCCACCGGGACAGGCTCTGGCCCAGCAGCTCCACCCCGCCGAGCCGGAGCCAGTCGAGGTCCGCGGTCGCGCGGGTGTTGGTAAAGAAGCCGAGGAGGATGGATTGCCTCGGGTTCACGCCATCGGGCGGTCGGTCAGACGAGCCGAAGAACCGGAGGGCGGCGACCAGTACCCCGACTCCCAGGATCGCGGGGACCACGGCGCGGCGCCAACCCCGTCGGATCGGTCGCGCCGCGGGTGCGACCTGCGAGACCTCTCCGGTGTCCAAGGCCGCGGCGAGCTCCGCGGCCGACTGGAAGCGTTGCGACGGGTCCTTGGCCAGGAGTCGCAGGACCATCCGCTCGATCCCCGCGGGGACGTCACCGACCCGTACGACGAGCGGGATCGGCTGCTGCGTCAGGTGAGCGACGAGGAAGTTTCGCTGTGCCCCGACATCATAGGGATACTCCCCGCAGAGGAGTTCATACAGCACGATCCCCAAGGCATAGAAATCCGATGCGGGCGACAGCTCCCGTTCGCCCGAGGCCTGTTCTGGGCTCATGTAGCGCGGCGTGCCCATCACCATCCCAGCTACAGTCAGCGACTCCGTCTCCAGCCCGGGAACCGGGGTGGTGATTTGGGCGATACCGAAGTCCGTGACCAACACCCGGCCCGTGTCCCGCTCGATGAGGACGTTCTGCGGCTTGATGTCGCGATGGATGATGCCTTGGCGGTGCGCCGCACCGAGGGCGGAGGCGACATCCCGGGCTACGCGCATCGCCTCCCCGGGAGCAAATCGCCCCTCCGCCTGCAACCGCGCCGCGATGTTGTCCCCCTCGACGTAGGCCATCGTGAAGTAGGCCAGACCGTCGGCCTCTCCTACGCGATAGATGGGGACGATATTGGGGTGTTGCACCCCGGCCGCCGTCTCCGCCTCGCGCTGGAACCGGGCACGCGAATCCCCACCCGCGGCGAGTTCGGGCGCCAAGACCTTGATGGCGACCAGCCGTTTGAGTGCCCGCTCCCGTGCCAGGAAGACGCTCGCCATCCCACCCTCCCCGAGAAGGCGAAGGACGTCGTAGTCCGCTGCCAGGGCGTTCCGCACCCGGTGTAAGAAGGCCTCTCGACGATCGGTCTCAGCCATAGGTATCCGCGCCGGTCCTCACAGCCCCTTGGGGCTCCCAGGGCCCCAATCGTCGCCCACGAAGCCCTCGTCTGGGCGAGCGTGGATGTCGAGGTCCCGGACCTCCTCCTCCGCCTGCTCCAGGATGTCGTGGTCGATGTCGTCGCGCTGCCGGGACCGCGCCCGGGAACGCACCTCCTCGTTCCGCCGTACGAGCCAGAATGCCACCCCGAAGACGACGAGGACGGCGAACAGCCAGCTCATCATGCCGACCTCCGCGGCGTCGCCAGTAGCTCCACACCGGCCGCGGTGATGCGATGGGTAATCAGGGGCGTCGAGCCGGCGTCGTCCCCGATAGTGATGGCATCCTGCAGGGCGGCGAGGCCCAGCCGGGTCCCGGCGTCGTCCCGGGCAAACACCGAGGCGATTCCCTCCCCCCGCGTGACTCGGTCGCCCGGCTTGGCCGTGATGACGAACCCGACCGACGGATCGATGGTATCCCCCACCGCCGACCGGCCCCCGCCGAGGGCCACGATGGCACGCCCGATCGTGCGCGGCTCGACACGGGTCACCACGCCGTCTCGCTCGGCCTCGAACACCTCGACGGCGTCGGCCTGGGGGAGGAGCGCCGGGTCCTCCACGACGGCCGCATTGCCGCCTTGTGCATCGATGATGCGGGCGAAGGTCTCCAGCGCACGTCCCGACGTGAGGGCTTCCCCGAGCCGCTCCCGCGCCGTGTCGGGGGAGGCCTCGGCGCCGGCCGCGACCAGCATCTCGGCCGCGAGGGCCGACGTCACCTCCATGAGGTCCGCCGGCCCCTGCCCTTGCAGGGCCATCAGGCACTCCTCGACCTCGAGGGCGTTGCCGCAGGCCCTCCCGAGCGGCCGGTCCATCGCGGTCAGGAGCGCGACGGTACGGCAGCCTTCCGCCTCACCGAGGGCGATCATCGTCTGCGCGAGGGTCACCGACTGGTCCGGCTCGGTGAGGAAGGCCCCGCTCCCGGTCTTCACGTCGAGCACCAGACCGTCGAGACCCTCGGCCAGCTTCTTCGACATGATGCTCGCGGCAATGAGTGGGAGGGACTCCACCGTCCCGGTCACGTCGCGCAGGGCATAGAGCTTCCGGTCGATCGGGGCAAGTTCGGCCGTCTGGCCCACCAAGACGCAGCCGATGCGGTCGAGAACGTCGGCCGCCTCGGCAAGCGGGAGGTCGGTCCGAAACCCGGGGATCGACTCGAGCTTGTCCAGCGTGCCTCCGGTGTGGCCCAGGCCGCGGCCCGAGATCATCGGGACATCGACGCCGCAGCTGGCGACCCAGGGGGCCAAGATGAGGGAGGTCTTGTCCCCCACCCCGCCGGTGGAGTGCTTGTCCGCTCGGGCCCGTGCTGCGGCCCCGGCTTGCATCCGCCTGCCGGAGTCCAGCATCGTTCTGGCGACCGCCTGGAGTTCCTCCTCGGCCAGGCCGCGGAAGTAGACCGCCATCAGGAGGGCGGCCATCTGGTAGTCGGGGAGGGTGCCCTGGTGGTACTCGGTCAGGAGCTCCCGCCACTCGTCGGCGCCGAGGGCGCCGCCGTTCCGCTTGCGTTCGATCAGCGCCGGCACCAACATTCGGTATGATCTCCAGCTTGCGTGGAAGCCTCGTGATCGCCCTGGCCGCCGCCCTGGTCCCCGGGACAGCCGCCGCCCAGACGGTGGAAGAGGACATCGCCCAGGGGGTGGCGGCCGGCCGCGCCCACCCAGACGTCGCCCTCCGGCACTTCGAGGCGGCTCTGGCCCTCGACTCGACCAACTATGAGGCCAACTGGCGGGCTGCCGTGGCCCTCATCGACATCGGCAAGCAGACCCCCGACGAGGTCAGCAGCCCCGAACGGGACTCCCTGTATGCGCTGGCGGAGGTCTATGCCCGCCGCGCAGTGGACGCCAAGCTCCTCGGAGAGGATGGGCACTACGCCCTGGCGGCGGCCATCGGACGCGCCTCACTCACCAAGGGCAAGCGGGAACGCGTCCAGCGGGCCCGCGAGATCCGGGTGGAGGCCCTGAAGGCCCTGGAGCTCGACCCCGAAGACGATCGCGCCTGGCATGTCCTGGGCCGGTGGCACGCAGAGATCGAGCGGCTCTCGGGGATTCAGAAGTTCTTCGCCAAGAACATGTTCGGCGGCGACTTCCTCAAATTGGCGTCGTGGGATCAGGCGGTCGAAGCGATGCAGAAGGCCGTGACTTTCGATCCCCAGAGCATCTACCACCGTCTGGACCTGGCCCGGATCTACGTGGACCTCAAGCGCTACCCGGAGGCCCGCGAGCAGCTGGCGACCATCGACACGCTCCCGGAGGTGGACGTCATGGACCCCACCTACAAGGTGGACGCTCGCCAGTTGGCCGAGGAAATCGCGGGCCGCTAGCCGAAGCTCCCGACCCGGTCGCGGGTTCGCTCGGTCGCGTCCTTGAGCTGCCGCCGCATCCGTCGCTTCTGACGCTTGACACGGCGCTGCACATCGTGTTTGGCCTCATCCCACCGGTCGGAGGCGTCATCCTTGATATGGCGGACGCGGCGGGAGATGTTCGCTCGTGTCCGGCGCCCCTCCTGGGGAGCAAACAGGAGGGCGATCCCGGCGCCGATGGCGCCGCCGAGGAGGATGCCGGCGAGGAACTCGCCGGCACGGTGCCCGGAGCTCATTTCCGGCTCGTCGTATTCGACGTCCTCGTATTCGTCTACATCGGAATGTCGATCGTCGTTCTTCATCGGTGCTATTCCTTTCTGGCCCACCGTCCACGGCCGGGCCACGTTTGAAGCTAGTCCGGTCCCGACGGTGGATCAAATGCCCGGCGGGACGACGACGGCTCGCTTGACCCGCGGGGGGGGTCCCGCCGAATTTTCAGCCAACCTTTTCCCACACACCAGGATCACGCCATATGACATCGCTCGAACCGTCGCTCGGGGACGAGGTCGAACGACTGACCGCCCGAGTGCAGGCCCTGGAGCACGAGCGGAAGCACCTCCTCGCGGTCATCGAGATCCTGCAGGAGATCGCGGGGTCCCTCAATTTCGTCGACGTGGTGCAGTCGGTGGCCCGGCGACTCGGCGAGGCCTTCGGGCTCGACCGGTGCTCCATCTTCCTGGTCGAGCGGGGCGGCCAAACGGTCCGGCTGGTGGCCAGCTACGAGGACCCGAGCATCCGGAACTACGTGGTGGACGTGACCCGTTATCCGGAGCTGAAGCGCGCCCTGGAGTCGGGGCAAACGGTCTTCATCCCGGACGCCGCCAGTGATCCGACCCTCAAACACGTGCGTGGAGCCCTGACCAACCGGCGGGTCAAGTCGATCACCGTCGTCCCGATCACGTGGCGGGGCGCAGCGATCGGCGCGATCTTCCTCCGTACGTTCCGGGACGGGCCGTCGTTTTCGGATGCCGACGTTCGCTTCTGCCAGGTCGTCGCCAATCTCACCGCCAAGTCGCTCCGGAACGCCCATCGGTTCGAACGCCTCAAGGAGCGGCGCGGCGAGGAACAGGTAGAGAGTCCGCGCGATCGGGAGCGGGTGGCGCTGATCGGCTTCCTCCGCCGGCTCCTCGACCACTTTACGGAACAGGAAGGGCCCTGGGGGGAAGGGAGCCTCGGGAAGGCCAACGCCGACGAGATCGAGCGCCTGGTCGGGGTGGCCATGACCGTCATCGCCCAGGAGGCAGCCTCCCGGTGACCACGGCGGGCGACGCCGAGGCACGACGGCGGGCCGAGGCGCTCCGCAAGCAAATCGACCAGGCGAACGACGCCTACTACAACAACGATGCCCCGGTCATGTCCGATGCGGACTACGACCGGTTCTTCCGGGAACTCCAGGCCCTCGAGGCCGCCCACCCCGCGCTCCGGACCCCCGATAGCCCCACCCTGCGGGTCGGCGCCGAGCCGGCCTCGGCCCTGACCAAGCACCAACACCTCCGCCCGATGCTCTCCCTGGCCAATGCCTTCGATACGGAGGAGCTCCGGGCCTGGCACGACCGCAACCTCCGGCTGGTCCCGGACGCGGCCAAGAGCGGTTTCGTCATGGAGGTCAAGATCGACGGTGCGGCGGTCAACCTCACCTACCGCGACGGTCTCCTCGTCACCGGGGCGACTCGCGGCAATGGGAGGATCGGCGAGGACATCACCGCCAACCTGCGCACGATCAGCGATGTCCCCCTGTCGCTCAGGGGAACGGATGTCCCGCCGCTCATCGAGGTTCGGGGGGAGGTGTATTTCCCCTACGCCACCTTCACCCGACTCAACGAACAACGCGAGGCGGCGGGCGAACCACTCTACGCCAACCCACGGAACAGCGCCGCGGGAAGCCTCCGGCAACTCGACAGCGAGATCACGCGGCGGCGCCGCCTCCGGATGTTCGCATTCCACATCGAAGTGCTCGAGGGCCGGATGCCGGTAGAGACCCAGTGGGAGCTCCTCGACCGCTTGGCCGCATGGGGCTTCCAGGTCGAAGCGCACCGCCACCGGGCCCGCGACCTCGAGGCCGTCATCGCCCAGGTCCCCCACTTCGAGACCCTCCTCCCGACCCTCCCCTTTCAATCGGATGGCGTGGTGGTGAAGGTGAACCAGATGACGCTGCACCGGCGCCTGGGGAACGTGGGAGATCGGGAGCCACGCTGGTCCATCGCTCGGAAGTTCGCCCCTGAAACTGCCGTTACCAGGCTCCTCGACATCCGGGTGAATGTAGGCCGCACCGGCGCACTCAACCCCTATGCCGTGCTGGAGCCGGTCGAGGTCAGCGGGGTCACGGTCTCCACTGCCACGCTCCACAACGACCAGCTCATCGCCGACAAGGACATCCGCATCGGAGACTGGGTCGAAGTGATGCGCGCGGGCGAGGTGATCCCCCAGGTCATCGGCCCGGTCCGCGAGCGCCGCGACGGCAGGGAGCGCCGCTTCATGCCGCCCAAGCGATGTCCCGACTGCGGCACGCCGGTGGAGCAGCCGCCCGACGAGGTCATGCGGTACTGCCCCAACGTGGCCTGCCCCGGCCGCGTCTTCGAGGGTATCGTGCACTTTGCCTCGCGTGGGGCGATGGATATCCGCGGGTTGGGATACGAGCGCGTCCGCCAGCTGCTGGACGCGGGGCTCATCCGCGATGTGGCGGACCTGTTTCAGCTGCAGGTGGAGCCGCTGATGACGCTCGAGCGTTTTGCCGAGCAGTCAGCCACCCAGTTGGTCAAGGCGATCGAGGACGCCCGGTCCCGCCCGCTCTCCACCCTCCTCTTTGCCCTGGGCGTTCGCCACGTGGGAACCACGGCGGCCCAACTCCTGGCCCGCCGCTTCCGAACGATGGACGGCCTGGCCCAAGCCTCGGAGGAGGAGATCCTTGAGATTCCCGGCATCGGACCGACGATTGCGGATGCGGTGCGGAGCTTCTTCGGACAGGCGCGGAATCGGAAGCTGATTGATCGGCTCCGCGCGGCGGGCGTGACGATGACCGAGCCGGAGACCACGGCGCCCTACGGACCGCTGGCGGGGGAGCGCCTAGTCATCACCGGGGTGCTCCCCACCCTCAGCCGGGCGGAGGCCACCGCCCTCATCGAAGAGGCCGGCGGCCGCGTCGTGGGCGGCGTTAGCGCCAACACCTCTGCCGTCGTCGCGGGCGACAAACCGGGGAGCAAGTTCGACAAGGCGCGCACCCTCGGCGTCCCGGTAATCGATGAGGCGGAACTCTTGCGCCGCGTCGGGCACCGTCTCTAGCTTGGAGCACCCTAGCCCCGAATCCATCATGGCCGACGCCGCCTCGCCCGTTACGACTCGCTGCCTCGAACTGAGCCCTCGCGCCCTACACACCCTGCGCACCGGCCTCGAACGGGACCATGGCTACCAAGCGGCGGTTTATCTCCAGCAGGCGGGATTTGCCGCGGGCGCGGACGCCTTCGCGGCGTTCGAAGACTGGCTGCAGCGCCACCATCGCCTCCCCGGCGCGGCCGACCTCGATGCGGCGTACTTCGGTGAGGCCGTCTCTTCGTTTTTTGGCGAGACGGGATGGGGACGCCTGGCCTCGACCCAACTGTCCGACGCCGTCCTGGCGCTGGACAGCAAGGATTGGGCGGAGGCGGATCCGGAGGGCAACCAGCAGTATCCCTCCTGCCACCTCTCCAGCGGCCTGCTAGCGGACTTCATGGGGCGATTGTCCGGCGACACGGTCGCGGTCATGGAAGTGGAATGCCGGTCCCGAGGCGACCACCACTGCCGGTTTCTGGTGGGCGCTCCCGAGACCCTGGCGGCCGTCTACGAGCGGATGAGCGAAGGCGTCGGCTACCTCGACGCCACCCAGGGCGCGGACAACTCCTAAAGCCGCACCAGCCGAATGCTTCCGGATCCGGTCTCGATCGTGATCCGGCCCTTCCCATCCCCGATGGTCCCGGACACATGGTCGCGGCTGTGTCGCGTGACGGTGATCGGAAAATCGCTCTCGATCGATCCACTCCCCGTCTCCATCTCTACCCGGGCACCGAGCGTCCCAGGCGCCCGCAGGGTGACGCCACCCGATCCGGTGTCGACGTCGATGGACTGCGGGCTGTGGGTCAGCCGCAGGTCAATCGAGCCGGAGCCGGTGTCGAGGGACACGGTTTGCGCCGAGACGCCGTCGAGGGTAATCCCGCCGGAGCCGGTGTCCACCATGAGCCGTGTCGTCGTGAAGTTCGAGCCCCGCACTCCACCGGATCCCGTGTCGAGGGAGATCCGATCGCCCCGCACGTTGCCGGCGGTGACACTGCCAGAGCCGGTGTCAATCGAAAGAGCTCCGGTCACGTCGGTCACGTCCACGGAGCCGGACCCGACGTCTACCGACAGGGGGCCGGTGTGGCCGGTGACTCGGACGGGCGCCGAAGCGGTGTTGAGATCCAGATCGCCAGACACCTGGGCCGAGCGCACTTCCCCGACCGCCAAGTTGACGTCGACCCGCTTCCCCGCCGGAACCCGGATGGTCAGGTCCGCGTAAGCTTCGAGCCCCGAGTTTGAGGAGGTGATGGTGACCTCCGTCCCGCGCCGCCAGTCATTGTGACGGAAGAAGGTGCCGTCATCGCGGACGCGGATGCGGGTACGGCCGTCCCACCCGCCGACCGGTGCCACGATCCGGGTACCGGGGTAACGGACCCGGAGTGTCTCCCGCCCATCGATGGCGCCGGTCTCCACCGTCAGGCGGCCGGCGTCGCGGCCTTTCCGCGTCACCTCGACTATCACCGTGGCTCCGCTGCCGGGCTCGATGGTGACCCCGCCCACAAGGTTGTAGATCGAGACCTCATCCCCGGACAGGGTGAAGCGCTCCTGGGCGACGCCCGGCCGGGCCGCCCCGACGAGCAAGCCGAGGGTGAGGACGGTGAGAGTCGCGGTCGGACGGATCCGTTGGGACACGGGTGGCGCTCCTGGACTGGGTTCGGTCGTTAGATAGGACCACGCCCCGGACGGTTGTCAGGCGGCAGCCAGGGCGGGCGCCGCGCTCGGGGAGGGTAGCCCCGGCGCGGCGGAAGGTCCAGGCGGGAGGACATCGGTGGGGTTATCTTTGCGGCTTCCGCACCCGACGACCTCCTTCCCGCGAGCCCTACCGATGCCGACATCCCGTTGCGCGGTTGCCCTCCTCTGCCTCGTGGCCGCCCGCGGCACTACCGCCGAGGCCCAGATGCCCGCCGCCGACCTCGTCATCCTCAACGCCAACGTCTACACGGCCGACGCGGCCCATCCGCGCGCGGCGGCCGTGGCGGTGCGAGACGGTCGGGTCGTCTTCGTGGGCAACTCGGCGGGCGCCCAGGCGCTCGCCGGCCCCAAGACGCAGCGGGTCGACGCGGGCGGGATGACGGTGATCCCGGGGATGATCGATGCCCACGCCCACCTGATGGGCCTCGGAGCAGCCCTCCGGACCGTTGACCTAACCGGAACGACGTCCTACGAGGAAGTAGTCGATCGAGTGCGTGCCCGTGCTGCGGAGGCGCCGGCAGGGGCGTGGATTCTGGGACGGGGGTGGGACCAAAACGACTGGGCCAACCAGGCCTTCCCCAGCCACCGGGCGCTGTCGCGGGCAGTGCCGAATCACCCGGTCTATCTCAGCCGGGTGGACGGCCACGCCGCGTTGGTCAACGCAGCCGCAATCCGCCAGGCGGGCCTCGACCGCAACACTCCGGACCCGGACGGGGGACGCATCCTCCGAGGGGCGGACGGGGAGCCCACGGGGGTCCTGGTCGACGGAGCGATGAGCCTGGTGGGCAACACCATTCCTTCCCCCAGCGACGGCGAGCTCCGGTCGCGGCTCGTGGCGGCGATGGCCGAGGCCAACCGCTACGGGCTCACCGGGATCCATGACGCGGGGGTGAGCGTGGCGATGATCGGGCGGTACCGCGCTTGGGCCAAGGACGGGCTCTTTACGCTCCGCGATTACGCCATGGTCCTGGGCAACGACCCAGGCCTCGAGGCGTTCCTCCAATCAGGCCCGATCCTCGACGCGAGCGACGGGATGCTCACGGTGCGGAGCATCAAGCTCTGGGTCGACGGGGCGCTCGGGAGCCGCGGCGCAGCCCTCCTCGCCGACTACACCGACGACCCCGGCAACCGCGGTCTGATTACCACGCCGGTCGATACGATCCGGCGAGTCGCCGATCTGGCGCTCGGCTATGGCTTCCAACTCAACGTCCACGCCATCGGCGATCGCGGGAACCGGCTCGTGTTGGATCAATATGCCGCGGCTCTGGCGGCGCATCCCGTGGCGGATCATCGGTTCCGCGTCGAACACGCCCAGATTCTCGCGTCGAGCGACATCCCCCGCTTTGCCAAGTTGGGAGTGATTCCCTCGATGCAGGGGAGCCACCAGACGAGCGATATGTACTGGGCGGTCGATCGCCTGGGCCCGGCCCGCATCCGCGGCGCTTATGCGTGGCGCTCCCTGCTCGCGACGGGCGTCGTCATCCCGAATGGCTCCGATTTCCCGGTGGAGTCTCCCAATCCCCTCCTCTCGTTCGCGGCGTTTGTGAGTCGACAGGATGCGGCCGGATGGCCGGCGGGGGGATGGTATCCCGAACAGCGCACCACTCGCGAGGAAGCCCTCCTCAGCATGACGATGTGGCCGGCCTACGCCGCTTTCATGGAGGGAGAGGTGGGATCGCTGACACCGGGGAAGCGGGCCGATCTCGTCATCCTCGATCGGGATATCATGACCGTGCCGGCCCCAGACATCCGGGGCACCCGCGTCCTCCGCACCATCCTCGGCGGCCGCACGGTCTACCAGGCGCCCTAGGCCATCAGCCCGGGATGACGTTGACCCCGTCGACCACAAGCGACGGGAGCGCCAGGCTGCCGACCCAGGCGACGTCGCGACCCACGCCGCGAATCGATCCAAGGAGGGAAAAGACGTTCCCGCCGAGGGTCACCCGCGGCACCCGACCAACCACGTGGCCGCCGGAGACCCAGTACGCCAGCGTCGCCGGATGGGTAAAGGCGCCGGTGGCTGAGGCTCCGACACCCGCGCCGTGAAGGCGATCCACCAGGAGCCCCTCCCCCACCATGTCGAGGAGCTCCTCGAAAGCATGCTCCCCCGGCAGCACCCTCAGGTTGGAGAACGCGGATTGGGGCTTTCCGAAGGTACTGCGCCGCCCATGGCCGGTGGCGGGCACCCCAGCGATGGAGGCGGTCTCCAAATCATATATGAAAGACCGGAGCACGCCGCGGTCGATGAGGGTGAGCGGTCGGGTCACGACCCCTTCGTCATCGATCGGCCGAGAGCCGGTACGACCGTCCTGGTGCGGGTCATCCACGATCGAAAGCGTTGCCTCGGCCACGGGCGAACCGAGCCGCTGGCTCCAGGGAGACTGGTGATGGACCGCCGATTTCCCCCGGAGGGCGTGACGCACGGGGAGAAGGAGGGCCGACACCGCCGCCGGGGTGAAGCAGACGGCACGACGCCCGCCGACGGCCTCACACTCGCGCTCGGCCCAGTGGCACCGCTGCTCCACATGAGCGGCAATCCCGTCCAGATCCGACAGGCCAGGGAGGCCGACCGCCGCCCAGAACTGCTGGACGACGAGCGGGGCGCTTCCCACTTCGACGCGGACCGTGCAATCCAGGCCGACGACCGTCACCGAATAGCACTGATCCACGCCTCGGCTGTTGGCGA
>Ga0055481_10000195_pt1 | contig 18233 bp, 15 predicted proteins | sample Muzzi_PWC_D2_FD_57936 | JGI IMG/M metagenome (GOLD analysis project Ga0055481, IMG submission 57936) | Wetland microbial communities from San Francisco Bay, California, USA, that impact long-term carbon sequestration - Muzzi_PWC_D2 | ecosystem: Environmental > Aquatic > Marine > Wetlands ... | reverse complement strand
CGCTCGGGCTCCGAAACGAGTGCAGGGCCTGCTCGGGTGCCTACTCGCCTGGATAGCCGGTGGCCTATGGCTCGTCCCTGCCGTGATAGGCCGGGCGTACCGGGGGGAAAGCCTTGCCGTGCTCAACGGGTTTCTCACCGGGCGCGCGGTTCATCCCGTGGAGTTCTACCTCGACGCCTGGTGGTCGGTCTTCGTAGGCGCGACGCTGGTATTCCTGGTGGCTGGGAGCGCGTGGGCCTTCCCCCGGGCGCGGAAGCGAGGGATCTCGTGGGCAGTGGCTGGCGGCTTCGAGCTCGGCGCTCGCCGTCTCCTCCTGTATGCGCTGTGGCTCGGTGCCCTCAGCGGTCTCTGCGAGGCTGGGTATCGTACGGTTCGTCAGGCCGTTCTCCAACACCCGGCGGACTTCTACCACCGCGAGCTTCTGTGGATGACCCCACTGTCGTCAGCGATGGCGCTGCTTCTGGTCGGGGTTGTGATGGTGGCTCTTGCTGCCGCTGGAACCGCGCGATGGAGTCTGGGAAAGGCGACGTTCCTCCTCGCCTTCCTCGCGATACTCAACGCCGTGGTCGACTTGCCCGGAATCCCTCTGCACTTCCTCTCTGAGGTCGTACTGAGCCTTGGACTAGCCAGCGTTGCGGCGCGACTGGCAGTGGCTCACTCCCCGGCGGTCGTGAAGGGCATCAGGGCTGCCAAACCCTACTTCGCCGCGCTCGCCCTCGGCCTGTTCTTCTACGGCTGGCACTTTCTCCCCTCGACTCTGGAGCGACGCTCCATCGATGGACGACCGGCCGCGGTCGAGGGTTTGCCCAATATCCTCCTCGTCATCTTGGACACCGTTCGGTCCGACCACCTGAGTGTCTACGGATACAGTCGTGCAACAACGCCCGAGATCGACGACTGGGCGAGGTCTGGCATGGTCTTCGATCGGGCACTTGCCACTGCTCCCTGGACCCTGCCCACGCACGGGTCGATCCTCACGGGGCGGTACAATCTGGATCTTCGTACGGGCTTCCAACAGCCCCTGGACGACACGTATCCCACCCTCTCGGAGGTCCTTGCTGGTCACGGCTACGCCACGGCCGGGTTTGTTGCCAACCCGATGTTCACCACGGAAATGTCGGGCCTGCAGCGGGGATTCGACCGATGGGAGGATCGGGTCCTCGATATTGGGGGTGTCTTCGAGAGCTCGTGGCTATCTGGTGTCCTGTCCCGTGTGGGAAGGCGTTGGGTGAACCTTCCTCCCTACCCCCACCGGAAGCACGCGGGCCAGGTCGCCGAAGAGTTCGTCGGTTGGCAAGGTGAACACGCGGACCGCCCTTTCTTCGCCCTCCTGAACTTCATCGACGCCCATGGCCCGTACACGTTGCCGGCGGGCTCTTTCCCCCGCACGTTCGGCCCGCTGCCCTCCGAGGGGTGGGAGGAGTTCTTCGCGGATTGGCGATCCGACGAGAGCGTGGAGTACGGGCCGCTGGAGACCCGCCTCTGGGTCAACCGGTACGACAATGCTCTCCGCTACATCGATCACAACGTGGGGATCATCCGCGACTCCCTCGAGGCTCGAGGCCTACTCGAGTCGACGATCGTCGTTGTCACGGCGGACCACGGAGAGATGTGGGGCCAGCACGGCCAGATCGGGCATGCAAACTCGCTCTATCTTCCTTTGTTGCACGTGCCACTGATCTTGTCCTTCCCCCCCGGAGTTCCACCAGGACGGCGAGTCCACTCACTTGTTTCCCTGCGTGATCTTCCAGCGACGATCTTGGATCTGGCAGGTCTGGACCCTGGGGAGCTTTCCGGCTACTCGCTTACCTCCCTCTGGGCGCCGGACTCCAACGACGAAGCGCGATCGGCGGCCTTTGCAGAGCTGGACATCGATCCGTCGAACCGGCGTGCATGGGATCCTGTGACGAGAGGTGACATGAAGACGCTCGTGTGGCAGGACTTCCACTACATCCTCAACGGCGACGGTGTCGAGGAGCTGTACGATCTGTCCGTGGACCCGGCCGAGCTTCGTGACCTTGCCTCCGACCCCGCGCACGGCGACGTGAAGATTCGCATCCGCTCAGCGCTCGACTCGATCATTTCCCACCGCGACCGTACCGAGTGAGATGATGTTGAGCACCTCCCTCTTCTTCTTCGTGGCGCCATGAGCTCGCCGGCCTCAGCCCCCCTCATGCGTGTCGTGATTCTCGGCGCCGGCCCAGCTGGCGCCGGCGCCGCGTACCGACTTCGCAAGACCCATCGGGCCTCGGTCACCGTTCTGGAAGCCCAGGACGCGGTCGGGGGCAATGCCGGCAGCTTCGAGTGGGGCGGGCAGCGGCTCGACTACGGGAGCCATCGGCTCCACCCTGCGTGTGACGAGGCGGTTCTCGCGGATATCCGCTCACTCCTCAGCGGAGAGCTGCTCAACCGCCCACGGCACGGTCGCATCCGGTTGGGATCGAGCTGGATCCACTTTCCACTGAGGCCTCTCGATCTGGCACTCCGGGCCGACCGTGCCTTCGTCGCCGCCACCCTGCGTGACTTGGTGGGTCGGCTGATTCCTGGAAACGACGCCGAAGGCGATACGTTCGCGTCAGTCCTGGAGGCGAATCTGGGCCCGGCGATCTGCTCGCATTTCTACTTCCCCTATGCCCGGAAGATTTGGGGCGTCGACCCCGTGGAACTCTCCGCTGTGCAAGCGCGCCGCCGGGTCTCGGCCGGATCGTTCGGGAAACTGATCCGCAAGGTGCTCTCCTCGGTCCCGGGCCTGAAGAAGCCTGGAAGCGGGCGGTTCTACTATCCGCGCCATGGATACGGGGCGATCACCGAGGCATACGAAGCAGCCGCCCGGGACGCTGGAGCCTCGGTGATGCTTGGTTGGCGTGTCACGAGCCTCAGAGCGAAGGAGTCCGGGTGGACGGTGCGAGCAACTCGCGCCGGGGAGGTCCGAGACTTCGAGGCCGACCTCGTCTGGTCGACCATACCCATCACCATCCTGGCCCGGGCAGTCTCGCCGCCTCCCCCGCCTCCAATCCTCGAGGCGGCGCAGGCCATGGCGTTTCGCTCGATGATCCTGGTCTACCTACGGCTCCCTGTCGATCGATTCACCGAATACGACGCCCACTACTTCCCGTCGGTCGACGTGAGGATCACCCGGCTCTCGGAGCCGAAGATCTACGCCGCCCTCGAGGAGCCCCGCGGAATCACGACCATCTGTGCGGAATTACCATGCTCCCGGGAGGACCCTTGGTGGAGCATGTCGGATACCGAGCTGGGCCAGTTGGTGGCCGCGGATCTCACCACCGCTGGCGTCCCCCTACCGACGGATCCCATCGATGTCCACGTCCGGCGCCTCACCCACGCGTATCCGGTCTATCTTCGCGGATACGAGGAGCATTTCCGCACGCTGGATGAGTGGGCAACGGCACTCCCTCGACTCCTGACCTTCGGTCGCCAGGGTCTCTTCGCGCACGACAACACCCATCATACTCTCGCAATGGCCTACGCCGCGGTGGACTGCCTCTCGGGTGCCACCTTTGACGACGCCCGCTGGGCGACGTACCGCGAGGAGTTCGAGTCCCACGTTGTGGAGGATTGACAGGCCGCCCAGGGTGTACTGACCTGTCGGGACGGGCTTACCTTCCTTCCCCCCGCCTGCACCGTACGGAGGGCCCCGATATGCAGGACCTCAACCCCGGCAGAAATGGAGACGCGCCTCTGGGGCCGTCCCTCTCAAGGTCAAAGCGCAGGTTCTTCACGTTCGTGCTATTCCTCGGATCCGTCGTTACAGCGTGCGCCTTGGGGGAGCTGATGGTTAGGGTTCTCGGCCGGGGAGAATCCGGGAATGCTACGGGGGGCGGAGGGGAGACACTTTACCAGCACGATCCTCTTTACGGATGGAAGAAGAGACCCGGAGCGACCATTGAGGTGAGGACGTCGGAATACGAGGTGAGCCTAGCCATCGACTCCCTCGGGCTCCGTGGGCCGGAAACAACGCGAGAGAAGCCCCCGGGAACCTGGCGGGTCCTCCTTCTGGGAGACTCGTTCCTAGAGGGATACACCGTGGACTTGGAGGACCTCGTATCCACGCGCCTCGAACAATTTCTCTCGGAGTCGCGCGCAGGCCCTGTAGAGGTCCTGAATGCAGGCACGGCCGGCTACAGCACGGACCAGGAACTACTTTACTTCCAAGGGGAAGGGCGCACGCTCCATCCGGATGCCACTGTTCTGCTCTTCTATGTGAATGACGTGTACTTCAACACCCAGAAGAACTACTGGAGGGGAGAAAAGCCCTATTACGAGATGACCGATACGGGCCCGGCGCTACGTGGTGTCCCTGTGCCGCCGCCGGACCCGAATCGCTTCGCGTTCGAAGTGCAGGGCGGCCGTGGCCTCTTCTGGCTGGTCCGGCGTGTTGACGCGTGGCTCGGAACGCACTCGGCGCTACACAGGGTGCTTCGGGGAACCATCGTGACCTCGCCGCTACTCTCGGGTCTGGCTATCCGGATAGGGATGGCAGACGTTCCGAGAGAATTCAAGCCGTGGCAGCGAAATCCGGAGCCGGAGGTCACCGCTGCATGGGCGATCACGGAGGCGCTCCTGGTCCGTCTGCGGAACGAAGTGGAGCAATCCGGAAGCGAGTTTCACGTGTTCTATGTTCCGTCCAGGCCCGCTGTGTACGATGACGTTTGGCGTGAGACTCGGCGAGCGTACGCAATGAAGAATGAGGGATGGAGCCCATCCGCAGATGCCGAGATACTTGAGCTTATTTGCCGTCGGAATGGGATCAACTGCGTGATCTCCCTCGAGGCGTTCCTCGCCGAATCCACAAGGCTGGAGCGTGCCGGCCAGAGTCTGTACTTCCAGAAGGATGGCCATTGGACGGCTGAAGGTCACCAACTTGCCGCCCGGCTGATCGCCGACGCTCTGAACTGATCCCTGGTGCTGGCCACACCAACGGGATCGGGTCGGCCTTGGCCGAGACGAAAGTATTGGCCCGATGTCGTCCTCCGGGCCTAAGTTGAAAAGGTGTCTCCACCTGCATGACCGGTTTGCCCGACTTGGTCCGATCGCCAGACTCTCGCAACGTCGATCCCCCAGACCCCACCCCAAACAATGACCAAGACCCCTCCGGGGCTGTCCGGAACCGACCGTGGTTTCGGGTCTCCTCCCGGTCCGTCGGATCAGGGGCGGGGACCGCCCCGAGTCGAACCGCACATGCGAAGTGTGGCTCGGCTCCAGCCTGGCGATCACACCGTGGTGATCGGCGGGGGACCCGGGGGGCTCACCGCGGCTTACCTGTTGGCCAGGGGCGGGCACCGCGTGACCGTTCTCGAGTCGACGGACATGGTCGGCGGGATCTCGCGGACGGCTCAATACGACGGCTTCCGATTCGATATCGGAGGTCATCGGTTCTTCACCAAGATCGAGGCCGTTGAGGAGCTTTGGCACGAGATCCTCGGCGACGAGTTCATCCGTGTCCCGAGGCTCTCGCGGATATTCTACGATGGAAAGTTCTTCGACTACCCCCTCAAGGCGATGAACGCATTGAGGGGCCTCGGCCTGATTCCGGCGATTCAGATCCTGGTCAGCTACGTGAAGGCCAACATCTCGCCGAGTCCCGTGGAAGAGAACTTCGAGCAGTGGGTCTCCAACCGCTTCGGAAAGAAGCTCTACGAGACGTTCTTCAAGACCTACACCGAGAAGGTGTGGGGCATTCCCTGCACTGAGATCCGCGCTGAATGGGCAGCGCAGCGGATCCAGGGACTCTCCCTCGCGAAAGCCATCGTAGCGGCCGTCCCGATGACCAAGCGGGGGTCAGGCATCAAGACGCTGATCAACGAGTTCCAGTATCCACGCTTGGGTCCGGGCCAGATGTGGGAGCTCTGTCGTGACCGCATCGGGGAGATGGGAGGCCGAGTGCTGATGCGGCACGAAGTCACGGCCCTCGAGCACGACGCCGGACGAATTGTGGCGGTACGCGCTGCAACCGGGGGGGGCGAGAAGCGCATCGAGGGCGACCACTTCATCAGCACCATGCCCGTGCGGTCGCTGGTCCGCTGCCTGGACCCTGCTCCACCGGCGGACATCCGTGACGCCGGAGAAGGCCTACGGTACAGGGACTTCCTCACCGTCGCACTCATCGTGGACCGGCAGGACCTCTTCCCTGACAATTGGATCTACATCCACTCGGCCAACGTGAAGGTGGGGCGCATCCAGAACTTCGGGAACTGGAGCCGAGCGATGCTCGGAGACCCGGAAAAGAGTTGCCTGGGCCTCGAGTACTTCTGCTTTGAGGGAGACGGGCTCTGGGAGAGCTCGGATGAAGACCTGATCGCTCTCGCCAAGAAAGAGATTGATGAGCTCGGACTCGCGGATGCCGACCTAGTCACCGATGGCACTGTGGTCCGCATGCCAAAGGCTTACCCGATCTACGACAGCGAGTACACGCGGCACCTCGACCACATCCGTCACTTCATCGACCCCATCGGAAACCTTCACCCGGTGGGACGTAACGGGATGCATAAGTACAACAACCAGGATCACTCGATGCTCACGGCCATGATGAGCGTTTGGAACATGGAGGGGGCTGACCACGACGTCTGGGCCGTGAATACCGACTTCGAGTACCACGAGGAGATGAAGGTGGGAGAGAGTGGCAAGAGAGGCGAGGCCGCGAGGTCTCGTACGGCCTGAATGCGCATCGGCGTCGATGGAGGATGTTGGGCGAACGATCGTGGCTACGGACGCTACGCCCGAGAGCTCCTGACCGAGATGGTCAGGATCGCGCCTGAGGAGGAGTTCGTCTTCTTCCTCGATCCCGCGTCCCGCGCGCGGTTCGCGCTGGGTGGGGACAACGTCCACGTGGTTGAAGTGGCCCAGGTAGAGGCGCCGACCGTTGCGGCCGCTTCGGACAGAAACCGGTCGCCCGCCGACATGCTCCGGTTCACACGAGCCGTGTGGGGCACCTCCCTCGACGTGTTCTTCTGCCCTTCGGTCTACACGTACTTCCCGATCCCGCCACGCCTGCGGGCTGTCGTGGCGATCCACGACGCCATCGCGGAGCGATTCCCCTCGCGGACTCTGCCGTCGGTTCGTGCCCGGCTTTTTTGGAAGGCGAAGGTGCGCCTGGCGGTCTTCCAGGCCAAACTCGTGCTCACCGTCTCAGACTTCGCGGCTGCCGACCTTGCGCGGATCCTCGGAGTGCCCCGCTCGAGGATCCGCGTGGCGGAGGAGGCTCCCGCCTCCGTCTTCCGGCCCAGCATGTCGCCGACATCCGTTCGCGAGATCGCGCGCCGGACAGGGGTACCCGAGGGCGCCCAGTGGTTCATCTATGTCGGTGGCTTCGGTCCGCACAAGAACCTGGATGTCCTCGTGCGTGCGTTCGGACGAAGCCTCGATGTCGGAGGCTCGGCTGTCCGGCCCACGTATCTCGTGCTGGTGGGAAAGCTCTCCGGGGACGCCTTTCACGTCGACACGGAGGAGGTCCACACGACAATCGGGGCCTTGGGCCTCGAGGATCGGGTCCTCTGGCCCGGCTTCGTGGACGACGAGGATCTGGCCCACCTCTACTCGGGAGCGGTGGCGCTGGTGCTTCCCTCGGACTGCGAGGGCTTCGGGCTCCCTGCGGTCGAGGCAGCCGCGTGCGGAGCCCCCGTGGTCGCCACGACGGAGAGTCCGCTCCCCGAACTCCTGGAGGGAGGTGGGATCTTTGTCGAACCACGCGACGAGCCGGCCCTGAGCGAAGCCCTGGCAAGAATGCTCATGGATCGCGACGGACGTGAAGCGATGGCCCGCACGGCCCTCGAGCAGGCGGGCTGCCTCTCCTGGGAACGGTGCGCGCGTGAGGCGCTCAGCGCGATCCGTGAAGCGGCGGCTTGAGGAGGAGGCCCGGTTATGAGAGGGATGGTGACCCGCCACCGTGTTGCTCCGGCCCGACATTGCCCCTGCGACACGCCTATGACTAGAGTCAAACTCGGAAGTTTCGAGCTGAGGAGGACCGCACATGACGCGTCCGTTCGAACACGAAAGTACCGTCCTTCCGCTGGAGAGCGCTCTAGCCTTCGCGCCAATCCACAAGCGTCACTTCGGCACCGCCATCGGCGTCGCCGCCGCCCTCACGGTGTTCGGTTTCACGATCCTCGATCTCCTGACGCACCCACCGGAGGCTCGCAGCCTGGAGCTGCTGGAACACTTCTTCACGGGCTACTCGGTGTCCCTCAAGGGTGCGTCGATCGGGGGGTTGTGGGCCTTCTTCGTCGGGTGGGTGGGGGGATGGTTCGTGGCCTTCTGCAGGAACTTCGTGCTGGCCGCGACCGTGTTTTGGGTCCGGGCGAGGGCCAACCTGCAGGCATCGCGGGATTTCTTCGATCACATCTGAGGAGACTAGGGCCCATTCGGAGGCCTGGGTACCCTCCCCGTCGTGGGCCTGGACCGGAACCGCGGCCGAAGACCTGCACACGAAAGGCAACCGCATGAGCGGGCTGCGCTTCTGCATGGTTACCACGTTCTACCCGCCCCACAGCTTCGGTGGGGACGGGATAGGCATCCGGCGCCTCTCGGAGGCACTGGCCCGCAGGGGCCATCACGTCACGGTGATCCACGACACCGACGCCTTCGCGATGCTCAGCTCGAGCCCGGCGCCCGAGCCCGACCCCATACCCGACCGGATGACGATCCACCGGCTCAGCAGCCAACTGGGGACCATTTCGAATCTTCTCACACATCAACTCGGCAGGCCGGTGATAAACGGTCGCCGAATCCGGAGCATCGTGGACGAGGGGGAATTCGACGTCATCAATTTCCACAACATCTCCCTTGTGGGCGGGCCTGGTGTACTCCGGATCGGAAGCGGCATCAAGCTCTACATGGCCCATGAGCATTGGCTTGTTTGTCCGACCCACGTGCTTTGGCGCCACGGCCGTGAACGCTGCGACAAGAAGGAATGCCTCCGCTGCGTCCTGCACCACCGACGTCCGCCCCAGATCTGGCGTAGGACAGGGATGCTGGAGCGCGAACTCCGTCACGTGGACACCGTCATCGCGATGAGCGAGTTCAGCCGGAAGAAGCACGCCGAGTTCGGTTTTACCCGGGAGATGGAGGTGCTCCCCTACTTCCTTCCCGACCTACCAGAGGCCGGACCGGTGGAGACCGCTGAGGACGACGACGGATCCCCCCAAGACCGGCCCTACTTCCTCTTCGTGGGCCGTCTCGAGAGGATCAAGGGACTCCAGGAGGTCATCCCGGTCTTCCGGGACGAGGGCCGGGCGGATCTTCTGATCGCAGGGGACGGTGACTATGGTGGTACGCTGCGTACACTGGCGCAGGGGATCGACAACATCCGCTTTCTCGGTCGCGTCCATCCGGATGCGCTGGCACGCTACTATCGTCACGCCCGGGCGCTCATCGTGCCCTCGGTGTGCTACGAGACCTTCGGCATCATCTTGATCGAAGCGTTCCGCCAGGGCACACCCGTAATCGCCCGGAGGCTAGGCCCGTTTCCCGAGATCGTGGGCCGTGCCGGTGGTGGAGACCTGTTCGACACTCCTCAGGAACTCAGAATGGCCATCGGATCCTTTCTTCGCGATGATGGCCGTCGGGAACGGCTGGGCGAAGCCGGACGCCAGGCCTTCCGGACGCATTGGAGCGAGAGCGCCGTCGTCCCTCGTTACCTCGACATCGTCAGCCGGGCGGCCGACGCCCGGGGAACAACATCCATCCTCGAGAAACTGGACCGAATCGCTTGAAGATCCTGATCACTGGCGGAGCTGGGTTCATTGGGTCACACCTGGCCGGCGCCCTCCTCGAGCGCGGTGACCGGGTCGCGGTGCTCGACGATTTGTCGACCGGGGCGGTCGCCAACATCCAGACCTTTCGGGACCACCCCTCCTTCACGCTGCGCGTCGGAAGCTGCCTCGACAGACCTCTGGTCGCCGAGCTCGTGGATCAGGCCGACGTGACGGTGCATCTGGCTGCCGCGGTGGGCGTGCGTCTCATCGTGGAACGGCCTGTCCACACGATCGAGACCAACGTCAAAGCGACCGAGGTCGTCCTTGAGGCCGCTGCCCGCAAGGGAAAGAAGGTCCTGTTGGCGTCGACCTCCGAGGTCTACGGGAAAAGCGCCAAGGTACCCTTCCATGAGAACGACGACATTAGTCTCGGACCCACCAGCCACTCGCGGTGGGCGTATGCTTGCTCCAAGGCCCTGGACGAGTGGCTGGGCTTCGCGTTCGCGAGGGAGAAGGGGCTCCCGGTCATCATCACGAGATTCTTCAACACAGTCGGTCCGAGACAAACGGGACGCTACGGGATGGTCCTCCCAACCTTTGTACGTCAGGCCCTGGCCGGTGAGCCTCTCACCGTCTACGGCGATGGGACCCAGGCCAGGTGCTTCGCACACGTTGCGGATGTCGTGCGCTCGGTGGTCATGCTCTTGGACAATCCGGCTGCGGTGGGCGAGGTCTTCAACATCGGCTCGAACGAGGAAGTGACGATCATGGAGCTCGCCGAGCGCGTCAGAACTGCAGCGAAAAGCGATTCGGCCATCGAGCTCATCCCGTATGACCAGGCTTACGCCAAGGGATTCGAGGACATGCCGCAGCGCGTACCGGATGTCTCCAAGCTGGAATCCCTGATCAAGTACAAGCCCAGCACACCGTTGTCGCGTATCATCGAGGACACGATCGCGGATCAGAGGAACCATGCAGAGTGACGGGCCGACCATCCGTTCGCGTCCCACAGGAGAGGGTGCCATGTCGGAACAGAAAGTGGACCTCGAGAGAGCGATTCAGCGGCTGAACGAGCGAGCGTGGGGAATCGCGGTCGGCCTGCTCGGAGGATTGGGCCTCTTCACCGCGACCAACGTCCTCGTCATCAAGGGCGGCCCCAATGTAGGGCAGCATCTAGCCCTTGTCGGCCAGTACTTCCCCGGCTACCGCGTCACTTTCCTCGGTAGCATCATCGGCTTCATCTACATGTTCGTCCTGGGATACGTTCTGGGCCGACTCATCGGCTTGGTATACAACCGGCTAGTGACGTAATGGAGTCGGCGGCCCAAGGGTCAACGCGTTGGGCCGCCACCCTCAAACCGATACACCACCACATCGCCGCCGCCTAGACTCCCACGGAAACGCGCGACCTCCCTCGAGTCGACGAGGCGAGCCGCAAGATCGAAGGATGCCGATTCCAGAAAGATGGGAATGGTGCTGAGGACATAGACGGCCGGGTACGCCTCAAGCAGCCTGTCCAGCTCCGCTGCCGATACGACTTCAGGGAAGTCGGCGTCGTAGTAGTCTCTGTAAGGGAGTGCAGCGAGGCCCGCTACGGTCACGAGCTCACCGTCCCGCCTCGCCTCCTGCACGTACCGCAGCGCTCCCTCGAAGTCCTGCTTGGGAAGAAGGTACGCTCGCGGGAGTATGGCCAGAGATGCGAGGAGCATGAGAGCGGCAGCGAAGCGCTTGAGCCACAGAGTGGTTCGATCGGGAGCGCCCAACACGACATGCCTCGAGACCCAATCGCTGGTCGCGAACACACCCGCGACGAGAATCAACAGGCCGAATCCTCCAAAATGGAAAAGGAAGCGTGGCCTGAGGCTGCGACCGGAACCAATCGCAGCCGCAACCGTGACCACGACGGGCAGAACAAAGAGGAGGGCATGCCTCCAATCGCGGCGGAACCAGACTGCGGCCCCCACGAGGACGATCCCGCTCCCCAATGCCAGGGTTCCATATCCCAGGAGTGCGGGCACACCAAGGCTTTCCACCACGGCCGACAGGGTCCACCAAAGGGAAGTCCACTCAGACTCCCCACCGATGACGACCCCGGCTCCTCGGTTCGTCGTGGAGAAGAAGTGGATCATGTCCCCGAGCATCCCCGCGTGAAGTGCCAGGGAAAGGATGCCGGCGAGAACCACTCCCAGGAGGGGAGCCCACCTCCTCTCGGCGCTTTCGGAGCGGGCGCTCCAGGACGACGTGATAACGGCTACGCCAATGAGTGCGTGGGCCACTCCGACCAAAACCGCCGAAGCGTGGGTGAATGTGGCCAGCGCGAGGCAGATCCCGTACCCAATCCATGCCCGGCGACCGTCTCCGTCGTAGACCCGAACGAGGTAGTGCGTGGCCGCGAGCGTCCAGAAGAGCAACATGGTATAGCCGCGGGCGTTCTGCGAGAACCAGACATGGTGGTAGGAAACGCACAGGAGGGCCGTGGCGAGCGTCGCCTCGTCCCGAGGGGCGACGCGGAGAGCGAGACGCCACAACATGCCGATCGAAGCGGCCCCGAAAAGGACTGCGGGCAGCCGGAGGGTCCACGGGTGTTCCCCAAAGGCCCTCACCGTGAGCCAAGCGAAAACACTGTAAAGCGGATGGTGATTGTCACTGGGAAACGTCGTCAGAAGCTCTCTGAACGGCCCGCGGATCGTTTCCACGAGAAGCCAAATCTCGTCGAACCAGAGACCCGAGTTCAGGTGCCCGGGGAGACGCAGAACCAGCGCGATCGCAACGAATGCCACCAGGACTCGCCGGTCTCGTCCAGCATCCGCCGGCGTGCCGGCTGACGCCAAGGGCACGGCCGTGGCGTCCGGCCGTCGCCTCTCCGTCATCGAGCTTTCCGCCGGGTGGACCCGCCTCGGGCGAGGGGCCAGGAGAGAAGGGCCAGGGACCCAAGGAAGGCGATCAACGCCGTCCTCTGCGCCAACAGGAAGAGGCCGATCGTGCTCCGCTCGACACCCACCCATGCGAGGCCAGCCCACCAACCAGCTTCGACCACGCCCAACCCACCGGGAGTTACGCCCACCAGAGCCGTGAGCTGTGCGATGGGGGTGGACGCCGTCCACGCGGTCCATGGAAGGAACACGCCGATCCCAGCCCCGATGCCCGCGAATTGAACGAGGACGGCACCGAACCTCGCCACACCCAGGAGCGCGACCTTGGCCGATACCGCGGGTGTCACGTCCACCAAGAGGCCCGCCGTCGGAGCGTGAGCCAGCCGAGCGTAGATGGCCATGGCAACTCGGGCCAAGGGGGCGAGCCCGGGTGTCGCCAGCACGACGAAGAGAGTCGCTCCCGCCACCAGGAGCGGAACAGCGTAAGGCTCCAGGAGCGGGCTCCTGACCGCGAGTGCCCATCCGACGAGGATCAGCGGGATGATCACGTCGAAAATGCGCTCGAGAACGACCAGTGTCGTAGCGTGCCCAACGCCCCTCCGCGACCCGACGGATCGGAGCGCCACGCCGCGCCCGACGAGGTCCATCGCGAGCGACGACACGAATTGACCCAGGAAGCGTGTCACCAGGAGGCTATGAAGGTAAGCCCACAGGCTCAGCGGGTTACCACCCATGGACTCCGCGAGGAGCTTCCACCGAGCGGCCACCGCCACATGCGCCGCGGCGGCGCCAGCCAGACCAATGGCGAGGAAGGGGAGGGCGAGGTCGACCCGGACGGTGAGCTCCGACCATGACGGAATCAAATACCAGACGATTGCCCCGAAGGTGAGGAGCCCTGCCGCGAGGCGAAACCACGGCTTGGGGCGCCAGCCTCGGGGAACGTGAGCCGGAACGCTCTCTTCCGGAACCGCAGAGCCGGAGGCCAACGGAATACCCGACTCGGGCACTGATCCTGGCTCGGCCAAACTAGTCCGACGGCGCCGGTGCTTCGACGGTCGGTACCTTGGGCATCAGAAGGGCCTGAACGGCTCCAGCACCGTAGAAGCCGGTCAAGTACAGGCCGATACCGGTGCCGAGCCAAAGGCAGATGGCCACCGGGAGGCCGCCTGACATCCATAGCATCCAAGGGGCGCCCTCGCTCTGCCCGCTCACCTTGGTTCCGAAGAAGGAAAGCCCCGCGGAAACCAGTCCGAGCCCTGTCCCTCCGATCGTGAGCGCCTCCGGCTCCCATACGTGTAGGACGGCCTGGAACAGAGCGATGAGGATCGGAAGCTGGACGAGGGCACCGGCGAGCCCCGGCCAGTCCACCACGTTGATCCCGTGGGCTCTATGGAGGGCCTTGAGCTCTCGGGAGAGGGTCCCCGGATGGTCCCTGAGTTCGCGATGAAGCTCCTTGATTTGCGGGCGGAGACGCTTCACCACCCTCTGCCGCCCCAATGTTCGGATCGCCAACGGGCCCAGGAGCGGGATGAGTGCGGCCCGGACCGTGAAGGTTAGAGTGAGAATGCCAAGCGCCGGTCCACCGCCCAGCCAGCTTCCCAGCCGGAGAATCATCTCAGCGATGGCGTCCACCGCGGTTGTCCAAGGGTTCACGGAGTCACTTCCGACGGTCTTCCATGGATCGTCATGACACCGCAACGCGGCTTGGTGGTGGAAAGCGTCTCACCCGAGCGCAGGGAGATGTCGGGAAGGCGTGTGTCACTTCAGACATGGCAGGTTGGTATCCGGCTTGGCGCTCACGCAGGGTGGCCTTGGTTCAAGGTAGACCCGTGCCTTCCTCGGGTCCATTCTCTCGATGTTGAACGCTTTGGATTCGGTGGCGACCTTGTAATGGGCTTCGGGAACCTTTTCGGTGGGCACACCTTGGATCTCTCAATTGCACCGCAGCAATGGACCATCACCCCCGGGTCCAATCGGTGATGGCGCTCAGCTCACTCGTCTGGGCTGGGCTGGCGGCCCTCGTATTAGGCCTCTCGGGAATCGCCTACCTCTCGATCGTCCTCGCGTGGGAAGACCAGCATACGCGCGGCGTTGCTTACTTCGGACGTCCCGCGGCGGAGCGGGAACGCTTTCGCCGTCACCTTCGGGCGCACGCGCGGCTCCTCTTCCCCGTAATGCGGCTCGCTGCCCACTTCAGCCGGGTAACCATGGCAAAGGCGAGCTTCCCTTTCGAGGGGATCGCGGGCCCCAAGGGAAACTGCACGCCCGAGAGCTTTGCGACGGGGCGGGCCTACAAGCCACGTTCCGAAGACGTGTTTGTCGTGACCCAGATGAAGTCCGGTACGACGTGGATGCAGCACCTCGTCTATCAGGTGCTGACTCGCGGTCAGGGCGACCTCGCAGAGAGCAGACGCGCCTTATACTCAGTCAGTCCATGGCTCGAGGGCATCAGGAGCGTCCGTGTCGAAGATGCCCCGCTGGTGGGCCAGGAGCGGCCATCTCGAATCATCAAGACACACTTTCCGGCCGGGGTGTGTCCGTTCAGCCGAGATGCGCTTTATGTCTACGTCGCTCGTCATCCCGTGTCGTGCTATGCGAGCTGCACCGACTTCATCGGGGAGAACCTGGGAGCCTTTGCCCCAGGGCAGGACGAGATCTGCAGGTGGTTCTGCTCTGATGAGGCGATGTGGTGGGGAAGTTGGCCCCGCCATGTCGAGGGGTGGTGGAAGCTCGCCGCCCGGGAGGACAACGTCATCTTCGTCTACTTCGAGGAAATGAAGGGAAATCTGGAGGGCGTGGCCCGCCGCTTGGTGAGCTTACTAGGCATCACTCCCCTAAACGAAGACGAGCTGACTGACGTGGTCTACAAGTGCGGGTTCGAGTATATGAAAGAGCATGCGAGTTCCTTTGAGATGCACCCCCCGCATTTGCTGGCCGTCGACGCGGAGCTGTTCGTGAGGGGCACCGCGGAGCGCTACAGAGATGTTCCGGCCGACGTTCGGGACCAGGTGATGACGTGGTGCCGCGAGCGGCTCGCCGGAAGCGAGTTCCCCATGGACCGCGAGTACCCACCAGGGTGACGTACCACTATGCGCGGGTGTCCTGGTCGGCCGGAATCTCAGCTCGTGGTTTCCCAGTCACGAACCGAGCAACCGCACGGACACCGGCCACGACGCGGCGCCAGAACATGAGGAGCACGCCCCCCAAGGCAGCAAGCACCGACAGGACGGGCGCAATGACTTCTGGGCCTAGATATAACAACATGGTTTGGTGCTCCTCGTCAGACGAATGACTTGTCGGTTTGCGGCGACACTGGGTCCGAGAGTCAAAGATAATCCAGCAGGCGGCGCAGATTCCACGATTCACTGATCACCCGCTGCCGCCCCGCCCCCCACGCCATTCTTCGGCTCTTCCTAAGGAAGACCCAGACGATCGCAAGCACGAAGGGGAGGCACACGAGGGCCTCCGAGAGAACCACGTGTACGCCAGCGAGGGTAAAATACTCCTGATAACTCTGGGTGCCGGGGATCGGATGCCACGGAAGCTGTATGGGCACCCGCAGAAACGGCCACAGGAGCTGCGGCGCGGGGGCATTGTTGGTCATCGCGTCCAAGAGACCGTGACTCGCCAGGGCGAGGGCCCCGAGAACCCCGGCCACGCGTCGGCGACGCCCTCCCCAGCCGATGGCGGCACCGATGACGAGCGCGAAGGGAAGCGCGTGGGTCATTACCCGGTGTTCCAGCGGCGTACCGTCACTACCGAATCGGGCTGCCAAGAAGTCGAGATCCGGCGAAAGGGCCAATGCCGCGAACACCGCCATCGAGGAAATGGGCTCCGCGTCCGTCTTCCGGGAGTAAATCGCACCACAAAGGGTGCCAGCAGCTAAGTGCGTGATGCTCGCCATTCTAGGTCGGACGGCTGGGGAGTGAGAACCTCGTAGGTCTAACGACAATCCAAGCAACGGCTTCCGTCAAGAGCGGCGATCTCACCCAGCCAGCATCAAGTCACTTTCGACAGCGAGTTTCCAGCGCCGGCAACGTACCCGACCAACTCACCCCAAGCCCACACCGAGACGAACACCGCCAGATACGGAAGGGATCTCAGAAGGTGCCGGGTGTGGCGCCTCCTCGAATGGATTTGCGACACCGTCCGGTAGAAGAGCACTGGAGGAAGTACCAAGGTGCCGATGGCGAAAGCGGCCCGCTTCACCGGAGATGCCCCCTCGATCCGAGCTCCCGCGTACGACCGGGAGTACTGATACCTGAGGGACAGATACTCAAGGAGCGTGAAGTGCTTCTTGTGATCCACAATCAGCCCAGGTCGACAGATCAACGGCGTGCCGCCTTCGCGGATCGCTTCGTGCAGGCGGTTTTCCCACTTGTGCTCGGCGATGACCGACCCGTGAGCGTCCAGGATCCTCCTCGTGTAGGCAATGTTGTTCCCTGGAAGCTCAACGACCTCCCCCGCCGGAAGCGGCGGAAGGCAATGGCTGTATTCGCATAAGAAGGCCGCCCAATCCATCACCGTGTCGGTAGCGGCGTTTTCGATGGGGCCACCCACAACGTCCGCCCCTTCTGCGATGGTCTCCAACACCTCTCTGGCCCACCCCCTACGCACGATCACGTGATCCTCGATTACTCCAATGACTGGCGCCGTTGCTGCAGAGAAGCCGATCCTGCGCATCTCCGGAATCGACATCGTGCGCTCGACGTCCACGACCCGGGCCCATGGGAAGCTCTCCCGAACTCTGGAGCGGAGCGGCTCCCCGAGCCGGTCCACCACGACCGCTTCAACGTCGGCGTCCTTCCGCTGGTCCTCGATGGCGCGCAGGCAGCCCTCCAGGTCCTCGAACCCATTGACCGAGGGGATGACGATGGAAAGATCGGGCATGAGGTCTCGTGCTTGGGATCGGCGCGGGTCGGGACGTGATGAAACGCGGGGCAGCAGGTTACCTTCGTTTCGGCCTGGCCGCCCCAAGACCCGAACCCTCCGGAAGAGATGATGAGAGTCGCCGTTCTCGGTGCAGGTGTCATAGGAAAGTTGCGTTGCACGACTGTGGTGAACAACCTCAAAACCGAACTGGTGGCGGTGGCCGACGTCGACGAAGAACGCGCCCGTGCGGCAGGTGCGGGCAGCGTTGCTCGTGTTTCGAGGGATTACCGCGAGGTATTCGACCGCGCCGGCGTCGATGCGACCATCGTCTGCTCTCCCATTCACCTCCACGAAGAGATGTGCCTCGCGGCGATCGAGGCGGGGTGCCACGTCCTCTGCGAAAAGCCTCTTTCAAACTCCCTCGAGTCCTGCCGCCGCATCGAGGATGCCGCCGCCTCAGCCGGTGTGACGCTGGCCGTCGGATTCAACCATCGATACTACCCTTCGGTGAAGTACCTGACCGATGTCCTCGACTCTGGTGGGATCGGTGAGTTGGACCACCTGCGGGTGTTCGGGGGGCACGACGGGACCGGGAGCTTCCGGGAGGAGTGGATGTTCCAGGGTCCGATCTCGGGCGGTGGAACCATGATGGACGTGGGCATCCACATGACGGACCTGGTCAACTACGTGGCCGGCGAAGTAGTTGAGGTCAGCGGGATCGCGACCGGCGGCGTATGGAAGGTGGAGGGTTCCGAGGACAACGCCATGGCACTGATGC
>Ga0055481_10000193_pt1 | contig 18273 bp, 18 predicted proteins | sample Muzzi_PWC_D2_FD_57936 | JGI IMG/M metagenome (GOLD analysis project Ga0055481, IMG submission 57936) | Wetland microbial communities from San Francisco Bay, California, USA, that impact long-term carbon sequestration - Muzzi_PWC_D2 | ecosystem: Environmental > Aquatic > Marine > Wetlands ... | reverse complement strand
TAATGCATTGTTTCCTGATATTAACAGCTTAGAGTATCTGCACTCTCAAGAAGAGAAGAACCCTTATGTTTTCTCTTCGCAGTTTCAGCAAGAGCCAATACCCGCCGGTGGTTCCCTGTTTAAAAGTCCAGACTTTTTGGCGCTGTCTGAAGAGCCAGAAATGTTATCAACATTCATCACTGCCGATACTGCCGAGACAAGCAAAGATTATAATGATGCCAGTGCATTTGGATTTTGGGGAATATATAGAATAAAACAGCTTGGCATTGAAACCGAGTTATTTGGTCTACATTGTATTGATATGATGGAAACCAGGGTTGAGCCGCGCGACTTAGAGAATACGTTCATGGGATTCTATGGTGATTGTTTGCTGCATAAGGTTAAACCTATGTTGGCCGCTATTGAAAAGAAGTCAACCGGCGTGACACTAGCATCAATACTTGATAGGTTGCAGGGGTTAAAGGTTTTAGGGGTGGAAAGAACTAAGGCTTCAGGAAGCAAGACAGCGCGGTTTCTTGAGATGCAGCCTATCTTAAAATCAAATAGAGTGACTTTTACTGAAGGGGTCAAACATTATAATCTGTGTGTTAATCACATGCTTAAGATTACAGCTAACAATAGTCATCGTCATGACGATATATGTGATAACTTCTACGATGCTATCAAGCTGGCTTTGATTGATAAGAATCCTTTTCTCTATAGTAATATTAAGCAGAGCAATAGTAATGATACGTTAATTCATTTAGCACAAGACTTTAGTAATAAATTAAAGTCTGTAAGAAATTCATGGGGATCATAAAATGGTAGCGCAAGTTCATAAAAGCAGATTGAAAAGTCTGAAGTCAAAAGTTGAGGGATGGAATACATATTTTAATAAAAATAACAAGCGCTACGAAGAATTCATGAAGTTTGTTTTCTCTACTGCATTAACTAATGATGATATTGATAAGCTTAAAATTCTAGGCAAACCCACGATTGAGTTTAATGTCTTAGAAGCATATATAAGCCACCTACGCGGTCAGTTTAGCAATCAAACACCGTCCTTAAATATTAGACCTTCTGATGCTATGACATCAGAGCAAATAACAATGGATTATCTTAGACAGATAGACGTGCTAGAAGGATATCTTAGAGAAATTATACTCAGTCCGAAAAACGATGGGTTACAAAATAAGATTTGGTGTGATTGTTTAGCGGGTGGTTATAGTGTTGTTGAAGTTTATACCGAGTATACAAATTCAATGTCGTTTGATCAGGATATCAAAGTTGATAGAGTCTTTGATCCAACGATGACAGGCTTTGACCCGCTTGCGAGAGCATCACATAAAGGTGATGGCCAATATTGTTTTCAATTATATCCGCGCACTAAAGATGAATTTGTCGAAGAATACGGGGAAGAATACGCAAGCAAAATGTCTTTTGCTAGAAACTCAGGCTTTTCATGGTCATATTCAAATCAAGATGAGCCCATCGTATTAATTTGTGATTTCTTTGAGAAAGTACGCAAGAAAACAAAGATAGTAAAATTATCAAATGGTAGCATCATTGCTAAAAAACATTATCAAGATTTGCTTGAAATGTGGGATGCTCGCGGATTCATTGAACAGCCGCCAGTCATCATAAAAGAGCGCATGAGTGAAATAGAGACAATTGTTCGTTATAAATTCTGTGAAAGCGAAATGCTAGATTATGTAGAAACAAGCTTTGATATGCTTCCTCTAATTTTTATAGATGGGAACAGTGTTGATATTAAAGAAGATGCCAGCGGTGCTGCAACACAAATGACAAGACCTTACGTTTTTAATGCTAAGGGCATTCAGAAGCTTAAAAATTACAGCGGTCAAACTGTCGGCTGTGAGATTGAAAATATGGTACAGCATAAATTTAAAGTATCGATAGAATCAATTCCTTCCGATTATCAAGAAGCTTATAAGAATGTTCAGCAAGCTGATGTTTTGATCTATAACGCATTCAAAGATGGTGACCCATCCGTGCCGCTGCCACCCCCAATGGAGATTCAAAGAACTGCCACGCCGCAGATTGTTGAATCCACATTTATGGGCACAGACAGGTTAACTGAGATAATATTAGGTTCTTATAACTCAACGCTTGCTACTAATGAAATGCAAGTATCAGGAAAAGCCATTGCTAACGGCTCTATTCATACATCAGCTGCTAGTACGCCGTATCTAGATTCATACATCAACGGTTTGAATAGGATAGCTGATGTTGTCTTATCGTTGATTCCAAAATATTACGTAACTGCTAGAACTCTTCCTATTCGAACTTTCGACGGAAAAAGAGCATATCAAGTAATTAATGACAAAAATGACAATGAATCTATTGATATTAAATATCGTCCGCACGAACTCAATGTTGAAGTTGAGGCCGGTGTAAATAATTCAATACAAAAAGCACAAGCACTAGAACTGATTGCCAGAATGATGGAATCAAGCGAGGTGTTTTCAGAATTTATCAATACGATGGGTCTGGAAATTATTGTTGATAATATGGATATTCGCGGTTCTGACGGACTCAAAGCGTTAGCAGCTCAATTCATGAAGCAAAAAGCAGAAGCTCAAGAAGAAGCAGCTCAGAAACCTGACCCACAAACTGAAGTTATTCAGACGATGCAAGAAATTGAACAGGCTAAGATTGATCAGAAACGTGAAGCTAACGAAGGCGAGATGGCAGTTCAAGCAGCTAAAGTTGCACTTGAGAAACAAAAAGTAGATGCACAAGTTGCCGAGGTCATGAACGATATTGAAACTAAGAATGCTAAATTAATGATGGAGCAGGAAAAGGTTGATGCTGAGAATGCTAGAACAGCTATTGAGTCAGCTATGGACCTTACGGAACAATTTCTCGGAAACAGGCAAGCAGAAAACGAAAATAAAGAGGACGAAAATCAATAGTAGTTGACTGCATCAGCTATAAGTTTATACTTATAGGCAATAAGACCGGGCTTTATCCCGGGTTTACCCTCTCCTGGGGTATATCGGAGCGCAGATTCAGCGTTAGAAGCAATAACCGTCGCGGGGAAATAGCGGGCTATGGAAGATGAAGCAAATTTGGATTTAACACAGGATGCATCAGTTGCACCGACCGAAAAAATGTTACCTCAGTCTCAAGTTAATGAACTGATAGGTCGTGAAAAAGCAGCAGTTGCAGAGCGTGTAAGACGGCAACTTGAAAGCCAATATCAGCAAGCACAACAGTCGCAATCATCTGAGATGGGCGCACCAGCTGTTGACATGGAAGCTCTTAAGCAAGATTTAATTAATCAAATGCATGAAGAGCAACGCAAAGCTGCTGAAGAGGCCGATAAAAAAGCGTTGGCAGAGCAGGAAGAAGAGTATAAGCGTCAGCTGCAACAAGTGGGTGATGCATATCAAATGAAAATGACTGCCGGAAAAGATAAGTACTCAGATTTTGACGAAGTCATGCAAGAGTACGATATGAATGCTTTTCCCCACGTTGCATTTTTAGCGACTGAAATGGAAATGACGCCAGACATCATGTATGAATTGGCGCAAAACTCATTAAAAGCGGCATCACTTAATGATCTCGCTCAAAAGTCACCTAAGAGTGCAGTAAAAGAGCTACAAAAACTTGAGGATTCAATTAAGAAAAATCAAGAAGCTCTTAACAATAACCCGTCTGCTCCAATGCCGCTCGATCGACCTAAGTCATCTCCGACAGCTGGCATGAACAACGGTGAAATGACAGTTCGCGACTTTAAAAATGCGGATTGGCTGAGAGGGTAATAACCCAAACCCGTTGCAATTGTCAGTAAGTTTATACTCTGACAAAGGATGAAATGCAATGGGCGTTCCTGCTAATGTACTTCAAGCCGTCCAGACTTATCAAAAGGCTGGTTTGGCATTTTTGCAAAATAGTAATTGCTTCATTAACTTAGCAAATACTAAATTTAAAGACTTCCAAAACATAACTGCGAACTTGGGCTCAACTGTTTCGTTTGATTTGCCTCCTCGCATGACTACTACTAATTCATTGGTTGCTAACTTTCAGCCTGCTGAACAGCGTGTTGAAACTTTAACTGTTGATCAGGCAATATCATCTAGCTATGCATTTACTTCTCAACAATTTATTTTCAACGTTGAAGAGTATATGGATAAATTCGGTAAAGCCGCTATCGCAGAAATTGGTGCCAACATCGAAGCTAACGTGGCATTAAACTGTGAAACACAACCTTATCGTTTCTACGGTGATGGCGTTACTCCAATTAACTCATTCGGGCAATTGGCAAGCGCATTAGCATTATACAGAAACTATGGCGCTGTAAATTACAAAACCAGAGGTGTTCTGTCTGATATCGCTGTCCCAACTATTGTCAACTCAGGATTGGGTCAATTCGCACCAAAAAGAAATGACATGATGTCTAACAGCTGGGAATTAGGAGATTTCGCTCAATGCTCCTGGCATCAGTCTAACTTGCTACCAGTGCACACGGCTGGTACCGCTGGTGATTCTGCTCTTAACTTAACTGTAACTGCAACCACTACTGATGCCGCTGGCGCTGTAACTGCAATTACTTTTAGTGTTGCTGGTGCTCCTGGTGCTGATGCTAACATGATTAAGCAGCATGATAGATTGCGTTTTAATGATGGCGTTGCTGGTCAAACAAACTTACGTTATTTGACATTCGTTGGTCATAAAGTTTCACAAAACCCTGTGCAATTTAGAGCAACTGCTGACGCGGCATCAACTGCCGGTTCATTGGTAACTGTGACTGTTGATCCACCTTTACAAGTTAATCCAACTAATGACCAAAACATCAATACACCAATTGCTGTTGGACATGTAGCATCTGTTTTGCCATCTCATAGAGCTGGTGTAATTATGTCTGGTGATCCATTATTCCTCGCAATGCCAAGACTTCCTGATCAAAGCCCATTCGCAACCGCTGCTGAATATGACCAAGATACAGGTTGTTCACTCAGAATGACTCACGGTGCTAAATTTGGTCTTAATGAGATGGGTAATGTTCATGATGGAATTTGGGGCAGCAAACTTGTGCCTGAAGATTCCATGGCTGTGATTTTCCCACTTTAATGCGAGGATGAATAAATGACTTTACCTGTACCAAATTACCCAATTGAAAATGCGGGTGCTCTACACATAAACGGTTGTAATGTCAGCTTTTTGACAGGCACAACATTATCATTATCAGCAGGCCAAGCCCGTGATAGTCAAAATATTAATGACATCTCACTTGCTGCCGCTGTAACTATAAACGCCGCCACTGTCGGCGCTAATGGTCTGGATACTGGAGCGCTAGCTAATAGCACATTGTATGCAGTATGGCTGATTGGTGATTCTACCAAATACAACGATGCCGCTGGTTTGCTATCTACTAGCTTTACATCTCCTTCACTACCTGCCGGTTATGATATGGCTCGTAGAGTTGGCGCTGTATTAACTAGCGGTGCCGCTGCTATTCTAGAATTCAGCCAGCGTGGTGATGGCGCAGACAGACATATGTATTATGAAGTTGCTGTAGCTACTGATATTGCGATCGCGGTTGGCGGTGGTGGTGGAGGTACTGCTGTTGCTGCTGCTCCTGGTGCTGTAGATTGCTCGGATTCAATCCCAAGCACAGCCTCCATGGTTCATGCGTTATGCCTTCTTACTGCTGATGGCGCAGGTTTGCGGTCTGCCAGTTTGCGTGATGGCACTATAACCGGTGCTGGCAATCCGCAGGCAATCATGAGTGCTGCAACTAGTCTTGTTAATAATAGCGTCCTTACCGTTCCATGTTCTAATAATCCGACTACAGCTATTGATTATTTCACGTCCAATGCAAACGCCGGCCTAACCATTAGCGTTATAGGTTACGTAGACGTAGTATGACGTACACAGTAACTGAATTAATCACAAAGGCGTATTACGCTAGTGGTATAGTAGGTCGTGAGTTTGAAACCGTTGACGGCTCGCAAATTGAAGATGGTCTGTCATTTTTAAATGACATTCTCGGAGAAAAGCGAGCCGAAAACGGCATGATTCCTTACAATACTTCTACTCAATTCAATACTGTAGTCGGGCAAGAAGTTTATAATATTCCAAACTTGATTCAAGTAGATACTATGACGTTTGTTAAAGACAGCGTTAGATATCCCATGGTTCAAGTTCAGCGTGACCAGTACCAAGGTGCTGGCCGCGCAAATAATATAACCAGCTTGCCGTTTACTTTTAATGTTGAGCGCTTGCTAGGAGGCGCCAATGTATCTATGTATTTTCTCCCAGATGAGATTTACACGATTACGATACACGGGCTTTTTGACTTGGCAAGCGTTGCATTAAATCAAGACTTAGAACTTACGTTAGATAGATTTTATATAACTTATTTGCGTTATGCGTTGGCTGATAGATTGTGCACAGAATTTGATTATGATGCACCTGCTTCGGTAATGATAAAATTAGATAAAATGGAATCAACGATTAAGAAGCGCTCGCAGCAGCTAGATTTGAGAATGAAGAAAATATCTACATTAACAAATCAGGCATCATTAAGTTATGCGCAAGTCAATTTGGGTGGTGGATGGTATCCAACTACTAATTAGTTTTTAAGGGCCAACAATGCCGAGAATGCAAGAAAAACAAGTAGTTCCCGTCAATGTGGTTGGCAGCTCGACATTTGGACGATATTCTAAGATTTCATCAGAGCAAACATATAACATGTTTATTTCTGATGATTGGCTCGTTGATTTTCCTGGCTACAAAAAAGTTTATGACTTTGCAGTTGATGGCGCTGGTCGAGGTTTATTTAAAAGCACTAGGGGCAACCTACTTATTGCCGTCATTGGCAACAAAGTTTACAAGATAGACGCAAACTTTCTTGTAACTGAGGTTGGAACATTATCGACGAGCAAGGGCTTTGTTTCTATTGCAGAGAATTTAAATTTTCAGATATGCATTGTTGATGGGGTTAGTGCGTATATTTATCATTACCCTACAGCTTCAGCTTTAACAGTGCAGGCTTTAGCTGGTGGGTTAACGCCATCTTATGTTACTTATCATAATACGTTCTTTTTGTTCGGAAATGTCAATCAGACAGCAAGTAGTGCGTCATGGTTCGTATATCAAAGAAATGCAGATACGACTATAACATTGGTAAGCGAATTGGCATTACAAACAAAGCCGGATTTCCCTATTGCAGTTGAGCGCATCCCTGGGCAAGCTGCACATGTATTAGTGTTTGGCAATACGGTTTGTGAGGTTCACACGCAAATAGGAGGAATACAGAATTATCGTAGAAATAACAGTATTTCTATTGATTATGGATGTTTAAGCCGTAGCACTATTGCGTCATCAGATAGGGTGATTGCCTGGTTATCAGTTAATGAAAATAATACGCCGGTGATTATGGTGTTTGATGGAAATGGAGCTGTTCCTATTTCTACAGATGGTATTGATTATTTAATGTCATCATTGAAGCGTCCTGAAGAGTCAATCGCAACATTTGTTAGAGTTGATGGTCATCTATTTTATCAAGTTACGTTCTATAACAGTCTTGATAATATTTCATTGCTTTTTGATTTTAATACTAATAAGTTTTTTAATCTTTCTGATCAAAACTTAAATTATCACCCTGCTGTTTCTTATGCGTATTTTAATGAAAAGACATATTTTATCTCTTTAACTAATGTTGGTATTTATTTATTCAGCACAGATTTAACGGCTATAGATGAAAATATAGTTAATCCTGATAGCCCTAATTATGATGATGACTTATTGTTTGAAAAGCAAAGAGTAAGGATATGTCAGAATATTAGGCAGCCTAATAATGAAAGGTTTAGAACATCTTGTATATCATTAATGATTGAGCAGGGTAATGATCCAAATATTACCGGCTTCTCAATACAAGAGCCAATCTATTTAATTACTGAGTCTGCATTTACTCCACCGAGCGATATAATTGTAACTGAAAGTGGTGTGCCGATGGTCCTGGATGGTTTGACAGGTTATACGCCATATATAACGGGAACTTCTATTTATACACCACCTTATCGTGCGCGTGTTGATTTATCTATATCTAAAGATGGTGGTACCACATGGAGCAATACAATTGCACGCGATATGAATCCTATTGGCAAGCGTAAAAACATGATGACATGGGAAAGACTCGGTGCAGCCAATGAATTGACTTGCAAGTTTAGATTTTGGGGTACAAATAGATTTGTTGTACACAATGCTGTTATGTACGCGAGGATATCGTAGATGAATTTGCCCACTTACTTAAGAAATAATGAAGCTGCTGAACAGCAAAGCTATCATGAAGAGTTAAATCAAACTTTACGTGATAATTTGAGTGAGAACGGTTATATTTTACCCAGTGTTACTCAAAATGAGTTAACTGTTAATTTATATCCTCACCCCCAAACTGGTGTGCTTGCTACATTAGAGAATATAATGCCGAATGGCACAATGTGGTATGAATCTACAAATGATGAAGTTGTTGTAAAAATTGGTGGCGCTCTTCGTAAACTAGATAACAGTGCGTATCCATAGGAAAAGGTGATAAATTATGGCTCTCCCATTAATAGCATTAGCAGCATTAGCAGCAGCTGGTGGTTACGGCTTAAATAAAATGATGAAGCGTGCCGGTCAGGTAGATTATGAGCCTGGAACGCCGGAAGCAGAAGCAGCGCGGATATTAGCTGAAGTACCGCAAGTTGGTAGCTCCATTTATAATCCGTATATTAAAGAAGGTGAGGCAGCCTATGGCCGCACATCTCCCCTTTATCAGAGCATGTCCCAAGATCCAACTTCATTCGTAAATCAGCTGATGGAACAATACACTCCGTCTGAGGGATACCAAGCAAAACAGAAAGAAATGATGCAGGCAGCACAAAATGCAGCCGCTCAAGGCGGTTATGCTGGTACTCCATATGCTCAACAGCAACAAGCTGATTTAACAAAGTCATTGTTATCTCAAGATATGCAAGAATTTTTAGGTAATGTGTTAGGTATTCAGGATAGGGGGCTAGCGGGTGAAGAGGGGGCGATAGGTAGAGGCTTCCAGTCTTCTGGCTCATTAGCTGATTTTCTGGGTTCTGCATTAACTCAACAAGCAGAGCTTTCGTATGCTGGCGCGGCTAATAAAGAAAGAATGCTAAAAGAAGCAGCCGAAAGAAAACAACGTGAGCGAGCTAAACGCTATGGTGCTATTACTAAATATGGTACTGGTATGGTAAGCAGTTATTTCGGTGGCTCTGGCCAAGGTAGCGATTTCGGCGTTAGTAATGCTGGGGGCGATGCTGGTGGCGGAGGAGGCGGAGGCGGCGGTTTCTCCTCTATGTTTGGGGGTGGTTCTGGCGGCGGCGGAGGAGGCGGTGGTGGCACCAACTCTAACGTTGGGAATGGTAGCGGAATGACTAATACGTCTTATAATCAACGCTGGAGATATTAAGCATGGCATTTCAAAAGGGAAATTTTCCGCTTATACCTATGGCTCCTGACAGATATGATCCGGATTATTCGGCTTTTGATAATATTGTTCAAGACTATCAAGAGGGTTTAGAGCGTCCTAGAAAGACGGAGCTTGAAAGGTCGGCGCGTGAAAGAGCTGAACGTTTGGCGGCAATGAATGAAGCTCTTCAAGCACGTTTTGGGCCTGGGCAAGCTGAAAGAGGCGAACGTTTAGCTGCTCTTGAGGAGCAATACAAAGAACCAATGCTACAAGCTCAGCTGGGGTCGTATCAAGCTAAAGCAAATGCACCTCAACCATTATCAGAGCAAGAAAAAATGATGATGAGAATTGAGGAAGACCGCTTAAAGAAAGAGCAGGCGTTACAGTTGGCAAAAGAGCAAGGTACTCCTGCTGATATTACAGCGCGTCATAAAGTAGTGCGTAGTGCGGAAAATGTAATTCCTGCATTAAAAGATTTAAGAGATATGAAGCTGCCATCAGTTGGGTTTGGCACTACTGTTGGATCACCAAAAACGTTAGCTTCATATAACACTAGGATTGTTAATCTTGTTGAATCAATGCTGGGAGCATATGGCCTTAGTGCTACAGATAAAAGCATCAAAGCAGTTGAAGAAAGCATTAAAAAACATAGCTTTGAGGGTGACAAAGCGTATAGGCAAAGATTAGATCACATTATAAAAGACATTCAAGAAAGAAAGTCGCGGGCCAAAGAAGGAAACCCATTAGAAGGTGATGAAAATGACAGAATGAGAGCATTTATTGATACCGCTCTAAGTGGAGGAGGATCATCAAACATAGCAAAACAGTCAGATGATGATCTATTAAAAATTGTGAGAGGTAGCTAATGCCTATTACTCCACAAGAAGCCTTAGAAGAACTTCGCAAACGCGGTTATTCTGATGAGCAGCTTAATAGCATGGGTATAAATGTTTCTGAAAGTGCCCCTGCACAACAGTTTTCGAAAGAAGAAGCTATCGCTGAACTTAAAAAGCGCGGATATAGCGACAATGATATCTATCCTGGCCGCAAACAATTTGAAGCTGAAAGAGAAACATTCTTTCCAGAAAGCTTATATGGGCCACGCTCTGAAGAGATTACACCAGGTCAATCAATAAGAGAAGAGATTACACCAGGTCAATCAATAAGAGAAGATATTACAAAGCTAGCCGGAGAGGCGCCAGGAGAATTGTTGGAAATAGGTAAATCTTTAGGCAAAGGCATTGCTGATGTTCCATCTACACTATTTTCAGAGCCTACCCGATTACCACGCACCGCAATGGCGGCCTTGGGTCAAGCTGGGCAAAGTATAGCTAATATCCCTTCTAATATTGCTAGATATTTAGGTGAGAAAGGAATAAGTCCAGAAGCTATGCAATCATTTTCCCAGGCCACTAGAGCACCAGAAATTGATTTTAAATCTGAATTATTCGGTGTTGAGGGCGACCGTCCGTCAGATGTTCTTGGCCAAGTTGCCGGAGAACTTCCAGTGTGGGCAGTTGGCGGTGGCCCTGCATTCCGCGCAAGCAGAGTGTTGGGTATGTCAACAGAAAAAGGATCTAACCCCTTTACTGCCGCCCTTGGTGAGCTTACACCATCTGCTCTTAAGGCTGCTGGTGAAACTGCGAAAAGTCTTAAACCTTCAGCAATAATTGCAGCTCGATATGGAAAAGATATTTCACCAGCAGAGCTATCATCAAGATTAACAGCAGCTGAGGGTACACCAACCCAGCTTGGCACTATTATAGAATCTCCAGCACTGAAACATGCATTTGAGAACTGGACATCAAAAGTGCCATTCTCTGAAGGCGAAGCGTTATTAAAAGAAGCTGGCAAAGGTGTTGAAGCCAAAGCCACTAAGGCTGTTAATGACCTTCATGACTTGGCAGGCTCAAAGGCTGATACAAATTACATAATGGAAAGAAAGCTTGCAGATGCATTTAAGAATGCTGAAAAGCAAAAACGAGCTATGTATAAGCCGGTAAATGAAATGGTCGCACAAGAAGGCATAAAGTTCGAAATGAAGAACTTTAAAAAATTAGCTGACGATTCATTAAAAACACTAGAAGAGAGTCCATTACTCAAAAGCGACCCAGATTTATCTAAAGGATTGAGGAAAATAGTTTCCACAAAAGTTATTGGTGAAGCACCTAGAGGTATTCTGGATAAATTTGGACGTTCAATTACAGAAGCATCTCCGCCAACATCTAAACTTGTAGATTTACAAATGTATGCTACAAAATTGGCACAAGAAGCATCTAGAAGTGAGAAGTCACCCAATGCTATAGATAGAAGTAACGCTAAACTTTATAAAGAAGCATCGCAAAACATTAGGGAAGATATTAGAGATACACTTAAAAATAAGGGCTCTAAGGAACTTCAAGAAGCATATCAGGAAGCGCAAGCAAATTATGCTGAAAACTTCGCACCATTTTTAGAGGGTGATATATACAAGCTTATTCATTCAACAAAAGATGCCCAGGATTTAGCAAGACGCATTGTTCAGCCTGGTGCAAAAGCTGATAGATTTGCAACAATTAAGAAAGTTCAAGATCTCCTTCCTGTAAAAGATAGAAATTTACTTGGCTATACAATGCTTAAAAATGCTATTAATGAGCACGGGGTCGTAGATATTCGTGAACTTAACAAGGGAATTAAATCATTAGGCCCTCGTCAATTTGAGGCTTTATTTCCAGACCCAGCAACACGAGTAGCGTTAAGAAATGTATCAAAGTTAGCAAGCATGAATTCAGAAGCGCTAAATATAATGTACAATCCCAAAACAGGATATCGTCATTCCTCTCCGGTTATAAAATCAATCATGGGAAGCACTATTGCAGCATCAGGAGCATTTGGTGGGATACCTGGAGCGCTAGGTGGCTTGGCTAAAGTTGGCTCAGTCATTGGGGCATCTAAAGCGTTCAACGTGCTAATGACATCTGAAAAATTCAGAAACGCAGTAGCAAGAGAAATCAGATTGAATCAAGCAAAATACAAAGGAAAAAAAGTAAGTGAAATTGAAATACCTGATTCAATAAGAAATATAGCCACAGACTTACTCAGCCAAAATCCAGAGAATGGTGAGGAGCAAAATGAAATTAGCTAATCCAAAATGTATCATAATATTTTCTCCTATATTTTCAGTTAATGATATCAATACCGCAATGTATTGTCAATACAAAGGGAATGAATAAAGATGGCTCTTGATCCACTAAAGGTAACGTCTGTTAGTTTAGATGAATATTTTGTTAATAAAGACACAGGGTTGCCGCTGGCAAATGGATCTATTGAATTCTTCAAAGATAACGATAGAGCCACCCCTAAAAATGTTTATGAGTTAACAGGTGGTCCCGCTAATTACACATATGCTGCTTTGCCAAATCCACTTGCATTAAGTGCTGTGGGAACTGTAGTTAATGCCAATGGTGATCCAGTTTCTATTTACTATCATCCCTATGATGCCAATGGTGATTTAGAGCTTTATTATATCGTCGCTAAAGACAGCGGCGGCACAGTACAATTCACAAGACAGGCATGGCCAAACACTACAACAGGGCTAGAGGGTGTTGTAGATGTAACATCACCAAACGCAACATTAGCTAGCGGTAATGTTTATATAATAAATAACGGTGCTGTGCAGGTAAATTTATCTTTACCACTAACTGCTCAATTTGGTGAATTCTATACTATTGTTGGGTATTCAAGTGGTGGTTGGAAAGTATCACAAAACGCAGGACAAACTATTCACTTCGGCAATCAAGACACGACAGCTGGGGTGGGCGGCTCTTTAACTAGCACTAATAGATATGATTGCATTACTTTGAGATGTGTTGTGCAAGATACTGATTTTGTTGCATATGCAGCACAGGGCAATATTACTATCGTTTAAGGATTTAAAATGGCAACAGAATACAATATCAATCAGCAAACTTACGGACGAAATGGATTTGGCACTCAGTTTTCAGACACTGTTGTAAGTGCATCTTTGGCGGCTGCCACTGATACCTCTTATACAGTTCCTGGTACGTTGCCTGCTGGTGCCCTTCCAGCTTATACATCAAACAAATATTTGGCGGTATTTTCTTATGAAGATGCAGCCGATGTCTGGGTAAATCTAGGTGCTGCTGCGGCGGTTCCTGCTGGTGCTGCATTTGCGGCAGGTTCAGAATTAAACCCACCGGCTCGTATGGTGAAAGCTGGTGATGTAATTCATATGTTTTGCACAGCTGGAGCAGACGTATCAATTTCTTTGTATAGCTTGCAAGGCGCATAAGGATTAAATATGGCAGGTACTCCGTTTAGCGCATTCAACCCAGGTGGCACTTTAATTGTTGGCGACCAATTAGCGGGATTACGAGGTGGTGAAAATACACTTTTTGACCCGACAATTACGGCATTTTCAATTTCTATAAATCAAGTTGGCCATGGGTTTGTGATTGGCAATCCTATAGGATTGTTAGGAGCAGTTTATACAAAAGCTCAAGCAAATAATGCCGCTAATTCTGAGTGTGTCGGGATGGTTAGCAGTATAATTGATGCTGATAATTTCACATTACAATTCGGTGGCCCTGTGAGCAACATTGATATAACTGTAACTGGGGGTGGCCCCATGGTTGTAGGTGATGTTTATTATTTAGATCCAAATAATGCTGGTCAAATAGTAAATGTAGACCCCGCTATTGCTGGAGTGGCTGGAACTGTAACAAAGCCGGTTTTGATTGCATACAGCGTCGATGCTGGCTATTGGTACAATTGGAGAGGACAAGTTCTATGACAGTTACTACATTTAGCGCGATTACCGGCATCACTGGCACTGCTAATCAGATTGCCGTTACAGGTGCAGGAAACGCTAAGACCTTAGCGCTTCAATCTCCCAATAATGCTAATAATATACTTATTTCGCAGGCATCTACTACCCCCGTGTGGTCAACAACACTACCAACAACTGTGCAAAATAATATCACCACTTTAAATGCTGTAACTGTAAACTCTATGTCGCTCGGTGTCTTGACGATGACCGGTACCGCAACTCTTAATGCCGATCCAACTGCCGCATTAGAAGCGGCCACAAAACAGTATGTAGATGGACTAGTTGCAACCGTCGGATCGAAATTATCTGACGATGTTACACAAGCTGCCCACGGCTTTGTCGTTGGTGATGTGTTGTATATGCAAGGCGCTGGTACTTTTGCGAAAGCCCAGGCTGATGCTGCGGCAACATCAGAGGCCGTAGGTATTGTTACCGCAGTGGCAGATATAAATACTTTCACTTACACTTTCGGCGGCCTTATTACTACAGGACTTGCACTACTTACACCTGGAGATGTTCTATATCTCAGTACCTCAACAGCTGGAGATATACAAAATAGCGCACCATCATCAGCAGGTGAAGTAATTAAACCATTGATGGATGCAATTAGTGCTACAACGGCAGTGTGGGTAAATCACCTAGGGATTGAAATCTAATGACTGAAAAGTTAGTACTCGCCCCAGCTGGAACTACTGATGAGAATATTGCCACATTCTCCACCACTACCGGCCAGATACAAGACTCTGGAACGACCCCCACCGGTGGCGCAGGTAAAATTTTACAGATTGTCCAGACTGAGAAAACAGATACGTTTACTCACGCATCAACTACGTGGACACAGATAACTGGATTAACTGTAAATATCACCCCATCAAGTGCATCCAATGATGTCATGATTGTAATTTCTATGTGCATTTATAGCTCCACTGCCGACTCCACATTTATAAGATTAAAAAGAGATTCAACAGTTTTAGATGTCGGTGATGCTGCTGGCAGTAGAATACAATGTACAAAAGGCGGTATAACTACTCAGCTTGCAAAAGATACTGACTCTACATCAATAATGTTTATTGACTCTCCATCAACAACATCAGCAACAACTTACAGTGTTGATATAAGAACTAGCGCTACTACTTACGTAAACAGAACAGCAACGGATACCGATTCCACGTCTTACTGTAGAGCAGCTAGCAATATCTTAGTAATGGAGGTCGGCGCATGACGCAGAAGATAGTTTTAGCTCCAGCTGGGACAGTTGTTGATAATGTCGCCACATTCTCCACCACTACCGGCCAGATACAAGACTCTGGGGTTGCAGAAAGTGCTTTAGTTTCTGGAAAGATATTGCAAGTAATTACAACAGAAAAGACCGATACATTTACTCATAGCAGCGCCACGTGGACGGCAGTTACTGGATTAAGCGCTTCAATTACTCCGGCATCAGCATCAAACAAAATATTGATAATGGCTTCAGTTTCTGGAGCAAGCGGTACAGCAGGGGCACATCTCAGGCTCTATCGGGATTCAACACCAATAAGCCTTGGCGATGCTGCTGGCGTTAGGACGCAAACGACCAACGGCAGCGTGATTTCAGGGGCTGGTCAAGGAAGTGAGCCGCAAAGCGTCATTTTCCTTGATTCACCAGCTGCCACATCGGCAACAACATATGCCATTTATCTTTCTACTACCTTCACCAGCATCTATATAAATAGAAGTCGCACAGATACTGATAACGCCCTCCATGGCCGCGCCGCTAGCACAATTACTGTGATGGAGGTTGAGGGATGAGCGAAAAGATTACACTTGCTCCAGCTGGCACTACTGTAGACAACATAGTTGTATTTGATGGAACTACAGGTCAAATTAAAGATAGCGGAGTTCCCATAACGTCATCAATGGGTGGCAAAATCTTACAAGTTGTGTCTACTGAAAAGACTGATACTGCATCTTATTCATCTACCACATGGGCTAATATTACCGGCTTAACAGTGAGCATTACCCCAGGTGACACAGCTAACAAGGTATTGGTAATAGTTAAATGTATGACGGCTTCAAATGCCGATGGTAATTCTAATATTTTTAGAATAGCCAGAGGTGGTACAGCTATTAATGTTGGCGATGCTGCCAGCAATAGAATACAAGCCACAGCCGGAGGTATAGATGGGCAAGGTCAAGACGGTGCGGAGTGCGTCAGTATTGCATATTTAGACTCTCCCGCTACGGCAGCATCCACTACATATTCATTGCAGTGGCGCACTGATGGCACTATATATGTCAATAGAGGTAGGTTGGATACTGATGTTGTTGATTTTTCTAGAGCAACTTCAACAATAACCGTACTTGAATTAGAGGGGTAAATAATGGCAACTGATTACGCGTGGATTTTATCGGAAAAATACAAGGGCACTGAGTGGTCAATGAATGGTGACGACTACAGTGGTCTTAACTGGATAGACAAGGTCGCCCCTAAGCCAACACAGCTAGAGCTTGATAATTTATATGCATCTCATAAGGCTGCTACAGATTATTTAAGAAATCGTGAAACTGAAATGCCATCAGCTCAAGAGCAATTAAAAATGCAATATGATGATTTGGTTAATGGTACAACGACATGGGCCGATACCATGGCAGCATTATATGCTAAATATCCTAAACCAGCGTAAAAATTGAGAGGTAATACATGTCAACGCAAAATGCTGCAAATATAGCCGCTGAAGTCGGAACCCAGATTATAAATCAAGTGGGACATGGCTTTGGGATAGGGAACGTTGTTTATCTTAATGGCGCAACTTATACGCTGGCACAAGCTGATGCACTCGCCACTTCACGAGTTGTTGGGATAGTTATTAAGTCTATAGATGCTGATAATTTCATACTTCAAACCAGCGGTGTTGTAAATTTAACGGGCCCGCTAGTTGCGGGAACTCTTTATTATTTATCCACATCGGTGCCCGGTGCTTTAGCTGTAGCCGTTGATTCTGATGCTGCTAATTATAAAGTTCCCGTTTTAATTGCACAGACTCCAACTACTGGTTTATTAATAAATCAATTACCCACTCCAGCAAATAATAGAAGCTCTCTTGATGAAAACATTCTTCACAATAGTGGGTATGTCGTCCAAAGCTGGGGCCCGGGGCCATTCACATCAGCAACTGTTCCAGCAAATGGCGATGATACGTACCTAGTAGACAGATGGACTTATTTATCCAGCGCTGCTGATACGGCTGATGTTTCAGTAATCGCCGGTAGTTCACCAATATATCCACAAGAAAATACATTGCAATTTGACCAGGAAACGGCAAACCAGCAATGGGGAATGGTTCAATTAATTGAATCACCTACAGCGGCAACATTTAGAAACACTCCATTTACGGCGGTTATTACTGCCAGCAAAAATGCCTTAAATTCTAAAGATAATGTAATTCGTTTTGCTCTGATCGAATGGTCTGGCGCAATAAACGCTATGACAAGCGATGTAGTTGCTGCCGCCTGGGCGAGCGGAGGAGCTAATCCAGGACTGGCAGCAAATTGGTCATACATTACTACCTCGGGGCAAATAACATTAACTGACAATCCTAGCTATTATACAATTTCTGGAACTTCTGGAGCTGCCATCAATAACATTGCATTATTTATATGGCAAGCTGATGCCGATGCCGCAATTGGTGACTTTATATATCTAGGTAAATCATTTGTATTTGCAACAGATATGATTGATGTTCCAAATTCTGGCACAACTGTTGCAGCTGCTGGGACTGTTTTTTCTAGGAAAAGCGAAGCACAAGAATTATGGGATTGTGGTAGATTTTTTTGGAGTACTTATAATAATGGTGTTCCACCAGGAACCGTTACACCAACTGGAGCGCTTGTTAAATATGTGGCTAACTCTACAACTATACACGGACTTGATACACCATTACCCATGATGCGAGCCACGCCAGTAATCACGTGGTATGCCGCTAGTACTGGAGCTGCTGGTTTTGTTAACCAGGTAGGTGGTGCAGCGGTCGCG
>Ga0055481_10000188_pt1 | contig 18454 bp, 15 predicted proteins | sample Muzzi_PWC_D2_FD_57936 | JGI IMG/M metagenome (GOLD analysis project Ga0055481, IMG submission 57936) | Wetland microbial communities from San Francisco Bay, California, USA, that impact long-term carbon sequestration - Muzzi_PWC_D2 | ecosystem: Environmental > Aquatic > Marine > Wetlands ... | reverse complement strand
GGATACCGGCCGCTTCCCCGCCGAGAGTGGCGTACAACCCGGAATTGTAGAGGCGGTTGCGCCAGACCTCGTAGAACCCGATGGCCACGTCCAACGGCGGAGCACCCGACGCGGCGTGTTGCTCCAACAGGTCATCCAGGAGCCGCTCCGCCGAGACCGCCAGCTCCTGCACGCCGCCCTCGAGGAAGTACCCGGTGAGGGCCGATTCCGGGAAGACCACCAGGTCCGGGAGCACGGGCCAGTTCCCGATCTCCTTGAGGACCGCCCCGACCTGAAGGAGGTTCTCGCGGTAGGCGCCCTTGGTGGGCCGCATCTGAGCGACGGCGACGCGGAGCATGGTTGAGAATCTACATCGGGCCCGGGGAGCGGGGCAGCGGGGCCGAGGTGCCAGGGGCGAGGCGGAGGTCGGCGATGTCGGCGAATGTGCCGGCAGGAGCCGGCAACGCGGGCGGTGATCGACGGACTTACGGGGCTCCGTGGGACCGATTATTTATCGCCCGTGGCTCTTCCTCATCTTGCGAGAGGTCGAGGATGATCTGGTATGTCGCTGCCGGGAGCGCAGTCGGTGGAGTGGCCCGCTTCCTCGTGTCGGGGTGGGCCCAACGCTGGGGTGTGGGCTTCCCGGTCGGGACGCTGCTCGTCAACGTGATCGGCTCGTTTGCCCTCGGGTTCCTCCTCCGATACGGACTCCAATCCGCGGTGTGGTCGCCGGAAGTCCGCGCGCTTCTCACCATAGGGTTCTGCGGGGGGTTCACCACCTTCTCCACTTTCAGCTACGAGACCGTCGCGCTCGTCGAGGACGGGGTCTGGCTCCGGGCGTTCGGATACCTCGCCACCAGCCTCGTGCTCTCACTCGCCGCCATTCTGGTCGGGATGGCCCTCGCCCGAATGCTGGTGACGGGCGGGCACGCGACCTAAGCGGCAAAGGAGCCCGAATGCAGAGTCTGTCCGGCGAGCGGATCCTCATGCGGATCCACATTGGTGAGAGTGACAAAGCCGACGGCAAGCCGCTCTACCAGGCGATCGTCGACCTCTTGCGCCGTCGGGGCCTGGCAGGAGCGACGGTGTTTCGGGCTATCATGGGATTCGGCGCCACCGCCCGCGTCCACAGCGATCGGGTGCTACGCCTCTCCCTGGACCTCCCCCTGGTCATCGAATGCGTCGACACCGAGGAACATATCAACGCCATCCTCCCCGACCTCGACCGCATGATCCAGGGAGGAATGGTCACCCTCGAGCGGGCCCACGTCATCACGTATCGCCCCAGTGTCCCAGGCGAAACGTGAGGAGCGCCGGGGCGGTTACCTTAGCCCCGGCGTAGCGACTCGAAAGAGGCCAAGCGTGACGACACTCCTGGAAGCCATCGCCGGCGTCTCCAACGCATGCCAGGCGCTCCCCCATCTCGTGACCGGCGGCCAGCCGGAGACCCAGCACCTCGACGCGCTCCGGGCAGCGGGTACGGTCACGGTGCTCGATGTTCGGGATCCGATGGAACCGCGGCCGATCGATGAGCCCCGAGAACTGGAGCGGCGCGGGATGCGGTATCTCAACATCCCGGTGGTCTCGGGGGCGTTGACCGACGAGGTATTGGAGGAGATCCTGGCCGTCCTCCGTGACAACGGGGACGCGCCATTGTTCTTCCATTGTGCCAGCGGCAATCGGGTGGGAGGCGCACTCATCCCCTATTTCATCGTGGATCTGGGGATGTCCGAGGAGGAGGCCGTAGACCAGGCCATGCGGATCGGCCTCCGATCCCCGGAGCTGCTCGAATGGGGTCTCACCTACGCGCGACGGTCCCAGGACTCGGCCTGAGACCGGCGCTCTTTCGATAATCTGCTACGGCTTCCGGCGGCTCCGGCTCGCCGGCTGTCGACTCGGACGGGCGCGCCCGGCGCTTGGCCTCGGTACGCTCGGCCGAGTGGCCCGAGACGGCCGAGGGCTTGAACGCCCGACGCGTGGCCTGCTCGGGGTGCCCCGCCCCACGCGACTCGGAGTCCGAAGCACCGGCGCCCCCCGGCGCGGCGCTGGAGTGTACTGCGGACGGGCCGTCCGCGATGGGCTCGCTTGGCGCGAGACCCGTGCGGGCCTCCGCCCGCTCGCCCTCGGCTCGGAGCGTGGCGCCGGCCGAGGCTGCACTTCACGACGCGTCGGCGATGAGGCCCCCGGCCGTTGCGACCGGCTGGGAGCCGGCTTCGGCTGCGCTTCACGCCGGCTCGGAGGGCTGGCCTGCGGGCGCTGGGTCCGCCTGGGGGCAGGCTTGGCCGTCGTCTCCTCCCTGCGCTTCGCCTGCCGGCCGCGGTTCGAGTTATCCCCTCCCCGCCGAGGATCGGCCCGTGGGGTCGGCGCGGGCCGGGCCGGCTCCGCCCGACGACGCGTCCCGGCGCCCCGATCTGTGGGACGTGCCACCGGCGAGCCGGAGGTCGTCCGCCTCCCCTCGTACGTCCCGCGCGGGCGGTCCACCGTCCGGCGATCGGCCGGGCGGTCCGGGCGCGAGGTGAGAACGGGATTCCGAGAGCGGGGGCCGAGGTCCGGACGCGACCGGACACGATAGTCCACCTGCTGGACGTCTACTCCGATCCTCCGGCGACGGTAGCCGTCGTCGAAGCCTCCGCGGGGGGAGTTGTCCCACCAGCGCTTGAACCGGTAGTCCGGCCGATAGGGATTGCCGGCATAGTGGTGCCGCGGATAGTGATAGCGGTACGGGCGGTAGCCATACCAGTAATGGGCCCGGTAGGCGTAATACGGGTAGTAGCCGTAGTACGGCGGATACGTCGGATAATAGAAAGGGTCGTACCACCACGGGTCGCCGAAGCCGATGGAGATGCCGAAGGAGACACCGCTCCCATAGTAGACCCGACCGCAGCTGAAGCAGGTGTCGTACGGATCGTAGATGCGATACGCCGGGTAGGCGGCGGCGTAGGAGACCTCCTCCGCGACTTCGTATCGGGCCACATCATACTCGAACCGGCCGTCACTCGTCATCCGGTTGACGAGGTCGGTGGTCGCCCCCTCGATGTCGCCGATGGACGACAGGTACAACACCTGATAGTCCCAATGGCCGTTCCGAACGTAGTCCTCGAATGCAAACGGGCTCAGCGAATGGGCGGCGTAGATCGTTCCGGTGCCCGTGCTGTTCTCGACGTAAAAGGTGCGCCGGCCGCCGCGACCCACCAGCTCGTACTTCCGGCCGCCGCGGACGAAGTTGTCGTCCCCGGGATCGAGGGGGAACAGGACCCGGACGTTCCCGGTCGGGTCCACCTGGAGCACCAACAGATAGCCGTCCCGATCGGCCCTGACTTCCACCCGGCCCTCGTCCCCAGGGACGTATCTCCCATCGTTGTCGAGCCAGATACGGACCGGTGGGTCCTGAACGACACCGGCGTCAGGCCCGCGAGCAGGGCTCCCGAGCGTGATCGCCGGGACGAGGAGTGGTAGGAATACATGGGCGAGCATCGTGGCCTCCGCTGTCGCGCCTCTAGATGAGAGAAGTGTACGGAACCGGGACGGTTCCCGCCAGCGAGAATGCAGTGCGAGCCCCGTGCCATACTTTATGTTGTTGATTGACAATAAGTTACAGAATGGCGTAATGGCCTCTATCCGTCATCCAGGCCGGACACCCGTCGGCTGGCGGGACAGTCCGCCTCAGCCGTTCGAGACTACCTGGGCCCCGACCCGCCGGTGCCAGTACATTCGCATCTCGGAGATCTTGTCGCCCTCGGTCTCGCAGAAGACGGCCCCCCGGACATCGACCCACTGTCCCGTCCGGCGGCGGCGGAACAGGCACTTGAACTCGGCGGCGAACCACGGTCCGACGGCGAAGATCTCGCCGCTCTGGAAGGTTCCCTCCGATTGGTGGTAGGCGATGTCCTGCCAGTACTCGCGGATGGCCGAGAGGCCCTTCCGCGGCGGGTCGAACGGGGCCTCGCGAAACTGGGCGTCCTCGGCGAACACGGACAGGAGGCTGGTGATGTTCTGCCGCGCCCAGCCGTCACCGAACGTGTCGAGGAGGGATCGGGCCAACTCGGGGAAGTCGGCGGGGGTTGGCATCGTGACCTGCCTCCGGGGATGGGGCCGCCGAGGATGCGGCCCCAAGAACATAGCCCCGCCCGGGGTGGCCTTGAAGCGCCGAAGTCGGGTCGGTGCCGTCCTCGTCCGCGATGCGCTGTGCCGGTCCGCTGCGCTCCGGTTAGGCGGGCGGCGCGTTCAGCAGCCACCCCTTGATGCGGGGGGCGCCGCGTGCCGGGCGGACCATGATCACCGGGGGGCGGACCTAGAAACCGACGCTGAAGCCGAGCCTCACCCGGCGGGGGGCCCCGAGGAAGGTGTGCGTCCCGAAGAGGCTCTGGTAATACGCCTCGATCGCCCGATCCTGTTCCGCCGGGTCAAACACACCGTCGCCGTTGCCGAAGCGCTCCTCGGCCCGGATCAACAAGACGCAATTGGGCGGGGCCAGGACGCCGCTTGTCGCAAGCCAGTTGTCGCATGCCCCGGTCCCAAAGGTGAGGTCGAGGGCGCCGTCCGCTCGCAGAACGCCGTTCCAACTTCCCTCAAGCGCATAGCTGTCCTTGGCGGCGACGGTCGCGGCATCGCGCGCCGCGTCATTCTGCGTGGTCCCGGTCACCAGGAACACGCCGCGCACGCGGTCGGCCCCGATCGCGTTCCGGACGTCCACGAACGTATTCACCGACGTCCCGGCGATCTCGAATCCCTTACTCAGGCGGAGGTCGACCTGCTTGACAGATGGGAGGCGAAAGGCGTTTCGCTCCCCGACGAAGGTGGCCGCGCAGGCGTCTCCGGTGACGAGGAGATCGTTGCCTGCACCTGCCGGGCAGCGGGTGTAGGCCGTTCCGCTGGCAAAGCGGAAGGCCGTGGTTAGGGAGAGATCTCCGAGCACCCGACCGAGCGTCGACCCAACCCGCCAGCCGCGCGGTGTGGAGACCTGAACAATGCCCGACACCGTGTGTGGTCGGACGTCTGCCACAGCGATGCCCTCGCCGTCCTCGGCGACCGCGAGGCTGTACGATGCCAGGGCGTGGATCCAGCGGGTGACGTGTCCATCCGCGCTGAGTTCGAACCCTCGAACAGATCGACCGTCGTCATCGTCGTACAAGAGGATGTCCTGGGTACGGCCATTGAGGGGATCCCACAGCGTCCGAAGCCGCGGCCGGACCAAGTTGTCCCAGTGCTTGGCGAAGACGGCGCCCTGGAACCTGCCCTGCCCGACATGCTTGGCCACGCCGACCTCGGCCACGTTCACCTTCTCGAAACCGAGATCGTCCCCGAAGATCTGCTCGGGGTTCGTGATCGAGAGGTCCGTATTGATCCCGGCGTAGACCTTGGCGAAGTCCGGCGTCTGGGCCTGCCGGCCCGCCGAGGCGTATAGTTCCAGCGAAGGATTGAGAGATGCCGCCAGTTGGAGGCGCGGACTCAATACGGAGTGCGAGTCGTCCGTGCGAAAGATGGTCAACGCCCGCCCATCGGGGGCGGTATTGTTGTTCTGCCGATAGCTGCCGGGCCGGGGGAACGGCACGTACGTGTTGAAGGTCGGCGACACGGGTGACAGGTCGAGGAGGTAGGGCCGCTCAGCGCCGCTGGAAAAGTGATCGTATCGCAGGCCGGCGACGATCGTCACGCGGCCCAACGCAAAACGATCCTCCGCGAACCCCGAGAACAGCGCTGGAGACTCGAGGTACACGTCCGAGAAGGTCTGCACCGTGAGGGCGTGGTTGTAGTTCGTGAGGTCATAGGCCGTGTACTCCCCACCCACGGTGAGGCCTTGATGGGCCGTCAACCGCCAGGTGGCCTGGGCGGCCCCGGTGGCGCGCCCCTCGCGGACCATGGCCAGCCGGCCGACGGGGCCACCTCCCTCGGCGAACCCGTTCAACCCGTAGGCGCTCGAGCGGTATCGGCTGATCAACTGGTACTGGTCAGGATTCTCGAGGTCATAGGGCGACCGCCGGCTACCCGCTCGATTGAGCCGGTAATTCTCGACCAAGTCCTCATCGACCGGGAAACGACCGAGGCCGAATGCCAGATCCAGGGGGCTCAGGAGAAAACCGCCCCAGGGGTGCCATGAGGCAGCGTCCGACGCGGCCGTCAGCGGACCTCGCTCGTCCTGGTCCAGTTGGAACGAGAGCGCCACCCGGAAGCCGGCGCCAAGGAGGCCCGTCTGGGGCTGTCGCGTCAGGCCGATCGTCAGGAGTCGACTGGTGCTGCGCTGACCCTGGAGCTGCTGGGGGACATTGATCGTCAGATAGTCGAACAGACGGCGCTGGTCCTGGGTCGCTCCGACCGTGAGCCAAACGGCATGGCGGTCGTCGATCCGGTAGCGGAGTGTCCCGAGCACCTCGGCGACCGATACCGCGCTGGCTGGATTCCGTGCACCAGCGCACTCGCCCCCGTAATTGTCTGCGATCCCGGGATTGGAGCTGCCGGCGAACGCCGCGCAATCTCCCCGAAACCGGAGGAATCGCGGCACTTCGACATCGACCGTGTCAGAGAATGGATCTCCCACCGACGTCGGGATGCCGACGGTCGTGTCGATGCCCCCTCTGACGAAGATCGGGACGGCGTTGCTTCCCTTCCCGGTCTCCGCCGAAGCCTGCCCCATGACCATTCCCGCGATAGCAAGGGAGAGACCCGACCCCAAGGGGCCACCAGCCCGCCCCTCAACGCGGTTGATACCGAGGCCGTGGGCGGCGCTCAACACCTCGTCGGTCCCGTAGCGGATCGACCCACCAAGGTGGGATCCGGCTCGGGGCGACGCGTAGGCGAGCACGCCCGAGCCCCCATTCCCCAGAGACGCCGCCGGCACCCCCAGGGTGAGGGACGCGGTCGAGAAGGCGTTGGGCGCGATGCCGAGGCGGGAACCGTCCGAGGCGAACCGGGTCCCAGCGCTCCGATACCCGGGAGCGATCGGCACGCCGTCGAGATAGACGGCGTATCCACTCGGCGGGCCCCCTCGCAGGACCAGCTGCCCCACGTCGTTGATGCCCACGCCGGGGAAGAACCCCAACGCCTGCTCGGTACTATCCACTGGTAGACTGTCGCTGAGGGAGCCACGAAGCCGCACGACCGTCGCCATCGGGGCGTTGGTCGATTGCGCCAACGCCGTACCGGCCGTGGCGAGGAACATGGAGACAGAGGCGGCGAGCCTTCCCAGACCGCCGGCCAAACGGGGGAGAGTCACGCTGGTATGCTCCGAGGGAGTCACGATGGAGACGCCGCCGGGACGCACGTCCTCACAGGGAGGGGGGGCGCACCATCGTAACACCGCCTGATCGGTCGTTCTAGCCGCACGAACGTCGCAAGACTGCAACGTTCTTGCAGGCACCCACCGAGGACGCAGCGGATCAGCCGAGGAGGCGCCAGACCTGCGCGACGAGGAAGGTAACGGTGAAGCCGAGGACGAGAGGGAGGAAGCTGGCCACCGCGGTCCAGCGGGTGCTCCCCGATTCCTTGTAGATCGTGTAGATCGTGGTCGAGCAGGGGTTATGCAGGAGGCTGAAGAGCATCAGGTTGAGGCCCGTCAGCGTCGTCCACCCGGCGGCCCGTAGAAGCTGCCCCACATCGCCGGCGGACTCCAACTCGAACATGACCCCGGCGCCATGCCCGACGCCGGTCAGTTGCAGGGACAGCACGGTGAGCATGAGGATCGTGGGAATGACGATCTCGTTGGCGGGGATTGCCACGACGTACGCCAGAAGGATGACGCCGTTGAGCCCGATCACCAGACCGAACGGATTCAGCCAGGTGATAATGTGCTCGGCGAGGCTGGTGCCGCCGATGTTGATGTTGGAGATCAACCAGATCACGGCGCCGGCAGGGAGGGCAAAGACGACGGCCCGCCAGAGCACGATCAGGGTCCGGTCGATCAGGGAGGTGTAGAGCGTCCGGAGGATCCGGGGCGGCCGGTACGGGGGTAGCTCGAGACTGAACGTGGTGGCTTCCCCGCGCAGCACGGTCCGGGAGAGGAACCACGATGTCACGAACATGAAGGCGATCCCAAGGAGCGCGATTCCCACCACGGCGGCCGCCGCCGTGAGGCCGGCAAGGGAGGCGGGGACGAGGGTCCCGAGGAAGATGGTGGCGATGAGGATCTGCGTCGGCCACCGTCCGTTGCACAGCGAGAAGTTGTTGGTGATCATCGCGATGAGCCGCTCGCGCGGCGAATCGATGACCCGGGTGGCCACCACGCCAGCGGCGTTGCAACCGAACCCCATACACATCGTCAGCGCCTGCTTCCCATGGGCCCCGGCGCGCTGAAACAGATGGTCCAGGTTGAAGGCCACTCGCGGGAGATAGCCGAAGTCCTCTAACAAGGTGAACAGCGGGAAGAAGATCGCCATCGGTGGCAGCATGACGCTCACCACCCATGCCGTCGCCAGGTACATCCCATCAAAGAGGAAGCCGTTGAGCCACGCCGGGAGTCCGATCCCCACACCGAAGCCCTTGAGAGCCGGGTGGGCGATCTCGATCAGCCCCGTCGCCAGGAGCTTGGAGGGGACGTTGGCGCCCGCGATCGTCAACCAGAACACCACCCCAAGCAGGAGGAGCATCAGCGGGAACCCGGTCCAGCGGCTGGTGAGCCACCGATCGAGCGTCCGGTCGAAGTCGAACTTGGTACGGCGCGCCCCCTGGAGGATGCTCCGTGCCGCGATGACTTCGGCACGCTCGAAGATCCGCTGGGTCATGGCGTCGTGGAACGTGGGGCTCAGCGTCCAGCGCAACGCGGAGGCTCGTTCCAAGACTGCTTGTCGGCGAAGGGTGCTGGCCGTGTCCGCGATCGCGCCGTTGCCGTTCCCGTTGCCGAGTGCCCCGCTGAGCACGGCTTCTTCCACGCGTGTGTCGGCGTTGAGGAGACGGAGGGCCACCCAGCGCGCATTCGGGAGGTCGGGGAATGCCTCCCGAATGGTCGGCTCCAACTGGCCCACCGCCTCCTCGACCTCGGGCGGGAACTCCCGCAGGCGGAGGGGGGTCGGAACGAGGCGCTCGGTGGCGACGCCGTCGATGGCGTCGAGGAGCTCGGGAATCCCTTCACCGCTGCGGGCCGCGGTGGGTACGACCGGCACGCCGAGCTCCCGGGACAGAGCCTTCGGGTCGACCGCGATGCCCCGCCGCCGGGCTTCGTCCATGAGGTTGAGACACACGACGACCCGGTCGGTGATCTCCAGGACCTGGAACACGAGATTGAGGTTTCGCTCGACGCGCGTGGCATCGATGACGACGACGGTGACCTCCGGCTCGCCGAAGAGCAAGAAGTCGCGCGCCACCTCTTCGTCGGTGCTGCCCGCCTGGAGCGAGTACGTCCCGGGGAGGTCCACGACTTTGACGTGCTTCCCGGCGTGAGTAAAGCCGCCCTCCGCGCGGGCCACCGTCTTCCCCGGCCAGTTTCCCGTGTGTTGCTTGAGGCCGGTCAGCGTGTTGAAGACCGTGCTCTTTCCGGTGTTGGGGTTCCCCGCCAGGGCGACGATGTAGTCGAAGCGATCCGCGTTGACGCCCAGCTGGACGAGCTGCTCCGTCCGCTGGGCGCTGCAGCCGAGGCAATGGGCGCTGGTTGGTGTCGTCACGCGACCTTCCCTTCGCCCGAGGCCAGCTCGACCTGGATCCATTCGGCCTGGTGCCGCCGGAGCGCGACCAACGCGCCGCGGATCCGGTAGGCCACCGGGTCACCGCCGGCGGCGCTGAACTCGGCCCGGATGACGGTACCGGGGACCACGCCCAGGTCGAGAAGCCGACGACGCTGCGGCCCCTGACACGCCGGGGCCAGCTGCCGCACAGTAGCGGCGCCGCCGGGCGGTACGTCGGCCAGCGTCGGGAATCCGGCCTCGATGGCGACCTCATCGGGCGTCTCGATCCGCTGGACCGTGACATTGGTGGCCTGGACTCGGTCCAGGGTGTGCTCGCGGCCGTCTCCCTGGAAACGAATCTCCCCCGCGGGGGCGTCCAACACCCGAACCTGCATGTTGGTCGAAAGGCCCTCGGAGACGAGGTGTTGGTACACCTCCGGCGGCTCGTCCTCCAAGTGAACGATGGTTGCGACATCCCCGGGGTGCAGCGTGTTCAGCGTAACGCCGGTGGGCGGCGGCACCTCTCCCCCCGGGGTCGGGATCGGATCCCCGTGGGGGTCAAACCTCGGGTCCCCCATCCGGGCGGCCAGGATGTCCGCCTCGGCGGAGCTCATGGTATGCTCGCGCCGCTCCGCCAGGTCGTGCCACTCGATGGGATGCACCCCCGTCCGGTCCGCGAGGTAGCGTTCCCACAATCGATGGAAGCGGACGATGCGTAGGGCGTAGGATTTGCCTGGGTCCGTCAGGAGTAACCGCTCCCCTTGCATCTCGGCGAGCCGAAGTGCGGTCAACCGGACCGCCAACCGCACGGCGCGCCCGCGGGCGATCTCCAAGGCGCCGGCCAGGCTCTCGACGGTCGCGGGGGTCCCCCCGGTGTCCGTGGCGTAGAGGTGCTTGAGCGCGTCCTCGATGTGCACACGCTCCGACAACCGGAGAAGCCCGATGATACGGGCCACGGCACCACGCTTGGGCCAGAAGGCCAGGGCCAGGACGACAGCGACGACGGCGAACCAGATGAGGGCCCACGCCGGGTCGATGGCGGCAATCCCGGTCGCGTCACTCATGACGCGTTGCACTCCCTCGATGACGGGACTCATTCGGTCTCGTCCCGCGGCTGGCACAGGAGGAGCGTGGCCATCTGGAAGCCGAGAACGTGCTCCTTTCCTCCGACCCGGATCGTGACCGGGCCCTGGAAGGGCTCCCGGCCGACGACGGAACACATCGCTCCCGGCGTCAAGCCGAGGGAGGCGAGATAGCGGAGTCGATCGGGATGCCCCGTATCCACGCGGCACAGCTCGGCGCTCGAGTCGACCGGGATCTCGGTGAGGGGGACATAGATCAGTTCCGCGATCGATCCGTCCGACCCCGGAATGGGATCGCCATGCGGATCGAACTCGGGATTCCCGAGCGCAGCAGCCATCCGCTCGATCAACTCGTCGGATACGGCATGTTCGAGACGCTCCGCCTCTTCATGAACCGTGTCCCAGCTATAGTGGAGGAACCCGACGAGGTAACTCTCGATGATCCGGTGGCGACGGAGCATCCGGAGGGCCGCCCGCCGGCCCTCCGCCGTGAGCTCCGTCCCCCGATATGGCTCGTGATAGAGGAGGCCCTGCTCCGAAAGACGCTTGACCATCCCACTCACCGACGGGGGCGAGAGTGCCAGAGCTGTGGCGATCTCGCTTGTGGTGGCGGGGCGACCCGACCGGGACAGTCGGTAGATCACCTTCAGGTAATCCTCGACGGAGCTGGTCAAGCCTTCCTGCGGTGGAGCAACGGGCATGAGGCCTCAAAATTTAGTAATGCCTAATTCTAAAGTATGGCAAGAATAATTACAAGACCAGAGATGACCCTCCAGACTCGCGAATCACCGTGCGCGATTCATAAATTACTGTACGACAACTACTTAGAAACTTCGTGCTTGGTGCTACGGTATCCGACCCATCGAGCGGAGCACGGGCGTAAGGATGCGCTCGGTCATGCCCCATACGACGCCTTCGGGGAGGTGGTAGGCTGGGAACACGCGGGAGCGGCCTTTGAGATCGAGCCGGACATCGCGGTAGACACCGGCGGCGCTGAGGGTAGCGAAGGGGGTCCACAGCGCCTGTTCGACTTCGGAGCTGCTTTGCAGCTGCACCCGCCCGGGGATCGCGAACACGTAGGGTCTCACCATCAGGGGCGGGAGGTGCGGGGACCGCGGCGCGATGTCGTCGAGCGCCCCGAGGAGAGTGGCCGAGGACAAGTCGAGGCCGATCTCCTCTGCGACTTCGCGTCTGGCTGTGGCGAGGAGATCGTCGTCGGCCGGATCGTGGCGTCCGCCCGGAAGTGCCATCTGCCCTGACCAGGGATCGCCGCCCCGAGCGGCCCTTCGGATGAGGACGAATGCGTCAGGATCCGGCGCAACGATGAGGGCAACTGCCGCGCCGATCAGGTCCGGGTCGCTGACCTCTCGAGGGTGGCGGGTGCGGAGCCAGGCGGACAAGTGTGCCACGAGACCACCGCCGGGAGCCGGGGCGGACGGGCCGGCGTCAAGCACGGGACCCGATCACGCGAGGTGACGCCCGAGCCAATGGACCGTCGCGTCCATCGCCTCACCCAATTCCTTTGTGACGCCCTTGAACGGGTGGACCGCGCCGAACGTGTGACCGGCCCGGGCAATCTCGAGGAACCTGGTGTGGTCGCGCGGGCTCGCCTGGTAGAGGCGTTTGCCCTCCACGAGGGGAACAGACTCGTCTTCCCCACCGTGGATCAGGAGCCAGGGGATCTCCACATGGGACGCGGCGGACTCGAGGTCCAGCGTCGAGGAGGCCTGAGTCTCGATTTCATCGAGGAGATCGGTGCCGATCGGCATCGTCTGTCCGGTCCGGGTGTTGACGATGTCGATGTGGCCGCGGCGGCGCCATTCAGCCAGGGCGTCATCCGACCACCGCCGGATGGTGCCGATGGCGGCCCACGTGACCATGGCGCGGATCCGGCTGTCCTGTGGCGCCGCCAATACGGCCACGCCACCGCCGCGCGAGTGACCGACGAGGCCGATACTCGTGGGTGGGACGAAGTCGAGTCCTCCGGCGGCGACGGCATCGATGACGACGCCGAGGTCCTCGAGATCCGCCCGAAAGGTGTTGCGATAGAACCGATCGAGGTGGGTAAAGTCCCCGACATCGTCCGCGCCACTCCCGCTCAGGTTCGGCAAGACCGCGGTGAATCCCGCTTGCGCCAGACGGGATCCCAGTGCGGGGAACATCCCCCAGTCCTTGAATCCCTTGAAACCATGGAGGACGATCACCGCCGGTCGAGGGGCCGCCCGTTCGCCGGTGCGCACGTCGACGTAGAGCTCGCCGAGTGCACCGGGGAGCGTGTGCTTGGTGAGGGAAGGGGTGGCCATCCTAGGCGGAGGCCGCGGGGGCGGTAACTTGGCCGTCGGACATTGTCATGATCTGCATACGATTCTGTGTGACGCTCACCGAAAACGTGTCAGGCGGGAAGCAATGTAGACTCAGGGGACTTCCCATCGCCTCCGTGGCCTCGGCCTAGGAGACAGCGGGTTCCAAGAGTTCCAGGGTGCCCGCACCGGTGTCGAGTCTGGCCCGGGTCCCGATCGGCAGCGTCCACTGATCGTCGACGTGACCGAAGGGGAAGCCGAGCGCCAGCGGGACCGATCGTCCCAGGTGTTCGAGCAGCACCTCTTCGAGGCCCAGGCCGCCGGAGCCCGATACGCGCCGGAGTCCCGTGAACTGGCCGACGGCGACGCCTGCCACGGAATCTAAGGCCCCCGCCAAACGGAGCTGGGCGAGGGCGCGGTCCACACGGTAGAGGTCCTCGTCGATGTCCTCGAGGAAGAGGACGGCCCCCGCGAGGTCAGGGAAGAACGGCGTCCCCGCCAACCCGGCGAGGATCGTCAGATTGCCGCCGAAGAGCGGGCCCTCGGCGACACCGGGGACGATCCCGGTCACTCGTCCGTCGACGGGGACCGTCACCCCAGCGGGGGGCGGGCGGAGCCGGAGGAGGCCCGCAGGACGCGGCGCAGTCAGGACCAGCTCCCAATGCTCGCGGCTGAAGGCGGTGAGGGGATTCCGCGCCACTGGCCCATGGAAGCTTACCAGCCCGGTCCGTCCAGTGATGGCAAGGAGGAGCGCCGTGATGTCGGAGAAGCCGATGACGGCCTTGGGGTGATCGCGGAGGGCGTCGAAGTCGACACGGTGGAGGATGCGGTGCACGCCGTACCCTCCGCGAAGGCACCAGACCGCGGCCACATCCGAGGCGCTCAGGGCAGCGTTGAGATCGGCGGCGCGTTCGTCGTCGGTGCCGGCCAGGTAGCCGTGTCTGGAGCTGGCATGCGGCGCAAGCCGGGGCTCGAACCCTAGGGCGGCGCAGAGCTCCTCGGCGCGGCGCAAGTCGTCCGGCTCCAACAGGGCCCCGGACGGCGCGACCAAGGCGACGCGATCGCCCGGTCCCAGCGCCTTGGGGCGGACCCGCTTTGACCCCATCGTCCCTCCACAGTATTTTTCCCCGGCCACCCACTTCCCAGGGGGATCAGCCCTGCGCGCTTCCCATCCCGCCCTCTTGGCCGCAGGTCGTGCCATCGCGGAACAGCGCGATACTCTGGTCACCCTATGGGCCGACTGGCTCGGTGACCGCATGACGGCGTCCACCACGATACCCCGGGCCACAGTCGAACGCGAGCTTCGCCTCATCATCGACATCATGTCGGAAATGGTGGGACCGTACCGTCGTGAGGCCAAGGCCGTCTGGTTCCGTGTGTGCGAGCACTACGGCCGCTTGGCCGCGGCTCGCGGGCTGGCCGCGGGGGAGGTCGTCGAGGAGATGCAATACATCCGCGAGCTTCTCACCCGCATCCTGTCCCCCGTCCTCGCGGCGATGCGGGCCCGCCCTGGGATGGCCATCATGCTGCGTCTCAACCGGGTGCTGGACAAGGGTATCGCCGTGGCGGTCGTGGGGTACACCGACGCACTCGTGGCGACTCTGTTCAGTCAGAACGGCGTGCCCGCGGCGGATGCCGACTTCGATCTGCAGGATATCGACCGACAGATCGACGCCATGGAGGACGAGTTGGCCTCGGTGACGAGGCGCGCGGAGGCGTAGCCCACGCGTGGCAGTCACCGACCTCTGGCCGGCGGCCCTCTGGTTGGGGCCGTTTTTCTTATTGATCCGCCTGGGCCGGCGGCGGCCCCACCTCGACCTCACCCGGGGCCGGAGCGACGTCCTCATCAGCGTCATTGTCCCCGCTCGGAACGAGGGGGCCAACATCCCCCGTCTCCTGGCGTCGCTGACAGCCACGACCTACCACCCGATCGAGATCCTCGTCGTCGACGACCGGTCGGAGGATGATACCGGGGCGCGGGTCGCGGAAGCGGCCGCCCACGACGCACGGATCCGCCTCGTGAATGGCGAGTCCCTTCCGCCGGGATGGTTCGGGAAACCGTGGGCGTGTGTCCAGGGATATCGCCAAGCCGCCGGGAGCGTTCTCCTCTTCACCGACGCCGACACGACTCACGCACCCGACCTTCTCGCTGCGGCACGGGGCGCCCAGGTCGATACCGGGGCAGACCTCCTGACCGTGGCACCGCTCCAGCGCTGCGAGTCGCTCTGGGAACGGATCGTCATGCCGCAGGTATGGGTTCTCGTCGGTGCCCGATACCATCCGAGCGCCGTCAACCGCGCCCGACGAATCCAGGACGTGATCGCCAACGGGCAATTCATCCTCGTCACCCGCGACAGCTACGAGGCGATCGGTACCCACGAAGCCGTTTGCGGCGAGGTCGCCGAGGATCTCGCGTTGGCGCAGGCATACGCCCGGGCGGGGCGGACCATTCACTTCGCCTTTGCCGACCGGTTGATGGAGACCCGGATGTACACCGACCTACGTGGCCTCGTGGAGGGATGGTCCAAGAACCTCTACCTCGGGGCGCGGCGCTCCCTCGTCGAATTCGGCATGCTCAAGCCCCTGATCCCGCTGATGTACTTCACCTTCGGTGCATTCTGGCTGGTGCCACCGGCGATCCTCCTCGGAGCCATCGCCGGTGGTGGGGCACCCCCCGGATGGACACTGGTCGCCGTGGGACTCTCCCTCAGCTTCTGGACCATCATCATGACCGGGATGCGCATCCCGGTCTGGTATGCCCTCTGCTACCCCCTCGGCGCGGTGATGTTTCTCATCATCGCCGCACGGTCGGTGATTCGCGGGAGGCGGCGCATCGAGTGGCGCGGCCGGCGATACACGGTCGCCCGGGAGGACGAGGGCTCGCGTTAGGCCGATGGCGGGGCGTTTCGCGGGGTTAGATCCGGGGGTAGCCGACCTATGGCACGGGAGACTCGGTCCAGTGTGCCATCCCTACACGCGGGAGGCCTCTCAGCCGCCCGCATTTTTCAGCGCCGCGGGCGTGTCGATTGCGGCGGCATAACGCCCACCCCCCCGGTCAAATGGGTTATCTCGATCGTGGGTCCCTCCGGTATCCCTGGGGACCATGGCTCGATCGACAGCCGCCTTGCGGCGGCGACTCGCCGACTGCCGGGAGCTCGTCGACCTCCCTCCCCTGCTGGCGGCCCTCGGTTTCGAGGAGGCGTGGGACTCCTTCCCGGCAGCGGCGTTCCTGGGACAACGGACCGAGCTGGACGATTCGGGTGGCATGGCGATCGTCGCCCGACGCGGTGCCTTTCTGTGGTATGGTGTCGTGGGCGTGGGGGACACCTGGCCGAGGAGGCTCCTCCGGCGGCTCAGGGGCCGCGGCGAGATCGCCGGGGTCGTTGGCTTGGATGGCGCAGCCGGACGACTCACGATCGGGGTGGCGTTCGGCGACCTCCCGCTCGTGCAGCTCGACCTGCGCGAGCCCGATCCCGGACTGCTCAAGCACATCGACCGCATCTGCGATATTCGCGAAGGCAAGCGGTTGGCGCTCGCGGCCCGACTCGCCGACCTACTAGGCGCCGAAGGGATCGGGCGCAGGTTCTTCCGCCGCTTTGCCAGCCTGCTCGCCGCGTTCACCGAGGCGCTCGCCGGATCTACGCCAGAGGCGGCGGCGCGGGAGCTGGCGCTCCTCCAGCTTACCCGGGTCCTGTTCCTCTATTTCGTTCAGGCGCGAGGATGGTTGGACGGCCGCGCGGACTTCCTGGCCGGGGAGGTTGCCCATTGTCTCTCGCGGCGCGGCTCACTCCAGCGCCATCTCCTGGCACCGCTCTTCTTCGGAACCCTCAATCGGCCCGCCGCCGAGCGCTCCCCCGCGGCGAGGACATTTGGCCGCATTCCGTTTCTCAATGGCGGTCTGTTCGAACCACATCCCCTGGAGCGCCGACACCGGGTCCTCCTTCCTAACACGCTCTGGCGCTCGGCGTTCGACGACGTGTTTGAGCGCTTCCGTTTCACCGCCGCGGAAAACGATCCCGGTGACGCGATCGCCCCCGACATGCTCGGCCGAGTGTTCGAGGGCCTGATGGAGCCGTCCGGGCGAAAGGCGAGCGGCACATTCTACACACCGGCCGCCCTGGTCCGGCGAGTCATCGCTCATACCTTCGCGGCGTGGATCGCGGGTCGGCGCTCCTGCTCCCGGCGCGAGGCGCACCGGCTCCTGGACGCCCGCGACCCATGCCTCGCCCCCCTGTGGCGCGACGTGACGGTGCTGGATCCGGCGGTCGGATCGGGCGCGTTCCTCCTAGGCGCGCTCGAGTTCCTGGCAGAGCGGGGCGCCGGGACCGGCGCCGTGGTGAAGCGGGCGATCCTCGAGCGGCACCTCTTCGGTGTGGACAAGGACGCCACTGCCGTCCGCCTGGCCGAACTCCGGCTCTGGCTTGCGGTCCTGGCGGACGATGCCGAGGGTCGGCCCGAATCGGTACGTCCCCTCCCCAATTTGGATTGCCTGGTGCGCCAGGGCGACAGCCTGTTCGATCCGTGGTGGAAGATGGGAGGGCGGCTCGGCGCGGCGCGGGCGGGAGCCGACCTGTCGGATCTGCGGCGCCGGGTGGTCGTATCGCCGGGTGCGGAGAAGTCCGATGCCATCCGCGCCCTTCACGCCGCCGAGGCGGTGGTCGCCCGCGAGCTTCTGGATCGGTCTGAACAACGGCTCGAGGATACGATCCGGGGGTGTCTTCAGGAGGCGCGGGATCTCGACCTCTTCGGCCGACCGCGCGGCATGGGTCGCGAGCTCCGGCGTCGCCTGGCCGCCGCGCACGAGCAGCGCCGGGAGGTCCGCCGCCAACGGCGGGCGCTGGAACGCCACCGGGAGCTCCCCTGGTTCCATTATGAGTGCCAGTTTGGCGACGTATTCGCCCACCGTGGAGGGTTCGACCTAGTGGTCGGCAACCCGCCCTGGGTGAGGGCGGAGGAGCTTCCGTCCGAAGAACGGAGTCGACTCAGGGAACGCTACCGCTGGTGGCGGGGCGTGGAGCCACGCGGTGGGGGGGCCGGGTACGGCCATCAACCGGACCTGGCGATGGCGTTCCTGGAACGCGCCGTCGAATTGGCGGCACCGGAAGGGGCCTTTGGCCTCCTCCTTCCTAGGAAGGTGACCGCCGCAGGGTATGCCACCGCCGCGCGGGAAGCGCTGGTTACGACAACGACGTTGGACGTCGTGGCCGACCTCACCGACTCGCCCCTCGCGACATTCGAGGCGACCACCTACCCGCTGGCGTTGATCGGCCGGAAGGCTCGTCCCGCGCCGGCCCATACGTTCGTCACCTCGCTTGACCAACCCGAACGCGATGCCGTCCCCCAAGCCGCCCTCTCGACGCGGGGCCCGTGGATCCTGAGCCACTCCTCGATCCGAGGAGCTCTCGATGAGGTCGCCGATCTCCCGGTGTTGGTCGACAGCGTCCGATGTCAGTTGGGGGTGAAGACCGGGGCCAACGCTGTCTTTCTCGATCCCTCGGCGGAC
>Ga0055481_10000186_pt1 | contig 18497 bp, 13 predicted proteins | sample Muzzi_PWC_D2_FD_57936 | JGI IMG/M metagenome (GOLD analysis project Ga0055481, IMG submission 57936) | Wetland microbial communities from San Francisco Bay, California, USA, that impact long-term carbon sequestration - Muzzi_PWC_D2 | ecosystem: Environmental > Aquatic > Marine > Wetlands ... | reverse complement strand
AGCATGTACGGGCTAGCCATGCCCAGTCCGGCCACGAGAAACGCGAGAATGGCGATCTCGGGCGGCTGTTTCGTCGCCCAGCCGAACGCACCGGCCAGAAGCGGCCCCGTGCAGGCGAAACCCAGTACCGGTGCCAATGCGCCCTTGCCGAAGGATGCCAACATGCCTTCCTGTTGGATAGTCGCCTCGAGATTCGTCGCGGCCGTCGGCACCTGGAGCGTGTAGACGCCGAGCATACTGAGTGCCAGCGCCATGACAATTCCACCAAGCGCTATAATCGCTGCCGGATACTGGAGGATGTTGCTCCCACGACTCGCCAACAGCCCGAGCAACACGAAGAACAGCATCACACCCGCGCCGAAGGACAATCCCAGCAGCAGCGTACGCCGCCGCGATTCGTGTGCCTGTTGCACGAACCCCAGCACTTTGATCGACAGCAAGGGCAGTACGCAGGGCGTCGCGTTGATAAACAGACCATAGAGAAAGCAGCCCAGGAGCAATCCCCAAAGGCCCCATTGTTTGAGCGTCTCTTCGATGCCACTACCCGATTTCGAGGTCGTCGTCACGCCGGCCGTGCCATCAGCAGGTGAGGCGCTTCGATCCGTCGCTAGCGTTTCCGAGCCGCCCGCCGTATCCGCCGCAGCCCCCAGCTTGGCGCCTGCGGGCGCTCCCACGGTGACCGCAAACGTGACCGCCTCTTCCGGCAGGCATTTCCCTCCCTCGTCGCATGGCTGGAACTTCAACAATCCGGCCAATGTCACGGGTCCGTTGGCGATATCCTCATCCGCCTCCGCCGGCACGCGTATCGTTGCGCGTCCAGCATAGACCGGCACCGAGCCCAGACCGGCCAAGTTGCGATCGCTGCCCGCCGGAAAGACCGGGCGTTCATAGTACACGCCGCCCACACGATTCACGAAGACGTCAAGCCCATGGCCTTCCTGCCTGATGTCCGTTCTGGCAGGCACGACAAAGCCTCTCGCAATGTCTACTTCAACCTGCAAATCGAATTTGGTACCGGGCTTCAGCTTTTCGGCGGATACGCTGGCGCGGACGGCGACATTCTCACTTTTCGCATGAGGCAAGGCCGCACGAGCCCTGGCAAACAGGTCTTGGTTCGCCGGTTTCGGCGTTGAGCCTTTCGCGGCTACCGGCAGCTCTAGCGACACGCTGTTTTGTTCGCGCAAGCACTGCTTTTGGCAAACCAGATGCGTCACCTCCGCGCTCAACTTCACGGTGCGACCCGCAATATCGGCGGGGGGCGTGATGGTGACCAGGAGCACCGGTTCGCCTTCATGGATGTTGGTGACGATCTCCTCGGCTGCCACGTGGCGTTCCGGCACCGGGAACTGCAACTCCCCGGCGGTGAAGCCCGTGGGCAGGTCCCACTTTGCGCGTGGCGGCAGTCCGCTGTCTCCGCTGTTTTGCCAATAGATATGCCAGCCTCGGACGAGCCTGAAGCGGATTCCGACCTCGAACGGCACGCCCGGAACGACCGACTCCACTGACGAGACCAAATCGACCTTGGCCTTAGGCTTGGACTTTCCGCGGCGATTACCAAACTGAGCCTCCGCGACTTGGGATCCCAGGAGCACCAGGCACGCCCAAACTGCTATCCAACGAAATTCTCTTGTCATAGTTCTTTGCCGACCATTTACCTGGCTACATTCAGTTTCCGTCCCACACCGCCCTCTCGACGGTGCCTCGCGCGCCAGCCAAGCCGCGAATTATACGAGTAGGAGCAACAATTCGCTTAGAAGCGAAAAGAGCCGTGACGATCTTGTTACGACCCAGACCCCCAGTCCGTTCACCTGAGACACCGACAGGGCGACGCTTCCTACCTCCACATTGCTTGGTTGGCCCCGGTCATCCCGTACACGGTTCGTGACCACCGCAGTCCGTTTGCTGCCCGCGCAGGGCATCTTGACGCTATTGGTCGCCGACCTATAATCGAACGTGCGCCTGCGTGTGCCGACAAAGTTACATTGTGGCTTTATTGCGGCGTCCGCGGCGGTGCTGGGCCGCCTAAGGCGTTTTGTGGCAATAGCTTACACGACGATGGAGCTTCTTCGTTTCTTTCCGGAGAAGTTGCCATCGGTGATGCTGATGCGTGGTAGGAGTACATTGGGCTCGGCAGTTTTTGTTCGCCGAATGCCGTGGGTGCTCCGCAATGAGCGAAGAGGCCGGTGAAGATTGGCTGGAGTGTCCCCGCGTGGGGCAAATTCAGCAGGTGATCTTTGCCCGTTTTCCCTTTTTGGTGCGGTACTGAATTGTCTGTTCTTTTCCTTGGGTTTGCTTTTGGCATATTCGTGGCAAACGCCTGCCGGAAGGTGCAGTGGACGCCGTCGCGACTGGCTTGGACGGGACCGGTCTCGTGGGATCCGTCGCCGCGCCTTCCGCGTCGAGCTATTGTAACTCAGACCGCACTTTCTTCAGCCTCGTTGCTCACCCGCAGGTAGGGTTGTGCGCGGTCCGTCGTGTCGTGGCTCCGCCTGGTCTCGCATTCGCATTCATCAATAGGCAGTCAGATTCACCGCGCGCCCGCGAAACATGTGGAATCATGTTTCGTCGCGGTCCGTCTCGGCGTCTGCCGAGCGTTTCGGAACCGCACCGGTGGTGGTGTTCGCGTAGGCGCATAACGGATCGAAACCATGTTTACATTGACCCCTCCCATATTGGCCAGCCAAGCCTCATGGCTGATCGGTAGCACCGTCGGCGCCGCGCTCGGGGTGCTGGTCGGCTTTGTGTTCGTGAACTGGCTCATGCGTTCTCGCCGCGAGGCGGCTACCGCTGAAGCTGATCGGTTGGTCAAAGAGGCCCAGTCCGAAGCTGAGGTTACGCTGCGGGCCGCGCAGGTCGACGCCAAGGCGGAGTTTCTCAAGGGGCAGGAGGAACTCCAGCGTGAATCGACCGAAATGCGGGCCGAACTCAAAGAGATCGAGAAACGCCTCTCCAAGCGCGAAGATAACCTGGAAGGCAAGCTCGATACCCTCGCGACGAAAGAACGAAAACTGGAACAGGATCGAACCAAGCTCGAGGACCGCGTCGAGAAACTCGGCAAACAAGAGGAAGCAGTCGAGCAGCTGGTGCTCGATCGGCGTGAACAGCTTCTCAAGGTGGCGCGCATGTCGCGCGACGAAGCGGTCCAGACCGTATTGAACGACCTGCGCTACGAACTCGAACACGAATCGGCGGACCTGATCGAACGAACGACGGCCGCCGCGCGGGATGAGGCGCAGAAGCGATCGCGCGAAATCATCATCACTGCCATTCAGCGCTACGCATCGGAGCACACCGCGGAACATGTCGTGTCCAGCGTGGAAATCCCCTCCGACGACATGAAGGGGCGCGTCATCGGCCGGGAAGGCCGCAACATCCGCGCCTTTGAAAAAGCCACCGGCGTCGACGTCATTGTGGACGATACGCCCGGTCTGGTGCTGGTGAGTGCGTTCGATCCTGTCCGCCGGGAAATCGCGCGACGGACATTGGAGACACTGATTCAGGACGGTCGAATCCACCCCGGTCGGATCGAGGAATTGGCCGCACAGATGCAGGGAGAGGTCGAGCAGGAGTGCCTCGAGGCGGGCAAGAAGGCCTCCGTGGAAGCCAACGTCGGGGGGCTGCATCGCAAGCAACTCGACGTTCTCGGGCGGTTGAAATTCCGCACGAGCTACGGCCAGAACGTACTGCGGCACAGTCTGGAGGTAGCCTACCTGTGCCAGGTGATCGCGGACGAGCTCGGGCTGGACGGACGCCTGGCGCGGCGATGTGGACTGCTGCACGACATTGGGAAAGCGATCGACCATGATGTTGAGGGCAGCCACCCCAAGGTGGGCGCCGATTTCTGCAAGCGATTCAATGAACGCTCGGAAGTCCTCAATGCGGTCGAAGGGCACCACGCGGACATACCGGCCACCAGCCCCTATACCCCTATCGTAATGGCGGCAGATGCCATCAGTGCGGCGAGGCCCGGAAGTCGTCGTGAGTCGCTCGAGCGATACGTGCAGCGGCTGCAGCAACTTGAAGAAATCGCCAAGGAGCCGCCCGGCGTGAAGGAGGCGTTTGCGATTCAAGCCGGCCGCGAAATTCGAGTCATTGTTGACGCAAAGAAGGTTGACGACGCGATGGCCGCCAAAATATCGAGGGATGTGGCCAAAGGCATCGAAGAAAAGATGACCTACCCAGGTGAAATCAGGGTCACCGTCCTTCGCGAGGTACGCGCCGTATCGGTAGCGAAATAGTCCGCATCATGCGCGCGTCGTAGACGCTCGACATTGTGATCGTCTTCGCCACAGTGGTTGACCGCCACGATGCCTGGAGTCAAGACGACAGCCCCCTGATCGACGGGACCCATCCGGCATGGAGATGAAAATCCTTTGTATCGGTGATGTGGTCGGCAATCCCGGCCGGCACGTGCTTCGCGAGGGGCTGCGGGCACTCGACGGCGACCGCAAACCCGATTGCGTGATTGTCAATGCCGAAAACGCTGCCGGGGGCTCAGGGCTTACGAACGCTCTGTATGACAAGATTCGTAGCTACGGTGTGCACGCCGTGACGCTCGGCGATCACATTTACCGCCGGCGGGATATCATCGCGTGCCTCGAACGATCCGTGGACATCGTCCGGCCGGCCAACCTTCCCATCGGTGCGCCGGGCAAGCAGGTTGCGTTGGTAGAAACGGAGGGCGGGCATCGGGTGGCGGTGGTCTCGCTTCTCGGACGCATGTTCATGAAAGGCGTCGCGGATTGTCCTTTCGCTGCGATTGACAGGGTCTTGGGGTCGATACCGGTTGATGTAAAAACGGTCGTCGTGGACATGCACGCGGAGGCGACGAGTGAAAAGGTGGCCATCGGTTGGCACCTCGACGGACGGGTCAGCGTTGTGTTTGGAACGCATACGCATGTTCCTACAGCGGATGAGCGTGTGCTTCCCGGCGGCACGGCCTATATTACGGATGTAGGCATGACCGGGCCGTACGATTCCGTGCTGGGACGTGACAAGAACCTCGTGCTCAGCTCGATGATCAGCTCGGTGCCGCAGAGATTTGACGTGGCATCGGGTGATTCGCGCATGTGCGGGGTCATGGTGACGGTGGACGCGGACACGGGCAAAGCCACGTCGATCGAGCGGGTTTGCCATCGTTCGACCAGCGATCTGGATGATGCATAGAGAATGACCGTTGACCGGCAAATGGAAGTGCTCCTGCGCGGAGCGGATCATGTCTATACGCCCGAGGAACTCGAACAGCGATTGGCGATCGGCAAACCCCTCCGCGTCAAACTGGGGCTGGATCCGACCGCCCCCGATCTCACGTTGGGGCATACGGTCGTGCTCCGCAAACTCAGGCAGTTTCAGGATTGCGGGCACAAGGCCGTGCTGATCATCGGCGACTATACGGCGATGATCGGAGATCCTTCCGGGCGGTCCAAGACGCGCCCGGCGCTCACACGAGAAGAGATCGATCGAAACGCACAAACCTACATGGATCAGGCAGGCAAGGTTCTCGATCTTTCACCGGACAGAATCGAGGTCCGGCGCAACAGCGAGTGGCTCAGCGGATTGAATTACGCCGACATCCTCAAGCTGATGGCGCAGATGACGGTCGCGCGCATGCTCGAGCGCGACACCTTCGCCACACGCCAGGCTGAGGGCAAAGAGATCTACTTGCACGAATTGCTGTATCCGATCATGCAGGCGAAGGATAGCGTCGCCATCAAGGCCGACGTGGAGCTTGGCGGTACGGATCAGACTTTCAACAATCTTTGCGGTCGCGATTACCAGCGCAATGACGGCCAGCCTCCGCAAATCGTGCTGGTCATGCCCTTGCTTGTCGGTACGGACGGCAAGGAAAAGATGAGCAAGTCGCTGGGCAATTACATCGCCGTGACTGACCCCCCCAGCGAGATGTTCGGCAAGATCATGCGCGTCCCCGATCCGCTCATGGGCGACTACTTCACACTGCTCACGGATACACAGCAAGAGGAAGTGGCCACGCTTGTGGATGGCGGCAAGACCAGCCCGCGCGATGCCAAGGAGGTGCTGGCCAGGACGGTGGTGACGCAGTACCACACCGCGGGCGCCGCGGACGCGGCCGCGGATGAATTCCGCCGTGTGCACGGCGGCGACGGTGGCGGACTGCCGGACATCATCCCCGACCAGCCCATCCCTGCGGACAAGCTGGACGGCGGCAAGATCGGGATCGTACCACTCGTACGGTTGTGTGGGTTCGCCGGCACGAATGGGGAGGCCCGCAGGCTGATCGCCGAGCGCGGTGTGCGGATCAACGGCAATGTGGTCGAGGACATTGCCTCGGTGGTCAAAGTCAACAACGGCGACGTCGTACAGCGCGGCAAGCGCCGCTTCGTTCGCCTCGTCGTTGGCTGACCGGAGTCCAAGTCTACATCATGCATCTTCCCGCCATCCCGCACCCCGAGCGATACGCCGGGCTTTACATCTACGACTTCAAGACGCATGTCTCCGTCGGGTTTACCGCGGCCGAGGTCCGGTACCTCCGAGAGTCACAGCACTATCGAGATGGAACCGCCTACGAAATCTATCGTGTCACCGAAAACGGCGGACTGGAGCTGCGCGGCGCTCTGGATCAGCGGTTGGTCGCCAAGGAAGCCTTGTGCTTTCTGCGGCGAGACGCGGCCGAGGCCCGGAAGGACTACGACAAGCTGCGCCGCGCGGCGGATGATGCGCCGCTGCCTTGTGCCGTGACCGCGATGCTGGCGCGAGTCTATGCGTTCGACCCACCTGACACGACGGCACTCGTATACGACGCGTCGGCGTCCCATGTCGTCTCCGGATGGCTGCGAGAAGCCTGCTTTGCAGGCGGCGATCGCGTCGTGGGCGGCATCGACGTTCACGCGCAACTGATCGGCGACGCCGTGCAGATCACGTCGTGCCGCTTGGCGTCGCTTATCAGCTACGAAGACCGATCGTGGGAAGAGGTGAGAAGAACAGTCGATCGTCCGCTACAGCGGTGAGGGTCCCGAGGCGCCCTTGCTCATGATAAATGGAGGCCGGAGCCGGGGCACATGTCGCACGCTCAACATTAACTCCGACCTGTCACTGGCCGGGCATTTTGACCGACCCGAATGGCGTGTCGATTGCCCCGGAGGGTATCAGGCTGGCTGCACCGACCCTGCCGCCTTTCAAAACAGCAGTAGCAGCCGATGCGGCGGCAAGCCGACACTTTGCGGTTAGTGAGCCCGTGGCGCCCGGAGCGACCTTGTCCGCCGTGCTGACCTCCACGCCGCCGACATCGATACCACCGAGCTTGAGCCGATAGCCCAATCCGCTGGTTCCGAGCGCAAAAACATTGGGGTTGGTGATGTCGGCCGATATGGCGACATCCGTTCCCGAGAGCGATACGCCCGATGTGTCCACGCCGGTGACAACGATGTTCGGCATGCGAAGCACGGGCAGCATGCCGTCGTGGGCGAAGTCCAGCGGGAAGCTCTGACCGGCCACATCCCAAATCAACGCTCCCTCGACATGATAAGGCGCTTCCGCAGCGTCTTTCGATGATTGGGCCAGGCTCCACAGACTCCGATAGTCAATCCGCGCGGGGAGTGTGACGGTGCCGACTCCCAGCGCCGGCAGGCTGGCAGCCGGCACGTCCTCTGACCGGAGCAGGTCATGACCGGCGATTTGGAGCGCGTACCGCCCGCGAGGGGCATGGATGCCGATGAGCGCATTGTTCTTGATGGCCAGATCGACAGCGAGGTTGACGCCGGAAAAGTCAATACCGGTGACGCGGGCCGTCACGTCCTTTAGCTGCGGACGCATCGAGGCACATCCACCGGCCAACGGTAGAAGCAACACCGAGTAGACCATGACGCGACAGACATGATGCCGCCGGGCAGAATGATCGACTTCTGGAAACGTCATCGCAGTCCTCCCTGCCGTGTTGGCAATTCGTGCGCTACGACACTCTTCGCCGGCGCGGTTTTTCGATGGTGCGCGCGGGGACCGCTCGCCGTGTCCATCATACGTGGTGGTCCCCGGTCCGACAAACGACAGATCGCGAGCAAGATGCTTTTTCATGCACTGCGTGATACGAAAGACTCGTGTCGCGCATGTCGGGAAATAGGGCCGGGTACGGGCAAACCTTGTTGGATGAACTGCTCGACCTCGCCGCTTACCGCTCGCCTCGGACCGGCGCCCGATTGATGTCATCGCTACGACGTTTCGCACGAATTCTCCGCTTGTGTATGATAGGCCGTTATGACCGTTTACGTGATACTTGCGATCGCGGCCTTACTAACCTCGATGGTGTCGGCGATTCTGGGGATGGCCGGCGGCGTCATGCTGCTGGCGGTCATGCTGTGCTTCTTGACGCATGCGGATTCCATCCCGACGCATGCGGCCGTTCAGATCGCCAGCAATGGCACCCGGGTCATGGCCTTTGCGAGGAACGTCGACTGGCGGGCGCTGAGGCGGTTCCTCATCGGTGCCGTGCCGGGGGCCGGTGTGGGTATGCTGCTGCTTTGGGCACTGGGCCAGCCGGAACAGAGCGAACCGTACCTGAAGACGATAATCGGTGCGTTCATTCTCCTGGCCACGTTCTTGCCGAAGCCCAAGGGGGACGGGGCACACCGCGAACGTTGGTTTGACTTTCCGGCCATCGGTCTTGCCGCCGGGGTGGCCGCATTGACGGTCGGCGCGATCGGACCGCTGATCGCGCCGATTTTTGCGCGGCGCGGTTTCGTCAAGGAACGCCTTATCGCCACGAAGGCCATCTGCCAACTGTGTATACACACCCTCAAAATCCCGGCCTTCCTACTGGTCCGCGACTTGGACGTGAGTCGGCTGGGGACTTTGGCGGTGGTGATGATCTGCATGGTGATTCCCGGCACACTGCTCGGCAAGCGCATGGTCAAGCCCATTTCTGAACGAAATTTCAAGATCGCGTATCGTGCGGCCCTTACCCTCGCGGGCCTCAAGGTCCTTGTTTGGGACGGCGTAAGTAAATGGCCGGTTTGGTGATCGTCAGACCGATGGTGAACAGCGCTTTTGCGACAAAGAAAAGACAAGATCACCACAAAGACACGAAGACACAAAGAAAGGAAATAGGGGCTATTGTTTTTCGTGTACAGCAATCATGGGGCTTGTCGGATCGACCCCGCCTGCGAAGTCTTGGCCGCCTCGTTCAGGCTCGCTACTCGGTCGCCTTCACCTCAGTGTCTTCGTGGTTCAGCCCTTTGTTTTGATGTCGCTCGGTGAGCTACGACGAACCGGGTAATGGATGATGAGCCGTCAGCGCGATTCGCTAACCCGCGGTGCGTGGGGCGGTGCTTCTACCGAGCTCTTCCAGAAGTTGACAGGCCTCCGTAAGGCCTTGCGATTTGTCGATCCTTTGCGCAAGCGCTTTGCATCGGGCGGCGACCTCCTCGGATTCGAGCAGGTCGCGGAGTTTTCGGGCTACGGCAGGAGCACGAAAAGCACTTCTCTTGAGCCAGTCGGCTACCCCCAAAGACTTCAAGCGGGCCGCGTTGTCCGGTTGGTCATACGCCATCGGCATGACAAGCTGCGGAATGCCGGCCGCAAGCCCTTGTGCCAGCGTTCCAACGCCGCCGTGGTGCACGATGGCGGCGGCGCGGGGGAGCAGTTCGCTGAACGGGACATAGGCGAGATGGCGCACCGAGTCGGGAAGCGTAGGCGGAAGCTGCTCCGTGTACCGTGAAAGAAGCAGGCCGCGCCGCCCGAGAAGTTGGCATGCCCCTACCGCGGCGTCGAAGAATGCCCGTCCATGCCGCATCCCCGTACCGGGCGTGAAGACGATCGGTGGATCACCGGCATCGAGATACTGCTGTACATCGTCCGCCAGCGTGTGGGCCTTGGAGGGATCGTCGTACAACGGAAACCCGGTCGTGCGAATCTGCTGCGACCAGTCGGGCTGCGGCGTGCCGTACCAATCAGGGAACAGCGCGATGACAAGCTGCGGCGAAAGCCACCATTCTCTGACCACGCTCTTGAGAGGACCAAGCCCGAGAGTCGCCCGGTAGGCGTTGACCTCAGAAATGCAAAAGAACCTGTCCGCTACGTGGTCAAAAACCCAAAACAGTGGTTTCTTGAAACTCGGCGGTAGCCAAACCGGTAGCGTCGGTACACCGGCGACAACAGGCATTTTGTACAGGCTCCGCACCACAGCCGGCTGTAGCACAATCGAGGCCATTGGAACGCCGTGCTTCTCGTGGGCGATGCGGGCGCCCAAAGCCGCTCCCGTGGCGACGAGTACGGTTTCTGCCGGCTCAAGGTACTTGATCACGGCCTCGTATTGCTCGGGCATCGACTCGCACATCCATCGGCCCAGTATTCTGGCGCCCGCGACGCTGTTCCATACCGCGGGATCTTCGAACGCGCTGCGATACCGCTCTTCCGTGCCGATGGGGACAAATCCCAAGCCGCGCCGTTTGGCCAGATCCTCGAAATGTTCGTTGGTGAACAACGTCACGCGGTGGCCGCGCTCCGTCAGCGCTTTACCGAGGCCGACGAACGGATGGACGTCGCCGTCGGTTCCATGTGTTAGGAACAGAAAATTCACTTTGACTGCAGTTCTGCTATGGCAAGTCTCGTTGATCGACTGCCCGAATGCTCGCCCGGGACGCCGCCACCCCGTGGGTCGCGAAACTGTACACGCAGGAAGGGGGACCGGGCAACACGGCTGTATCGATCGAACCTCCCCCGAACGCCCGATTCCAGGCCCCAATCGTCGCATTCCACCGCTCTAAGCCAACGTCAGGCGGGTGCATCAGGTGGCGGCGGTGCAAACCGCGGCGGGGTTCGACCGTGAGAAAATCAGATCGACCTGTTTCTCCGGCGTCTCCGGGCAGACCCTTGGGGTCGCGATCTTATAGGGCGGGAAATCCACTTCCTGATTCTCAAGCGTATAGGCCTTGTAGCCGTTCTGTCGGAAGATCGAGAAGATTTCGCCGGCTTGTTCGCTCGTCATCCAACTCGGACTAAACTCGAGACAAAACTCTATCTCCGTACCGTGGGAGCCTATCAAGTTGTTCAGTCCGTGCAGGACCGTCAACTCAGCGCCTTCGACGTCGATCTTGACAAAGCGAATGCGCGCCAAATCGGCTTGTTCCGCGACGTCATCCATCTTCACTGCGGGTACGACAATCCTCTTTGCGAACGGTCTCAAGTACCAGAAGGGCTGCGAACACGTGGTGGAAAACATGCCGTTGAACCAGTTCTCCTGCAATTCAATCCGCCCTACTTGGTCGCTCGCAGCCGCCTCGACGAGTCGAATTCTCGAGCCGAAATCGTTGGCATCGACGTTCGCCGAAAACAGCCGACAATTCGCGGGCGAGGCCTCCACAGAAATCACTTCCGAACCGAGCTTCGCTGCGAGCAAGCTGAAATGGCCGCTGTTGGCGCCGATGTCCAGGAACAGGTCGCCGGGTCTGATTCTCCGCTTCAAATACGCGGTCAACGTGGGCTCGTAACAGCCTGTCAGGTACACGCACTTGAGCAATGTGTTCGTACGTAGACTTCCGGAGAGAAAAATGCCATCACCGGTTTGAATGGTCCTTCGTGCGAATACTCTGAAGAAGAGCGCGATGAAACCGACCCAGGCGAGGAGCACTTTGCCTCTCTTGCCTCCCGGTCGTCGTAGATAGAGCCGCACGACGGGTGGTATGATTTGCAGGACGCCGATGACAAGCAGCAGACCCATTCCATATGTAGATAGGATTTCTGTCAGACGTTCCAACTACCGGCTCCAGTGAGAACGCTCCCTCACGGCTATTTTTCCCGATAAAGCGGGTCGAGCCACAGGGTATGGATATTGGCATAGGCGAATATGATCGTCGCGATCAGCATAATCGCGGCAGTGTGGCTCTCGAGAATATGGCTGGCCGCCGCCGCCACCAAACTCAGTGTCCCCGCCAGCCCGTTTGCGAAGATCTTTCTGCGCAGAAAGAACGCGCCGTCGACCAGGGTAATCCAGTTTGCGTATCGCATCATGGCGATGCAAAAAAAAGCGCCCAAAACGAGAAAGAACCAGAATGGCTTATGCACGAGCCAGGGCAGCGCTAAATAGGCCGCCACCAACGGCAGGTTGATGACCCCGTCGGACAGGCAGCGCACGCGATACACGGAATCGGTAAAACTCAGCGAAACGTACGTATTGAGCATGAGCAGTAGAAAGAAAACGAAGCCGCAGACGGTGACATTCGTATACTGACCGCGCAGTACAAACGCGACGATACCCTGCGCCACTACCACGCAAACGAACGGAAACGCGAGGTTGTCCATCAGGTGCAACGCGCTTGCTTTCTTGGGGAGCGCAGCATCCGTGCTACCCGCTGCCGCAGTCTCCAAGGAATCTTTAGTAGGGGGCGAACCGCAGCGTGTCATTGGCATGTCGTCATCTTCGGCAGCGTTCCGGGAACCGGCGATCATGCCGGCTCCTTAGCCGGCGAGGGCAAACCGAGCGACTTCCGATTCGGCGCTCGGACACCAAGCTTCCGGTCGGTATTTCATCGACTCAATACCCGAAGCGACACCGGACCGGTACCGGTGCCGCCCCTTTTATACATACCGCGATGGACCGATCAAGCCGGCCACACAGGGCGCAGCCGCCCGAAGGACCTGCACCACCCCGCAATTCACAGGTCTGGCTGCCCGGCAAAGGAGCCTCGACGCGAGTTTGAGCGTTGGGTCGTCGCGGCACTTGGGCAAAATGGGGATGTCAGCCAAACCGGCGAATGGTGGTAGAATTGAGCCCAGCCGGGTAACATCCCGCCAATGGTGCGGAATGAACGGCTAAATATCATCGTGTTTGCAGACACGATTCTCGGCCCGAACGGCGTGAGAACATATTACCGGACGCTTCGAAAATGGGCACGGCGGACCGGAGAGGTGCGTGTTGTTGTCATTTCGCCGGTCGGTAGCGGTGACACCGACGACGGTGCCGATGCCGAAGTGTACAGCGTGAGGCCTGACGCTACGATTCCCAACCCGGTCTATCCGGGTCTGCTCTTGGGCTACTACCGCCAATCGAAGCTCCGCGCGATCGTGGAGCAAATTGAGGACCCGCGGGTGATTCACATCGCGACGTCAGGCCCGCTGGGCGTAGCCGGTGCCAAGTTGGCACGCAAACTCAAAATCCCCACGGTTGGCGTATGCCATGTCGACACGCTACGGCAATGCATACAGCCGTACTTTCGTTTTGGTGGTTGGTTTGCCAAGTCGTTGGCCCGTTTTATTGACAGGCGCGCTTACCGACACTGTCGGGCCATGAGCGCACCAAGTGAGACGGCGGCCCAAGCCGCACGTACTTTTTACGACGGCGAGGTCGAGGTCATTTCCAATCCCGTGGATGTGGATTTCTTCCGACCGGCGGAAACTCGTGAAGGTGCGTTTCGCAATAAATATGGTGCTGACGGGAAAATTCTGGCTGTTGTCATCGGCCGCATGGCAAAAGAGAAGAACCTCGATCCGCTGTGCGAACATCTGCTTGGCGACGATCGCATTCGCACGGTGTTCGTCGGAGATGGGCCTTACAGCGACCATCTGCGGAAACGGTGGAACGCCACGGTGACCGGGTTCCTTCAGGGCAACGACCTTCTGGCGGCTTTTCAACAGGCGGACCTGTTTGTCCAGCTTTCGGTGGCCGAGACTTTCGGCTTGTCCCTCGTGGAAGCGATGGCTTCTGGCCTGCCGGCGATCGTGATGCGCGGGCGAGGATTTGCCGACGGCGTGCCGGCCGACAGCGGCGTGGAAGTGATTTCACCGGAAGACCTGCCATCCCTCGGCGACCGTTGCGTGCGGTTGGTGGCCGACAAGGAAACGCACCGCCGCCGCTCTCTTGCGGCTCGTGCCTTCGCCGAGCAACTCTCACCAGATGTCGTTCTGCCGGCTTTCCTGGCGCTGCATCGCAGTGTACTGCCGGCCGCAGGCGAAGCGCAGCCCGCACTTCTGCAAGAGGTGCAGAGGCGCCGCGCTGACTTGCTTGCCGGTACGGACGGCGTCAAGAAGGAGACGCCCGTACACTGAATCAACCGTGCGGGGTGGCACGGCTTGTCGAACGAGATTCGGACTGCGGCCAAACGTCGAGCAAACCGGTGAAGCTGGATGAACCTGATCAAACGTGCGATGCTTGGAACCTTCGTCCTTTCCATTCGCGCCGCTGAGCGGATGTTCCGTCTGGATAAGCGCGTATGGGGTCGGGAGCATCTTTCACGCGGCGCCAAGATCATCGCGGCAAACCACATCACGTCGCATGATCCGTTTCACGTGATGCCGCTCTTTCGGGAGCCGACCCATTTCATCATCGGACCCGGTTATCGTTCGCCGCTCGTCGCGCGAATGCTGGATTTCTTCGAACAGATCAACGCGCTGGAGGGAGACAGCGACAGTGTCGTCGCTGACGCCGCCAAATATCTTGCCAGGGGGGAGCCGGTGTGTATCGCGCCGGAAGGCGACATTCAGGAGCCCTTTCGCCTGGGGCGATTCTATCCTGGCGTGGCGCGGATTTATCGGAAATACCCGGCCCCCATCATCCCCATGGGCTTGGTTGCGCCGAAACAGTGCCTTCGGGCGGATCCGAAACGCAGCGACTTTATCAACGGTCACGAATACCGGTTTGTCACAGCGCACCGGGGCCCGTTCTGCATCAACCTGGGTGAACCCTGGATGCCCGACTGTACCGGAAAATCCGATTCCAAAGCGCTTTTGTACATCATGCGCGGGCTCGAGGAGCGGGTTGCTGCGTTGGTCGAAGAGGTCAGGCAAGACAAATTCTGGCAATAAACGACATCGTACGCGGCACGGGGCGTTTGCCGATGGCTGACTCTGTTGACAGAGTGCTACGAAGGCGGAAACTAACGCGCGTAGTTCGGCGTGTTCTGCGAGAAATCTCGCTTTTCCAATGCGGCTTCTGAGGGATGCACGAGTGATGCCATCGCCGTCCGGCCCGTTCGGTGCCCTCGTCCGCAACCCGACGTTCGCTAATCTTGCGGCGATTGCGGTGCTCGTGTGGGGGATTTCGACCGCCGTCGACCTTCCGCGCGAGACCTTTCCGGAGACTGCGGTCGACTACGTTCTGGTCAACGCCGTCTACCCCGGCGCCAACCCCGAAGACGTGGAAGAAGGCGTCTGTATCAAGATCGAGGAGGCCATCCAGGGCATCCCCGGTATCTGGGAGATCACCTCGCTTTCGGAGGAGAACTCCGGCTTGGTCATGGCCGCCGTCAATCAGAGAATCTCCCCCACGACCGACGTACTCTTACAAGTTCGTGACCGTATCAACGGCATCACGACATTTCCGCCCGAAATGGAAGAGCCGGTGGCCAGCGAGGTCATCATACGCAATCGGGTCATCAACATCGGCGTATCCGGCCATCTACCCGAGCGGACGATTAAGCAAGTGGCTGAAGACATCCGCCGTGATCTCATGGGTCGGTACGGCATTTCGCAGATCAGCATCTCTGGCGTACGTGACCATGAAATATCGATCAAGCTGACGGAGGCATCTCTCAAGCGTTACGGGTTGTCTATTCCACAGGTGATGGATGCCATTTCCCGTGGCAGTCTAAACCTTCCGGCAGGTACCGTTCGCACGAAATATGAAGAAATCACCGTCCGAACCGTCGGATTGCGCCGCACGGCGCGAGATTTCGAAGACCTCGTGGTCATCGCGAACCAGGAGGGGACGTTGATTCGGCTGGGGCAGGTGGCCGAGGTGAGGGACACCTTCGAAGAGACACCCGCCTACGGGCGCATCAATGGCGAACCGGGCGCTGTGCTCACCGTCTCCAAGACCGGCACCGAAGATCTGAGCGAGATCGCACGCCAGGTACGCGCGTATGTGCAAGCCAAATCCACGGAGCTGCCGAAGAGTGTGAAGCTTTCGACATGGGCCGACGCCTCGCGCGATGTGGATCAACGGATCGCCATGCTCATCCAGAACGGCATCATGGGCATGGTATTGGTGCTGGTGTGCCTGCTGTTGTTCATGGATATTCCATTTGCCCTCGCCGTGGCGCTGGGTATACCCGTGTCCTTTGCGGGTGCCCTTGTCACGCTCGGCTTTACGGGCGCCACGCTGAACATGATCAGCCTTCTCGGCTTGCTGATGGCCACCGGCATCATCGTGGACGACGCCATCGTGATTTCCGATAGCGTCTGGTCATTTCGGCGCCAGGGGTTGGCGCCGGACCTGGCCGCGGTGAAGGGCACCTTGCACGTGGCGTCGCCTGTGTTGATGGCGTCGGCAACGACCATTGTGACGTTCGTACCGCTCATGTATGTGGAAGGGGTGATGGGCAAGCTGATTTACGTGCTCCCCGTCACGGTGATTGCCGCGATCGTCGCGTCGGCGTTGGAGGCATTTGCCATTCTTCCGGCCCACCTTTGCGAGTGGCCGGGCCTACTGAAGTCGTCCGCGCGACCCTCGATGATCCGGCGGGTCCGTGAAGGGCTGGACCGATGGATCGACCGGTTCATCTACGGGTTTTTTGCACGTATGCTGCGCCAATGTTTGCACAGGCGCGCCGTGGTGCTCGGCGCCGCGTTGGCGGCCTTTTCGATTTGCGTCGGTCTTGTTCTTGGCGGCCGCGCGCCGTTTGTGCTGTTTCCCGCCGTCGACTCCAACCTCGTGCGTGCACGCGTTCAGTTCCCTGACGGTACGCCCATTGATGTCAGCCAGGCCGCGGTTGATCGTATCGAGGCTGCGGCGCGCGGGCTGAACGAAAGGCCGGACCTGAAGCCCAAGTCGCCGGGCAATCTGGTCGCGCAGATCTACTCGGACGTCGGCGAGTGGCCCGACTATGTGCCCAAGCGCTCGAGTTCGCTTTGTGAGACGTCCATCGAATTGATGCGCGCCGAGGAGCGACGCGTGGACGTGGCCAAGGTCATCGAGGCATGGCGGGAGGGAATCGGCGACATTCCCGGTGCCGTGTCGATGATCATCACGCGCGAACAACTCGGACCGACGGAGGGTGCGATTGAGATCCGGTTGCTCGGTGACAATCTCGACGAGTTGCGGCTGGCCGCCGACGACGTGATCGCCGAATTGCGCACGTATGATCACGTCTTCAACATCGGGGATGATCTAACACCCGGGAAGCGCGAATTGCAGGTGACGTTCAAGCCTTCCGCACGCAACCTCGGACTGACCGTGAGCGAACTGGCGTCTCAAATGCGCCAGGGCTTGTACGGCGGCGAAGCCCTGCGATTGCAACGCGGCGCCGACGAGGTCAAGGTGATGGTCAGCTACGCCGACCGTGACAGCAAGAGCCTGGCGGCCATTGAGAACCTGCGCATCCGCACGCACACCGGCGCGGAGATTCCGTTTACCGAGGTGGCCGAGACACGCCTCGTACGCAGCTACTCCGCCATCACGCGGCAGGCTGGTACCAGGCTGTGCAGAATCAAGGCCGACATCGACGAACGTTTTGCGAATGCCGAACAGATCATCAGTAGCATGAATGCGAAATTTCTTCCTGAACTCGACAGGCGATACGCCGGGGTGAGATACTTGCTCGATGGACAGCGCAAGCGAATCGACGAATCACTACGTAGTCTCGTCCGTGGGGCATGTGTCGCGGCCGTCGTGATGTTCGCGCTGTTGGGGACCATTCTGCGGTCCTACCTCCAACCGGTGATCATCATGATAGCCATCCCCCTGGGGGCCATCGGCGCGATTTTCGGACATCTTTTGCTGGGCTATGATCTGACACTCATGAGTGCCTTCGGTGTCGTCGCGCTGTCGGGAATCGTTGTGAATGACGCCCTGGTGCTGATCGATCAAATCAACCGCAACGTCGCGGAGGGAATGAACATCCTGGATTCCGTGATCGACGCGTGCCAAACGAGGTTTCGTGCGGTCATTCTCACCACAGTGACGACCGTGTGCGGCTTGCTGCCGCTCATTGCCGAGCGCAGCTCCCAAGCACTGCCGTTGATCCCCCTGGCGATCACGATCGCGTTCGGAGAATTATTCGGAACGGTGCTGACGTTGATTGTGGTGCCGGCCATGTTCGTGATTGTCAACGATGTCAAGCGTTTTGCACATTGGCTGCGCTTTGGTGGCGATTATCCGGCCCCGGAGACGGTTGAGGCTGTGGCCGCCACGATGGCGATGGCGACCACGGCACGCAACACCGACGCCGCCCAAGGGGGTATCACATGATGTGCAGGCAAGCCGAGGGAGTGGGCGTGCGAGCCGCCGGTACTTGCCGCCTCTGCTGCATTCTGATGGGGGGGGTGGTCTTGTTGGCCTCCTGCCGCGCGCCGTTGGGTGACGTGCAGATGATGCTCGAGCGGCACAACCGAGCATTGGCAAAACTCCCCGACGAATCGCGGGCCCGGCTCATGCCGTACGGCACGCCGGTGACCACCGAAGAGGCGGCGGTGCTCATACCGAGTGGGCCTCTGTCGCTCGATACGGCGCGGGCAGTGGCCATCCGCGCCAATCCCGATATTCACGCAGCGCAGGCGCGGCTGGCCGAAGCACGGGCCTCCGTGGCCGAGGCGCG
>Ga0055481_10000183_pt1 | contig 18617 bp, 9 predicted proteins | sample Muzzi_PWC_D2_FD_57936 | JGI IMG/M metagenome (GOLD analysis project Ga0055481, IMG submission 57936) | Wetland microbial communities from San Francisco Bay, California, USA, that impact long-term carbon sequestration - Muzzi_PWC_D2 | ecosystem: Environmental > Aquatic > Marine > Wetlands ... | reverse complement strand
CGATGACCGCGCTTTCGGTGGCTTCGCGCAATCTGGTGAGCAGCAGGTCATGTGCCTCATCCAGTACGATGACGCGGCTGCAACTGCTGCACTTTTGCCCGGCGAAGGAGAAGGCGGATTCGATGATCGCCTGCACCGCGCCGTCGAGGTCCGCGTCGGCGTCGACGACGATGGCGTTCTGCCCGCCCATTTCCACGATCATTTTTTTGATGAAGGGCTGCCCGGGTCGGGTGACCGCGCCGGATTGAATGACGCCGGCACCCACTTCCTGCGATCCGGTAAACGCCACTATGTTGACATCGCCGTGCTCGACCAGATGGCTCCCGATTTCGGCGCCGGCACCAGGTACAAAGTTAACGACGCCGGGCGGGAAGCCGGCGTCGCGGATCATCTCCATCAGCTTGGCGGCCAGAATAGAGGCTTGCCGCGACGGCTTCATGACCACCGTGTCACCGGCGGCGAGCGCCGCGGAGGTCATGCCGGTGAGGATGGCCAGGGGGAACGCCCACGGCGAAATCACGGCGCACACGCCCTTGGGGGAGTAGGCCAGCATGTTGTCCTCGCCCGGCACGTTGCGGAGGCGCGGGCGCCCTTCGATTCGCTCGATCTGCTCGGCGTAGTAGCGACAATGATCGACCGCTTCGGTGACGTCTGCGTCGGCCTCGCGCCAGGGTTTGCCGACCTCCAGCACCATGGTGGCGGCCAGTTCGAGGCGGCGCATCTCCATTTTGTGCGCAAGTTGGCGAAGTAGCGACGAACGATCTCCGGCGCGTGTGCTGCGCCATATCTTAAAGGCCTTGCGCGCCGCCGCGACCGCGCGATCGACGTCCGTCGGCGTGGCCAGGCAAACGCGCCCGACTACCTCATGCTTACAGGAAGGGTTGACGGAGTTGTGCGTGTTTTCGGTTGTGACGGATTCGCCGTTAATGACCAGCGGATACGTCCGGCCGAATTCACCACGGACGTATTCGAGGGCGCCGATCATCTTTCGCCTGTTATCCGCCACCGTAAAATTCGTGTTGGATGCGTTCTCAAACATCGTCTTGGGTTCCTCGGGGTCCGTGTTGACGTAGTGTCGTTGTGGCAGCGGTGCGCTGGGCGGTCGCGCGATGGAAGGATCTTGCAGTAGTCGATCGCGCGAACTGGGGTCGGAGAAACTCTGTTTCAGAAAGCCGTCGTTCGAGGTATTCTCGAGCAGTCGGCGGATGAGGTATCCCATCCCCGGCATGAGATCGCCGTATGGGCAGTACACGCGCACACAGTGTCCCATCTGTGCCAGGGCGGTCTTCAACGGATCGCCCATGCCGTAGAGCATTTGCAGCTCGTAGTCGAAGCGTGTCAGGCCGAGCTCTTCCGCGTGAGCCACAATCGCGGCCACGGAGCGGATGTTGTGGCTGGCGAAGGCCGGGCGTATCCGTTCGACATTTTCGAGCATGGTACGCGTCATACGCTCGAAGCAGGCGTCCGACTCCCATTTGCGGGTCCAGACGGGCGGCTTCTTGTAGGCGCGCACGGCGGCGGCCGTTTCCGCGTCCCAATAGGCGCCCTTGACCAGGCGAATGGCGAAGCGGGTGCCACGCCGACGTCCCCATCCCAGCAGTTCACGCAAATCGTCTTCGCCGTCGATCAAGTAGGCCTGCACCACGATGCCGATGTCTTCCCAGTCGCGAAAGGCATCTTCCATCAAAATTGTTTCGAATAGATCGAGCGTCAGGCGGCGGTGGCGCGTCGCCTCCATGTCGATGTTGACGAACGCACCGACATCTCGGGCGTGTTGCAGCAAGGGTCGCAGGCGGTGCCCGACGTGGCGAATGGCACGATCGGGATCGATGGCGTCGAAGTGGGGGGCCATGCCCGTGAGCTTGATGGAGACGTTAACCCTCGGCATCGGTGCGCCGGGAGGGCCGTCAATCTGCGGAATCAAAGGCCAGGTTGCCGCCCGCGCGGCGAGTTCGTCCAACAGATTGTGGTACACGGCCGCATAGCGGTCGGCGGCCGCATCGCTGGTGGTGAATTCGCCCAGCACATCGATCGTGAACGCCATGTGTTTTCGCCGCAGGCGTTCTATGGTTTTGAGGGCGCTGGGACCGTCGTATCCGGTAATGAAGCGTCCGGCCATTTGCGCTGCGCCGATGCGTGTCGCGTGGCCGATCAATTCCTCGCGCGTTTTCTGCAGCGGTCCCGGTGCCACCGCGGCGTGGAAGATTTTCGGGACGTCTACTTCGGCGGGATCGAGGTATTGCGCCAAGTGATCGACAATGGACTCGTTGGTCCGCAGCGTGGGCAGGCAATCGACAAAGGTGAATGCGCGGGTCTTCAGTCGGTTGTCTTTTTCGAGGGCATGCGTTGCCTGTTCGAGCCACCAGGCCTGCTCCCAGATTTTTGGTTGCGCGGCGTCGGCGCGCTCGAAGATGTCGAGGCCGATTTCCCGGACGCGTTGGTTGAACGGTACGGCATTCATGATCGTGATCCGGTGGGCGATCGTGCCCGCTTATTCGACGTCCAAGTCGTCTACCGCCACGACGCGTCGGGCGGTCAGAAACACGAGCCGACAACTGGTGACCGGTTTGCGCCACAGTCGCGTCATCGCACGGGCGTACACCGTCATCTGTGGCCGATAGTGCTCGACGCGGCTCGGCACCGCCGCTTCGTCGACGGTGTCGGTTTTGAAGTCGACGATCTCGATGCCGTCCGGTCGCAGCAGGATACCGTCCACCATGCCGCGTACCAAGACCTTGTCGTCCGTCGGGTGACCGATGGTGGCGTCGAAGAAACTGGTCGGCTCAGTGGCGATGAAGGAGAATTCGCGCCGATAGTCGTCTCCGGCGTCACGAATGGCGGCTCCCAACGGCGTCTCGACGAACCAGGTGATGGCGTCCGCATCCACCTGCTGCCGTTCGTCGGCGCGCAGCACACCCTCTGCCACCAGTCTTTGCAATTCCGATGCCACACCCGCCTCGCCGTCCGCTTTCGAGAAATCGAGATGCTCGAGAACACGGTGGGTCAACAGGCCACGATTCACTGACTCTTCTCGTGACAAACGAGCCCCAACAGGCGGCTCGGCGGGAATCAGGTGATCACGATCTCCGCCGCCGGCCCTTTCTTCCGGATTGGTCGTGTAGTTGAAGGTGCCCTTGAATGCGCTGGCGCTGGCTACCGCGGGGCGCGATCCCGAGGCCAGGTGCGGATAGACGAACTCCGTTCGGTCGATGATTTCCCTGACCGGCGTATCGTCCATCAGTTTTGGTTCGGCCGGCGGCAGTGGCTGCCATTGTGCGACCGCCCGCCGAATCTTCTTGTTGTCCTCGTCCGAGTCCCGGGTCAGGGACCACCCGGCGATCTCGGTGGCGTCGTGGATGTGTCCTGTGACGCTCGGGGTGCCTGCGGATTTGCCGAAGAGTCCTGCCACGGTTTCGGCCGGCGCCGCCGCGAGGATCGGTACGAGCCATTCGAGCGGGGTGGTGGCTGTGACCAGGCTGTGCCTTGTAAGTAACGGTGCCGATGCTGCGTGCTGGGGCGTCGTGCGAAAGCTCGATACATTGTGTGTTGAGCCGATCAGCACCAGTTTCTCTCGCGCTCTCGTCATGGCCACGTAGAGAATTCGGGATTCTTCGTCACGGGTGTGGTATTCCACCTCCGCCGCGACGAGGGCGTGGGCGGCGGAGGGGTATTCGATCATGCGATCGGTGTCGACGACGCGAAGCCCGAGCTTGGCCGACCGTTCGAAGATCATCCGGCCGGATCGATCGCCCAGGTTGAACTTCGTGCCCAGGCCGGCGACGAACACGACGGGAAACTCCAGGCCTTTGCTCTGGTGGATGGTCATGATCCGTACGACGTCGTCGCCCTCACCGATAGCCGGTGCCGCGGCGATGTCGCGATCCTGTTCTTCCAGCGATTCCACGAAGCGCAGGAACCGGTGCAGCCCTTGCTGGCGAAACGTGCCGAACTTCCGCGCGAGTTCGTGTAGTTTGAGCAGGTTGGCGCGGCGTTGCAGGCCGTTGGGCAGGCCGCTGGTATAGCCGAGGAAGCCCTCGCGGTCGTAGAGGCCCCAGAGAACGTCGGCCAGGGGGCGTCGGCGTGCGGCGTTGCGGAATTGTGCAATGCGAGCCCAGAGGGTGTTCAGTTTCTCTCGGAGGGCCGCACTGCTACCTGCAGTCGGGTAGCGGCGCACGACTTCATGGAACGCAGTGCCGCGATCGAGGCAGCGGATTTCGACCAACTCATCCTCGTTCAGCGATTCACCCAGAATGCCGCTGCGCAGGACGGCCGCCAGGGGGATGTCCTGCTGTGGATTGTCCAACACCTGAAGTGCCGCCCAGACGTCACGAACCTCGCGCGCCCCCAGGAGCGATCCGCCGGCTTCCGCAAAGCATGGTATACCCAAATCCGCCAGCATGCCCGCGATGCGCGACGCGTTGATGCGACCGGCGCGCAGCAGGATGGCGATATCGCGGTATTGCAGCGGGCGATCCAGATGACCGAAGGGATCCCCCGTCTGCCACGATCGAATGAGCGAACCGATGAGGTATCCCTCGCGCTCGATGGGAGACCACTTGGCGGGGTCGCGCACGCTGGTGGCGCCGGGCTCCGGGGTGTCGTCGGGGTGGTCGGCGTCGGCGACCGCGCGCTCGACGAGGTGTAGTTCGACCGGGACGCTTGGCGTGCTGAACTCCACGTCCGAGCGTGGGATGAGTTCGGCTTCTTCGTCGTAATCGATGGTATCCGACCCTTCGCCCATCAGATTTTGAAAGATTGTGTTGACGGCATGAAGGATTTCGGGGCGGCTGCGAAAGTTCATTTGGAGCGGTATCGCGCGGCCCTTCTTGTCGTCCTTCCGAAACGAGCGCCATCGCTCCGAAAAGAGAGCGGGCTCGGCCAGACGAAATCGATAGATACTCTGCTTGACATCGCCCACGACGAACAGGTTGTCCGCGCGGTTGTCGTCCGGCTCTCGACTGGCCTGGCGAATGATGGCCTGCTGAATCGGGTTGATGTCCTGAAACTCATCGACCAGCACGTACTTGTATTTGTCGCGCAGCGATCGTGCGGCCGACGACTCGTCCGCGCCCGCCGGGGGCGTCGTGAGCAGCGTATAGGCCAGGCGTTCAAGGTCGTTGAAGTCCAGAAGATCGAGCTGTCGCTTGCGGTTGGTGTACGCCTCCCGAAACTTCGCCACCAGATGGGTGATGGTCTCCGCAAAGGGGGCCGTACGCAGAACAAATTCGATCGCCTCCTTGACAGAGAAGAGGGCGTAGCGTGAGTAAAGCCTCTTCTGGAACAAGGTGGTTTTTACGGTTTTGAGTGCATCACCGGCTGCCTTGCGTGCATCACGATCGCATTGCGGCGCGTCTTTCGGTAACGATGGTGCCCGGCCTGAGGAAAACGCGAAGGATTCGATCTTCGTGCGAATACCGTCGAGAGCCGCAAGTTGTGCTTTGACCTTGTCATCTGAATCCGCCGGATCATTGCAGCATTTCAATTCATCCAGCCATTGGTCGACTTGATCTGCGTAATCAGCGATCTGTGCGGCGTGGTATTGTGTCGCGTCGGGTCCGGCGCGCAGTTGCCTCGCCCACTGCGCAGTGTGTTCACTTTGACGTGCCAACTCGTCTAAGATACCGCGAAGATGAGCAAGCACGGTCCGTTCCGCGCTGGTGGAAACCGCCTCGCGCGCTTCGCGCAGCCACCGATCAGGATCGGTCAGAGAAGATACGAAGTCGCTGAGCTTCATGACGAGCGTGGCGATGTTGCGATCGTCTGACAGGCCGTAGACATCAATCAGGTCGACAAAGGACTGCGAATGCAATCCGCACGCTGCCGCATCGCCTTCCTTGGTATTGGATTCGTCGGTTGTGCCGGCGCCAATCGAACCCAGCAACTGGTCCGAGGCGCCTGGTGGCGGATAGAGCGAATTGAACAACTCATCGAGTACTTCGCGCCGCAGGAGGGCGGCCTCATGCTCGTCCATGAGCGACGCGGCCGGATCAATATCCGCATCGGTGAACCAGCGGCGGATGATGCGCTGGCAAAATGCATGCACGGTTGAAATCGATGCAGCGTCGGCCAGTGCGACCTGTTCGCGTAGCCGTCGATCGGTCGGGTTACGCGCGGCCCGTTCGCGCAGGGCGTTTACGATGCGCGATCGCATCTCGGTGGCTGCCGCCTCGGTGAACGTTACGACGAGCAGCTCGTCAATTCCGCATCGTGCCTGGGGCGGTGCCTCGCAAACCAGGTAGGCGCAGCGTTCGGCGAGGACCGCGGTTTTCCCGGATCCCGCGGCCGCCGAAACGATCACGCTCTGACCGCACGCTGTCACTGCGGATTTCTGCTGTGGTGTGTATTCAATGTCCGCCATGGTGATTGTGATTATAGCCACTTCGGTCTTCGCCGCACCGTCCGTAGGTCCCAAAAGAAATGGTCGGGAAGACTTTGAAAAAAACCTCAAGTCGCCCTGCGCACCGGCGTGGAAACGTATCGTACATTCGAATTCGGAGGGGACGAAGCACGATTGATGACGGGATGCGGTCGTGGCACGCTGTTCGCAGCGCTCGGAGGGGGAAGGCCACGACCGCTTTCCCGTTGTCATCACCGCCTTGGGCAGCCGTCGACCGGAGGGGTTGGCGGGGGAAAGTGAGAATCGCTGAAGGGGGGGATTGCAGTGTTCGTCCTGAAAAAACATGGGGGAGGTGCTGCGCGCCTGCTGGGTGTCGCCGCACTTTGTCTGACGTACGGATGTGGGGATTTTGATCTCTTCGGCGGCCAGCCACGCTCGACGCTGAGCTCGGCCATCTATGCCGCCGGCGCGGAGAGCCCCTACTTCGAAACCAATCCTAACAACTTCCTGCAGTCCGCCGAGTTGGTCGACATCAACGAGGAATCGCGCCTGATCCACGGTACCATCTCGGGCGCCTCCGACGTGGACGTCTACGACCTCGGACCGGTAGAGCCCGGCGATCGCATCATCGTCGAGATGACGCCCTCCGGGTCACTTGACGGTGCCGTGGCATTGTTTGACGAATCCGGTGCCGCCCTTCTGGTCAACGATCACCGCAATATCTATCTCGGTCGGTCACAACCGTATGTGGATGTGGTGATCCGCAAACCGGGCGATGCCTGTTACGTGGCCGCGTCGGCCACACCCGGCTACCGCGCGTCTGGCGACTATACATTGTTGGCCCACAAAGCCTTTGCGGATCTACCCGCGCCCAAATCCGACCGGGTGTTGCTCGTCTTCACAGGTGGCAGCGGCGTGGTCATCGGCAGCCGCTCCGCCATCAACGTGCCGCCGTTCGACGCTACGGACATCGACGCAAGATTCGCCGGGCAGACGGAATCCATGGTCCGGCAGATCGTGACGGAAGTGCGTAAGGACTACGCCGGTCTGGACATCGAAATCCTCTCGACGAGCGAGGGGGCGCGCTACGAGGGCGACATGTCACGCCTGTTCTTTGGAGAATTCGACGCGGCGCTGCTCGGCGTGGCGGAGGGCGTGGACGAATTCAATGCCACGCGGTCGCAGGAAGCGATCGTGTTCACGGATACATTTGAGGTGTTTTTGCGGATCCAGCCGACGACCACGGAAATGGGCCAGGCGATCGCCAACGTCGCGAGTCACGAGATCGGGCACCTGATGGGGCTGGTGCATACGGCCGATCCGGCAGGGATCATGGACGTGACGGCGAGCCTCAACAAGCTGCTTCTGGACCAAGATTTCCGCAGGTCGCCGCTGTATTCGGAAGTGTTCCCGATCGGAGCGCAGGACGCCGTGGAACTCCTGCTGGCCTCCCTTGGCGGTGATCCGGTACTGACTTTGACCAAATACGTGAATGGAAGTACCGACAAACGGGTGTTTGTCGAGCCGGACGGCCCGCCGGCGCGGTCGGAATTTTACCTGAGCTCCTGTGGTCTGGAAGACCATTGAGCGACGGTCTAGGGCGACCGTTCCTCGGACGACGTGCGGCGTGATGTAGGGGGTAAGCGGTTACTGTTGGTCGGACCGTTACAATGGCGATAGGATACCGGCGGCGTCGCCGCCGCACGCTGGTGTGGTGCGTCGGCGGGAAGCGTATCCTGGTACAAGAGGTCTGACAAAATGAAGCGTGATCGTTATGGGGTGGTTCGTCTTGCAGGTGCCTTGCTCCTGCCGTTTGGCGTTTGGGGGTGTCCGGGCACGATTGGCGGCGGCGGAGGGAACGGTGGAGGAGTGATCAACGGTGCTACGGATGGCAATCGGGATACGACGCTCACGAGCCCGGCCGGCAAAACCTCGGGCGAGCCGAACGATTCGTTCGGCGATCCGATCATTGCGGTGCTGAATCAGAACGGTGTGGCAGCATTACAGGGAACGGTATCTCGTAAGGGAGATTTGGACGTGTTCGCCATCGGTCCCATGAACGCGGGTGATCGCCTGGTGGTCGATGTGAATACGACCGGGTCGGTGCTCGATTCGTCTGTGGGGATCTTCGATGCACAGGGTCGGCTGGCGTACGAAAACGACGACCGCGGCGGAAGTGAAGATCGCTTTCTGGATTCCTTCATCGATTTCACGGTGCGGCGCTCGAGTGACGAATACTACATGGTCGTCACCAATGCGGCGTTCGCGGATCCCGCTGACAAGGCCGGCTCCTATCTGGTGGATGTGACCATCACCCGAGGGTCGGTGGTACCCGGAACGAAAGCGCAAGTGTTGTTCCTGGACTTCGAAGGCGGGCAGATCACGTCGCCTGTTTTGGGTCCGCAAACCCTCCTGCCTTTCGACGCAGCTGATATTCACGATCCGGGATCGTTCTCCCGTCCCTACGTCGGCCAGACCGAGGCGCTGAAGCAGTCGATCGTCGAGACCGTGGTGCAGAATTTTGAACGGTTCGATGTGGACGTCGTGTCCAGCGATGACCCACCGATTCCCGCGGGTGTCGAGTTTTCGACCGTCTACATCGGCGGCTTCAATGCGAGAGCATTCGGCGAGGCGGAGTCCGTCGATCTGTACAACGCGGACTACTGTGACGACGCCATTATCTACGCCGAGAGCTTCGTGCCAGGGATTTTCTCCGTGCCGCCGAGTGTGCAGCAATTGGGGGTGGCGATCGGCAACGTGACGGCGCATGAGGCGGGGCATTTGCTGGGGCTCAACCATGTGGACGACGACACGGCGCTGATGGACGACCGGTCGGCTGCCGACGCGTTCCTGGACGATCAGGAATTCAAGAACGCTGACTTGTCAAGCGACATTATGACGATCGGCACGCAGGACGCAGCGCTGTTATTGGATGAAACCGTTGGGCCGTCTGCGTTTTAGCGGTGGACAGATGTATCGGCCGTGTGAGAGGTCGCTCCTTCACGATTTCTTTGCGGTCGCTTGAAGCGGTCGCGGTAATGATGCTGCTGCGGCACCTGCGGATGCCGGTGCCATGAAGAGGGGATACGGCGTCGGCCGGTGGATTTCACCTCGGCCGTCCCGGGGGATTCTAAGCGCCTCGGCTGCACTGGGGATGCGGCCAATTCCGGATCGTTGAATCGAATCACGCGAAGTGGCGTGTTTTCGTCGTGGGGATCCGGTGCGCGCGAAAGAAGCGAATGCGGTTCATGACGGGCCCGCGAACGAGCGGTTCGCGGGGTGCTCGATAGGGGGAATCGATGTCATCGCGTTATGTACATTGTCCGTGTTGCGAATTTCCGGCCGTCGTACGTGCCTATGATTTGCCCATGTCACGTTACTGCCGGCAATGCAGACAGACGTTCATCCCCGGCGATGTCGTCGCGGCGTCGGAGGCCGTGCGTGTCGGGGCGTCGTGTGAGCGACCGAGGTTGAACCGCAGGACACTGATTTTCCGTTCTCTCTTTGGACCGCGGCGACACGGCGCGGTGTAGCGGTTCGGTGTCCCGGGCTATTGGTTTGCTCATCCGCCCGTACGGATTCCGAAGAAATGGGCGGGTGGCATGGGCAAACTTGTTTGCCCGTGTTCCGTGTCTACAGACCACGGGCAAGCTATCGCTTACCCCTGCCACCCACCATTCAGCCCTAGTTAGCTTGAGGCGTAGTCGTTACGCCAAGGTCCGAAGTGAGCTACGCGCCGAGCACTCGCCAAACATCATCCTTCCTGGAATAATGCACCTGCCGCATGTAGGGCGGCGGGAGTTCGTATTTGCTTATCGGATACAACACCAACGGATTCGCACACCATCGAATCGCTGACGCACTGCCGATTCTCCGCGAGATCGGATACGAAAGCGTGGCGTTGACGCTCGATGTGGATTTGCTGGACCCGCCGGACCAGAACGGGGTGGCCGGCGCCGTGCGGGCGGTCAAGCCGATCCTCCGCGATCTCGGGCTTCGCGTGACCATTGAAACCGGCGCCCGGTTCATCCTCGACCCGCGTCGCAAGCATTGGCCCACGTTGGTGAGTTCCTCCCACGCGGCGCGGCAGAAACGGCTGGACTTTTTACTGGCCGCCATCGACGTGGCGGCCGAACTGTCGGCGGACTCCGTGTCGTTCTGGTCGGGGGCGGCGGATCCCGGCGTAGACGAGCGTGAAAGCTTCGGATTGCTGGTGTCAGGCATCGAGACGTTGTTGCACAAAGCCGATACGAGGGGCGTGCGTTTGGCGTTCGAGCCCGAGCCGGGCATGTTGGTCGATACGATGGCGGCATGCCAGCGGCTGCACGAGGCCGTCAGCCACGAGCGCTTCGGTCTGACCCTGGACGTCGGGCACGTACATTGCCTGAATGATGGCGACGTGGCGGAGCACATTCGGCGGTGGCGCGACGTGCTTTGGAATATCCACATCGAAGACATGCGGCGCGGGGCGCATGAGCATCTCATGTTCGGTGATGGCGATATGGACTTCGCGCCAATATTCGCTGCCGTGCGCGAGATCGACTACGGCGGACCGATGCACGTCGAGCTTTCGCGGCACAGTCACGACGCGGTGGAGACGGCGCGGCGGGCTTTTGCGTTCGTACGCCGACAATTGGACTGACCGATCTGCTGTCCCTTATTTGACCAAGAAAAACGGATTTTTCACCACGAAGACACGAAGACACGAAGACACGAAGACACGAAGGACGTTACGGCCTCGACACCGGATCAACTTGCCAAGCCCATTTGCCTGCTGCACATCCACTACGAAAGATTCTTCTTCTTTTCTTCGTGTCTTTGTGCCTTCGTGGTTCTCTCTTTTTTCCTTTCTCAAATCCTCGGGCTCCATCGCCCTCAGCCTTTGACCTCGGAGGATCGCGGGCGATAATTGCCGTATGCCAACCGACCATTTGATCGTGCTATCGGTGCCGGGGTTGCGACCCGGCGATGTAGACAAGAATGCGACGCCGACGCTCTACGAATGGGCGAGTCGCGGGGCGATCGCCGAGGTGGTTCCCACCTTTCCCTGTGTGACGTCGCCTGTGCAGGCGAGCATGTTTACCGGTTCACCGCCGGGCGAGCACGGGATCATCTCTAACGGCTTCTTTTGGCGCGATCGCTGTGAGGTCGAGTTCTGGGTGGGCACCAATGAGATCGTGGCCGGCGAGCACGTGTGGGATGCGCTGAAGCGAAGCCGGCCCGGCATGACGGCGGCCGTGTGGCACGCGCAGAACATCAAGCATGCGGGGGCGGACTATATCGTCACGCCGGCACCGATCCACGAGCCGGACGGCACGACCAAGCTCTGGTGTTATTCCAAGCCCGACGGTCTGTACGAATCGATGTTAGGCGACCTGGGGCACTTCCCCTTGCAGCATTATTGGGGTCCGATGGCGAATATCGAATCGACGAAGTGGGTCTTGAAGGCGGCCTCGTGGCTCATCGACCGCGAAGCGCCGAATCTGCACTGGATATACATTCCGCATCTCGATTACGCGTCGCAAAAGCACGGCCCGGACAGCGAGCAGGCTCGTGCCGCCCTGGTCGAGTTGGATGCGGAGCTGGCTTCGTTCGCGGCGCGTGTCGGCGACAGCGCTATCGGGAAGGACGCCACCTATCTCGTAGTCGGTGAGTATGCGATGACACCGGTGTCCGGTGTCGTCTATCCGAATCGCCTGCTGCGCGAGGCGGGTCTGCTGAAGGTGCGCGAGAAGAACGGTACGGAACTTATCGATATGGCGTCAAGCCCGGCGGTGGCCGTCGTGGATCATCAGTTCGCGCACATCTACGTCAAGGACGGCGATCCTGAGGTCATGCATCGTTGTGAAGATATTTTCGACGCGGCGCAGGGAGTTGCCGGTGCCCTCGCCGGCGACGCGCGATTCGGGGTTGGCATGAACCACGAGCGCAGCGGCGACGTCGTGCTGATCAGCGACGACGACCACTGGTTTGCTTATTACTGGTGGCTGTCGGATGACAATGCGCCGGCATTCGCCCGTACGGTCGACATTCACCGGAAGCCGGGCTACGACCCGGTGGAGCTGTTTTTCGATCCCGCCACGAAGAGCATTCCGCTCGACGCTTCCCTGGTGAAGGGTTCGCACGGCGTGCCGGCTACGGGGCCGCAACACCGCACGGTACTGATCTGCAGCGATGCGTCAGGCGTCGTGCAGGTCGGGCAGGTTCATCGCGATAGGGATGTTAAGAAAGTTGTGCTGCAAACCATGGGTGCGGGGGCGGCAAACCCGTGAGAACATGCTAATAGGTACCCATCTGAGAATCTGAAGAAACACCGAACCGGCGTTGCCTAGAATAGTAGAATCCAGATGGAACCGTACTCGGTGTGTCATCAAGAGTCATCGGAATATAGAGGTCCATCGTGTATTGCCGGTTTTGCTACTATGATCTGAACGGGCTACAATCACCACGCTGTCCGGAGTGTGGAACCGGTTTTGGGTTTGACGACGTAGACAGTTTTCTGTCAGAGAAGCCGGGCGCGTTCAGGAGAGCGGTGTATCGGCTTCGACGAAAGCGCGTGCCACTGATTGTCGTTCTCGCCATTCTGTTGACCATCAGTTATGCGTGCGCTTACGACATTTTGCCGGCATTCGGAAACGCAGCACATCCCAGAGCCCTGGCCACCCGGAATATCAAGGATTTCATGACCGGCTGCCTCCTTCATAAGTATAAACATCCGGAACATAGCGAGGTAAACGCAGAAGCCAGCAAACACCTCATAGCACCGAACTACAGTCCGTGGACGCAGCCATCGCGGGCACGATGGCGGGCAACTACCATATATTTCTTCCGGTATGGTCCGTTCTATGTTGTTCCGACCGTGGCGTGTCTCCTGATGACTGCAGCGCTGGTTCGGCGGCGGGTGCGGCGAGTCGTCCTCATTCCTGCCGCCCTCCTGCTAGCCATACTGCTTGGGTCGATTTCCCCCCGCGGCGTGGCAGCACGCCTGTTTCGTGGGAATCACGTCTATCTCGATGACATCGTGCTTGTGCAGGGCATCACCTTGGGTGGGGCGGTAGCCGGGCAGACAATTGCCGCTTACGACATTCAGTCTTTTCGTCGTCCGGGTCCTCGGCTGATCGCCTTCGCGGATGGACACGCGCAATGGCTGTGGGATGAACGCGCGGAGCCGCTCTTTCAGGCTCAGGGAATTCCGTATCCCGAGGTAACCGACTAGGGTTTGCCCAGAACACGCGCCAAATGCAGGCAGGGATGCCTGCGGTACGACGGGACCCAGCTACGAGTCAGGCTTCGCCTGAAGTTTCCCAGAACTAGACTGCCACATGCGCTGCCGATATTTCAAACAGTGTCCTGGGGCACGTTCCTTGTCGCCCAGCCTCCATTGCTAGGTCGCTTCCTCTTGCATAATCCCTATGACGACGCCTTCGGGGTCGGCGAAGAGGGCGAGGTGGCCTACGCCGGGGATGGGGGTCTTTTCCACGAGCAGCTTGGCGCCGTTGGCTTTGGCTTTGTCCAGGACGGTGCCGATGTCGTCCACGCGGAAGTAGGTGTTGAGACAGACGCCAGGGACGTCGGCCGGCTTCTGCATGATGCCGCCGGGCGGATCGGCGCCGGTCTGGACCAGCGTATAGCCGGGCATCGACTCGTCGTCGAACGTCCAGTCGAAGACGGCGCCGTAGAACGCCCTGCATTTCTGCGGGTCGGCCGTCATCAATTCAAAGTGGCAAATCGGGTTAGGCATCGGGTACTCCTCCCTGAATATCGGTGCCGATACGGTAGAACCCAGCCCGCCCGACGTCAATCAGGGGGCGAACGGCAGGCCCGCGGTCCAGATTTCGATCGGCTTGTTGGCCCAACTGATGGGCGTCTGGCGCCGCGTGAGCCACCAGCCGGGCAGGGTCAGACGCGGCAGGATGTCGGGGCTCGGCTGGACCACGATGCCCGGAGGGCCGGTCGGGCCCAGCGGGGTGCGGTCCACCGTGCGTAATGCCAGGCAGTCATCGGGACGGTCGCTGCAGATCGTCTCGATCTTGGATGCGTCAGGGAGAAGGCGCAGGTCCAGTCTGTGGAAGGGCAGCGGCGGGCATGAGTAGGGGGCGGGCTCGGCGGTGACAAACACGGCGGTGCCTTCGTTCAGAGTGAGCCATGGGTCGGGATTTGTGCCGCCATCTTGAAGAGTGTCGGTGGTCGTGGCCGCTCCTTCACGCTCCCTATCCGGTCGCCTGAAGTGGTCGCGGTACTGATGCGTCGCCTCATTGTCCCCGCGCTCGCGCTTGGGGCTCTGATGTTTTGCGACGTTGTCCCCACGCTTGCGCGTGGGGCTCTGACTGGCCGGTCCGGTCCAAGGTCCCAGCGGTGCGGCTCGCCGGACGCGCATACGCGAGCCGTCGTCGATACTGTCGCGGTGAAAATTCCAGGCGTATCCCGCTCCGCACCAGCCTTCCCATACGATGACGACAACGGCAAATACCGGCTTGAGCCAACTCACCTGTTTATTGGGGAGCCTGGCGGTGAGCAGGCAGGCGGCCGCGATCGCCAGGGCTGTGTTTGTGAAGACGCCGAAGCGGCCGTACTCCGCCGGCTTGCCGGCACCGATGCATACGAACTGCAGGAAGAACAGGAACGCGGTTACGGCCAGCGGGATCGCGGTCCTGTTTTTCCTGGCGATCGCGATCAGGAGCATCAAAGCGCCCAGCGCGACGATGGGCAGCGACGCTCCCTCCACCGTGAGTTGAAGCGTGCGAGCGAGGCCCTCGCCTATACGGTCGATGCGGTACATGGCCAGCGAGTTGCCGAAGTTGCTGGCGAGTACTGCACGGTTGGTCAGGGTGTTGATGGCGATGTAGGGATTGGTGACGAGGTAGACGGCGGCGGCAATCAACCCCCCGAGTATCGTGCGGCGGAGGACGTAGAACGCTGCGTTGCGTTCGGCGCGGTCAGGTGTGGGTTGTGTATCTTGGGCGTCCAGGGCCGCTCCTTCACGCTCCCGATTTGGTCGCCTGAAGCTGTCGCGGTACTGATTGGCCGCTCTCTTACGGTCGCGGTACTGACCGGCTGTTTGGTGATCGAGGAATGCCACTAGCGGGATCAGGACCATGATGGGCCACGATGACAGTACCATGCCGAACGCCGCACCGCAGCAGATGCACGTCAGCCACCAATCGCGATTTATACTCGGTGGATTAGATACTTCGGGGGTGCGGTGTTCCACCGCGGTGGCGTTCGAAATCTCCAGGCGTCGCATGGAGAAGTAGACGGCCAGTAGCATAAGCACGGCACCGGGCAAGTGCGGCTTTCCTTCGTGTGCCATGCAAATGACGACGGGCATGAGCGTGAAGAGCAGGGCGGCCAACAGACCGGCTCGGGTGCCGCCGAGACGGCGACCGATGGCGAAAACGACCAGCACGCCGATCAGCCCCCAAGCCGCGGCGTAGGCACGTGACACCACGTAGAACTTGCCGAATTCATCCGGGTTGTCCAAGTAGTAGATGACGTCGCCGCGTACGTCGATCAGTCCGACCGCGCCGCACAGTCCAACCAGCCCGCCGACGGGATAGATGAACAGGCCGCCGTACTGGTAAAGCCGCGGATCGAGTTGCAGCTGCCGCGGATTCATGCCCGCCAACGCCATCATGGTGATCATTTCGTCGGGCTGGTAGGTGTAGAGGCGGTAGCGGAGGTAGACTTTCGCGAGCTTTTCGTCGGTATCCGTCAGGGCGACGGCATGGTCGGCCGATTTGTCCAGGGGGTCGGGGTCGACGTCGGCGCCGCGTTGTTGGGAGAATTTGTCGGCCGCGCCGGCGAGACGATGGATCTTCTCCCCGCTCCAGGGCTCCTCGCCAGCAAAAAGATAAGGATCGACGGAACGGCTGGGCAGTCCCCACCCGATGCCGAACGCGCAAAACAGCAGGAAAAGAAGCAGAATGGCACCCAGGACAACTAGGTGCCTGCTCTTCGATTGGCTGGAACTGCCATCCATGCGGCATTCCGTGTCGCGCAAGGATGTTTATTGCGCGGGCTCAGAGGTCGTCGACAAGTACGCGGAAAGGCATTGTACCGTTTTTGGGTCGTTCAGGGCGGATTTTCCGAAGCCCGGCCTGGCACCGAGGGCGACGGCCGCCTCCTGCGCGTCCGCGAAGTTGCTGACCAGCATGACCGGTGTGTCGCGCGTTGTCTCGTCACCTTGTAGCCGCTCGATGAAAGCCAGGCCCTCGTCGCCGTCCGCGTCGAGAATTCGGTTGATCAGCACGAGGTTGTAGCGTTTGTCCCTTACAGCGCGCAGCGCCTCGTCGGCGTGATGGGCGCGATCCACCAGTGCATCAAAGTGTTCGTTCAGCAACTGTGAGATGTTGCCATGATCGAGGTTGCACTGCCCCACATCCAATACAATCGGTTGTTCGGTGGTCATTTCCGGAGTGTTACCTTTCACTCTATACCATGGTTACGTTTGAATCCGCGCCATTCGGCTCCGTACGATCGCAGCCGTGATCGGCCGCTAATCTCTATCCGACACGGCTGGACGTTAGGCTGTTCGGCGTCGTTGGGCAAACCGCCCTCCATCACGGCGCAGAAATACGGGTCCGTGACAGGCACGGCGGCAGCCGTCGCACCCGGAAGAATACAAATCGCGGTAAGTGGAAGCAGCCCGGCGGCCTGCCAGAGAATAGCCGGTGGCAAGTCCGCCGCAGTCGGACGCCGCCACCATAGGCGCCAACCCAAAAACCACGACCCTGACGGGGTCGGAGAGAACACTCGGGGAATTGCCAGGGCATTGATCTGCGAGCCCTTCAGGCTCGATTCGATTGGGGGCACAATCCGTGGGCGGCGCCCCGCTTTCCGCGGGACTTGCCCACGGCTACTGTCTATCAGCCCTTCAGGCTGTATCTTCATTCGACGCTGAAGCTACCTAGACCGCCATGGACCTCAAAAATCCTTGGTCATTGCCTATTCGCGTCGCAGCGCCGGCAATAGCGGCGTGCGTAACGTTGGTATCAGTGCTATCGCGCCGCCGCCGATTCCTACGACCACGACCAGCAGAATCGTCGTGACGAGCGACGACCAGGAGATCTGATCGCTCCGCTGCACGATGTGCGGCGCGATCGCCACGATGGCGGATACGACGCCGGCCGCCAGCCCGGTCAGGACCAAGCCGATGTTTTCCGACAGCACCAACCAACCGAGGTCGCGGTGTGAGAATCCCAACGCCCGCATCAACGCCAATTCGCCGCGGCGTTCCCACACATTACGGAGCAACACGACGGCCAGTCCGACAGTGCCGAGCACCAGTCCCAGGCCGCCGAGCGTTTGAAACGTGGACAGGTAGGTGTTCTGCACGGCCATGTAACCCGCCAAACGGTCGTTGATCGACGAGGCGTCAAAAGAAAACCGCTCCAGCTCGCGTTCCAGCATCTGGGCGACTTCGGAAGTCTGATTTGGATCGGCCTCTATCAGGAAGAAAGAATGTCCGGTGATGGATGGGAAGAGTCGCACGAATTGCGACTCGGCCACGATCAGCTCATCCTGCAGGGCGCTGCCCGACAGCAAGGCGACGAAGCGAAGGTGCACTTCAAGCCCGCGCTCGTTCGTGATTGACAGGTCCTTTCCCAGTCCGGAGTGCAACTGCCATTGCACCGCGTTGGCGTCACCGATGACGGGTATGGCACCGTCAGGGAGTTGTTGTTCAAGCAACCGCCAGGGATTCTCACTCGTCGCCTCGTCGGTGTCTATCGTGGACGCAAACTCGAAGCCGCCGCGTTCGATCATGGCCGGTGTGGCGCCGGCGATTCGGTGCTTCTTGGGCGTATATAGATTCAGACAACTCGCCTCGTCGCCCGGGCGCAACCGCATGGGTATGGCGCGGAACCGATCAAATAGCTTCGAAGTAGGGTCGGAGAAACCAAGCGATTCACGTCCTGCCGGCGTGTTCAAATCGTATGGCAGACTCACCGCTGATTCGGCGTAGAGTTGGAAGCCTCCGCTCGGCGAGTGCTTGTCCGGTCGGTCCGATCCAGGCGCGATTCGAAAGGCCTCGAGTGCGGTGATCAGAAACGAAGCGGAAGCGATCAGGCTGATCGTAAGCAGGCTCCGGCCTCGGTGCCGCAGGGCGTTGCGTACGCCCAGACGTCCGATGGACGCGGCTGCCCCTGTCGCGCCGGTCGAGGTGCGGCTGCGCGCCGTGCGTGCGGCCACCGCGGCGAGACATGCGATCAACATACAGGCACCGGCGCCGAAAAACGACGGGGCTTGCGGTATCTGTTCGGTAGCCGCAAGGATGACGAGT
>Ga0055481_10000180_pt1 | contig 18636 bp, 16 predicted proteins | sample Muzzi_PWC_D2_FD_57936 | JGI IMG/M metagenome (GOLD analysis project Ga0055481, IMG submission 57936) | Wetland microbial communities from San Francisco Bay, California, USA, that impact long-term carbon sequestration - Muzzi_PWC_D2 | ecosystem: Environmental > Aquatic > Marine > Wetlands ... | reverse complement strand
GCCATTCCTGATTCTGTTCTTCCTTTTCTACCAGGCGATCGCGATTCTATTCGCCTTTCGGCAGCGGCCCGAGTTGCGGGGACTGGTGGACGGCACACTGATATTCGGCACGCCGGTCATCGCGTTCGCCCTGCAGGCCCGGCTGGTCGATTCCACTGACTTCGGGCTTGCGATCAGTGCGGTAACCTTGGCAGTTTTTTACACACTGGTCGGCGCATGGTTACACCGCATGCGCAAGTCGGAAATGAGACTGCTCATCGAGTCGTACATTGCCCTGGCAATTGCGTTCGCGACGATTGCGGTTCCTCTTGCGCTCGACGATCGCTGGACCGCAGTCGCCTGGGCGCTTGAAGGTGCGGCGCTTGTCTGGATCGGCGTTAGACAGAATGGCTTCCTCGCACGGCTTACCGGCGCCGCGTTACTCGCCGCCAGCGGCATCGCGTTCATCGCATATGGCTGGAGAGAAGACGTGGGCGTCGCTGTCTTCAACGGTAACTTTCTCGGCGGCATGTTGATCAGTGTTACCGCCCTTTTTTCTGCCCGCAGGCTCGCGGTCGACGAGAATCCCATTCCGCTACAGGCAATTGCTGCGAGTGTTCTTTTCCTCTGGGGCCTGGGATGGTGGGTGGCGGTTGGAAGTGCCGAAGTGCTCGATCGCGTGTCGGGCAATAATGAGGCACACGTGCTCCTCGCCTTTGCCGCGGCAAGCGCGGCGTTGCTGACGTGGCTCGCCCGACGCCTGGACTGGACCATTGCGCGATACACCACGCTCGCCTACCTGCCGGCGATCGGCGTGCTCGGAATTCTGTATCTCGTGGAGTTCGGACATGTGCTGGTCAAGGTCGGCACACTGTCCTGGATCGCCGCAGCAATTGTGCACTTCGCCATATTGCGCGCTTATGACAACGGTCGCGGCAAACTCGAAGCATACTGGCATTTCGCCGGTGCGCTTGCGATTGCCGCCATGCTCGTCTTCGAAATCGGGTGGCGAATGGATCAGGCCGGTTTTTCCGAAGTATGGAGTGTGAGCGCAGCGATGCTCGTGCCGCTAGCCGGGACCCTGTTGATTACGTTCGGTCACGGCCGATTGTCCTGGCCGTTACAAAGATACTGGAGCGCATACCTGCTCGCCGCCAGCGTTCTCGTTGCATTGCAATTGCTCGCGATGGGCATAGCCGGTATCAGCAGCCCCGCGAACCCGGCACCGCTGCCCTACATTCCCGTCCTGAATCCGTTCGATATGCTCACGGTCATCGGCCTGGCTGTGGCGCTGCACGTAGCGATGACCGGGCGGTCGACAACCGACTGGCTGGCAGACTATTCGTTCCGTTCCCTGATGATCGGCTGGGGGATCGCCGCATTCATTTTGTCGACGATTGCGGTGATCAGGGGCGTGCACAATCTGGGCGGCATCGAATGGCGCCAATACGCATTGATGCGGACCGTTGCCGTGCAGTCGTCGCTCTCGATCTACTGGGCAATCCTGGGACTTTCCGGCATGGTGTGGGGTGCCAGGCACGCGAAGCGCTGGGTCTGGATGGCCGGTACCGGGCTGATGGCGCTGGTCGTGGTCAAACTATTCCTGATCGATCTCGGCAATACGGGCACGGTTGCACGCATCATCTCCTTCCTTGGCGTCGGTGCGATGTTGCTGGTCGTTGGTTACTTTGCGCCCGCCCCGCCAAGGCAGCCGGTAGAGCCGGGAAACCCTGCAGAAGAGTAAAACCATGAGATACCTGATCCTGATTCTTTCGACCTGTTTTCTCGGCGGTTCCGCACTCGCTCAGCCGGACACCGGCAAGCCCGACTTTCCCGTCATGCAGGACTATGCCTGGGGCTTCCCGATCGTCGTGCAGGAGGAATCCAGCTTCTACTCGGTGCGACTGCCCCTCGACGTGAATCGCTCGGTGACCGACCCTGACCTTCGCGATGCCGGCGTCTACAACGCTGATGGCGTCGCGGTACCACGCGTATTCCAGCCGGCAAGCGACGACGTCGAGCAGATCGAGAGAAGTCGGCAGTTGCCGTTCGTTCCCCTGCTAAACAGTTCGGAAGCAGTTGACAATGAAGACATTCAGCTGCTGTTTGAGCGTCGTGGCGATTACGCCAAACTCGAACTGTCAACGGATGAAGCGTCCGGCCAACCCGCCGAGCGCTCGCTCAGGTATTACATCGTCGATACCCGCGAGATCGACGAGGCGATAGAAGCACTCGACCTGTTCTGGACGCAGGTCGAGACCGGCTTTATAGGCCAGGTGACAGTGGAAGGCAGCGATGACCTTCGCACCTGGAACGCACTCGGTACGGCATCGGTTGCAGATCTGAACGAACAGTCGACAAGCATTGTGCAGCGTCGCGTGCAACTGTCAAAAACGACGAGCGACTACCTTCGACTGTCGTGGAACGAATTGCCCGAAGACTGGCGTCTCGCGGAAATCAACGGCGTATACACGCTCGGTGTACCGGGCATCATTCGGGAAACTATCGAACTGGCACAGTCGGATATCGACGCCGCAGATGGCGGTCGAATTTTTTCTCTGGACGGCACGCCGAAGATTGACCGGCTTCGCATAGTCCTGCCGGAAACCAATACCGTGATTGCAGCAAACATCTATCTTTGGTCGGAGAGCCAACACCGATGGTACAGCGTTATGCAGGGGACTTGGCATCACATTGGTCGTGGCGACAATGTCGTCGAGAGCGGTGCGGAAAAGATTGCACGTGCCAGAAGCAGCCGCATAAAAGTTGTCGTGACACACGGCCGGCCTGATGCGGAAATGAAACTCGAAATCGGCTGGCGGCCCGACACGTTGCTGTTTCTGGCGCAGGGGCCGGCACCTTACACGCTTGCAACAGGACGTGCCGCTGATGCGACGGAAGGATATCCTCAGCAACGCACGTACGGTGTCGGGTCGATTGCCAGTCTTGCCGCAGGTGACGGACAGGCATCTGTCGCGACGCTGGGGTCGCGTTATTCACTGGGTGGTACCGGCCAGTTGAGCATTGACGAGTCAACGGACTGGCGAACGGTGATCTTGTGGCTGGGCCTCGTTCTCGGGGTCGCTTTCGTGGGGTTTATGGCCACGCGGATACTGCGTGAAACCAGGGACCGGGATACAACGGGCAAATCATCGGTTCAGTAGCGCCCGTGCTGCTTGAAGATATAGTTACTGAGTTCGACAAACTCATAATTCATTCGATGAACTATGTGGTGCGCCGAGCGTGCAACTGTGCGCATCAATTTGTAAACGAGCTGCGGATTGTCCGCGACAATCCCTTCGAAATCAGAACGCGTCAGGCAAAGCACCTGGCTGCGACAAAGCGCCCGCAAGCCGACCGTGTGTGGTTCGCCATCAACGAAGCTCAGTTCACCTGCGAGGTCGCCCTCTCTCAGGATCGCGAGGCTTGCAAACTCATCGGCGCCGGTGCTCTTGACCACTTCGAGTTTGCCTTCGACCAGGACATGCAGCGTATCGTCGGCCATACCCTCGCTAATAAGAAACTCGCCATCCGCAAGTTCCCGCACCGTCATCAGACTGCCAAGCAAGTCAGCTTCCTCCTGCAGGAGTTCAGTGCCTAGAGATGACTGGAGAACCAGATTTGCTGCGTCGTTCATGCTGTACTACCCCTCTTTAGATCATCGCCGATTTGCCTGTTCGCCCTGCATACTAGCGTCCACGTGCCAGTCTCGCCATTCCTGCCGGGAACGCAATCAGTGTAAATAACTACGTGGGAGTGTTGCCGTCGGGCGTTGACTGGCCCATGGCGCTGATCGCACGCCCAAACGCCTCAACCTCATCCCAATTCGTAAAATCGGTTGTGGTAGTGGGGTCGGTGGGGCCGTTCGTCATCCACATGATCAGGCGAATCATGTTCTTGTCCCAGAAACGGTAGCTGGGGTAATCAATCCTGCCACCAAAAATGGCGATCAATGGCGGCTTCCAGGCAATCTTCGCGAGAAACTTCTTCACATACGGATTGGTATGGGGCTCGCGCTTCTCCGGCTTGCGGGCAACAGCGTTGACGGAGAAAAAAGCACTCGGTCTGGACTCGAGTACGTGGACATTCTTGTCGATGAAACCTGCAACCTCAGGGCGGTGTTTTCCGTAGCGGATGCTCGCGCCGATAACGATTCGATCGAACGACTCAAGATCGATTCCGGAATCTGACGTCAGTTCCTGCAGCGACGCCTGGTGCCCGTCTTGTTCGACAATGTGTACCAATCGCTCGCAGATCTCCAGCGTATGGCCATCTATGGTTGAGTAAATGAAAACGATTTTTGACACGACGCCGGCGGCCTCAGTTCGAATGTCGGGATTGTTACACGGAATCCTCAGACCATTTCCGATGCAACGGTATGGCACAGTTTGCCGGGTTTTTCTCTGCAGTCAATTTTCCGGCGTTAGAGGGTGGTCTTTGTAGCATCGTCAAAAGGAGAATGCATTCCGCGCGACGTCGATTCAAACCTTTTCGCGGCCAAGCGCATCCAAACCAGGACAAAAATGAGTTTGCGGAAGCCCACCATCCGTAATCCAACAACGCCGCCGATCTGACCGGGATTTCGAATGTTCAAATACAACCTGAAACTCGCCCTTAAGAGTATGCGGCGCAATCCCATCATGACCAGCCTGATGGTCGCAGCGATTGCGGTAGGTATCGGGCTCAGCATGACCACGCTGACCATCTATTACCTCATGAGCAGCAATCCGATCCCGGAAAAGAGCGACGTTCTCTTTGCGGTAACCATGGACAGCTGGGATCCATTGCGACCATTTGACGAAGACCGCCCGGAACGGGCGCCGCACCAGGTTACCTATCACGACGCAGAACGGCTCCTCGCGCTTTCCCAGGGTAAACGCCAGGTCGCGATGTTCGAATCCAGCCTGATCATCGAGCCGGACAACGAGGATGAATTGCCCTTCGAAGCCGGCGCGCGAGTTGCCAACGGCGACTTCTTTCCCATGTTCAATGTGCCATTCACTTACGGCAGCGGCTGGGACAGGTCGGCCGACGCCGCTGCTGAGCCGGTCGTGGTCCTGACCAAAGCGCTCAATGAGCGACTTTACGGTGGCGTCGACAGTGTCGGCCAGCGCCTGACGATGAACGGCGTCGTGTTCCAGGTCGTCGGTGTCATCGATACCTGGGAGCCAACGCCAAGGTTTTATGACCCGATCAACAGCGCATTCCAGGAAGTCAATGACATGTTCATTCCGTTCAGCCTGACACGGGGAATGGAGATGCCCTCCAACGGCAGCGACTGGGGCTGGAAGTCCGAGGAGATCAATTCCTTCACGGACTGGTTGAATTCCGAGTCCGTATGGGTTCAATATTTTGTTGAACTCGACGACCCGCGTGATGCAGATGAATATGTTGCGCACCTCGATGCCTACGTAAGCGAACAAAAGAGGCTTGGTCGGTTCCAGCGACCGCTCAACAATAACATCTACAACGTCATGGAATGGATGGACTATCACGAGGTTGTGGCCAGGGATACGAAGGTACTCGTGGGCTTGTCGTTCATGTTTCTGACGGTGTGCCTGCTCAGCACGATCGCACTGCTCCTCACTAAATTTGTCGGCAAGAAGAACGAGATCAGTCTGCGCCGCGCGCTCGGCGCAAGTCGCGGCGTCATTTTCAAACAACAGATCGTCGAAGTCGCAGTGATCGGTTTCACCGGCGGATTGATTGGCCTGCTACTTGCGCTAGTCGGTCTGCAGGGCATCGAGGTTTTGTACGAATCGCCACCGGGCCTGGCCAGGCTCGACTGGGTGATGACGATTACGGCGATAGCCATCGCCATTGCCAGTGGCGTACTCGCCGGTCTCTACCCGGCGTGGCGGGTTTGCCAGATCCCGCCGGCCGCTCAGTTGAAAACACAGTAGGAATATCGATATGGGCCTCGGACCGATGATCTCGACACTCATGCGCAGCAAGACCGGCCCGCTGCTGGTCGCGCTGCAGATCGCCGTCACTCTCGCGATTGTCATCAACGCATTGTTCATCGTGGTGCAGCGGATCGAGAAAATGAATCGCGATCCGGGTATCGACGTTGACAATGTCATCGTTACGTACGTCCGCGGATTCGGCGAAGACTTCGATGTCGTGAGCAGCATCACCAATGATCTCGACCTGATCAGATCCATACCCGGTGTTGTGGCAACGACAGTCTCCAACCAGATTCCTTTGAGCGGGTCCGGATCGGGCACCCGCCTGCGCACCGTCCCGGATGAAACTGCAGACGCCGTCAATACGACCCGCTATCGCTGGGACGAGAATGGCCTTGACGCACTGGGCGTACAGTTATCTCGCGGAAGGAATTTCACGCCGCAGGAAATAGACGTTGTGATGCCGACAATCGATCCGGCTACACCGGCGTCGGTGCTCGTCACGCAAGCGCTGGCCAACGACCTGTTCGGTGAAGAAGACGCGCTCGGCAAAACCGTTTACTGGAGTGACATGTCACAATCGACAATCGTGGGCATCATCGATCACATGCACGGCTCCTGGGTGAACTGGAACAAATTCAACAACAGCGTAATTCAGCCGGGCATGCAGGCAGATACTACAAACAAGTACGTCACCCGGGCGGAACCGGGCATGCGCGACGCGTTGATTCCGCTGATCGAGAAACAGCTTGGTGAATCGAACCGTCGGCGCGTCGTCAAAAGTGTGCGGTCACTGCAGGACATTGCCGCGCGATCCTATCGACGCGATTTTGCTATGGTGACGATACTATCGGTCGTGATGACGCTGCTGATCGGACTTACCGCCTTGGTGATTGTCGGGCTCTCGTCATTTCATGTGACACAGCGCAAGAAACAGATTGGAACTCGTCGCGCGCTTGGTGCGCGACGCATCGACATCATCAAGCAGTTCATGTTTGAGAACTGGTTGATCACCACGGCCGGAGCAGTGCTCGGCGTAGTACTGACCGTAGGCGTCGCCTATTGGCTGGAGGTTTCCTTCTCGCTGACGAGACTGGACTGGCGTTATCTGCCTGCGGGCATCGTCACGCTCTGGGTCCTGTCATCGCTGGCTGTCGTCGAGCCGGCACGGCGTGCTGCATCGGTGTCCCCGGCAGTAGCAACCCGCAGCATCTAGCAGTCTGCCCTGACTTCGATTCAGGAATCCCGCCGACCTAGTTCGCGCCCATACCGGCTGATTCTGCCGGACCTGATGAGGCACGGGTTCGTTGCTGCAATAATCTCTCGGTCGCAGCTTCGTCCGCCCTGATCTGCCGTCGCGTTTTGCATATCCTGACTTTCGTCCTTTGCCCTGTTACGCGTTCGCGCTTGCATACGACCTCGTCCAGATCTTCCTCGACTTCTTCGTTGTATTCTTCGACCATCGCCGCGACGATCTGGTCTTCGAGTTCCCGCCTGGCAGCGCCAGTCGGCTTCTTGAACTCTTCCGTTTTCTGTGTTTGCTCGACGGCTTCCTGGTCAGTCGCATCTTCGTCTGCCGGTTTTTCATCGTCCGCCCAGGCATTGCCTGTTATGAAAAAGACCAGTATCAACAGGTGATTCAGCTTCATCACACTTCTCCCTCCGGTTGAGTTCAGTATCTCACGGAGGTCATTCGGGTGTCGACAACGCCGTTTGAATTCATCATGCAAGGGCCATTGCGCAAAGCAGCGCTGCAGTCATCCAGGTTTGCCGCGAGGCCTAGGGGCCGCGACCTTTTTTTCGATGCGAGTCACTGATGATCGTTTTGTAGAGTCGTCCGGTGGACTTGTCGCGAGCGCGCCGTTCAGCAATGCTCTCCCTGTTGTACGCCTCCTCACGAATCAGTTTGTGCCAGCGTTTCACCCGGCTCGCATCCACTCTGCCGTTCAACACCGCAGCCTGCACAGCGCATCCCGGCTCAGCGTCGTGAGTGCAATCAGCGAATCGGCACATTGCCGCAAGGCCTGAAATTTCCGCAAATACATCGTCCAGGCCGGCCTGAACGTCAGTCAATTGCAGTTCGCGCATACCGGGTGTGTCCATAAGCCAGGCGCCGCCCGGTAACTGGTGCAATTGCCGCGCAGTTGTCGTATGACGACCCCTGTCATCGTCCGCCCGGGTCTCCTGCGTTGCGATGTCACTCATTCCCCGCAATGTATTCGTCAACGTTGATTTCCCGACACCGGACGAACCCAGCAAAGCGATCGTCTGGCCGCTGCCGAGCCAGGCTTCGAGACAGGCAAGACTGTCTGGCTCGAGCGCATTCACGGTTTCAACGATCAGTCCCGGAGCCAGGCGAACTGCTCTCCGGGCGAAGTCCGCACTATCGTCACACAGGTCCGCTTTGGTCAGCACAATGAGCGACATCACCCCCGCGTCCCGACCGATGGCAAGGTATCGTTCGAGCCGGGCCTCGTTAAAGTCCTGGTTACAGGAAGAGACAATAAAGAGTGTATCGACGTTGGCGGCAATGAGCTGCTCCCGACGGTCGGTACCGGGAGCGCGTCGACGAAACAGGGAACTGCGATCGAGCAATTGGATGATTCGTTGCCCGGTTCCGTCAACGAGCAACCAGTCCCCGACCGTAACAGGACCATTGTCCAGATTGTGCGGCATCGACAAGGTCGAATCGAAACCCGGTGCAGCTACGTGCACAACCGAGCGGTGTACACCGAGTACCCGCACCGGGCGAACGTCCTGGCCCGCCCACGCGAGCATCTGCTGCTCCTGTATCGGCCCCCATCCGAGGACTGCGAGGTTTTCAATTGCCATGGAAATTGCTTTCCCGATCGCCACACGCGACCATGATTCCCGGCAACGTCGGTACCCCGCCCACGTCGATCACCCGGGCGGAATCGCAGACTCGAAAAACTGATGCTCGCTGAAAACCCGACGCTACTGCTTGTTGTAGGAAATGCCGGCCGCCTGTGCTTTTTCGATTGCGATTACCATAGCCGGCACAACATGAATGCCGGGCACCAGGTTTTCCAGCAGTTCGGCGGTGATTTCCGCGGCATCTCCGAATCCCAATCGCGCCAGATCCATGCCCAACGCAACGGTGGCGTTATTGCAAAGCAGGAATATGGTACCCATGTCTGCCTGCAATGCTGAGATTGTCGCAGCCGGAAACGGCCCAATCGGTCCGACCCGCGGCACTTCGTCACCGTCCATCGATTTGTAAAAGAAGTTTCTTACAGAGGCTTTGCCGGTATGTGGATCGTTTAGCTCCATGTACTCGCCGAACTTGTACTTCGCCCACATCGCATCATTGAACGCCATGGGGATACTTGAGCTGCCTCCCACAGCGTAGAGCGTTCCGATCGTGCTGATATCCGAAACTTCTGCACCGTAGGCTGCCAGGTAAGTCGAAGTGTAGTTGAGGATGTGCACGAGACCGGCACCCTTTTTGTGTTGCGGAAAGTCGAACAGACACTTGTGGCTGCCGGTGACCCCGTCGAGCCATTTGTCATGGCCACTTTCCATTGCAGCCGCGGCCATCGTCATTTTCGCGACCGGCAATGTTGCGGCTGTCGCTGCTCCGAGCATTTTGCCGAGGAATCTTCTTCTTGATTTCGTGTCAGTGGAATGCATTTGGTGCTCCTTTCGAGATGGCTTGTCGTTGTGCGCAACGTTCCGCAAGTATAGTCGATAAATTGGTCCGGCGAATCGCCCTGGCCCACGTCAGGCAATGGTGCATGACCGGGTAACGGTCGCCCCGCAAATTGCCCGGGCGAGGCATCATACCAGCCTGGGCAGCACGACAGTGGCCAGACCCAGCACCAGCAGGAAACCGCACATGTCCGTAATCGTCGTCAGCAACGGACCCGATGCTACAGCCGGATCCAGCTTGAAACGCTTGAGAAGCAACGGCACCGTGCCGCCAATCGAAACCGCCACCACGGTGTTGACGGCGAGAGCGGTGCCGACGACCAGGCCGAGCATGACACTACCTTTCCATGCCCATGCAACGAGTCCGAGCAGGATGCCGAGCGCCAGTCCATTGATGGCGCCGACGACGATTTCCTTGCGAAACACACGCATGACGTCTCGCGGCAGCGCGGCGCCAAGCGTGAGTTCCCGCATGCTCACGGCCACTGACTGGTTTCCGGAACACCCGCTCATATCGGAAACGATCGGCAGAAAGACCGCCAGGGCAATTACGGCGCTTAACGTGTCTTCATAGAGCGCGATAACGCTTGCCGCGATGATGTTCAGGCCGATATTGATGCTCAGCCAGGCCAGGCGCCTGCGGGATCGGATAGATACCGGCATGCTTCGCAGTTCGTCGCCACCAATAATACCTGCGACTTTGAGGTGATTCGCTTCCGCCCGTTCTGTCAATGCCTCGAGAACCGAGCGACGGCGTACGATTCCCAGCAGATAACTGTTTTCGTCTACAACAGGAACGGCAGCAAAATCATGTTCGTCGAAGAAATCTTCCAGTTCGGAAAGCGTGGCATTGGGCGACACCGTAATCGCCGGCTTTGCGATGGATCCTACCGTTACGTCCTGATCGCCGAATACCAGGTCGCGTATTCGTATTACACCTTTGAGCCTGTGTTTTCTGATGACAACGTAAATGTAGTGAACAGTCAGGAATTCGTAATGCCCTTCACGCGACGTAAGGTCCTCGAGTACGTCCCGGACATTCGCGGCCATCGGATAGGTAGCGAACTCGGTCATCATCAGGCCGCCGGCCACATCGGGCGAATACGAACTCAACTCGCGGATTTCGAGGGCATCTTCCTCGTCCAGCTGATCCAGAATGGTTTCTGCATCGTGCTTGTCCATTTCCGCAAGCACGTCGACTCGCTGGTCGCTCGACATCTCACCGACGATCGGTGCCGACAAAGACACAGGCATATCTTCGATGAGATCTGCCGCGTGCCCGCCTGGCATATCTTCTATCAGGTCCGCCGCTCGCCCGGCTGAAATTATCGAAAGCAGAGATCGCTGCTCGTCTGCTGCCAGGTTGAAGACAGCATGAATCGATTCACTACTGCTCAGCCTGGCCAGGTAATCTTCAAGCGCTGCTCTGTCATTTGTCGCGAGCAGCTTTCTTATCTCTTCGGAAAGGGTCGTCTTCGCCGCCGTATCCATCTTGCGTCCTCGAGGCCGTCAGCCGGTTCCAGGTTTGGCGTGATCGTACACGAATCCTGTGGATGTCAAAGCAGATTCGGGTCTCGTCGCACGGACGATTCAGTGACGCAAATAGGCGAGATTGGCGGCGTTAAAGCTGCGCGGCTTGCGGCCGATGAGCAACTCGAGATCGGCGGGATCCGCGACATTGCCCTCCGCCAGCATCGCCAGTTGATCGCCGGTTACGGGAAAGAACGGTAGCCAGTCGAACAACGCCGCAGCGAACTTCAACAAAGCGATCGGTACGGGCAGAAACCATTTCTTACGGCCTGCGGCGACCGAGATTTGGTTCAGCATGTCCGTCCACGACATTGTTGCCGGACCACCCAACGAGTAGCTTTTTCCGAAAGTATCTGTGTTGGTCAGCGCGGCGACAAACGCGTCTGCGACGTCTTCAACGTGGACCGGCGACATACGAATGCTCCCCTTTTCAGGCGACCAACCGGTGTGAAATGCAGCTGCCGGCAAGGGCGGCCTCACCATGTCGCGACAGAGCTGTGTGGCAAATTCCATCGTGCCGCGCGGGTCACCGAAAATAACGGAGGGCCGAAAGATCGTCACATCGAGGTTGCTCGCCAGGGCCGCCCTCTCTGCACGGCATTTTGTATCCTGGTAGGCGGTACCACCGATGCGTACGCCATTCGCGGACATCAGCAGAAACCGGGATATTCCTGCTGACTTTACGGCGGTCAACACCCGAACAGCAGCCTCATATTGCAATGCCTCGAAGGTGATGCGCTGCCGTGGAAATTCCCGCAATATGCCGACGTTGAATATGCATGCATCGCAACTTGTCAGCGTGTCCACAATCGCATCCGTGGAACCAACGTCGCCCGGTGTGACACAACACTCGGCAGCGTGTCGCAATTTCCGCTCGCTGCCCGGGCGCACAAGTACAGACGGCTCGTGACCGGCTGCGCATAGCGCGTCGATCAGATACCCTCCGACAAATCCTGTGCCTCCTACAACCGCGACTCGCATGTATCGCCCTTTCGTTACATTGCAGAGACTACCTCGATCAAAGCGTCGCTGCTCGCCGTGACACGAGTTTATGACAGATTTTGACAACCTGGATACAGGCCGACACGGGCGCGGCCAAAACAAGGCCACTGGCCAATCAATTGATCATGAATTGGTATAGCAGGTTGTAACGGCTACTTACGGGTCTGGGTCAGGCTGCGAATTTCGCTCATCGCTCTCTGCACACACGCCTCGCCCTCTGCAATAGCTTCGCCGGCGCGCTGAAACTCAAGCATGCCGATGTCGCCGACTTTCGGGGAAATCAGCACATCTGCAGGATCTCCGGCGAGTCGGCTCCGGGTTATCCGGTCCTGGAAAATGTCGACTGCCTTTGAAATCGTGAAAAACAATCCCGGCGTCTTGTCCTCGTCATCGCCGCTGGCAAAAAGCGAGTTTGAATACTCTTTGGCCTGCTTCTTCAGGGTTTCCAGGACACTTGCGTCCGGCGCCGGCTCGGGATGCGCATTTTTGACACTTCGCCTGCGGAGGAGCCCGGCATTCAGATTCACGCCGATGACGATGTCGGCCCCGAGCGCGCGGCATGCCGCCACGGGAACCGGATCGACCAGCCCTCCATCCACCAGCCATTGGCCGTTATTGAGCATAGCAGGAAACAGGCCGGGCAGGGCCATCGATGCTTTTACAGCCTCTGCCAGGCTGCCTTCCCGCAACCAGACCTCGCGACCGGTTTCCAAATTGGTGCAGACCGCCGCATACGTCTTTTCCAGGTCTTCAATGCGCGCATCCTCGGCCGCCACGAACTTGTGCAGAAACGAATCAAGCTTTTCGATATCGACGAATGCCGTGCGCTCGAACCTGACGCTGAAAAATGCGAGTACATCGCTTCGGCTCGAACCAAGCACCCATTGTTCCAGCTTGTCGAGCTTACCGGATACGTATGAGGCACCGACCATGGCGCCCACAGAAGTACCACATACAACGCTTGGCTCGATTCCGGCCTCAAGCAATGCCTTGAGCACTCCGACGTGAGACCAGCCACGCGAAGCGCCGGAACCCAGGGCTAGGCCGACTTTCAACTTGGCAAATGATTCGTTCACGCACTGATACCACGTAGCAAATTTCACCCATTGTAGAAGAGTCCGCTGCTATAGATTGGACTATTGCGCGAGAAAGGACTGCGGCACACTGTTATTCGAGATTGATTACTATTTTTCCCCGGGCGTGCCCCTCCTCCGAGTAACGGATCGCCTCCGGAACCTCACTTAGGTCGTAACCCCTGTCAATAACCGGGGTGATCTTGCCGTCCCGCATCAGGTTCGCCAGAATCGTGAGGTCCTCCTGGTTGAATTTCGAAATCATCATTGTGAATTCCTGGCCGACGAAAGGAGACAGAAGTAATGCCTTGATCGGTGCCATCAGTGGGTCGAGCCAGTTTCCTTTCGCCCCTCCGACGATGACGAATCTGCCCTCGGGTTCGAGGACTCGTCGGTTCGCGGACAGCGAGTGATTGCCAACCATGTCAACGATCAGGTCGTAGCGTTTGCCACTTTCGGTGTAATTCTCTTTGCTGTAGTCGACAACGAAATCGGCACCTATGGATCGGACCATCTCGACATTTCGCGTACTGCATACGCCGGTCACTTCAGCAGCGAAAGACTTTGCGATTTGCACGGCAAATGTGCCCACGCCTCCGGATGCGCCGTTAATCAGGACCTTTTGTCCCGATTGTAGTCTTCCGGTGTCACGAAGTGCCTGCAATGCGGTGATAGCAGCGATTGGTGCAGATGCTGCCTCTTCGAATGTGACATTGTCGGGTTTCAGCGCCAGCGCCCGGTCTTCGCGAACCGTTACATATTCGGCAAAAGCCCCGCTTCTGCCACCAAAAACCGCGTCTCCCACCGCGAATTTGCTGACATTCTCGCCGACAGCAACGACCGTACCCGCAAAGTCCACGCCCAAACTGGTGCGATCCGGGGCGCCAAGCCCGGATTCCAGGCGCATGAAATACGGCGTGCCTCTCATGTAGTGCCAGTCGAGCGGATTGATAGACGCAGCGTGGACTTTGACCAGCACCTCATCATCAGCCTGCACGGGCTTTTCGATGTCGGCAAACTCGAGAACATCGGTTGATCCGTAGCAACGATACACAATAGCTTTCATCGATTCTGCGTCGCCAGCGACTGCAGGCGCCGTAGCGCAGTCAGAGTTGTGGCTCAGAACTATGCCCAGCGCCGATATCGCTACTGCCAGGAAAACCAGAAGACCGCTCGCAATTCTGTAACGTCGCTTCATGGACCTATCTCACATTTTTCGTGGTTTGTCGTTGTTCGACGAGCAGTTTGAGGTCGGGCAATCCACTGTAGCCCCGGCAAGTTGCTGTTGCGCGCTCCAGTGATCTTTGCGCTTTTTCTGTTTCGCCACGTACGAGCCAGATTTGAGCCATACGCCGGTGAGCCGTTGCAGATACGAGACCTGCATCAATTTCATCAAGTTCCCCGATCAGGCTTTGTTCAACGGCATCGGAAACCAAATCGTCATCAAGGCTATTCAGCATTGTATAGTAGTAGGCACGGGCAGCCCGGTCCGCAGCCGGTGCTGTGCCGCGAAGATAATCGCGTTCTGCTATTTCGGCGGCCTTCAGATATGCGTCAATCGCCAGATCAGTCCGGCCCAGCTGGCGATACGAATCCCCGAGATTGCCCCACATTTCGTGAATTTCCGGCTCGCCATTGCTGATCGAATCAATCGCGCGCTGCCGCAGTCGTGCCGACTCGTCATAATTGCCGGAAAAATAATATGCCATGCCCAGGAACTCGTCGCCGACGTAAGACCCTGGCGCCAGCTTCTGGGCAAGCAAGTAGTTCTCGACAGCCTTGTCATAGGAACCGTTACACAAATAGAACGTGCCAAGATTTGCCGCAATATATTCATTCGTGTCTCTTGCCAGCGCTCTTTCACTTGCCGCAATCGCACCCTGAACGTTGCCTTCGAAGTATTCCATCGAGCCCAGCGCAAATAACGGCTTCCAGATTTCCGGATCGACATCTGCGGCCGTGTATGCGGCCTGTTTCGCAAGCGCAAGTACGGCGGCGTCGCCATTTTGCCGATACGCGTCCAACCTGCTCGAAGCGAGACCCGTCCATGCAGTTGCGTCCAGTGGGTTTTCCGCGACGACCTGTTCGTACATCTTAATCGCCTCATCGTTTCTACCGGTACGCCGAAGATAGTTTGCGTGTGCGGCTGCGACCACAGAGTCGTCCGGGTCGAGTTGAATCGCGCGCCCGCACGCAAGACCAGCATCTTTCAGGGCACGTTCTTCGTCCGACATCCAGTACTCTTCAAGCAGGGCCTGACACAGCCCGGCATGCGCCCGTGCATAGTTCGAATCCTGTCGAAGCGCTGCCTCGAAGTGACCCTGCGCCCGCTTTACGTTCAGTTCATTCGACGGTTTGTCGAGGTAGAGCTCACCGTCGAGATAGTCATCCTGCACCTGCGCCAGCGGGAAATACGATCGTAACGCGCCATCGGGCACAGGAAAACCGGTTGCTCGTCTGACCGCTAGTGCGACTCGCCTGGCGATCGCATCGTGATGCCTGTCCAGGGCTACGACGGGATGACTTTCGCCCCAGATTTGCTGGCGCACACTGTTCGCGTAAAGGTAAAAGCGCAGTCCCGCGAGCCTGCCAACAATCATAATCTCACTTTCCAAAACCGCGTCCGCGCGAAGTCTGTCTGCAACGGCACCGGGATCGAGCGACTGTGCAAGAACATTAGCGGTATTGGACGCAACACTAAATGTATTCGCCAACTCACTACGCAGCGCTCCCGCGAGTGCTTCATCACCCTCAAACGGCATAACCACGAGCGTCGGGGTGCCAAGGTCAAGTGCCGTCGGCGCGTGCGCCGTGCTGACCTGCCTCGCATCTGGGCCGAGATTTTTGCCGGACACCAGCCACCAGCCGATGAAGGTTATTGCTACGACGAACAGTCCCACGATCGCGAAATTCAGCCGCCACGTTGTTCGCGTGACATCGTGCTCAGGTAGTGGGGGTTCGTCCGCCGTCTTGTACAGTGTGTAAACCTCAACGTTCATCGCGCGGGCAATACGCTGAAGTGTCTGCAAGTCCACCGCCAGCTCGCGAAATGCACGGCTAACCGCATCCTTTGGTGGCGCGTCGAGTCCTTCGAGATCTGCTATGCGCTCGGCAAGGGCAGATTGTGTTTTCAGATCGGCCTCTGCTAAAGCATGTGTCAGCTTCGCTCGCGAGGCCGTTACTCCTCGACGTCGTTGTGAAGAACCGCCCTGTGCCAATGGCCCGAATCCTTATTGCGCGCTGCCTTGAGTTGTATTTGTTATAGCACAGCGGCTATCTGGCGTTAACCGCCGTTAACCGCCGCTAACTGTCGATGACTGCAAGCCCTCCAACGCCTAGGGTTAGCGAGCACAGGAGGCCCGAAACTCATGATTCTCTGCAGGAAATTTCTGACACTGTTCGGCCTGTTAATTGTCGCATGCGGCTGCAGCAGGGGCGTGTCGGGAACGTTTGCCGACGACGACCGGGTTACGGCTTACGAGTTTCACAGTGACGGTCGCGCGACGATTTCTGTGCTGGGCACGATCGTCGCGGCCGAATACACGACCGACGGCGATCGCGTGCTGGTCACCAGCGCACAGGGAACGGTCGTTCTAACACAACGAAATGGCCGACTTTACGGGCCAATGGGCCTGGAACTCAGACGCCAGAACGATAAAATCGAAGAGGAGCAATAACGATGTCGCAACAAGTCGCTCAAGGCACCGCATTCGGCGCCAATTATGAAATCTTTGCAAGAACGGGAACCGTCGACTCGTCGGATACGCGCGCCGAAACCGAAGTTACAGGTAGTGTCAGTGGCGGCGGCGGAGTCGGCGGCTACTCGGCACCCGTATCGGGAAGCGTTCAATCGAAAACGACACGTTTTCAAAACATCTACCTGACCGAGGACGATGGTACGGAACACAATATCGAGCTGGTCAACTTCCTTGTGCCGTGTAAAGAGGGGCACAAATTGACAATGCTGGGCATCACTTCGGGAAATGACGGCGCCTATTTCAGGGCATACAACCACAACACGAGAGAACACCGCAATCATCCAAAAGGCGTGATATCGACGTTGTTTCCGACGAAAATATTCATGATCGCCATTGGCCTGTTCTCGTTGTGGTTCCTTTTCAACGCCCTAACAGATAGTCAGAGTGGTGTTGGCGAAGCGCTTTTCATGTCGTTCATCGCGATAGTGCTCGTTGGCCTCGTATTCGCGGCAATTGGCTGGGTTTTTGCCTATATCCGCTCAATCAATGTCCGCTCGAATGCCACCCTTAAGAGCTTTGTCAACGGGCTGGGGTCCAACTAGATGAGTTCGGACGAAGGGAAAAGGGAATCGGTAGGCAATGCCCGTAATCCGCTCGTCACAAAAGCACGTTTGATCGCTGCAGGAATTGGTCTTGGCGGAATGATTATCGGCGCACTGGTCGGAATTGCGGTTCAAATGGGTGTGGAAAGCACGGGGCTCCTCGGGCCATCGGTTGAGGCAATGCTGGCAGAGCAGGAATCGAATTTCGATGAAATGACAGCCCGGCTCGAGGGACTGCGGGAGATGTCGTCAGATTCTGATATCTCACAGGGTCTTGCCGAGCTGGGCCGGCTCCTCGCGACCCAGGGTGAACTCCAGCGCCAGGCAAGTAACGAGCTGGCCTTCCTCGGCGATCAGGTTAACAGCATGAAGGAAGAATCGCTGGCCAGCAGAGGCTTTGCCGGTGGAGCCGACATGTGGCTCCAGGACGGTGAAGGCGTGACAGTCGGCGATGCGCAACATGTATTCGGGCTGGTGAAAACCTGGCCAAAAAGGGTAGACGTAAACGTGAATGGCAAGAAAATGCGGATGGCGGTTGGTGACGCCTTGCCGGTGGCGGACGAGGCAAACGCCTGCATTATTTTTTTCAAACAGGCGAAGCCAAGGGCCGACGGCCGGGTCGGTTTCGACGTGAATTGCGGCTGACGAGAGGGAAGTGAACCAGATTTAGTCAGCAGCTTCCGGATCCAACGCGTAATTCCTCAGGACCGCTCAATCTTGCGTTCAAACGGCCAGTGTTCGAGTCGGCACTTGTCGGGCGTGAATGGTGCGGTTAGCCCCATCATGAACAGAGCGAACCGGCCCCCGGCGGTCGCTTTCCCGGTCTCGACGTAAGACTTCAGGTTGTTCGCGATGAATTTTCCGCCTGATGTCATGTACTTCTCGGACTTGCTACCGGCCGGCACGGCTTCATTGATCAGCGTAAATTCAGTGCCGCCTTCGACTTCCCGCAGATTGTAGCGGACGATACATGGGGGATCGTCAAGGTTCGTGAATTTGAAAGTATGGGCGTAGCGATGCGGCGGATCGAATTCGATGATGTCGCCCACAACGGCCGCATATTTGCCGTTCTTCGACACCATGCGAATTGGCGCGCCAACCTCGAGACCCGGCGTCTTGCATACGCTGTTGAAGAAAAAAGGCAGCACGCTTTCAGTCCGCGTTATCTCGGCCCAAA
>Ga0055481_10000176_pt1 | contig 18681 bp, 15 predicted proteins | sample Muzzi_PWC_D2_FD_57936 | JGI IMG/M metagenome (GOLD analysis project Ga0055481, IMG submission 57936) | Wetland microbial communities from San Francisco Bay, California, USA, that impact long-term carbon sequestration - Muzzi_PWC_D2 | ecosystem: Environmental > Aquatic > Marine > Wetlands ... | reverse complement strand
GTCGGACGTTCGGCAAGGCCGGCTGCTTCCAGATCCCGCCCCGGCAGACAGAAAAACAAAGACAGGGGCATCGTCATTTGCACGGACGTTGGTTGTTCGGTGAGGGAATCTCCCACGCCAAGCTGGATCGCAAGATGGCGCTGGGATACACGGTCAAGGTCAACCGCTTGTCCGAGAAGTTCGACTACGATGCCTTCCGCGCTCGCTACGGCGAAGCCGCCGTCGCGCTCTTCGTCATAAGCGAGCAGCGCAGGCTGAACGTCTTGACGTCCGAGGAGCCGTATGCGCCCAAGGTCGGTGACACTCTGATCAGTTTGGTCAAAGAGGTCGAGTAATCGCCTCCCCGAGCATTGGCTCTTTTGGCGGCTTCGCCACGCATGTGGCCTCGAAGAGCGATGCGCTGGCGCAGCCGTATGCGACACAATCAGAATGGCCCACAACCACAGCCCGCTGCACCCGTTCGCACCCCCGAGGAAATGCTAATGGCATACTTGCGGCCACGACGAATCGCAGCATAATTATTCCGATTCACGAGGATTCCGGTTTCCCACGCACGTCGAGGAGGACTCGGCGAAGAATCGGGCGCGGTTCGTGGCGAGAATTCCCAGCGGCGCAGATCTTCACGGTTGAGTTGATGCTCGCCGCCGTCTGTATGCGTGAATGTCATCTCGGCGTATGCGTGTCGCTTTGTCATATTTCTTGCGTTCAGGAGATTGCACATGGTACCTGTTACGGAATTGTGGTTGCCCATCCTGCTATCGGCCGTGTTCGTGTTCGTCGTCAGCTCGATCATTCATATGGTCGTGCCGATTCACAAGAACGATTTCAAGAAGCTTCCCGGTGAAGACAAGGTGTGCGATGCGATCCGCGCTGGAGGCGCGTCGCCGGGCGCCTACATGTTTCCTCACTCGGCTTCGATGAAGGAAATGGGTTCCCCGGAAATGATGGAGAAATACAACAAAGGACCGGTGGGCCACATGACGGTTTTGCCGAGCGGTCCACCGGCTATGGGCAAGAACCTCGTCCTGTGGTTTCTCTATTCCGTGGTGATCAGCGTCTTCGTCGCCTACATCGCCGGGCTGGGACTGGACAAGGGCGTCGAGTACATGAAGGTCTTTCGCATCGCCGGTACGGTGGCCATTCTGGGTTACGCGTTCAGCTACGTGCAGGATTCGATCTGGAAGGGGCAGCCCTGGGCCAACACGTTTCGCTATGTTTTCGACGGCGTGATCTACGGCCTGGTCACGGCCGGCACCTTCGGCTGGCTCTGGCCGGGAGCGGTGGCATAGGCGAAATTACAGCAATTCTGAACCGACGCAACAGTCTGTAGGACGTTCGAGCCGCGAAAAACGTCATATTGCCGCTTTCGAAACGCCTCAATCCGGCGCTGCACCCGCCTCGTCATTCGGCGGTAAGCCCTCCAGACGCGCGACGACGGCGCAGGCGGTCGAGTCGCTCCATACGTTGACCGCGGTGCGGTACATATCCAGGACGCGGTCGACGGCCAGGATCAGGCCGACGTAGGTCACGGGCAGACCTACGGCGCCCAATACGACCACCATCATTACCGTGCCGGCGTAGGGAATGCCGGCGGCGCCGATGCTCGCCAGCAGGGCGGTGACGGCGACGATCACCTGGTTTCCGATGGCCAACTCGTTGCCCGTTGCCTGAGCGATGAACAGGACGGCCACCGCCTCATAGAGTGCCGTGCCGTCCATGTTGATCGTCGCCCCCAGCGGCAGGACGAAGGAGCTGATGCGGTTGCTGATGCCGGCGCGCTTCTCGACGCACGTCAGCGTCAACGGCAGCGTCCCGTTGCTACTGGCCGTACTGAACGCGGTCAAGAGGGCGGGTGACATCGCGTTGAAGTACTTCATCGGGCTTCGTCGACCCATCAGGAGTACCAAAAGAGGAAGCGTGACAAAGGCGTGTACGGAAAGCGCGATGGCCACCGTCAGCACATACCAGCCCAACGCGGCGAAGACGTCCAAGCCTTTGCCGGCCGCTGCGTAGAGCATGAATCCCAGTACGCCAATCGGGGCCAGTTTGATGATGGCCATCGTAAGCTGCATCATCACGTCGAACCCGGCGCTGAAGAACTTGGCCATCAGTTTGCCCTTCTCGCCGCCCACCACGTTGATGGATGCTCCGAAGAGGATGGAAAAAAAGATCACGCCGAGAATCGACCGATTGCCGGGGTCCGACAGGGCACTGAAGGGGTTCGAAGGAATCAGTACGAACACCTGGTTCCACAACGTCGTGCCGAGGGTCTGGTCCTGCGCGGACAGATCGACGTGTACGGGCTCGGCACCCGCTTGCAGGACGGCGAGATCGGCTCCCTGGCCTGGTTGGATGATGTTGAACACCACAATTCCCGTGATGATCGCCAGCATGCTGGTGGTGACGTAATAGGCCAGCGTCTTCCCACCGAGGCGCCCGAGCGCCCCCGCACTGCCGGTGCCCGTCACGCCGGTGATTAGCGACGTGAGAATCAGCGGTGCCACGATCATGGAGAGCAGGCGAAGGAAGACGTCGCCCACGCCCTTACCATACGTGGCAAACATGTCGGGCCAGCTCTTATCGATGTGGCCTCCGGCGGCCAGAATGTTGAGCGGAAGGCCGATGCCTGCACCGAGAATCATGGCGATCAGGATCTGGTGGTGGAGCTTCAGTTTCATGAGGACGCGATCCACTTTAGAGAGGTCGAGACAGACAAGCCCGCGCCATCCGCCGTGAGCACCGGCGGAACACGATGGGAATCGTAAGCCGTCGTCGGAGCAGCGCCAATTCCCAAAGCGAATGAAAGAAATCACAGGCCGGCAATTCCGTACCGCAGGCATCCCTGCCTGCTCCTCATGTTACGGATACCTATTTCAGTGGCGCATTTACGACTGCCCGCGATCTTGCCGGTACGCCACCACATGAAATCTCTTCAGGCGTGGTCTGGCTCGGAGACGGTTGTCACGCATGACAGCGCATCGAATTCAGCAAAAACTAACGGAGCAGGCAGGGATGCCTGCGGTACGGAATCACAACGTTGCCGGACTCGCGCCGCGATGTCTGCGTATTGGATTCCCGCCGCGCGGGTAAGTGCGTCCGATCCTGGCTGCGCCAGCCCATCCCACCCAGCCTTGCATGTGTTTGCTAGTCCCGGGATTCGTGGCACGTGACGCTGTCCTCGTTTTGACAGGTCATGAGGCGATCATTAGAGTTCGATTGTTCCGAAGTCCGCGACGAAACCACGATCCAGGAGAATCTGGTGGCTGCCATTGCCGTCATACCCGCGCGCTACGGATCGACGCGATTCCCGGGTAAGGCCCTCGCCCGCGAGACGGGCAAGTACCTGATCCAGCATGTCTACGAAAACGTGGCGCGATGCGGCGGAATCGACCGCACCATCGTGGCCACCGATGACCAAAGAATCATCGAGGCGGTCGAATCGTTCGGCGGTGACGCGCAAATGACCCGAACCGACCACCAATCCGGGACCGATCGGGTGGGGGAGGTGGTCGAGTCTCTGCGGCTTGACGCTGACGACCTCGTGATCAACGTGCAGGGCGACGAGCCTGAGCTCGACCCACGGGTTCTGGACGAGTTGATTGGGCGCATGCACGGCGATACCGCCTGCCGGATCGGCACGCTGGCGGCACCCTTTGACGAATCGGGTCCGACCGCAGGGCCGGGATCGCCGGCCGATCCCAACTGCGTCAAAGTGGTTGTGAATTCTCTCGGCCAGGCCCTCTATTTCTCTCGTAGTCCGATACCTTATCCCCGCGCAAGCGGCGGAAAGACGAATCCGCCCTCGGGATGGTTGCTTCATCTCGGCGTCTATGCCTTTCGAGCCGACGTGTTGCGACGCATCACCGTGCAGGGCGGACTGCCGCCGAGCCCGTTGGAGCAGATGGAGTCGCTCGAGCAGCTACGTTGGTTGGAACACGGGTTACCGATCGCGGTCGTACGCGTGGGGCACCGCTTCGTAGGGATCGACACGCCGGAAGATTACGCTTCTTTTGTGAATCGATGCGATTCGGGTTCGACAAGCGCGGAATCAGGGTTATAATGCGACCCCGTTGGAATCATCCTGTGTCGTGGATTGGCTGAGCTTCTTTGGTCTCACCAGAGGTGTTATGAGTTCAAAAAACCCGGAAGAAGTCTTTGCTTCGCTGACCCACGCCACCGACGAAACCGAATTCTTTACCCCCACACCCACAGGTTATGTCCGAGGAAAGACGAAGTACGTCGTGGTCTTCGGCACCGTGATGAGCGGGCTGGGCAAGGGAATATTCTCGAGTTCTCTCGCCAAGATCCTGCAGGATAAGGGCCTCAAAGTGACCCCCATCAAGCTGGAGGGTTACCTGAACCGCGACAGCGGCACGCTGAATCCGTACCGCCACGGCGAGGTGTACGTGCTCGACGACGGGCTCGAGTGCGACATGGATCTCGGCACGTACGAACGCATGCTCAACCAGGATCTGAGCCGGCTGAACTTCACAACCAGCGGGCAGATATTCTCTTCCGTCCTCGATAAGGAGCGGCAGGGCCGCTACCTCGGGCGTGACGTGCAGATGATTCCCCACGTGACGGGCGAGGTGAAACTCCGCTTGCGAGAGCTGGCGGTCGCCGCGGAAGCTGATGTCGTGTTCGTGGAGATCGGCGGTACCGTGGGTGACGTGGAGAACGCCTACTTCATCGAGGCCATCCGCGAGATGTCCTATGAAGAAGGCCCCGGTACCTTCTGCTTCGTCGCCCTGACCTACATCGTCGAGCCTAACATCCTTGGCGAGCAGAAGTCCAAGCCGGCGCAGTTGAATTTAAAACTGCTCAATGCGGCGGGAATCCACCCCGACATCATCGCGTGCCGTGCCTCGACGCCGGTGTCCAAGAAGGTCCGCGAGAAAATCGCGATCTTTTCCAGCGTGCCGATGGGCCGGATCTTTTCGATGCACGATTGCGACAGCGTGTACGTCATTCCCGAGATGCTGCGCGGCGCGGGCATTGATGCGGCCGTCGTCAAGATGCTCCATTTGAACGACCTCGTAGACGAAACGGCCGAGGAAAGCGCCCGCGCCCAATGGAACGATTATATCAGCGCGTTCCGTACGGCCGAGCACCCGATCACCATCGGCATCATCGGCAAATACACCACCGTGCGCGACAGCTACGCGAGCATTATCCAGTCGCTGGAACACGCCGGTGCCCACCTCGGTGCCAAGGTGCGCATCGAGTGGGTGGACAGCTCCGACCTGACGGAGGACAACGTTGCCGAGCGGTTAGCGGACATTCACGGCGTGATCGTGCCCGGCGGGTTCGGTTTCCGCGGCGTGGACGGCAAGATCGCCTGTATCAAGCATGTGCGGGAGAACAAGATTCCTTATCTTGGTCTTTGTTACGGCATGCAGATCGCGGTGATCGAGTTTGCGCGAAACGTCTGCGGGCTCGAGCATGCCAGCAGTACGGAAATCGAGCCGGACTGCCCGGATCCTGTCATCGACATACTGCCGGAGCAGAAGAAGATCGAGGGTCTCGGCGGCACCATGCGTCTGGGCGGGTTCGATGTGGCGGTGACACCGGGTAGTCGCGTGTCGGAACTTTACGACGGCGCGGATCGAATTCGACTCCGCTTCCGCCATCGCTACGAGGTGCATCCGGATTACATCAAGCAACTGGAGGATCGCGGGCTGATCTTCTCCGGCCGAAGTCCGGACCATCCCATCATGCAGGTGCTCGAATTGCCGGACGACGTCCATCCGTTTTTCATGGCCACCCAGGCCCACCCCGAGCTTTCGGGCCGCCCGCTGCGTCCGCAGCCGATGTTCATGGGCCTTTTGCGTGCGGCGTTGGAGAGAAGCGGCGTGAAGCCCAGGCCGCGAATGGATGCCGGCGAGCGCGACGCCGACACGGCGGCACCCACGCGGGCGACCAACTCCGCTTCCCAGTGATGTGCGCATGCCCGACCTCGGCGACGCGGCGTGACATGCCGGTATTCCCCGCCACGCGATATCAGGGAAGCAAACGCAAGCTGGCAAAAAGCATCGTCGCGCAGTTGCAACCTCTTGAATTCGAGACCGTGCTGGATGCCTTCGGCGGCACCGGTGCCGTTGCGCACGCCTTCAAGTCCACAGGGAAACACGTGACCTACAATGATGTTCTTTGCTTCAATTACCTTATCGGCGTAGCCCTGATCGAAAACGACGTCGTCAAGCTCGACGAGGGCGACCTGTCCTATCTCCTGCACCGAAACGACGATGTTTCCTACGAGACCTTCATAGGCGACACGTTTGACGACATCTATTTCACGCGCGAGGAAAACCGCTGGCTGGACATGATCCAGGCCAACATAAGGGGGATGGACGATCGCTTCAAACAGGCAATGGCCTGGTTTGCCGTCTTTCAGTCGGCGATGGCGAAACGACCGTACAATCTCTTTCACCGCAAGAACCTCTACATGCGGCAAGCCGACGTGGAGCGCGGATTCGGTAACAAGAAGACCTGGGACCGGTCCTTTGAAGATCACTTTCGCGCATACGTGCGTGAAGCGCACGGCGCGCTTGTGGATGCCGGTGGCACCTGTCGCGCGATTTGCGGCGACGTCTTCGATGCGCCTGGCGAGTTTGATCTCGTATATATCGATACGCCGTACATCACGGCCAAAGGTGTCGGCGTCGATTACCGAGATTTCTATCACTTTCTCGAGGGCATGACGATGTACGACGAATGGCCCTCTCGAATCGATCCATTGTCGAAGCATCTCAGGCTGCAGAGGGAGGAGGACCCTTGGTCCGATCCCAAATCGTGCCACGAGATGTTTCCTCGGCTGTTCGAACGGTTTCGCGGGAGCATTCTCGTGGTGTCGTATCGAAGCGACGGCATCCCATCCATCGCCGAGTTGGTGGCGATGCTGCAACAGGTCAAGCCACGCGTGGAGGTCGTCCAAGGGGAGAGATATCAGTATGCGCTGTCCAAGAATCGAAGTTCCCGCGAGGTGCTATTGATCGCCCGCTGAGGCTGGCTACCGTACAAACGGAGTGCCACCATCAGAGCCCGGAGCGCCAGCGACGGGACATTTGGACCTGCATCGAGTTCGCAACAAATCAACATTTCATTGCGGAATTCCTCGCGCCGGGCAAAAGATGCAGTGATGAGCACCGCGACCGGACCCCCTCTTGGCACGAGCGGGAGCGAAAGGGGTGTGAATTGTGTCCGTGCGGGCCTCGGTCGCGCCTTCGCGATAGTTGTCCTTTGCATCTCTGTTCCAGGGGCGGCCGCCCAATCCCTCGGCGCAGACCTGGATGGGCCTGCCCCGTTGCCAGTGAACAAGTCGTCGTGTAGGTTGTCGTCAACCCAGGGGGGGGACCGTCGGGCCGACGGACTCCAGAAGCCTGGGGAGGCGTTTTTCGAGGAGCATCAGCCGATGACCGACGATGACACAACCGTCGAACAGGACGAGACAACCCAGGATCAGGTCGAGGGCGCGGACGTTGCCACGGAGGAGTTGTCCGAAGAAGAGCAGGCCCAGGCCAAGCTCAAGGAGGCCATCCAGGTCACGCGGGAGGACATCGGACCGCTCCGCGTCAAGCTCACCGTGACCATCCCGGAGGATACGATCAACGAGCGCCGTAGCGAGCAGTTCCAGGAACTCAAGCGGGAGGCCGCCATTCCCGGCTTCCGCAAGGGGCACGCGCCGCTGGAACTCGTCGAGAAACGTTTCGCCTCCGATGTCGGCGAGGACATCAAGGCGCGTCTCGTGGGCAACGCGGCTATGGTCGCCCTGGAGAAGGAGGAACTGAACGCGCTGGGCGACCCTCTCTTTTGGGGCGTCGACGTGGAGGAACGCATCGGCGAGAACCAGCAGACGGAAACGAGCGAAGTAGAGAAGCTCATTCCGATGGACAAAGCGCTGGAGACCATGAAGCTTCCGCGCAGCGGCGATTTGACCTTCAGTTGCGAGGTCGAGCTCAAGCCGGAATTCGAGTTGCCTGAGCTCGAGAAAATTCCCGTCGAAAAGCCCGCTTTTGGTATCGATGACGACGATGTCGATTCAGAGATCCAGCGCATGCGGTCCCATCTCGGCACCTACAAGCCCGTCACGGAGGGCGCCGTGGAAGAGGACGACTTGCTCTACGCCGCGATGCGCTGCACCGTGGATGGCAACGTGATCGAAAGCGACGAGAACTTCGAGGTGCCGGCGCGCGACACACATGTAAAAGGCGTGCGGTTGACCGGGCTTGGGGAAGCGCTCGTCGGCAAGAAAGCCGGCGATACGGTTACCATCGAGGCCGACGTGCCCGAAGACCATGAGAGCATGGACATTCGTGGCAAGAAGGCGACGTTCGAATTCAACATCAGCGAGGTGAAGCGTCTGGACATCCCGCCGGTCGATGAGGATTTTCTGTCGAGCGTAGGCCTGGAAAGCGAAGAGGAATTACGAGACCACATTCGCGGTATGCTGGAAGCGGATGTCGAGCAGACCCTCAAGCGCGGCATGCGTGAGCAGGTCGGGGCCTACCTGGTCAACAACACGAAAATGGAAGTCCCCGAGGGCCTGTCTCAGCGGCAGACGGATCGGTCGGTCGCGCGGCGCATGATGGACATGTATCAGATGGGGCTGCCCGAGGCCGAGATTAAGAAGTATTCGGATGAAATGCGTGCCAAGGCGCACGATCAGGCGGTCTACGACCTTAAGCTGTTTTTCATCCTGGAGAGGATTGCGGAGGACCGCGAGATTGAGGTACCGGAAGAGCAGATCAACGCGGCCATCGCCCAAATCGCGCGGCGCTCGAACAAGCGGTTTGATCGGGTGCGTGACGAATTGAGCAAAGGCGAGGGCTTGATGACGCTCTACCTGCAACTGCGCGACCAGCAGGTGATGGATCAGCTCCTCGAGAAGGCGGAGATCACCGAAATCGAAGGCCCCAAGAAGAAATCCAAAGCCAAGGCGGCCAAGAAGGCGACAACCAAGGCTGCCAAGGATGCGGGATCTAAGGCTGCCAAAAGCGAAGAGCCCAAGGCCGCCGAGAAGACGGCGGCAAAGAAGACAACGGCGAAAAAGACGACTGCGAAGTCCACGGAAGCCAAGGCGGCCAAGAAGACTGCAAAGAAGACGACGGCGAGCAAGAAGACCGCCAAAAAGAAGAGTTGATGGGCACACGGTCCGGCACCGCGGGTGCGTCACGAGGCGGCGATGGCAGGGACAAGCGGGAAACGGCTGATAATGGCGGTCACCATGGCGGTTTACGTGCCAAGCCGATCGTGACGTCCGTCTAGTGAGGTCATTTGCCGCGTCGCACAAGGAGATCCGGTTTTTCCACCGATATTCGTGTTGAGGGCGAGGCACGCCCAGAGCCGGAATCGGCAGGCGAACTGTAAGAAGGAACTAGTTATGCACGAATTTCTCGGTCCTTTGCAGACTTTCAACCAATACCCGAGCTACCAGCGCACGCGGGAAATGTCCCTCACGGACATGTTGCTGGAGAATCGGATCATTTTTCTGGCCGGTCCGATCATGGAGCGGACCGCCAACGTGGTGATCCAGCAACTCCTCTATTTGCAGTCCATTCGGCGCAACCAGGACGTGAACCTGTACATCAACTCGCCTGGCGGGCTCGTCGATCAGACGCTGGCCATCTACGACACCATGCAGTTTATGGGCTGTGAGATCGCTACCTACTGCATCGGACAGGCGGCGAGCGGGGCGGCCATCATTCTGCTCGCGGGCACCAAGGGCAAACGCTTCATCCTGCCCAACGCCAAAGTCATGCTGCACCAGCCGTACGGCGGCATCACGGGACAGGCCGAAGACATTCGCATCCAGGCCGAAGAGGTCCTCCGGGACAAGGTTCGTCTGAACAACATCATCGCCAAATGCACGGGCAAGACCGTCGAGCAGGTGGCCGAGGACACCGAGCGCGATCGTTACTTGAACGCCGAGGAAGCGCTTGCGTACGGCATCGTTGACGAGATTCTCGAAGATGCCCCCAAGAAGGACGAGAAAGACGACAAGGAGGAGAAGGGCGACAAGAAGTCGGGCGACAAGAAATCGTAGGGTAGGTCGTTCCTCCACCGTAGGTGGAGGGTTGACCTGCCAATTCGCGACGTACTGGACCGGTCGATCCGGTCTATATCACCGTGCGTGCAAAGGCGCCACGTTGGGTGGCATGGGCAAGCGATAGCTTGCCCGTGGGTTGTCAGGCTTAGCACGGGCAAACAAGAATTGTAGGGCAGGTCGTTGGTCCACCGCAGGTGGAGCGTTCACCTGCCGCTCAGACTGAGTACCGAGTAGGTAACGGACCGGCCATCCGGTCTAGAGGAAAAAAATCAGGAGCCAGACCGAAATGGGCGCCATCAATCAGCGAGTACCCTTCGTCATAGAGAGCACAGGCCGCGGCGAGCGCGAAATGGACATCTTCTCGCGCCTGCTCAAGGACCGTATTGTGTTCGTCACCGGCGGCATCGACGATCAGCTTGCCAATCTGGTCGTGGCCCAGTTGCTCTTCCTCTCGAACGAGGATCACAAGGCCGACGTCAACCTGTACATCAACAGCCCGGGCGGCTCGGTCTCCGCGGGTCTGGCGATCTACGACACCATGCAGTATCTCCGTTGCGACGTCGCCACCTATAACGTAGGCATGTGCGCCAGCATGGGCGCAGTCATTTTCTGCGGTGGAGCGAGGGGCAAACGGTTCTTCCTTCCGAACTCGCGCACCTTGTTGCATCAGCCGCTTATCGGCGGCATCATGGAAGGGTCGGCCACCGATCTCTCCATCGAAGCAGAAGAGATCATCCGTCTTCGCAAAGCCCTTTACGAGATCATCTCGTCGCGCACCGGCAAGCCCATCGCAGTCGTCGAGAAAGACTGCGACCGCAACAAGTGGCTTGATGCCTCCGGCGCAATCGAATACGGCTTGGGCGACATCGTCCTCGAACGCATGCCGGAGGTGTGAGTGAGGCGACGGAACGACCATAGCGCGCGAACGTCGTTTGAGTGGGGTACTGGTGCGTGCGGACGGCAAGTCGCTTTCCCGAGCGCAAAAAGGGCCCGCTGGCATTACTGTCGTGTCATCCTAAATCACTGAGCGTAGAGAGGCGTCACATGGGGTGGCATGGGCCAGCGATAGCTTGCCCGTGGGTCGTGATGTATTGCACGGGCAAACGAGTTTGCCCATGCCACCCGGGATGCGTGGCGCGCACTCACGCACGCTGATTTGGGTCAAGGGCAGGTACGGCATCACCCTTTCGTCAGTTCTCGCAGTCGTTCAACTGCCTTTGAACTTCGTAGCCACCGACAGGAGGACAATCGTTGTTCAACACGAAAGCCTACTCCGCTAGGAGCGCATCATCGCCTCTGGCCTCGACCACGATCCCGCGGCGCGATCCGACGCCGCGCGACGTGCAGATCGAGATACTCTTCTGCGGCATCTGCCATTCCGACCTGCACCAGGTCCGCAACGAGATGGCCAAGCACGCCGGCAGCTTTGACTTTATCCTCGACACGATCGCGGCGGACCACAACATCAACGCCTACCTCAACCTGCTCGCCCACGACGCCACCCTTACTTTGGTCGGCGCGCCGGAAAAGCCGCTCGAGGTCTCGGCTTTCCGCGTGCTCATGGGCCGCCGCAGCTTGGCCGGCTCGCTGATCGGCGGCATCGACGAAACGAAGGAGATGCTCGACTACTGCGGCGAGCACAACATCACCGCGGATGTTGAGGTCATCCCTATTCAGAAAGTCAACGAAGCCTACGAGAGACTGGCCAGGTCCGATGTGACGTACCGCTTCTGCATCGACATGGTTTCTCTCAAATCTGAAGACCCGGCGTAACATTCGAAGGAGAACCAATGAAAAAGCGCAAACTAGGAAAGAGCGACTTGGAGGTTTCCGCTCTCGGCCTGGGCTGCATGGGCTTGAGCTACGGCTACGGCCCTGCGACCGACAAGGAGAAGGCGATCGCCCTCATCCATGCGGCCGTCGACCGCGGCGTTACTCTCTTTGACACGGCCGAGGCCTACGGCCCGGGCGCCAATGAGGAACTCTTGGGCGAGGCCCTCGTCCACGTCCGTGAAGAAGTAATCATCGCGACCAAGTTCGGGTTCAAGAATGGAAAGCCGGCGGACGGCCTCGACAGCCGTCCCGAGCGCATTCGGGAGGTCGCCGAGGCTTCGCTCAAACGACTGAAGACCAATCACATCGACCTGTTCTACCAACACCGCGTCGACCCCGATGTGCCGATCGAAGATGTCGCCGGGACAGTCAAGGAGTTGATCGCCGAGGGGAAGGTCCGCCACTTCGGAATGTCGGAAGCGGGTGTCCAGACGATTCGCCGCGCCCACGCCGTCCAGCCGGTCACCGCCCTCCAGAGCGAATATTCGCTGTGGTGGCGGGAGCCTGAGGAGGAAATCCTCCCCACGCTCGAGGCGCTCGGGATTGGATTCGTTCCCTTCAGCCCGCTGGGCAAGGGGTTCCTCACCGGCAAGATCGACGAGTCCACCAAGTTCGACGACTCCGACTTCCGCAATATCGTCCCCCGCTTCTCGGAGGAGAACCGGAAGGCGAACCGCGCCCTGGTCGACCTCCTCAAACAGTTCGCAGAGGAGAAGAACGCGACGCCGGCCCAGATTGCGCTGGCTTGGCTCTTGGCTCAGAAACCCTGGATCGTTCCCATCCCGGGCACAACGAAGCTTGCCCGCTTGGAGGAGAACCTCAGGGCCACGGACATTGCACTTACGTCCGACGATCTCCGCGAGATTGAGAGTGCCGCGTCGAAGATGATCTTACATGGGGATCGATATCCGGAGCGGCTCAAGCAGATGACCGGTCGTTGAGGTTGTCCTCCGCTACAACCAGGCACCGTTGCGGATGATCGCGGCACGCTCCGATTCACTGGCGCCAATGCAATGTCGAGTGTTACCCGAACGGGCAGGGAACCAGTACACGATTGGTACACCTAAAATGCGGTACTTGTCGGGAATGATAAGTCCCAATGGGTCGCGCGTGATCAGGTCGACTATTCGCGTAACCCTCGGCGAATCCGCATTTGTTGATGCCGAGATTCGCAAGCTGATTCGTCGCACGTCGTTGGAGAATCCGACGCGGGGAACCCCGAGAATCCGCTCGGAACTCCAACTCCCTGGCTACCAGGCGTCGAAGGCGACTGTGGACAAGTACAGGATTATCCATCGCAAGCCGCCGTCGCAGACCTGGCGAGCATTCCTGGCCAACCACATTCGTGACATTGTGGCGGTCGATTTCTTCACGGTGCCGACCGCGACGCGTCGCATCTTGTTCTGCTTTATCGTCCTCCGCCATCACCGCCGCATGGTCGTTCATTTCAACGTCACTGCGCATCCGACGGCTGAGTGGACAGCCCAACAGATCGTCGAAGCGTTTCCCGAAAACCAGGCGACGCGGTTCTTGATCCGTGATCGGGATTCGATCTACGGCGACGTTTTCCGCCGGCGTGTCAAGCACATGGGCATCGAAGAAGTCATCATCGTACCAAGATCTCCATGGCAGAATCCGTACGTTGAACGCCCGAACGGCAGTATCCGCCGAGAGTGCCTCGTGCATGGCATCCTACGCGACGAAGGCCACCGGCGACGAATTCTCGCGAGCTATACAGCAACGTGCAGTTACCTATGAGAACGGCGAATATCCAAAGGCCTCTGGAGCGGCGAGTTGGCAACGTGCCGCAGCACGAACCCGGAAGGCTGCACCGTTGCGGATAACGTGTTGGCTATGGACAGCCTCCTTACCTGCGGTCACCATGTGGGGCTTCGAAGAAAGCGAGGAACCCCTCTCGAACGGATTCCTCACCGTGCATCTGAATGTCCAACTGGCGCGTGAATCCAATGAGCCTGCCGATTTCCTCCAGAACGCCAAGGACTTCGTCGGATTCCCACTTTTTCAAACGACCCACGACGAGATCCCCCCGAACGGTGGCCTTGAAGTGGAGCGCCTCGAGAATGTCCTTTATGAGGATCGCTCGCAAATGTCGCTGTTCGTTGCCGGTGACGCCCCCGACGAAACGGAAGTAGATGTAATTGTCGTCGATGTTCTCGGAGACGTAGGTATCGATGACATTGAAGTGGAATCCCAATTGCAGACTGATGTTGACGTAGCAGTCGGAAATGACTGCGAGGTTATGCCCCTGGGATTCCGCATCGCGCTCCGTCATTTTGTGCCGCGTCAGGCTGGACACAAGGTCGCCGAATCCCACCTGCGCAGGCTTGGTACTCCATGCCCCAGGGGCGGTCACGCCCCTGAGGACGGCGCGCATCGGTGGCGACTCGATCTGGTGCGGCAAGACAATATGGGTGCTGCTCGCCTCGGGCGACACGCCGCCGCCCAAGTCGATGACGGATAGCCCCAGAGGAATGGGAAGTTCAAGGCGCTTGGACTGGACACCGCGAAACCGTCGAGACGACGCGTTGAGATGGATCAGGTGCTGAACGGATTTCTCATGGGCGAAGTGCACGATATCGTGGTAGGTTCGACAGTGTGCTGCGGTAAATGCGCTGCTGTCAGGGTCAAACAACGTTAGGGGGGAGACCCTTCTCAGGATGCACCGCAGAATTTGGTACTCCTTGAGGTCTCGAAAGACGTCTTCTGCCCCGGTCCTGTATTCCAGCAGTTCGCCGACGATGCCCTTGTAGACGACGTTCTCCTCTGCGTCGAGGGTAACTTCGTCCCCGGTGGACAAGAGCTTCGTGGCGTCGCCCGCGTTGACAATCATGGGGACGCCGAATTCTCTCGCCACGGTGGCCATGTGGCCCGTCGAGCTTCCGATGTCGGTGATGATGGCAGCGGCGCGCCGGATGATTGACGTTAACCGAGGCGTTGTGTACTTCGTGACGGCAATCGCGCCGGCAGGGAACGTCGCAAGGTCATCGTCCTCCGCAATCCGCCAGACCCGACCTGCTGCAATGCCCCGTTGCGCGACGACCCCCCTTCCGCGCATCACTTCGGCCCGGGACGCCAGCTTGCGCCGCAACTCCGTGCTGGGAGGGCGGACTTTGGCCGGCAGCGCCAGCGGGCGACATTGGAGGATGTGGAGCTTCCCGTCTTCGTCAAAGCACCACTCGACGTCGACAGCGCGCTTGGTGTACCCGTCCAGCAGTAAGGCGACCTTCGCCAGTTCGATCACCTGCTGATCAGTCAAGCAGGCCTGCCCCTGCAACTCATCGGGCACGTTTACGCAGACAACTCCATCAGGGATGCCAGGAACGAGCTTCGTACACTTCTCCGCAACGTGCCGTTCGAGGATGTGCGTCGGGTCGAGGCGTGACACGCGAAAATTGTCGGTGGTCGCGGTTCCACCGACGACATCGATACCCAGGCCGAATCGCGCAGCAATCATGATGGAATCAACACGTCCCAGCGCCGGATCGGCCGAGTAAAGCACACCCGCCGAGTGCGCGGCGATGGTTTGCTGCACGCCCACGGCCATCGGCAGCGCCGTCTGATCAAGGAGTTCCCCCCCGGCGTAAGCCTCCACGCCGCGCCAGAAACGACTCGCAAGGACGTTGACATAGGCGGACGGCAGACTTTCCGCACGACAGTTCACGAACGACTGGAACTGCCCGGCGAAACTCCGCCCGTGCTCATCCTCGCCGTACGCACTGGAGCGAACTGTCACGCGAACATCCGGATCGTTGCGCTTGTGAAACGCCTTGAGCTTTTTGGTCAGGGCGGCGCGAACGTCAGGCGGAATTCCTGCGGTCGCAAAAGCACGAACGATCTCTGCATCATACCGTTCTGCGGATTCGCCGTCATTCTCGCGGTGGGCGTCATACAATGCCCGGATCTTCGGCCACAATTCGTTGTATGCCATGAACCGTTCGTAGGCGGCTGTCGTCACGGCAAAACCATCAGGGGTCGTCAGGTGCAGGTGGTTCGCAATCTCTCCCAAATCAGCGTTCTTTGCTCCCACAAGCTCAGTGAGGTCACCATCCACGTCTGCGTAATCGATGACGTACCTCTGACCGCCGGTCGGACGATGGCCTTCCAGAACATCGTCCAACTCTTCCTGGATGGCCGCCTGGCGGGAAAAGAGCTTGGAGTAGCGATTGTCCGCCAGGACATTCAAATTGGAAACAACCACAAGCACTTGTTCTGCAAGCTGGTCCAACACATCCCGGACGTAATGGACATCGAAAATGTACTCTCCGCTCCGCTTGTCCTCGAGGTCGGATATGAGCTCCAGGATGCGGTTGTTGCCCTTGAGGATCTGCTGAAACCGCTGGAACATCGCCTTGAACTCGGCGAGCTCAACCGCGCGATTTCGCCGAAAGAACCTGACGAGCCGATCGAACAACACAGTGTAAACCTCGGAATGAAGGTGGCGTTCTGAGCGTCGCTTGACGGACGAAGGTCACTCGATACGGTAGCTACGATAATCCACTTCCAAATGACTCTCGACATGGTCCACGCCGGGGACTTCCGCCGCGGCGCGCTGGATGGTATCCGACATTTCCTGCGACCTTGTTCTCCCGCGCACCACAACGCTCCCACCGTCGGCGCGCACTTGGATAGGCTCCAACCGAATCAGGGGAATCCCTGCAAGGGTGGCGCGGACTCGACTCGCGGTGAGTAGATCATGCATCGCCTTCGCCGAACTCGATGTGGTCTGGAACGCCGACTGCTGGACAGCGTGCTGTACCATTCCGCAGACAAAGGCAAGGTCCGACCTCTCCAGGTTGAAGACAATGTCGTAGAGCGCCGGAGAGCTCCAGTCCTGTCCATAGAGAAATTGCGTCCATTTCACGCGATCCCGATCAACGCGTTTGATGTACCGCATGGCCTCCTTCTCGGAAAAACCAAACTCTTCCTTGGCGGCACGGACACGGTAGGCGATACTGGCGACGATGCGGACCCGCAGCACGTGCGACACTCCCTGCAAGAGCCAGTGTCCGGCATGTCCGTGATAGATCAAGTTGTCGTGATCAGCGTACTCGCAGAGAATCGCCTGGATATAGGCGAGGTAGCGCTCCTTCTCGCAGGTGAGTTTCTGAAAGAAGGACGGGCCCTTCTGGATGGCCTCCGATAGATCCCGTCCCGGGATTCCGTACGCGCTAGCGGTCTTGAGGATGACCTCTCGACTTACGCACTCGTATCCCAGCCTCTCAGCGAGCATTGAGGCGAGCTTCTTTCCGCCACTCATCGTTCCGCGTGAGATCGTGATGACTGCCATAGCGCCGTCTCTGTCTTGCCGGTTGGAACGTCTGTGTTGCTCATTCGCTGCTGTTTCGCCGATGAATCTCGTTGGCGACGTCGCGGATCAACTCCAACAACTGAGTGATTCGGAAGGGCTTCGCGATGATATCGCGTACGCCGGCCTGAAGCGCCGTTCGCGTCAGCTCAACCGTCGTAAACCCCGAGATGATGATTACCTCAACGTCGGGCCATTTCTGCTTGGCAAACTGGAACAGCTCCATGCCATCAACGTTGGCCATCTTGAGATCAGTCACCACGATGTCGAACGGTCGCTGTTCAAGGGCCTCTTTCGCCTCTCGGCTGTCCGTGAACGTCTCGACCAGGTATCCCGCCTTGTTGAGCGCCGGCTTGAGGCGTGCGCAGACGACCTCTTCGTCATCAAGTACGAGTATGCTCAGTTGGTGAGTCATCATCTGCAACGTCCGTGCCGACTCGGTCATCACTTTCTGCGCCGTGAGCGGGTGTTGAAGATCAGTCCCATCGTTGCGCCCGCCGCCAGAGCCACCACCACGGCGAGAATGCCGTGCACAGCAGGATGTCCAAACGCCAGACGCTTCATCAAGCGCGGCAGTCCGACGGCCTCGATCGACAGCCCGGCCGTCGCACGCCCCACGAGTTCGCCGCCCTCAAAGCAGTAAAGCGAAACGCTGTAGCCACCCGGACCCACGCACGAGGGAATCGGCAGAGTCGTACTTGCCCGTCGGTGCCCGGCATCTACATCCTTCACCTCGATCGGCGTGCCCGTCGCGTATGTACCTCGATACTCCATCAAACGCAAGAACTGCTCAAACTCCGAGCCCGTCAGCGGCTTGTCGCTCTTGAACCGGATCCTCTCTGCCAACGCGTCAAATCCCAACCCCAGCTCGAGGCGTTGATGTGTCTGGCAAAGATCGGTCAATTCATTCGAGCTCGCCACCACATACACACGAGGCGCACCGTGCACGGTGACGCTGGCAACGTTCAGCCAGAGCCCGACAACTTTGCCCTTCCTGTTGAGCGTGACGTCCTCCTCGTCTCCCTCGAGCACGACTGCCACGCCGTCGCAGGGGGGAATGTCCGCGCTGACGCGGACCGTCGTACCGTGATAGGACGCCCCGACACTGATATGGTCCGGAACCAACGCCAGCTCGATCTCGCTCGATCCGACGTCAACGTGAGGCGTTATCGGCGTCATCACACCCAGGAGGACCCACAAACTGAAGATCGGGACCATTAGTGCCCTCGCCGAAAGGATAAGATCAGGTCGGGCTCCACCAACAGCCCTACCGCCATTTGAATCATCACCAGCAGAACGATGCATGCGAGGATGATCTTCAACTGGTCCGCTTTCAGGCGACGGCTGATGCGTGCCCCGATTTGTGCGCCCGTGGTGGAACCGGCCAGAAGGACCAGTGCCATGGTCAGGTCCACCGTCTCGTTGTAGTAGGATTGCATGAAGGTCACATTGACGCACGTAACCATGACCTGCAACA
>Ga0055481_10000173_pt1 | contig 18813 bp, 13 predicted proteins | sample Muzzi_PWC_D2_FD_57936 | JGI IMG/M metagenome (GOLD analysis project Ga0055481, IMG submission 57936) | Wetland microbial communities from San Francisco Bay, California, USA, that impact long-term carbon sequestration - Muzzi_PWC_D2 | ecosystem: Environmental > Aquatic > Marine > Wetlands ... | reverse complement strand
CGCAGAGGGGCTACCTACCGACACGACGTCTACGTTGTCGATGACGGAGCGATCAAATGCCCGCGTCGCCGTTTCGTAGAGAATCGGGCTGATGATCTCGATGTCGGGCCAGGCCTTGGGTGGCCAGACCATAGACGAACGCGGGTAGCAAACTTTGCCCGTTTTGGCCACTTCGCGAAGCTCGTCGAAGAGAGTGCCACCGTCCCCCTTGCCGCTGATGAGTTCGACGCGAAAGCCGCGCGCCTCGGCGGCGTTCTTGGAAGGCTCTCCGACAACCGCCACACGTGGCACGCGCGCCAGTTCACCATGCACCGCATTGACCCCATAGGTACTGGTGAGCACGAGCCAATCATCGGGTCCCAGCTTGGCGAGTGAATCGGCCGCGTCGGTCAGCACGCGCCGTTCGAGCACCGGCTCCAATACCGGATCGAGCCCGACCTCGCGCAGCGCGGCGGTCATGGGACCATCCGGTCCTTCGTCTCGTGTCACCCAGACTTTCATAGATTTGCCAGGGCTCCGTTCAGATGTCGAATGAGTGTGCAATTCATCTGCAGCGTTGATGAGGCAATCTCTAAACCGCCAATCCCCGTGTGGCATGGTCTGACCCGAAGGGGCAGGCCATGGTTTGGGTAGACTCCACGGCCTGGCTCTGCCAAACAATGCCACCCCGAAATCTGTTTCTAGGATAGCCTATAGTCATGTCGGCACACTTGAAACTGCCACATCAGCCGAGTTCAGCCAATAACTTTTCCGCCAATCGCCGTCCGAGCGCCTGCGGGTCGTCGCCGGTGTCAATACCTTCGACCATGCGGCTGCCGTCGTCGCTGAACAGTTGCGCGTGCAACGACACCGTGCCGCCGTCGAGCGTGGCCAGTGCGCCCACCGGCGTGTGGCAGCCTGCGTTGATCCCGGTCAAGAACGCGCGTTCGGCGTCGACCGCGCGTCGTACGTCTGCATTGTCGATTTTCGCGACGATGGCCGCGGCCTCGCTGTTTTCGCGTGCCTGAATCGCCAGCGCCCCCTGCGCGGGGGCGGGCACGAACTTGTCGATCGGAAGCTCCAATACGTACTTCGGCTGGATGGACAGGCGCTTGACACCCGCACCGGCGAGCACTACCGCATCCATTTCGCCGTTTTCGGCCTTCGCGGCGCGGGTCGGCACATTGCCCCGAATGGGGACGATCTCCACATCGGCGACGGCACGAAGCTGCGCCGCGCGGCGCGGGCTGCTGGTTCCCACGCGCAGCCCAGCGGGCAAATCATCGAGCGTCATGGGTTCGCGTGTCACCAAGACGTCATGGACGATCTCGCGCACCGGCACCGCGGCGATCACCAGGCCGGGCGTGACGGCGGTCTGCAAATCCTTGTAACTGTGTACAGCATAATCGATCTGCTCGCCCGCCAGCGCCTGCTCGATGGCGCCCACGAACCCGCCTACGGGCCAGTTGGCATCAAAGAGCTGTTCCGTGGCCGTGTCGCCGTGCGTTTTGATAATGATTCGCTCAATCTCCAGCGACGGGTCGACTTCGAGAAGTCGGTCGCGCACCCAGCCGGTCTGCCAGAGTGCCAGGTCGCTGCCGCGGGTACCCGCCCGAAGTTTCGTCATGATGCCAGGCTCCTGAAGCTCTCACCGGCAGCGGCGATGACCTTGTCGATGGCCGCATCGTCGTGCGCCGCCGAGACAAACATGGCCTCATACCCCGACGGGGGAAGCCACACGCCGCGTTCCAGCATGGCCGTGAAGAAACGGGCGTAGCCGTCATGATCGCACGTTTGCGCGTCGTCGAAATTCCGAACCGGTGTATTCGAAAGGGCGAAGCCGAACATGCCGCCGCAGAATCCCGACTGCAACGGTACGTCCGCACCCGTGGCCGCGCCGAGGATGCCTTCCGTCAGACGCTTGGATTTCTGCGCCAGATCGTCGTAGAAACCCTCCTCTTCGCAGATGCGCAGCGTGGCGACGCCGGCCGCCATGCCCAGCGGATTGCCGCTGAGCGTCCCGGCCTGGTAGACCGGCCCGAGCGGGCTGACCTGTTCCATCAGTGCCTTCGGGCCGGCATACGCTGCCACGGGCATACCCCCGCCGATCACTTTACCCAGGCAGGTCAGGTCTGGTTTGACGCTGCAGACATTCTGATAACCGCCCCATGCGGTGCGAAAGCCGGTCATCACTTCATCGAAAACCAGTAGTGAACCATGCTTGTCACAAAGAGACCGCAGGCCGTCCAGAAACCCGAAGGACGGCGGGACAAATCCCATGTTTCCGGCGATGGGTTCGACGAGGATGGCGGCTACGTCCTTGCCCTGTTTGGTCATGAGTGACTCGACGGCCGCGAGGTCGTTATACGGTGCCAGCAGCGTGAGTTCGGCAAACTCCTTGGGGACCCCGCCGGAATCGGGTACCCCGAAGGTCGCCGCCCCGGATCCCGCCGCCACCAGCAAGGCATCGACGTGACCGTGGTAGCAGCCGACGAATTTCAGGATCTTCGAGCGGCCGGTCGCGCCGCGAGCCAGGCGGACGGCGCTCATCGTCGCCTCGGTGCCGCTGTTCACAAAACGCACGAGCTCCGCGGTGGGCAGGACGCCGACGATGATCTCCGCCAACTCGGCTTCGGCCGCACAGCACGCGCCGAAACTCAGCCCCTTGGTCGCGGCTTTCTGCACTGCGCTGACCACGTCAGGGTGTGCGTGCCCCACGATGGCCGGCCCCCATGTGCCGACGAGATCGACGTATTCGTTGCCGTCGACATCGTACACGGTCGCCCCCTTGGCTCGCTCCACGAAGATTGGATTGCCGCCAACGGCCTTGAAGGCCCGTACCGGGCTGTTTACGCCGCCCACCAGCACACCGCAGGCTCGCTCGAAAAACTCGGCGGAACGGGCATATCTTGATCCTACATCCGTAGTCATGGTCACTAGACTCCTTGCGTTGCCAGGGCGAATCCAAGCCATCCCCAGCCCCAAAGCGGCCATTTTCGCCGCTTTCGGATGAGTTGGCAATCGGCGGGCCAACGGGCCCGGATTCGCCCGCGCGGAGCCCGGATCAGCGTGCGGAAACAAACGCAACGGCCCCTGAGGCGACATGCCTCATGCCTCGGCTGTCCGAAAACCGCAACGGCCTCCCCAGCGCGACGCTTCGATCGACCGCATTCACACTGCCGTATGTTCGGTGTCTGTTTGTAGGCAAAGAAGTTGACTCCTCTTGCCACTTTCACACACCGACCTTAGGTGTGCCGGGTCAATGGGACGGGCAGACACGACCACGTACCACCGCGAGGTAGTTTGGCTACCGAAATATTCATTCGTAAGAATCCCAATTCGCCGGGAAAACCGGCCTTGGCGCTATCGCTAGAGGGTGTGATTTCGCCGAAAGCGGGGTTTCTACGAGTGAATCAAAATATTGTCGGAATTCTCATTTTTTTCTGGCAATACACCCTGTCGTTCGTGTATGTTGCTATAGAACACTACCTCGGGGTGATCGTACCCCGTGTCGCTGTCGAACAGGAGCCGGTCGCATGACGGACAGACGACAAGTACCACGCCGAACGGTCTCCACTTCCCGCGTCCGAATTCTCCGCCTCATGTGTCGCCGTGTGACGCTACCGATCCTCGGAGCGGTCTGCCTGGTCACGGCCTGCTGGGAGTCGAATCCCGTCCACGAGACCGATCCATCCGTTCTGGACAGCCTGGCCGTCGAGCCCCCTACCGGCGACGATTCTCCCGGCGGCAAGCGAACTGTCGCGTTCCAGCCGACGATCATCCACCCCAAAGAAGACGAACTGTGCGGCCAGGCGCGCGCAGATTGCGACGACGGCGATGGCTGTACGTACGACTACTGCGACCCGAGCGAAAACGTCTGCCCCACGTGACCGATGTGGGCGCACCGTGCAACGACAACGACCCCTGTACGAAAAACGATCGCTGCACGCCCACGGGATGCGAGGGACTGAAAAAGGACTGTTCGGACGGTGATCGGTGTACGGACGACAAGTGCAACAGAGCGAACGGCGAATGTTATTGGCCGCTGAACACCGGCGCAACCTGCGATGAGGATGGCGACCCCTGCACGGATGACGTTTGTGACCACGGCGAGTGTACGCACCCCCTCAAGGACTGCACGCAGGAATTCACGGTGGACCCCTGTACGACCGCCGTGTACTGTGACCCCGAGAAAGGGTGCATGCGGGACTGGCCGTGCAACGACGGTGATCCGTGTACATCCGACTGGTGCATGGGCACGGAAGAGGAGCATTGGTGCCAAAACAACCCGTATTGGCCGTATTGGCCGGAGGGTTCACGGTGCTCGACATACGGCTGTAGTGGGAACATCTCGATCGGGAATACGATACTCCCGCTAAACAACGACGACGGCAACGGCACGCCCGACCTCGTCGACACCGGAACGGTTGCCGGAGAGAACGATTTGCGTCCCGTCGAGCTATCTCTTCAGAGTTGTGCAGACACAACTTGTGACGCTATTGTTGACAGTTGGATCGTGCACCCTTCCTTCACGCCCATTGAGCTCTTTCGCGGTGCCGACAAGACGGAACGGATCGTGCCCCACGTATTGCATCCGTTTCCGGCGCCTGATGAGATCTTCGCCGAAGGAACGGCGACGACCGATGATTGTGGCGAGCCGATTCGAGGTGCGACTGGCTCTACGTATGAAATCGAGTACCACACTTGTTGCGGAGTCGAAACGGCCCCGCGGCGCGTCGTGGCGGTCGAGCGTCTGTACTGGGAGAGACATATTTCGTCGGAAGGCGTCGAAAACCCGGAGCTCACACCATGTCCGATAAACGGTGGGGTGCGTATCTTCCCAGGTCTCGTCGATCCGAACGACATTCGGGCGTCCACGCGCAGAAAAGTGAATCTGGTGGCCGAGGTCTCGCCGCCGATTGCCGGCGTTTGGGTCAACTTTAGGATATGGGACGTGGACGATCCTTTTGACCAACTGTACGGGCCGCTGCACCGCGACGGCGTCGAGGAAATCGCCAACGTGTCCGTGATCGACAGCAATACCTTGGGCAACGACAATCGCGGCGTGGCTCCGTGCATCTCCAATCCTTGTTTGAGAACGGCCAGCACCGACGAGGATGGCAAGGCGACGGTGACGATCTCGATGTCGCTGAAACCCGGCGACAACTATCGTGCGGCGGCCACCTGCCTACCTTACGTGCTCTCAGAAACGACGACGGGCACGCCTCCTCAGGTCCGCCAGAACGACGCCGATAGACTCGGCGTGCTCTACCAACCCGACGGCAAATACTATCCCAACGGTGACGACGAGGGCTATAAGGTCCCCGTCGTCTGGAGCAAGATGCTCACCGTCTGGCGAAAGCTGCACGTGGAGACGGACACGATGGTGCGCCCGACATTCGCGCAAAACACATTTACGATGAACTGGGGCGAGCCCGTCACCGGGAACCCGTCAAGCGTTGTGCTGTTCGAGGTTGCCGACCCGCCGGAAGCCGTCTTGAAGACCGTCGATGATCAATTCAACGGCGGCTATGTCGAACTCCAGGACCCGGCGGGGAACACGATTCTGACGAGCAAAATCCAGCAGTACTGGACTGACGAGGATGATGGCGACGAGGATGGAAATGAACTGGATCAAGTTCGGATCAACCTGCCCGATTGCGGGAACGGGCAAAGCGGACTGGCTTGCCTCGGCGGCGTGACCAGCGGCACGGCTATTCTGAGTGATGACGACCTGTCCGTACAGGCGACATTTAATGCGAAGACGTGGGGGTGCAATGACAGTTTCTCCGGGCCGATCGCGTCGCTTGCCCCACCCGACTTGACCATGATGGCCAACCGCTACAACTTGGCCTATATCGAGCCGGTTCACGACTTGCAGACCAGTGCAGTTCAGGGACTTGTCACGTTAATTCGCAATTGGGATGAAGGACAGGACCAAGGAAAAGCGCTCTGGGACCAGGTGCTTCCCGCGCGCAACTTACCGGTTTCAACCGCCGACTTCTGGACAGTAATGGTTGTGTCGGCCTGGCAAGCCGAGGAGCCTGAGGACGGGGACCCGGATGCAGAGGACCAGGTAGGAATCGGCATTACAAAGGGGGTCGATACACACCCGACAAACTGGCTCGGATATACAAGTACAACTTCGGATATTGAGGGCGCCCCGGGTGCCGACTATACGGGCATGTGCGCCGTCTTCAAGGCGGTGTTCGGAGAGAGTTACTATCTCGATTTCGAGAGATTCACAGTGGTTCACGAAGTTGGGCACACGTTCGGCTTGGATCACCGCGCCGGCGGAGCGATGTGTGAGAGAGGTGATTGTCAGCGGGAGCCGTTCCAGGCCGTAGAACTGAAAGAACTTCGTGATTATGTCCAGCCGTAGGCTGGCGGAGGTGCTCTATGATTCTGCCTAACACTGACCTGCGAAACGCGATCTTCGGGTTTTGCGTTGCTTTTGCGGGCACAGGGTTTTGCGTTTCGTCTGCGTTCGCATCCGACGATGCGCTACGTGTAAAGGGCGCCAATGTAATCAGTCTTCAAGTGCAAACTCATCACCAGATTTCCGACTTCGATCTGCAAGTGAGTTTCGACGGCGAAACCTACTATGCGTGTAGCGTGGGGTTGCCGCGTGCCTGGCAGTTGTTCTTTTCGATCGCCCAAACTGCAAGAGCAGCAACGATCAGCGTTCCCGTTGTTGCAGGCTTTTCTAGCGGAGTCGAGGAGTTTGCCCTTAACGAGCCGGGACGGCACTGGTTTCGATGGACCGTCAGATACAAGGATGGGGCCGAGCCGAGTGTCATCGACCAGGAAGTCGAAGTGTTGGAGTCCAGCGAGGCCGATCTGGCGTTTATTGAACGGCTCGCGGATCCGCAATTCTGCCGACTGATGCTTGGGGAGAAGTGGTATGACCAATTCATAGATCCTAAGAGGGACTACTATTCTGAACCTGAACGACGTGCCGTGAAAGTGATCGGGCGATTGTTGTATGCGACACGTGATAAGTTGGCCGAAGGCGCCATGGGTACGGCCGGCCCCCAAGGAGATATGGAGGCTAGTGGCCATGCCCTTCTCGAGCTCGCTAAGGAGTTTCCTGACTCCAGCTACGCGCCCTACGCCGCCTACTACGCCGGGTGCTGCCTCACGACAACCAGCAAGATGAGCGTAAGAGAACAGGCACAGAAGGAGGTTTCGGAAGGCAGGAATGAAGACGTCACGGAACGACGCCGACGTAAGTATGCCTGGCTCAAGGACGATCCCAGTTCGGCCAAGGGAAAAGAGGCATTTCTATTCGCTGCGGAGCGCGGGGATGCGTACTTAATGCCACGCGCACTCTACCAAGCGGCCCGTCACTGTAAGTACCGTGGCGAGCTCGAGGAAACGGACGCGCTACTCACCCGGGCAGAGGTCGCGGTACCCGGATCGGGTACTGTCGCTGATTGGGTCAAAGAATCTCGCGCCGTTTTTAACCGGAATCGACCAGAACTCGAACGCGCCACAGCGGCAGAGGAAAAGGGCTCAAAGTAGGAGCTCCCCTCGAATAGCAGAACGTAGAACCGGTTCCGATTGGAGGCACTTGATGATTCACCGGAGTGTGCGCACTCGAAATACCGTGATTCGAATATGCGTCGTCTGCACATCACTTGCGTTTGCTCAATCGTCAGCGATCGCCGCTATGCAAGCGCTGCGTGCGAAAGCCGCAAACGTGATTAGTCTCCAACTGCAAACACGTCGTGAGATCTCTGATTTTGGTCTCAAGATCAGTCTTGATGGCGAGACGTATCACAACTGTAGTGTCGGATTGCCGCGCGCCTGGCAACTGTTCTATTTGATCAGCCAGACGACAAGAGACGTAACGATCACCGTACCCGTCGTCGGGGGCTTCTCCGGTGGAGTCGAGGAATTTCTGTTCATCGAGCCAGGAGAATACTGGTTCCGCTGGAGAGTCAAATACGAGAACGGGGTTGAACCGACTGTGGTTGAACAAAAGGTCGTTGTGTCGGAATCATCTGACGCAGATCTAGCGTTTATTAAACGGCTCGCCGATCCGCGGGTCTGCCGCCTCGTGTACGGTCCTGATTGGTTTGACCGACACACCGCAACGCAAGCGGAACACTACGCCGATCCCGAACCTCGTGCCGTAAAGGTGATCGGGCGATTACTGTACGCAACCCGCGACAAGACCCCTGCCGGTGCCATGGGTACAGCGGGTCCGCAAGGAGATATGGTGGATCTCGGTCACGCCCTTCTCGAAATCGCGAAGGAGATTCCCGAATCCAGCTACGCGCCCTACGCAGCCTATTACGCTGGATGCTGCTTTGCGTCAACCAGCATGTACGCCGTTGACGAGCAAGGTCAGAAAGAGGCTTCTGAGGGACGGTTTAAAGACGAGACCGCCCGCCGAAGGCGTCTCTACGCGCTGCACAAGGCCGATCCACTATCCGCAAAAGGCAAGGAGGCATTTCTCTTCGCTGCCGAGCGCGCGGACGCATACTTGAAGGCTCGCGCGCTGTATCAATCTGCACGTCTCACTCTATCACGTGGCGAACTGGAGGAGGCGGATCGGCTGCTCTCGCGAGCAGAAGTCGAGGCACCCGGATCGGGCACCGTAGGCGACCTTATCCATAAGCTCCGCTCCAACTTCGACGCCAAGCGGGCTGAGTTTGAGCGCGCCGCTGCGCCGCAGGAGAAGGCGTCGGAGTAGGGGTTGTCAACGATCCACAGAGAGAGGAACTGTTCCCGATCGAAGATGGTTGGTGATTCGCGCGGGCGTACAATTGCTAACGACCGCATTTCAAGTATGCGTCGCTTGTAGTGCACTTGCGTCTGCTGAGCACTCAAGACCGGTGGCAACCTCGAATTCCAAGGTGCATTCATGATTCTCGCCAGTCGATTGCGAGCCCGCGCCTCCTGCGTGCAAGACGTATCCGTGCCGAGGAAAACGGGAACAGCGATGACCCGTTTGACCAACTTTACGGTCCGAATCACCGCGGCGAGGTCGAGGAAATCGCCAACGTGTCGGTCGTTGATCGAAGTTCCTTGGGCAACGACAACCGCGGGGTCGCGCCCGGGTTTTCGAATCCGTATACGCGGTACGCCAGCACCGACGCCGACGAACGAATCACACCGCAACCGCCACGCACGAAAAGCGATAGGCTACAGACCCTTCGAGTTGTTCGCGGCTTCGTCCCTGATGCGCTGGTATAGCGCTGCGGCGCCTTCCGGATGATGCACACCATTCGCGCGAGTCAGGTCATGGAGGCGGCTGCGGAGGCGTTCGGCAGCAGACCAGGCTTCCGTGTTTGCACGTTCGGGGTCGGATCGTGTGATCTCTTCCGTGAGCTTCTCGACGGCCGCCTCGGCTGCCTGGCGTTGCGCCGCTAGGTCCTTGACCCAGCCTGAAAGCATCCCCGCGTACTTCTCTTCTTCATCCTCGTGGCAGTCCATACACAGTGCATCGATACTTTCGAGCGACAGAGGCTCGGCGGTATCGTGGCAGCCCTCGCAGTCGACGGTACCGGCCATCGGATTGGGCCCAATGCCCAGCGACGACAACTCGGGCAGGGTGCCCGTGTACAACATTTGCTGCGCGGTGTGGCACCCGTCGCAGGATCGGTCGATGGGGCCCCCCGTGTGGCACTCTTGGCACCGAACCTCCGCGTGGAGTACGCCGGCGTCGAACGGGTGAACGAATTCGCCGCGACGGAAGCCTGTGCCCTTACCGCCTTCCACTGGATTGAGAAAGGTGTGGCACGTTTCGCAGGTGTGGCCGATCGGGTCGCCGTATTGGTTGACATGCCGTCCATCGTGGCAGCGGAAGCAGCCAGTCGATTCCTTGTGCCCTATGTTGTCCGGATAGGTGCGCCAGTCGACCTTCATGTGCGGAAAAACGCTGTTGCGATAGAGGTCCTGCACGACGTCGATGGCCGCCATCACGCCGTCGGTTTTCTTCTCGTACAAGTCCGGGTAGTTGCTTCGATAAAACGCCTCCAGCGACGCGGCGATGTCGCGCTTTGCCTCCTCGGTGCTTGCATAGGATTCGCTGAGCACCCGTAGTGTTTCGCGTTTGATGAACGGAAGATCGGCATTGATCCGGCCCACTTCCAATTGGGCGTCGATCAGCTCCGATGGCGAGCGGAACTTGTGCGCCGGGCGGTTGTGGCAGTCCATGCAGTCGAGTTTTCGCAGTTGCCCCTCGGGCCTCGGATCGGAACTCGGCTTACCGTCGGAACGGTAGATGAACTGCTTGCCGGCCGGATCCGTCCATACCAGCCAGGGAATCACCTGCAACAGACGATCCGTGGCGACGTATTCGATCTCGTCCTTCATGCTGGTATGCCAGTGGATCCCTTCCGCCAGACCCGTGGTCGCGTCGCTGACGCCGCCTGTTTTCAAGAGCAGATCGACCTCGTGGCGGGTGTTCGATTCATCCGACTCAAACCGGGCGAGCCGCCGAAGTTGGGCACCGAAGAACTTCGCAGGCCAATGGCAATGTTCGCACGTGTCGCGTGCCGGGCGAAGATGCTGGATCGCCGGGGCGATCGGAATGGAGTAACTCTTGCGCCACACGGCGAGCACCTGCCGCGTCCCCGACAGCTTCGCTTTGACGAACCAACTCGCCCCCGAGCCGATGTGGCATTCCGCGCAGGCGACGCGTGCGTGCGAGGACATGGCATGCGTCGTACCCTCCGGCTCCATCACGGAGTGACAGGCCTTGGCACAAAACTCGGTGGAGTCGGTGAAGTGGTAACCGTGATAGCTGCTCACGCCGACGATGGGCAGCATGACGAAGGTGCCCCCGACGACAATTTTGGCGGTACGGCGTTGCCGGGGATCTGCAAGGTCGATCTTGGGATAGCGAAACGAAAGCTTGCGCGAGCGGTCGCGCCGCCGCATCCACCAGCTTTTGGCGAAAATGCCAACGGGCATCATGCCGGCGCCGACCACCAGAATCCCCGGCACGATCAGGTAGGTGATGATGTCCACGTACGGGTTGCTGACCGGCTGCACCAGCATGAACAGCAAAATGCTGCCACCCAGCAGCAGGGCAATCATGACCAGAAAGAACCCGACCATGGTGATCGGGTTGTTCCACAGCGGCTCGACGAGGGGCTTGTAGGCCGACCCCTGCGGTTCGTCCCGCGTGGATCCGCCGGTGGACGGCGAATGGGCAGGCGTGCTGTTGTCGTGCTCCGTCATGATGCCCGACCCGAAAGCTCGATCAATTTCGTCTATTTCTCCGCCACGCGGGTTCGTGGTATTCCAAGATGGCCGACCCGCACGACGTGCCGCATGCAATTCGCGGTCCAGTCTGTGATTTCTAACGCGATTTGCCGACCGCAAACAGGTTGATCCGCTTGGCGCCGATGGTGTTGGATACGAAGAGGTAGTAATCCGCGGCAAAGTCGGGCGGGACGAGCGCTGCGATTCGCTCCGTCACCTGCGCGGCGACGGCCACCCCGAAGGGCATCGGCGTGTCGCCGGGTTCGTCGCCGGGCCCGCCGAGAAGCATCAGCAACTGCCCCTGCGGGTTGAACAGGTGTACGTGCGAGAACGCACTGTCGGCCGCAATGATCGTGCCGTCCGGAGCCACGTCCAGATGCTTGAGCTTGCCGATGTCGCTGTAGCGGTCGCCGGGCTGTCCGATCGAGCGTTGCGGAGAAAACGATTCATCCAGAATCTGGATCCGCCCGTTCATCATATCTGCAACAAGCCAGTTGCCCTTCTCGTCGCGTGCGAGCCCGGTAGGATAGTAGAACTTGCCGGGCTCGCTACCCACGCCGCCGTGGAGGGCGCCGGACGTACATTCCAAAATCTGGTGCGACGCGATATCGGCCGCGGCAATGGTACCATGGCTCGCGGTGACTGCTACCGGACGAAATGCTGCGTCACCGGGATGTTTGCACGGCAAGAACGAAGGCCCGTTTTCCCAAAAGCCGATCACTTCGCCGCGCTCGCTGTCGGCGACGTAGACGGTTCCATCTTCGTCGACCGCCACGTCGACAGGCTTCTGTAGAATCGTGTCGCCCGAGGTGCCGATGCGCTTCGCTTTACCCTCTGCGAGATCCCATACGTGTACGGCGTTCAAGCCCGTGTCGCAGATGTACAGCTTGTTGTCCGCGTACGCGATGCCCGCCGGCGTATCCACAAACGGGCTGATCGACCGGCCGCGTAGAACCTCGAGTAATGTGTGTCGAACGGGGACCAGCTCATCGAGGCTGTTAAACGATTTGAGGTGTACAACACGCGCTGTCGCGGGCGGTGCAGGGAAATACACGATTTCCGAACGACCCTTGTTGGGCTGGCAGCCCGCGCAGACAAGCGTAGAAGCCGCCAACAGTACACCGCAAACCGCATTACTCGAAAGGAATCTCGTCATGTCTTTGTCCTGCGCGGGTCTGATACCGCGCCGGTTTACTTCTTGTGGCACGTCAGGCATAAGCTACTTCGTGCGTTGCTGGTGACCAGCATCGATTTTTCGCCCGCTTGGTTATGCGGATCGTGACACGAAGTACACTCGACACGTCCATCGGGAAGCAGCACAGCGCCCTTGGCAATCACCGTAGAAGCCGGATGGAACTTGTCGTCGATGTCAGGATACCGGATGCCGACCGGATGGTCGCTGGTCTGATGGCCGCTTTGAAACAAGCCCGGATGCTGTTTGTTCCGGAACCGTTCCTTGGCCTGACCGCTGATCGTGTCCCGCGCGATGGTACCGTCGTGACAACGGATGCAGATGAGCGTTCCGTTTCCGGGTCGGGCGTCGCCGCTGAGCGATGTGCCGAAGGTGCGGTTGAGGTCCGCGTCGGCGTCCCACAGTGGGGCGGCCTGCGGCGGTTCCGGCGTGTGCGGCGTGTGGCAGGCGCCGCAGGCGTCGCCGTCGCTCCACGACTCGTTGGCAAAGTCGTGTTTGGAGCCTTCGATGCCCGCCCAAGCCCAGCCGGCCAGTGCCAGACTGCACAGTGCGATGGTGACTACAATGTGTCGAACATTTGTCATCGTCCTATTCCTCGCGAAGCGGCCCGAACCCGCGATGCGGCCCCGCCCGCCGCCGGATTGCTGTACGGGAAGTTGATATGGCTAAACCCGTGGCAGGTCAGCGTGCAGGTTCCGGAAAAACGTCCCGTGTCCTCGTGCGCGATGCGCCGACCGCTCGGCGTATCCGCCGGCATGACGACGCTTAGATCGAAGTTGATGAGACTGCTATGGTTCACGCTGTTGCCCTGACCACGATACACGCCGTGCGGATCGTGGCACACGCTGCACGGCGTTCGAATATCCACAATGTGCCGTTGATGGCGCGAGAAACTCTCGTTGTTGAGTATGCTCTGGCGGCTGTGGCAGCCGTAGCACAAGGCGTAGGCGTCGGCGCTTTCGACGGTAAAGTCGGCACGCTCGTAATTGCGGATCAGCAGCGGCCGGTAGATCGAGCCGTGCGGTCCGTTGGCGCCGGAACCGCCGGCCGCCCGCGCGTTGTCGCTGTTGTGGCAGTCGATGCAGCCGATCGTGCTGCCCACGCGTAGCGGTGCGATCAGGCTGACCACGTCGTTGTTGCGGCGCGGTCCGTCGACCGGGTGGTACGACGGATTAGATAACTGGAATTCCAGGCGTACGTTGGTCTGGCTGACCTGTCGTGACGTGTTAAGCCTCCGTCGACGGGCGCCGTCGCCGTGGCACTTGTAACAAACCTCGTTGAGGAACTTCGCATCGTCCGTTTCGCGCCCCGTGGAGGTCACGCCGCGGACGTGCAGGTTCGGACCCTTGACCGTGCGGCCAAACGTGCCCTGCACGACGCCGAAGGGGTCGGGGGCGACCGCATGAGGGTTGTGGCAGTCCACGCATTCCACGTGCCGCCGCATGGAGAAGGGGATCTCTGCGGGGTCGTGTACACCGGTACGGAAACGCCCGGCGTGCGCGGATCGCTTGCCGATTTCCGCGGCAATGTTGAAGTTCGCCACCGAGCCGTTATGGCAGTTCAGACAGTTGTTCTCTTCCCGCCGCGCCCGCAAAAGCCGCTCATGCTCGCGGGCGGAGTGAATCTTGTGGCAGTTCAGGCATCCGTTGTCGGAGACGGTCTGATACTTCAATCGCTCCGTGGGATCGACTACACGATTGACGGTGCGCTTTTGGCTGGTCGCGTGCGAGGCGTGCCGCCAGCCGTTCATGTCATGGCAGGTGACGCAGATGGCGGACATACGATCCGAAATGCGAAGGAAATCGCCGAGCTCGTCATTGTGCGGATCGTGACAGGTGGTGCAGTGCATCTCACCGTGGACGCCCAGCGGCAAATCGCGTGTCACCAATTCCGGCGCGCGAATCTGCCGATCGACATTGGACAGCGCGCGATCGTAGCGGAAACCGATGGGGTGATCGTCGGACAGATCGTTGGTCAGGTCGGCGTGTCCCGGCGGTATGGTGCGCGCCGTCATGACGATCGGCTCGGAAGCCGGTCGTGAAAGCACGTTGCCCAGTGCCATCGATCCGTCGTGACAGCTAAGACACATTTTGGACGGGCCCGAGGGCTGGTCGATCCGCGCGTCCGTCGTCGAACTCTCGTAGATGCGATAGTGCGTACGCGGGTTCTCACGGTTCCACAGCGGCGTTTGTGGCGCGGCGTTATGCGGCGTGTGACAGAAGACGCACACCTCGGTCTCCTGCACCGCACGGATCGGTCCCGGACCACGGACCGACAGGTCGTGCTTGGAGTTCACAACGGATTCATCCGCGAGCGCGGCGGCGCCGCAGAATCCCAACCACGTCAAGACGATGGCCCTTACACGTCTTCGCCTCATGACGTAGCCCTCAAGTACTCGAAAACCTGTATGCGATGATTGCCACTGTCCGCCACCCAAATCCTATCCCGCTCATCGATCGTAATGCCCGAGGGAAGCCAGAACTGCCCTGGCGTGCGACCCTCTTCACCGAAGGCCATCAGCAACTGGCCCATGGCGTCGAACACCTGTACGTTTTCAAACTGCGCGTCCACCACGTACAAATGCCCCTCGCTGTCGAAGGCAACGCCTTTCGGCAGCGCAAAGTCGCCCGCGCCGTCGCCCCGCTGCCCAATCGTACGCAGGCACTTGCCGTCGAGGTCGATCAGTTGCACGCGCGAATTCCCGCTGTCTGCCACGAGCAGGCGATCGCCCGAGCAGGTCACGTGCGTGGGATAGTTGTATTGCCCCGGCGCCGCGCCGTGTTCGCCAAGCACGGCATCAAGCGTGCCGTCAGGCCGGAACACGAGAACCTGGTGTCGCGTGCGATCGACCACGTACAGCCGCTGCCGCGCCGGCACGTAGGCGATGCCGACCGGACCCTTCAGTTCATCGCCGCCAAATGTGCCGCGATGCCGACCCTGCGCATCAAGCTCGATCACCTCGCCGCGCCCCGCATCCGTGACGAACAGCCGATCGCCCATCCAGGCGGCACCTACCGGCGCGGCGAAGCGCTCGTCGCCCCAGCCGGAGACCCGCATGTGCGTGCGGGCGTTCAGGTCGATCAAGTGAACCGCCGCGGCGCTCGGGTCGGTAACCGCCAGCAAGCCGTCATCGTGATATGCCACGCCGTGCGGGCCGAGCATTCTCATCGGCGGACGGGGACCGCGCAACGCCTTTCGCAACGCCTCGCTACCGGAGATGGCCGCCTTCAGGTCGGAACTATCGGAGAGAGCGCCGACGAGCTTGATACGCGGCTGCGCTGGCGGTCCGGGCCAGACCCTGGGAGGGCGCATCGCCGGGAATAGTTCCCCCTGGGGACGCGCACACCCGCTCCACGACAGCGTGCAAGCCGAGCACGCCATAAGTTGCATCACGAGGTGGCGTTTACCAAGTACCCAACACATTGGGAATCTCTCGGCGAATGCGGAAGTACACACCAATGTCCTCTTCATCGGACCCGGGAAGCTCGAGGCGATCATACTCGAAGGTCAATTCACCCGACAGATCGCCGATCAAGTACTCGAGGCCGGCCGTCACGTCCCAGCCGTTCGTGTCGCCGCTGATCGAATCGTCCTCAAGGCGATACGCGATGCGCTCGATCGTGGACAGCGCCTCCGTCAGCCGCCAGCTGTGATCGAGCTGCACGTCGATCAGCGTGACGTTGCGGTCATCATATCCGCCCTCAAAGAAGATCCGCGAAAAGCGCGTGGACAGATCGAGGTGATGATCCGTCTGCTGCAAGATGTGTAGAAGCCCGTTCAGATGGTAGGCGTCATAGGGCTCCACGGTGTCGTCAAAGATCTCGAATTCGGCGCCTAGGGTGAACCGCTTGTGCTCGTAGTTGACACCCACTCGGTGGTGGTCTGTGCGATCGGCACGGCGGGCGAAGCCGAATGAGGTGTCGTCCTCCTGGTTACGGTAGGACCAGCGATAGTAGGGTGTCAGGCCGTTGGTGAACCTCTGCTCCAGGCTCAGGTCCACGCGGATGGTGTCGAGCTGCCCGTCGGTTGGCGTACGAAACTGATAGTCTATCAGGATCGAGGCGCGGTCCGGGATGTTTCCGGTTCGTACGCGGATGAGCCGCGTGACGTAGCCCTGTGTGACGATGAGGTAATCGATCCCGGGGCGGAAAATGCGCCGGTTGGACGTGTCCGTCACGACAATGGTGCCGAGGATCACGTTGCGATTGCGCAGGATGATCGTCAGCGGATCGCGGAAGGTGGCCGACTCGTCGAGGATAATACGCGTGCCGCTATCGCCGTCGATCTCTTCGGTGTCATACGCCAGTGAGAAGTTTGCGTAGAGGTGACCCCAGCGGTTACGGCGGTTGTACTGCATGTCGACGGACGCACCGTATTGCGTCGTGTTTATGTCATTTTCGACATCCTCGTACAGTGCGAACGCGTTGAAAGTGGTTGTGAGATTGGTGTACATCTGGTGGATCAACTGGAAGTCCACCCGTTGCGTCTCGACATCGAGCCCTTCATAGCGCTCGCGATTGAACTGGTAGCGGTAGATCGTTTGCAGGTTATCGCTGTGCCGGAGCGTCAACTGCGGGCCGATCTCGATGAAGTCGCGGGCGAAGTCGCCGCTTTCCTCCTGCCAATGGACCAGCGTACGCAACTCGTGCCGATCGCCGTCGCCGAAGGACAAATCGTGCTCGATCAGGAAGAGGTCGCGCGTGGTTTCAAAGCCCTTGCTGCGACCCTGGTATTCCTGCTGGGTCTTGGCGTGTTCGTAGGAGAACTTGAGTTTCTGCTGCGCGGAGATGAGCCACTCCAGCCCGTAGTGCAGCGTGCTTTCGGTAAAGTGCTCGTCGTCGCGCCGGTCACGGTTGCCGGTGCGATCCGTATCCTGGTAGTCGTAGGAGAACTCCATCGGCACCTTGTCGTGCGAAAATACCCAGCTTGTGCCGAATCCGGTGCGCCGTTCGTTCAGCGTCGACTGGAATCGCCGGTTGATGCGGTCGTCCTGCCGCAGACCGTAGAGCGAGCCCGAGAGTCGCTTACCGGGGAAGAAATTCACGCGCGCGTCGTATTGCAACAGCGTGCCGTTGTCACCATCGGAATCCTGGAAGCCGTTGGCCTCCTCCTCGAAGTGGGCCTGCGTCAGCGCGAAGCTGAGGTCGGCATGGTAGGTGATGAAGCGCGGATCAACGATGGTGCCACCGAGCTTCAGACCCACACGCTCTTCGAACAACTGATCGCGGTTCTTTTGCGTGCGATGGCGACGAAAGGTGTTGCGATCGCGCGTCTTGACCTGCGAGTCGCGGTATTCCGCCTCGAATTCGAGATAGGCGTCGAAGTAGTCGAGCGTGAGCCAGCCGTCTTCGGGTTTGGCGTCGGTATCTTCCGCCCGCGCAACAGGCGAACCGAACGCGCATGCGATCAGGATCGCCGTAGCTGCACCGGGCACCACACTCTTGCGTAAGGGTCTCACCGCGCCAGGAATTCCCTCACCCAAATGCCGACTCATCGGGGACCTCACGAATCGGTTATGGAACCGATCCAAGCCCGCCGGTCGCTCGACAACAGATATACGCGATACGCACCGCCACCGCAACAGTTAATTCCGTTCTTTGCCGGGCCTGTAGATTTGGCCACCCCCTGTGATATCTTCTTTCGTGGTGATCCGATTGACACGCGTCCGGCGTTCATGCGGTGTGGCACCAAGGGTGCGAAGAATGCGCGCTGGCCATTGATCTTCTACCCAGGGTGGTTATCGTAAACAACATGAAACGGTGCTTGCGGCCAGCGGCGGCGCGCAAGAGGTAACGACATGCGACGAATCGTCTTGATCGGCATGCTGGCGGCGGTGGTTCTGGTCGGGTGCTCGGCGTCCGCACGCTACCGTCTGAAGCACTGGTTTTTCGATATCCCGGACGAAACGGCGGCGGCGGCACAGGCCGATGAGTCGGACGAGCCCGCCGTTGTGCCGAAGCCGACCGCAGTGCCGCAACCGAAGCCGCGGTTCGTGTCGTTTCATCCTCCCTACGTCAATCGGGAGTGCAGCGCCTGTCACAACAACGAACAGCGCATGCGCCCGTTTGAGGATTTCATGAAGGTGTGCAGTGATTGCCACGATGACTATTTCGATGAAGACACCGTCGGCCATTTCCCGGTCGCGGATGGCGAGTGCCTGACGTGCCATCAGATGCACCGCAGCCCGTACAAGGCGCTGCTCACAAATGCCGTGCTCGACATTTGTGTCGGGTGCCACGACGAACCTGAGGATTTGAGCGAAGAGGCGCATCATGGCGGCGAGGGCGTCGATGATTGCACGCGTTGTCACGACCCGCACTTCGGCGAACCGCCTCTGCTAAGGAAAGGTGTAAAGCCCATTGCGGAAGACTAGAGCGTATCCCGGGCAAGGGCAGCGTCACATGGCGGTCATCGCCCGGGCT
>Ga0055481_10000171_pt1 | contig 18937 bp, 17 predicted proteins | sample Muzzi_PWC_D2_FD_57936 | JGI IMG/M metagenome (GOLD analysis project Ga0055481, IMG submission 57936) | Wetland microbial communities from San Francisco Bay, California, USA, that impact long-term carbon sequestration - Muzzi_PWC_D2 | ecosystem: Environmental > Aquatic > Marine > Wetlands ... | reverse complement strand
TCTTCGTCTTGCGTTTGGCCGCTTTCTTTTTGGCCTTTTTCTTCGTCTTGCGTTTGGCCGTTTTCTTTTTGGCCTTCTTCTTGGTTTTTCGTTTCGCTACTTTCTTTTTAGCCGCTTTCTTCTTCGTCTTACGTTTGGCGACTTTACGTTTCGGTGCTGCTTTCTTTGATACTTTCCGCTTCTTGGCGACTTTTCGCTTCGAAGCTTTCTTCTTGCTTGCCTTCTTCTTGGTAGCCATACTATTTTCTCCGTGTCGGGTACCCGGGGCTGAGTATATACAACAGTTCTAAAAAATCCAGCAAGTAACGTGACACAGTTAACGGCGTGAAGTCGCCGAAATTTGACGCAAAATTGCGACGGTTTTCAGCAGGAATTCATTTTTCAAAATTTCGCGAATCTGTATTTCATTTCGGCGGAGAATTTTCAGGTAAATTTTCGCGACGCTGGAAGAATGGTTAACCTGTCGGCACGAATTTTGATGTCACCTGTGAAAGCCGGGAAATTTACGAACGGAACACGTGAACATCCGCCGTCGAGGCGCCTTTTCCTGCGAAAAACTGGCTCACGTTACCTCCGTGATGACGCTGAAAAGCCGTATATCCCAAGGGTTTGGGGAGATTTCCTCCACTTTCTGGCAGGCAAACGCAACTCCCACCAATTTTGGCCGCAAGTACATCCGGCGATGTGTCAGAAAGCAAAATGTGCGGTCAAAATAGCCGCCACCCATTCCAATTCGATGGTTATGCGAATCAAATGCGACTAGTGGCGTGATCACGATGTCGAGCAACCTTGCGGCAACTATTTCGCCGTCACGAGGTTCGTAAATACCCTGATCATTCTTTTCCAGGGTCGTTTCGGCCGTAATCTCCCGGAAGAGCATCTGCGAATTTTTTTGTATAACAGGCGCAAAAATGCGCTTTTTCATGCGCCATGCGCGCGCAATCAATCTCCAGGTGTCGACCTCGCCCGGAACTGCCAGGTAGCACGCAATGAGGTTGCTACGCTGAAACCATGCAGAATGAATCGCGGTTTCGCATATTTTTTTGGAGGCAAGGTCGCGTTCGTCACGACTCATTGCGCTGCGCGCATTGCGACCCCGGATACGAGTAATTTTTTGCATCACCTGGTTTTCGTATTGATCCGTGATCAGCGTGGCGCTGTTCTAAAATACAAAAGGCAGCCTGCGGAAAAAAGAAGGCGCCTCCCGCCTGTGCCGTTACCGGCCGTCGCTCTCGACACAGAGCAACAGGTGGGGTCAGCCGTGGCAACAACAGGCTTTCCACCGAGGTGGTCTTGCACAAATGTCACCGACAGAACACGACCCCGGGGTAAAAATTTAGGGCCGAAAGGTTTTCGGGCCGGCTATCGAACACCGCAGGAGGCGCCAACTGAATCTTACCTCATGTAAGGTAAGTTTTCCTGTGACCCAATTGTCAAAATCAGCTGAGATCCAGTTGTTGACTACCGCCAAGCACGCCCTCGACCCGGTCGGACAAGAGTTTCAGGCGAGGGCCGAAACTGCGTTCCAACACCTGGTCCTTCGCCTTTGAACGAATGAGCTCGTTTGCCATATTGAGTGCCGCCATGACGGCAATGCGGTCAAGGCCCACCACTTTGCCGCTGTCGCGGATCTCGCGCATCTTGGAGTTCAACAATTCGGCGGAATCGAGCAGCTCGGTTCGTTCGTTGGCAGGGCAGGAAACCTGGTATTCCTTTTCCAGGATGCGAACACTGACGTGGGCGTACATATCGGTCATTGCAGGTGCTCCATTACATACCCTGTCAGTCTAAGACAGTGTACGTGAGGTTAACTAAATTGGTCTGGTGAAGGGCAGTACTTGCGATCATGGGCGGTCTCCGGTTATCAGACTGATATCCAGCTACCCTCCCTGTTCCATCGCTTTCAGGCGCCCGATCATTGCTTCGACACGGGCCCTGACCTGTTCATTCTTCTGCAGCAGCGTGGCACGCTCGGATGTCAGTGAATCCTGACGCTGTTTTAACGAGCGGTTTTCATCCTGTAGCTGATCGCAGACCTGAACGAGAGCATCGACACGCTTCTCAAGTCGTTTTAGTTCATGCTCAAATTTTGCAGTTGTTTCGTCGGCCATGGGTGCAATATAGAACCGCGACGGTGCAGAATCAATCGCGATCGAAAAAGATGCCGCCAATTGCGTGGCCAGAGCGCCAATTACATGGGATCATTCGACCCCGAATCGTAGAGTTGTATTGTGGACCGGGAATCCATGGATCAGGCTATCGATCACAGCGCGCTGGACGAAGTATTGAAAAGCTGCGGCTCGAGCTGGAACGCCGGGCAGGTACATGGTCTGCTCTGTAGCCGGCTGGCGGTGACCGGCGCGGAAGGGGCCAGCCGCTGGTTTGCGCAGGTACTCGAAGACACCGATCCGAACCACGCCGACAGGAGCAAATGCGAGGCTGCCCTCGATGCCCTGTGCACCACCACCTGGCGCCAGCTTGTCGAACGGCAATCGGAGTTCGCCCTGCTATTGCCGGGCGACGAGGACACGATGCTGGAACGTACCGTGGCGATGGCCCAGTGGTGTGAAGGTTTTCTTCATGGCCTGGTGTCTGAAAAGCACAGCGAAGACCTGAAAAAGCGCCTGTCAGCAGAACCCCTGGCGGATATCATTAGGGACCTGTTGCAGATTACCCGTGCAACGGTCGATGACGACGAGGATGACGAGAGCGAGGAAGAGGCTTTTGTCGAACTCCAGGAGTACCTGCGCATTGCTGTGCAGCTGACCTACGAAGAACTTGCTGATTTCCGCTCCCCGCGGGAGAGCGAGTTTCCGGACGAATCAGAGACGTTGCACTAGGCTGAAATAATCACACATGAACAAGACAGAATTTGCCAGGCGTCGCAAGACCTTGATGCGCATGGTGGGCGAGGACGGAATTGCAATTTTGCCGAGCGCGCCGGTCAGGACGCGCAGCCGCGACGTCGAATACCGCTATCGCCAGGATAGTGATTTCTACTATCTTTCAGGCTTTGCCGAACCGGACGCAGTCACCGTCATCGTACCCGGCCGCGACAGCGGCGAGTACGTGTTGTTTTGCCGCGAGCGGGACGAACTGAAAGAGCAGTGGAACGGCTCTCGTGCCGGCCCGGATGGGGCGGTCGAGTTGCATGGCGCCGATGACGCATTTCCGATCGACGACATAGACGACATCCTGCCCGGCATTCTCGAGAATCGAAGTCGTGTCTACTACACCATGGGTGCTTATGCCGATTTCGATCATCGAATCACGGATTGGGTAAAGTCGTTGCGATATCGCGAGTCGTCGGGCATCCACACGCCACATGAATTCATCGCACTGGACCATCTCCTGCATGACATGCGCCTGTATAAGAGCAGGGCTGAGATTTCAGCCATGCGCAAAGCGGCGAAAATCGCGGTCAAGGCGCATCACCGGGCAATGGCGGCAGTGCAGCCGGGCAAATATGAATACGAGATCGAGGCCGAATATATACATGAGTTTCGCAGGCACGATGCCACGATCTCATATCAACCGATCGTTGGCAGTGGCGCCAATACCTGTACGCTGCACTACGTCGACAACAACGCCAAACTGGTGGACGGCGATCTGCTGCTAATCGATGCCGGGTGCGAATATGACTACTACGCGTCGGACGTCACCCGCACCCTGCCGGTCAATGGCCGGTTCACGCCCGAGCAAAGGGCGGTGTACGAAATTGTGCTCGAAGCCCAACTCGCCGCGATCGACAAGACGGTAAGGGGCAATCACTGGAACGATCCACACGACGCGGCTGTACGAATCATTACGAAGGGGCTGAAGAAAATCGGGCTCTTGCAGGGCACCCTGGCGAAGCTCATCAAAGATCTGGCCTATCGCGAGTTTTTCATGCACCGCACCGGACACTGGATCGGTATGGACGTACATGATGTCGGTGACTACAAAGTCGGCGACGAGTGGCGCTTTCTCGAGCCGGGGATGGTGACGACCGTCGAGCCCGGGATCTATATCCCGGCAAGCAGCAAAGTACCCGCGAAATGGCGCAACATCGGTGTGCGCATCGAGGACGACGTCGCTGTGACGAACAATGGGCCCGACGTATTGAGCAAAGGGCTCGCCAAGGAACCGGGCGACATCGAAAGAATGATGGCGGCCTGAAAGCTGTGTCCGGCACCCCAGCAGATACCGATTACGACATCATCATCGCCGGTGGTGGCATGATCGGCAGCAGCCTCGGCCTTGCCCTTGCACCACTTCGACTCAGGGTCGCCGTGGTCGAAGCGGTCGCCCGCGGCGCCGAACATCAGCCCAGCTTCGATGACCGCTCCACCGCTTTGTCGCGCAGCAGCCAGCGAATGTTCGAGGCTATGGGGCTGTGGCCGGAAGTCGTGGCTGCGTCCACGCCTATAAGGAAAATACATGTGTCGGACAAGGGACGGTTCGGCTTCGCCCATATCGATGCAGACGAACAAAACGTGGAAGCACTGGGTTACGTCGTTATCAACCGGGTGCTCGGGCGGGTGCTGCAGGAATCGCTTGCCGCAGTTGAAAATCTGGATGTGATCTGTCCGGGACGAATTACGGCGGTTTCGCTGAGCGACGAACGGTCCGAGGTCACCGTTGAAGAAGAAACTGGCGCGAGAACACTCACCGGCCAGCTCGTCGTTGCCGCCGACGGGGCCAATTCAGCAGTTCGGGACATGATCGGCATCGGCGCGAAACAGGTTAGCTACGATCAGTGGGCAGTCATTGGAAACCTGCTGCCCGAGAACGCACCGGATAATCAGGCGTTCGAACGATTCACTTCAGCCGGGCCGGTTGCCATGCTGCCGATCGCCGGGGACCGCGCAGCATTCGTCTGGATTCAGTCGCCGGACGCAGCAAAAGAAGCGCTAAGTCTCACTGACGACGAGTTTACCGCCCGAATCCAGGACGCCTTCGGACAGCGTCTTGGCAGGTTTTCAAAAATTGGTAAACGTGCTGCCTATCCGCTTTCACTGACCAGGGCGAACAGTCTCATTTCCCGACGCAGTGTCGTCGTGGGCAACGCCGCGCACGGATTGCATCCCGTGGCCGCCCAGGGTTTCAATCTTGGTATGCGCGACGTGGCGGCGCTTTGCGACTGTATCGCCGATGCCCGAATGGAGGATGGCGATTCGCTGGATTGCGGTGATAGCACGATTCTTGAGAACTATGCAGAATGGCGGGCCGCCGATCATCGGAAACTCGTGCGCTTCACAGATGGCGTCGTCCACTTGTTTGGAGATTCGCGTGGCCCGGTGAAACTGCTGCGAAACCTGGGCATGCTGGGATTCGATCTCATTCCGGGTGTCAGGAAGGCGTTCGCAAAACATACGATGGGCCTTGCCGGAAAGTTGCCACGTCTGTCGCGCGGAGTCCCGCTCGAATGAAGCGGAGTTACGACATTGTCATAGCCGGTGCCGGCATGGTGGGTCTGACCGCCGCCGGTTTGCTGTCGATGAACGAGCAGCTGCGGGTCACGATCATCGATGCGGGCAAACGTCCTCAGTTCGATGCTGGCGCCGATGTGTCCTTGAGAGTCTCGGCCGTCGCGCCTGGCTCGATCGATGTCCTTTCGCTAATCGGTGTCTGGGATGAGATTGTCACAACGCGAGCGTGCCCCTATCGCGATATGAAAGTGTGGGATGCCGCAGGCGCCGTTGAGGGTCCGGAGACACTCTCCTTCGGTGCAGCGGAATTCGCGGTACCACAACTGGGATTCATCGTTGAAAATATGCTGATTCGTCACGCCTTGCTGCGACAGCTGCAGCAAAGCAGTGTTGTCGTTCGTTTCGACACAGCCATAGACAAGATGACCCGGTCCGGGCATCGATATGAGATTCAACTGGAATCCGGCGAAAAACTGAACCCTGAGCTGCTGGTTGGTGCTGACGGTGCAAACTCATTCGTCCGGGGAAGTGCGGGTATCGGGATAAAATCGTGGCCGCACGAGCAAAAAGCATTCGTCACCTGTCTGCAGCCGGAGCTCCCTCATCGCAATACCGCCTGGCAGCGATTTCTCCCAACCGGGCCGATTGGACTCCTGCCGCTGGCGGATGGCCGAATCTCGATTGTCTGGTCAACAACACCCGAACAGGCAGAGGAAGCGCTGGCGATGTCAGACGCAGACTTGTCGGTCAGGATGACAGATGTGACGGACTCCGTGCTGGGTCATCTGACACCGGCAGGGCCACGCGGTGCATTTCCGCTGAAATCGCAGCATGCGGCGGCGTATGTGGAGGATGGCCTCGTCCTGATTGGTGATGCAGCGCACACGGTACATCCGTTGGCCGGGCAGGGCGTCAATCTCGGCATTGCCGACGCGAGGGAGCTTGCCCACGTCATCACGGAAGCACTGGAAGCTGACGAAATGCCGGGCGACTTACCCTTTCTTCGGAAATACGAACGCGCGCAGAAGGGCGCGAACAAAACCATGCTGCACTTCATGGATGCGCTGAACAAACTCTTTTCGAACGATTCTGCGTTGCTCGCCCGCCTCCGTGGCGCAGGCATGTACGCATTCAACAAAAGCGGGCCGATTCGGGAACATGCCGTTCACGTCGCGCTCGGGCTGCGCTGACACGACCATATTCGACCGTGCGAGCGCAAACCTTTATTGCCTTCGTTCAGCCCGGCGCCGAAGCTGGTCGATGATTCGTGCACCCTTGCCGGGAATGCTCCAGGGACAAACGGCAATACAGATTGCGCAACCCGCGGTTTCGTTAAAAAACGAAATACATTTATCAAAATCGACGTACCACTTCAGATCGCCTCTAACCATCGTCTTCGCGGGCATGATTGCTTCGGGCGGACAGGCATTGGCGCATACCTGGCATCGGCTGCAAAAGTCGTCGACGTCGTAGTTTTCCCTGGCAGTCGGAATCAGGGGTATATCCGTTACCACGCAGGCCAGTCGAAACGATGAGCCGTGGTTCTTGTTGATGATCGAACCATGTTTGCCCAGCTCGCCGAAGCCGCACTCTATCGCATGCGGGATCAGGAGTATCGGCCCGGCCAGCGGCCCTCCGTGCGGTTCTGCGTCCCAACCGCGCTCGCGAATCCAGGCTGCAATGTCCTTCGCCGCTTTTGTGCCACGCCCATATTGGCGAATCACCTCAGCGCCGGATGACGTGTCCGGAGCGGCTTTGATTCGTTCATAGTCGTGCGCAATGCCGATCATGATGATCCACTTGCGGTTCAATTCAACGCCATCGAACGTCCACTCGGGACGAAATTCGGTAATACCGAAGAGTTCCATATCGAGTGTCTGTGCTTTTGCCTGCAATTGTGCAGTCCATTCCTGCGCAGGTTGCTGCAGGGGTTGATCCGCAACCGGCGGTAATTCGATTGCCAGGATTTCGGCCCGGTCCGCACGCGCCTTGTTGATGCCCTCGTCATCGGCGTTCTGCGTGTAGAACCATTTCTGTAATTCGCCATGCGCGAGCGTCTCGGGATCGTGCCAGTAGACTGGTGTTGCCCGCCGGTGCTCCGCTTCGCCCACACCGTTGATCGTATTGCCGGAGATTCCCGGCATCAGGGCCATCTGTTCTGCTTTCGGCGTAAAAGGTCTGTGCGGGGACTTGGCCATCTGTTCCTCTGGACGCCTGATGAACACTCAATCATGCCACGAAGACAGCCTGGATCTCGACCCCTCGTACCTGGCTGGATTGCGGCAATCACGGATAGTCATGCGGCATTTTTCTGCAGACTATTTGCGCTTCCGTACTATTCCTGGCGCGCGTCAGATATGCGAGATATTGCGATAAACCGAATCATGACCACGGATCCGCTGACGATTCGGCCGGACGAGTCCGTTGCCACCGCCAAGGAACTGCTTGAATCCAACGGCATTCACCATCTGCCGGTCGTCGAGAACGGCGTACTCGTCGGCATCCTGTCGTCTTCCGATTTCCTGAAACTGCACGTGTTGCGCGAGCGCAGCCAGGCAATGTCCGCGATCACGGTTTCCCAGGTTATGGAAGCGGAGCCGGTGACACTCGATGTGTCCGCGGACCTGGTTGACGTGGCGAGGAAGCTGTCCGAGGCCGGATTTCACTCGCTCCCTGTCGTCGAAGCGGGCAATGTGCTGGTCGGTATCGTGACGTCAACGGACCTGATCAACCACCTGCTCAGGCAGGTGCCGCGAAGCGACGGGAGACCGCGTGGACTATAGCCGCCGGCTTATTTAGGCGTCGGGTCAATCTGTTATTCGGTTTTCCAGGGACCGTCTTCACCTTCGACGCGCTCGAGTACGACCTTGAATGGCTGCGGAAATGTCTTGCTCGTTATCGTCAGAGTCTCACCGTCACGTTCGAAGTCGAATTCCGTGCCGTTTTCCGGGAATCCAGCCATGTAGTTGGTGTCCTTTGCAACGTAGGCATACGTCGTGAACGTGTTGCCGTCGACTTCGTAGCCACCGGCATTGGCAGTCAGGGAATCGTAGGCCGCCATCTTTTCGTCGTCGCTCATGCCGGCGTCCGCATCGTATTCCGGTCGCGATTCCGCGGTATTGACGTACATGATGGCGTAGTTGGTGCTGGTAAAGATGAATATGCCGGGTTGAGCATCTTCAATGGCCTCATCGCCAAGCGCTTCCCAGCTCGATACGATCCAGGCTCCCTCCAGTCGTTCATCGGCTTGCGCAGAAGACAGTCCGATCGTGAACGCCAGAACTGTAAGCAGGGAGGTCGCGTTCTTCTTATTCATATTCGTCGCCTGTGTGAATGGAGTTATCGATTCAGTATAGACGGAAATCGGGCGTTCGCAGAGATCGTGCCGAAATGACGCGGACAGTGGGCAGGCTGTCGGGCTGGAAAGTTACTATAATCGGTGCCGCAGCTTCGCAACAATTATAAGGGAGCCATGATGACCCGCTTTTCTCCATCCGGGCGCCGGATACGAGCGTTCTTGCTCCTCGCCGGCATCGCTTTCATTCCACCGGTTTTCGCGCAGGATTTCGACATCGTGATATCCAATGGCCGTGTTATGGACCCGGAATCCGGCCTCGATGCGATTCGCAACGTGGGTATTCGAGGCGAGACGGTTGTCGCGATTTCGAAGCAGGCGTTGCATGGATCGACGGAAGTGGATGCGACCGACTTTGTGGTTGCGCCCGGGTTCATCGACCTGCATGCGCACGGACAAAGTGCCCGCGCCAACGAATTCCAGGCGATGGACGGCGTGACGACGGCGCTGGAACTCGAAGCCGGAGTCCCTGACGTGGCGATGTTTCTGGCGATGCGCGACGGCGATGCTGTCATCAACTTTGGCGCAAGCATTTCGCATGGCGCGTTGCGCACGTGGTCGATGCCGGAACACGAGGCAGTTCTCAACGCGCTGGTGGCACAAATCCGGGAAGCAGGCGAAGCTTCCAATGAAATCGTGGACTCTTTCTTTGACACTATTGCCGCGGGCCAATACGAAGAATTGGACCCGGAACGCTATCCTGTTCTCTGGAAGCGACTGGAAAAAGGGTTGACGGACGGTGCGCTCGGCATCGGTATGCCGCATGCGTACTATCCAGGTGTTTCAACCGACGAAACCTTCCACCTGTTCCAGTTTGCGGCCCAACAGGATGTCCCGATCTATACGCACGTCAAAGGAATGGGAGTTACCGGCGTACAGGAGGTCGTGTCATACGCCGTTGCGACAGGCGCGCCCTTGCACATTGTGCACATCAACAGCTCCAGCCTCGGCAGTTACCAGACCAATCTCGACGTAATACTCGGCGCCCAGGAGCGCGGCGCCGATATCACTACGGAAGCCTATCCTTACACCGCAGCATCTACGGGCATCCAGTCCGCGCTGTTCGATGAAGGCTGGCAGGAGACCATGGGCATCTCGTACGGCGACATCCAGTGGCAGGATACCGGTGAGCGGCTGACTGAAGAGACATTCCGCAAGTACCGGGAAGAGGGCGGCATTGTCATCATTCACCTGATGAAACCAGAATGGATCAGGGCCATTCTGTCGGATCCGCGCGTGATGGTCGCGTCCGATGGAATGCCGTATGCGCCGGGCGCTCATCCACGAAGTGCGGGCACATTCTCACGTTTCCTCGGCCGCTATGTGCGCGATCAGGAAGTGATTTCCCTGATGGGCGGGCTTGCCAAGATGACACTCATGCCCGCGAAACGCCTCGAAGCAGTTTCGCCACAGATGAGACGCAAAGGCCGTATCCAGATTGGCAGCGATGCCGACATCACGGTGTTCAGCGCCGAGAAGATTATCGACACGGCCGATTTCGAGCACGACCTCACCTATTCGAAGGGCGTGCAGTACGTTCTGGTAAACGGCCAGTTCGTGGTCTGGGACGGTGAGTTGGTCGAAGGCGCGAGGCCGGGTCGGGCAATTCTCGGCAAGAAGGTCGTGTTTTGACTCTTTGCTGCTGGACCGAGGCCTGAGATGAAACGACGACAATTCCTGCAAACCTCCGTTGCCGGCGGCGTACTCGCTTTTCCAGGTACAGCCCTGCTTACGGCACGTTCAATCAGTGCCAGTCCTCCCGAAGGTTTGCAGAGACTGTTCGGCAACATTGACCAGATTCGCAAATTGGGCGATGCCTATCTTTCTGCAAATCCTGACGAGAGAGACATCGGCGCGCTTCAGGCGCTGACGGTACCGGCTGAAGACTTGCGCCTTGCAGCAGATGCCATAGGCACCGATTTCGCCAGCGGTAATGTAGTGCAGATCGACGGCTGGATTCTTTCCAGGACGGAAGCGCGGCATTGTGCACTGTACTCGTTGCTAGGGTCGGAAATCAGTTGATGCATATCGACAGCAGCGAACTCGAAAGCAGTTCGATCGTCGAAGGCGACATTTGCATCATCGGCGCCGGCGCTGCCGGCATCAGTATGGCGCTGGAGTGGATCGGCAGCCGACGAAAAGTGATCCTGCTCGAGGCCGGCGGCATGAGCTGGGAGGCCGAATCACAAGAACAGTACCGTGGTGACGTTGTTGGGCAGCCGTATTTTCCGCTGAGTGCCGCAAGACTTCGTTATTTCGGAGGTACCACCGGACACTGGGCGGGATTTTGTGCGCCGCTTGACGAGATCGATTTCGAGGATCGCGACTGGGTGCCAGGCAGCACATGGCCAATCGAGCTTAGCGATCTGCATCCGTTCTACGCCCGCGCGAACAAGGTGCTGGAACTCGGTCCTTATGAATACGGCGCGGATTACTGGGAAGCACAGGACCCGGACGTTCGCCGCCTGCCATTGGGTGAGAATTTCTGGACCAAGATGTGGCAGTTCAGTCCACCGACCCGGTTCAACCTGGTCTATAAAGATGCAATTGTAAAAGCACGCAACATACAGCTTTACACTCACGCAACGGTCTGCGATATCCAGGCGAATGAAAACCTGACAGCGATTGACGGTCTCCTGATCAGGACGCTCGAAGGCGCTGAACATCACGTCAGAGCGGAGCATTTCGTCATGGCGTGCGGCGCAATACAGAATGCCCGGCTGCTGCTGGCATCGAACCGGCAGGCAGCAAACGGTATCGGTAATGACCATGACCTGGTCGGGCGGCATTTCATGGAACACATCGAAGTGCCGGGCGCCAACCTGGTGTTCGAAAAGCCCCAGTCGCTGAAGATGTATGCCGCGGCACCCCGCGTTGCTGGTGCGCTAACCCCGGCACGCGGCGAGCTGGCACTCAGTGGCGAGATGGAAAGGAGAAACCGGATTCTGCACGGCACCGCATCGATGGAGCCGGGCCGCTGGGGAGAAGATATCAAGAGCACGTTTCAGAACTTTACTCCCGAAGTACTCGACCAGTGGAGGCTGGAGGAAGAGCGGGGACATCCGAGAGGCGAAAGACCGCCGCCATCGCAGCCCGCACCGGGCCGTGAGTTCCGCCTGAAAACCCGACAGGAGCAAGCGCCGAACCCGGATTCAAGGGTCACATTGAGCGATGAGCGCGACGAACTTGGGATGCCGCGCACGAAACTCGACTGGCGGCTCACCGAACTGGATAAACGTTCGATCCGCCGATTCTACGAATTGCTCGGCCAGGAACTCGGACGCACGGGACTCGGTCGTGTTCAGCTGGCAGACTGGCTGATCGACGATGACGACATGAACTGGCCGTCTTTCCTGAGTGGCGCCTGGCATCACATGGGCACGACAAAGATGCACGACGATCCGCGCCAGGGCGTTGTGGACGCTGATTGCAAGGTACATGGAATCGACAACCTGCACGTTGCAGGCTCGGCGACATTTGCATCGGCGGGTGCGCCAAATCCGACCTTGACCCTCGTTGCGCTGACTTTACGCCTTTCGGACCATATCAAAGCACTCGTGAGCTGACATGCAACGACGATGGACGAAAAGAACGTGGCTCGGTTGGTCAACGATGATCATTCTGGCGAGCGGAATTGCCTTGTACGCTTTAAATTTTCTGTTTGTCGGAATCGAGAACGCGTTGCCTGCAATGGCATATCACGTTCCGGATCGGTTGATTCCCGCCTCGATACATTTCGGCATCGGTGGGCTGGTACTGATGATTGGTCCATTCCAGTTCGTTCCGGGATTGCGCTCCCGGTGGCCGACCGTGCATCGCTGGATGGGTCGCGTGTATGTAGCCGGTTGCATTTTTTCAGGCATCGCGGCGTTCATTCTGGCTTCCAACACCAACGCGGGGCCGGTCGCGCGCACGGGATTTTCACTGCTGGCACTTGTCTGGGTGTCGACCACGACGATGGCGTTTATAAAAGCGAGAAATCGAAAATTCAGCGAACATCGGAAATGGATGATTCGCTCCTACGCCCTGACGCTGGCCGCAGTGACCCTGCGCATTTACCTGCCGGTCTCGATGATCGGATTCGGAATGCCATTCGGCGTGGTGTACCCGATTATTTCATTCGCGTGCTGGGTACCGAATGTGGCTGTGGCAGAATGGTTCTTGCGCCGTGACAATCGAACCACCGTTTGATCCTATAACAACAACAATTGTGGAGATACGCTGATGAAAGGTTATCGATGGATCGTACTCGCAGTCATCATTTTCGCGAGTTTCGTCGCGTATGTCTTGCGCACCAACTTCAATATCGTCAGCGCAACGATGATCGACGACCTCGGTATGAACGAGTATCAGCTGGGGAGAGTGTTTGCTGCGTTCGCGGCGGGTTATGCGATCTTCCAGTTTCCCGGTGGAATTTTTGGCGACAAATTCGGCCCACGATTCGCTATCACGGCTATTGCGATCGTATGGTCTTTACTGACAGTCGTAACCGCCGTCATTCCAGGTACAGATGTCTGGTCCATAGGCATGATCGTGACGGCGCTCGTGATCACGCGATTCCTGGTCGGCGCGGCGCACGCGCCTTTCTTCCCGGTCACAATCGGCGGGACGATCGAACAATGGTTTCCGGTGAAGCAATGGGGGTTGCCGAACGGTTTGTCGAGTACCGGACTGACGCTTGGCGCCGCGGCGACCGCGCCACTCGTTGTCTGGCTGATGGAAAGCTACGGCTGGCGCGGTGCGTTGTGGATTACCGCACCTGCAGGATTGCTGGCCGCCCTGGCGTACCACCGGCTCGTGACCGACGACCCGGCGGACCATCCTCGAATCACTTCGGATGAACTCGAATTCATTCACTCCGACCGTCCACCGGCAGAGGCACCCATCGAGAAGGGTAGCTGGAAGCTCACGCTGAAAGACCGCAACATTCTGTTGATTGCGATCAGCTATTTCTGCATGAACTATGTGTTCTACCTGTTCTTCAACTGGTTCTTTTTCTACCTGGTCGATGTCAGGGAATTTTCGGCGAGCGATGCCGGCATATTCACTGCGGCACAATGGATTCTCGGGGCAGTTGGCGCGACTGTAGGCGGATTTGCCTGCGACATGCTCGTGCGCAAACTGGGCATCCGGCTCGCCACCCGATACCAGACGATGATTGCGCTCGTCCTGTCGGGTGTCTTCCTTTACGTTGGCGCGATGTCGGACAACGTCATGGTAACTGTCGTCACTTTGTGTTGCAGCTTCGGTTGCACGCAATTGACCGAGGCGCCAATGTGGGTGGCGACCATGGGTGTCGCCGGTAGGCACTCGCAGGTCGCCACCGGTGTGCTGAATACCGGTGGCAATATTCCTGGCATCATCGGCGGACTGATGGTGCCGGCCATCGCAGGTTTGCTTGGCTGGCCTGCGGCTATCGCCAGCGGCTCGGTGTTCGCGTTTGTCGGTGCCATGCTCTGGTTCTTCATCCGGGCAGATGAGCCTATGGTTGAGGTAGCTGCGTAGTCGCGGCTTCCTTGCAAGAGTATGGAGACGAAAACGCTGCCAGTTAATTACGATGTCAGCGAATCACGCCTTTGGTGATGATTCGCTCGCGAGGTTTTCCGCGCGTTTCTCATTGACCATCAGCAATAATTGCGCTGCCGCTTCAGCGTCGCACATCGCGCGGTGGTGCTGTTTGAGCGATATGTCATAGGCGCGACTGAGTGCCGCCAGGCTATATGAGCGGTGACCGGGGTAAAGTTTGCGCATCGATGCGCAGGTGCACAGCTTCGGAAACCGGAACGGCCGGCCGATGTGGGCGAATTCCCTGGCTATAAATCCATAGTCGAATTCAACGTTGTGAGCGACGAAAATGGAATCCTGCATGAAGGCTTCAAACTCATCGGCAACGTCCACGAAGTACGGTGCGCCGGCGACCATTTCAGGGGAAATTCCGGTCAGGCGCGTAATGCCGGGTGGGATTGAGCGCTGCGGATTGAGAAGCGTCTGGAACTGGTCGACGACTTTGCCGTTCCGTACCTTGACGGCGCCGATTTCGGTAACCCGATGATTGTCGCCACGACCACCGGTCGTCTCGACGTCAACGACGACATAGGTCTGTTGTGGGTCGAGCACCCAGCGCACACGGATGACATCCGCCCTGAACCCCGCCTGGCGCAGCTGCTCGATCCTCAACAACTGGTTCCTTCTTAATTGGTCGCCCTCGGCCTTGATTTCGATGAATCGAATTCCGGTGTCGTCGACCACCATCAAGTCGGGGTAGCCATAGCGTGCACTCTTGTAATTCTCGCAGAATCTCCTCAGCATGATTCTGAGCGAGTCGCTATCGGCATGATTTATCAACGCAAATAACGCATCAATCACATTGCGTCGCCAGCGGAATACGCCATTCGGCGTTGGGTAATACTCGGTGCTGGTTTTCAGCAAGCGTCGTTTCGTGGCAGCAGTCTCGTCGAGCCGTTCGAGCTTTGTTTCGATTGCCTGCCGGTTTCTTTCGAAGAAGGAATTGTCAGACAGCGTTGTTGGCAGAAACTCGAATGGGGAGTGCAGCGCCGCATCCTGGGTGATAAACAGTTCATCCCAAAACAATAAACCAAAAAAAGTTCGCCAGATCGTGTTCTCGGTTCGAAATGCATCGAATCCCAGCGACTCGAAATATTCAGCCGCGGCGTTTTCTGCAGAGCCACTGCGGGACTCATCAATGTCGATAATCTCCGAGTCTCTAAGCAGATCGGTCAGCGTCGAAGTGCGTTTCTTTTCGAACTTCTGTTCATAAATATCCCTTGCAAACAGCCATTCTTCGTCGCTGCGAGGATTTTCGAGGCATCTTTCCAGGTAGGCTTGCGCTTCCTTGCGCTGGTCGCTGGAAAGCAGCAGCCGAATGAGTCGCTCGCTGCACTTGGCCGATTCGCCTTTCTGATAAATGCGCAAGGCATTGACCTTGTCGCCTCGCTGCTCGATTTTTCGGCCCAGCTGAAAGGCCAGTTTGTCGCGAATCGAAGCACTCCCGGAAAATTCGGCATCAGCCCAGTCGTTCGTCTCTTCAACGAGGACATCCAGCTCACATCCTGAAGCCGTTTTCAGGTCATGCAGTCGCGTTGCGAAGTAGAAGTGCTCGAGCGCCTCGGCTCGATCATTGAACCGCGGTTCATAGGTTTCCCTGAAACTTTGCGTACGAACAAGACCCAGGTCGCGCATCGTAAACTGTGACAATCCGTCCTGGATGCGCCCGAAGTAAAGGAACAACAGGTAACGAACCTCGGCAAACCGGTCCTGCACAAGAACGCGGCGCGTATCGAGACGCGCCATAAAGTCGGCGGGCTGGCAGTGCTCGACTGCGAAGGCGATCAGCTCCGCTTTCTTTAGTGAGCGGCTCATACCGGTGAACGCATCGAGCAGGGCGAAATAGATTTCGTCGCGTGTCAGGAACCCCAATACATCCTGATAGTGCCGGGCACGTGGAGCGTCGATCCAGCCATTTGCACGCAGAGAATCGACGAGCGGATCGATCTCGCCAAGTTCCGGATACTTCAGCTTATTGCGGGCAAATACGCGACCCTTGCGGTTGACAAGTCGTACGTAGAGACACTGTGCATTTTCTGGCAGCCGGCGAAAGTCCTCGATGAACCTGGCATGTTCTGCCAGCAAAACGTGTGCGTAATGCGCGGCAACGAAGTCGAGCATTTCCATGAAATGCTCGTGGTAATAGAAAGTTGGCAATGGCCCGCGCCGCTGCACGGGTGCCCAATGTGTCTGATCGAAGTCCACTAAAGCCGCCCAAGCCGGTGGTGATGGTCGTTTTCGACCAATGTAGCAGAGCGAGTGCAACCGGCAAAGTACGGTTGCGCATGGACCGGGCGGCGTCTACATTGATTGAAAGCGCCCGGCCGAAGGATCTTCGGTTCGCTTAACTACAAGAATCAAAGGGGCAATATGAACAATCACCTGAGGCGATGTTTGCCAGCGTTGTGTTTGGCCGAGATCTTTCTTTTCGGCTGTCAGCGGGACGAACCCGCCGTTACCGGGGAAGCCCAGTCGGAATCCGCGCGCGAGGAGACGCGCGTTGCGTGGGTCGACACTGAACGACTCGCGAACGCCGATTCAGAGCCACAAAACTGGCTGGCGCATGGTCGCACCAGCTCCGAACAACGATTCAGTCTTCTTGAACAGATCAACGATTCCAATGTCGGGGAGCTCGGTCTTGCGTGGTACGCGGACCTGGACACCAAACGCGGGCAGGAAGCGACACCGATTGTCGTCGACGGTGTCCTCTATTCGACCAGCGCGTGGAGCAAGGTGCAGGCCGTCGATGCAAAAACCGGTCGAATGCTGTGGCAGTACGATCCCGAAGTGCCCGGCATATGGGACGTGCGCTCATGTTGCGGTGTGCAAAACCGGGGTGCCGCCGTTTGGAAGGGAAGAGTTTTCGTCGGCACGCTCGACGGGCGACTGATCGCACTCGATGCCGAGACCGGCGAACTCGTTTGGGAAGTCAACACAACCGACCAGGCGCAGAGCTACACGATCACCGGTGCACCACGAATGGCGGGTGACAGAATCATCATTGGCAACGGTGGCGCCGAATACGGCGTGCGCGGTTACGTCTCCGCTTACGATCCCGAAAGCGGCGAAATGCTGTGGCGTTTCTACACGGTTCCGGGCAACCCCGCCGACGGATTTGAGGACGAAACCCAGGCGCGGGCGGCCAGCACCTGGACAGGCGAATGGTGGAAGAATGGCGGTGGCGGGACGGCGTGGGACTCTTTTGCATACGATCCGGCGTTGAATCTCGTTTATATCGGCACCGGCAATGGTTCGCCGTGGGCGCGTTCGATTCGCAGCCCGGGCGGCGGCGACAATCTTTTTCTTGCATCGATAGTCGCGGTTCACGCGGACACCGGGATTTATGCGTGGCATTACCAGACGGTACCCGGCGATACCTGGGATTACACGGCCGTGCAGCACATGGTGCTCGCGGACCTCGACATCGACGGGCGCGAACGCCAGGTCATCATGCAGGCGCCGAAGAATGGCTTTTTCTACGTGCTGGACCGCAAGACCGGCGAACTGATTTCGGCGCAGAACATCATGCCCATAAACTGGGCGACTCACATCGACATGGAAACCGGGCGGCCGGTTGAAACGGCCGATGCACGTTACGACGAGACGCTGGCCGCGAAGAAGATATCCCCCGGACCGGCGGGTGCGCACGGCTGGCACCCGATGTCATTCAGTCGTGACACGGGCCTCGTTTATATCCCTGCCAGGCAGAGCCCGCTCATCTATAAACGCGACGACGAGTTTGAGGTCCAACCGATCGGCATGAACCTGGGTATCAATTTCTGGGATCCGCCCGGGGAGATCATCGACCTGCCAGCCGAATTCGGGCCTGAATTCCAGGGGCTACTGCTCGCGTGGGATCCCGTCGCGCAGAAAGAGGTTTGGCGCGCCCCGCTGACATCGTTCGAAAACGGGGGTGTCCTGTCTACGGCTGGCAACCTTGTGTTCCAGGGGAACGCCGACGGCGAATTGGTTGCCTATAACGCGGAATCCGGAGTGCGACTGTGGTCCGCGAAAACGCAAACTGGTGTGCTTGCCCCTCCGATCACATACTCCGTCGATGGCGAGCAGTACGTTGCCGTGGTAGCCGGTTGGGGTGCGATCTGGGGAAATTTCCTGGGTGCCGTCCTCAATGCGCAAGGCGAAAAACGGAACATCAGTCGAATTCTCGCTTTCAAGATCGGGGGAACGGAAGAGTTGCCGCCGATCGCGGAAGTGGCTTCCCTGCCGTTGCCACCTGACAACTTCGGGACAGAGGCACAGATCGAAAAAGGCGCAAGCCTGTACACGAGATACTGCTCCTCATGCCATGGTGTTGGTGCGATATCAGGCGGCGTTGTGGCCGACGTGCGTCATTCCACGATGATATCCAGCGCCGAAGCCTTCCAAAGCGTGGTGCTCGAAGGCGCTTTTCTGGATAAGGGCATGGCTGCTTTCGCTCCGGTACTCAGCGAAGAAGATGCCGAAGCAGTGAGGGCATTCATCGTGTCCCAGGCGAACCTGTAGCAAGTGACGTGCAGAATGTAGCGGCAGGTCCGCCGTTCCCGTAAATTGCCGCTGCATGAAAGCCCTCGCTACGACAATTGCTGCTGTCTTTTCGATTACTTTC
>Ga0055481_10000162_pt1 | contig 19298 bp, 16 predicted proteins | sample Muzzi_PWC_D2_FD_57936 | JGI IMG/M metagenome (GOLD analysis project Ga0055481, IMG submission 57936) | Wetland microbial communities from San Francisco Bay, California, USA, that impact long-term carbon sequestration - Muzzi_PWC_D2 | ecosystem: Environmental > Aquatic > Marine > Wetlands ... | reverse complement strand
GTACGTCGAGTACACGTCGCTCGCACCGCCTTGTCAGGTGCGAAATGGACCTCCGTCGCGGCGATTTGCGTAGTGTGAACAGGCCCTAGAAAAAGTGCTTGGGGAAAAAAAGCGCGCCCGAACGGGCGCGCCTCGGTGCCTCGATGGCCTGCTTACTTGGCTGTGCTGGTTGAGGGCGTGGTCGGCGTGGGCACCACCGGTGCCGTATAGCCGTAGCCATAATAGCCAGGATAGCCGCCCCAGCCGTAACCGGGATAGCCGCCCCAGCCGTAACCGGGATAGCCGCCCCAGCCGTAACCGGGATAACCGCCCCAGCCGTAACCGGGATAACCGCCCCAGCCGTAACCGGGATAGCCGCCCCAGTAGCCCGGATAGCCCCAGGGGCCATCCCAATAGTCGTTACCCCACCATGCATTAGCCGAACCTGCTGCCAGAGCTGCAGTACCGGCGATAGCGGCTGAGGCAATGAGTCTTGAAAGCTTGTTCATTAGTCGTTCCTCCAACTCAAAACCATTACTGACTAGCATATTTCACGTTTCATCGTACATCAAACCGAAGTGGCAATGTACATGCCTATTATAATCATGACCTGGTTTCTGTCTGCGCCCCAGGACTATCCCATGGCAAAATTATTATGTGTTAATTGATACAGATCAATTTTCCACGGACGGTGGTGGATTACTCCCCGGCACACAGCGCCTGCAGGCGCTCCGACCCGCGTTGCACGGACCGCCCGGACGGCAGTTCCCGTTGTCCATCGTCCACCCACGCGACGATGTCCCGAAGCACAGTATCCGCCTGCAGGTCACGTGTCAGCATGTGGAAACCGTCCGGGTAGATTACCATGTCCCACAGCCTGGTGCGGCTGTCGGGAAGCCTGGCAATCATGCCGCACAGCGCGTACCGGGGTATCACCTCGTCATGCGCGCCATACAGGAGCAGCACGGGCAGCCCAATTGTCGTGCTCCTGGTGTAAGCCTGCCCCATCAGCTCGGTCAGGCCGTAGATCGTATCGATACGGGTCGCCTTGATAACCAGCGGGTCCCGTCCCAGTGCCCGCAGCATCCCGATGTTGTCGGAGGGTCGGATTTCCAGTCCTTCCCCGGTCACCTTGTGCGCGGGCGCGAGCCAGGTGGCAAGCCGCAGCAGGGTGGCCTGCCAGAACGGCATTGTCTGCCAGCCCCAAACCGCCGGTGCGGCCAGTATGATGCCGCGCAGACATGTATTACTGTTCCCGGGAGCGGACACGATGCTGACTGCGCCACCCATACTTTCACCCAGCAGGTAGAGCGGGGTGTCGGGGTGTTCCTGGCATACCAGTTCCAGCAGGGTTTCCGCGTCCTGTTGCAGGCGATGCCAGCCAGGCCAGATTCCCCGCTGCGCGGTCTCACCAAAACCGCGCTGGTCGTAGGCAATCGTCATGATGCCGCGTTTCGCGAAATAGCGGCCTGGCCCGTTAAATGCATTTCGGTAATCGTTGAAGCCGTGCAGGGCAAGGAAGATCGCATCCGGTTCGCGCGCAGGTCTGTAAACGGTAAGTGGGAGGCGATATCCGTCGGCCATGACGGCGGCTTCTGGATATAGCGCCGGGGCCTGTGTAGTATCAACGACAGGCTGAATCCGCGGGCCGCTGCAGGAGACCAGGCAAGCGGCTGCGAGCGGCAACAGTTTCCGCTTCATGAGCGGATCCCGTCTATTGCAAGGCTAGCGAACGGAGAACATTGCATGGCAAACGAAGGCTACCACGAACCAATCGGCGAACTCTCGGATGAAACCCGCGACATGCACCGTGCCATTACATCCCTGATGGAAGAGCTGGAGGCCGTGGACTGGTACAACCAGCGGGTCGACGCCTGCGCGGACAGCGAGCTGAAGGCCATTCTGGCACACAACCGCGATGAGGAAAAGGAACACGCTTCCATGGTGCTGGAGTGGATACGTCGGCGTGATCCCGCATTCGACAAGGAGCTCAAGGACTATCTTTTCACCGAGAAGGAAATCGCACACCTCTGAGTGTCGCATTTCCGTTCTGCCCGGTTGTATGGCCGGCAACGGGAATGCCGGGCGGGAAAGGGTCTTATGCAGCGAATATCGCGCGCTGCTGAATCATCGGACGGCGCAGCGCTGGCCAGGATGGCATCAAGGTGGTTCCCTTCACAAGGCGCCGCATTGGGATGGCGGCCCGGAAGGTATTCCGGCCGGCTCCGCTCAGAACCAGAAGGACACGTACAGCTGCACCACATCGGCGCTGAAGCTGTACAGCGGTTCGGTACCGGGTATTGCGACGACGACCCTGCGGTCGCGGAAATCGTCATAATTAAACAGGATGTGGTCCCACGCGAGATTGAGTGTGCCCCTGTCGATTGATCGCCAGCCGTTTTTGGCGAAATCGTAGCTGGCCTTGATTCCGATTGTGTGGTTGGAGAAGGTGCTAAGTTCTTTGTCGCGTGCAAGGAAATTCTGCGCATCCTGGCGCGGAAATAGATCGCTGTAGAAATCGGCGGCCGTCTGCGTGTAATAGCGATAGTGCCCGTCCAGTATCCAGCCGCCCTTGAGCGGTTGGCTGTAGCCGAATTCGATGTCGTGCGCATCGATGCCCCAGGTGTCGGCGAAGAAACGGTATTCGCCGGATATGGCGGCCCGGTAGGGCAGATAATAGAGCGAGCGGATCGCGACCGCGCTGCTGGTACGGGTATTTGGATATTTTTCCGATTGTGTGCCTGATGTCAAGGTGCTCTTGTCATACCAGCGAACCTGGCGGTAGGGATTGTTCAGGAAGCCTTCATCCGTGATACCTTCGTAATTCAGCTCCAGCAGCATGTCTTTGGTGATTACCTGCGTCAGGCCCAGTCTGTAATTTTGGCGGTCTGCATCCTCCGCGAAGCTGCTGTCCAGGCTGTTCTTGACCGTATCCCAGCCGCGCGAGTAACCCATGGAGACCGTCGTCATGTTACCGAACATGTCCATGCTGATGCCGAAGCTCGCCGTGTTGGCATCGTAGTCATTTTCCGTGCTGTTGGTATAGGACAGGCTCATGGTCGAGTTGCCGTGCAGATAGTCCACACCGCCCGACACCTCGGTGCGCTCTTCCTTGTATGGGCTGGCGCCACTCGTGATTACGTCGATCGAGGCGCTGCTTATGGAATCGACATAGTAGTTGCCGTTGACGGATACGTTCTGGCCGAACTTCTTGAGCACCATCAGGGATGGCCCGGTGATCTCGATACCACCGCCGTCGTAGGAATGAAACAGCACGTCAGCCCGGTCATCGGGAAGCACGCCGGCCTGCACCAACAGCCCGTAACAGAACAGGGTGCTGGCAGCCAGCCATCCCGCGAGTCGGCTAGTTGCAGCCACAGCCACCCCCGTGACCGCCCTCGGCGCCGCGTGCCGCCTCGCGTGCCTGATACACGTGTGTTATGTAGGCGGTGGAGACCGGATCACGGTCGAAATTCATGATCGGGTCGGCCAGGTGCGCCCGTTCATAGGGCTTCACCCAGGGCTCGGGCCTGACACAGCCCGCCATGAGCAGGGACACCATCAGCAAGGTGCAGACACGCGGGTACATGACCGGCATTACTCCGTAATCAGGCTCCGGACCTGTTCTATGTAGGTGTTTTCGAGTCCCGGCTTGTAACCTTTGTGCAGGTAGCGCACATTGCCGCTACGATCCACAAGTACGGTGCTCGGCATGGCAACCACGTCATACTCCCTGCTCACGGTGCTGTCGTTGTCGAACAGCACGGGGAAACTTACCGGTATTTCCTTGAGCAGCTTGCGTGCCTGAGCGGAGTTTCCCTCCACGTTTACACCCAGCACGGTAAAGCCCATGTCCTTGTATTTGTCATGCAATTCACTGAGGATCGGCATTTCCTGGCGACAGGGCCCGCACCAGGACGCCCAGAAATTGATCAACACCACCTCGCCGCGCAACTCGCTCAGCTTCAGGTTGTCGCCACTGTTGCTTTTCAGTGTGAAATCAGGTGCGGGGGCGTCGGTAATGCCTGCCGCTGCCGTGGTTGCGAACATGATCAGCGTGGCGGCGAGGAAATGTCTTGTACGGCGAAATTCTGTGTAGCGCATTGCAGACTCCTTTAAAAGAACGCGGTCAGGCCAATAGACCCTTCCAGGTTATGGGTGTACTTGTCGGTGCCGAGCAGGTCCGACTTGAAGACGTGGTCCTTTAGATCCAGATGCAGGGCGGCCCAGTCGCTCAGGATAAACCGGTAACCTGCGCCGACATTGAGGGTGAAATGACTGTCATCGGCGAACTCGGTATTCCCGGCACCGGCTATGAGGTAGAGCGCACTGTTGAAGGCATGGCGGCTGCCAATGAAGCTTTCACCCGGCAGTACGTTGTAGCCCAGCGAGATATTGTAGTAGTAGAGATCGCGTTGACTGTCCGTCAGCAACTGGGCGCCGCCACTTAGAGTTTCGTAGCTCGTCTTGCCGGCCTGGGTTGCACCTCCGGCGAGCTCGAAAAAAAAGTCCTCGGTTACGTGGTAGTCCGCCCGCAGGCCGTAGACGGCGTTACTGCCGAAGTCCTCGATGCTCATCACGCCTGCAAACGCGCCGATCTCGAAATCCTCGCTGTCGATGTCTGCCTCAGTTATCGTACGGCGCTCGATGCCCGGTTTGATAACGGGCTCGGATTCACTGTATATGGAGGGATCTTCGGAGCGCAGCAGCGAACAGCCGCAGGAGAGCCCAAGCAACGCCAGCAGCGAAGCTGACCTCAGAAGAAAAAGGCAAACCCGGCTTTCCATTCGTTTATCTCCTGATTGTCATCCTTGTTCTGAAAGATGACGTGATTCTGGTATTCGGCACGCAGGATGAAACGTCGTGTCAGATACCAGCGAACGCCAGCCCCGACATTGCTGATCTGCTCGGTACGATCCTGTTCGTTCACCAGCGTCACGTTCGGATCGGTATAAAACAGACCGGTACCGAGCAGAAAATACGGCGACAGACGCCATTCCGGGAACGGTTGAGCCAGCAGGTTCGCGCTGGCCGTCAGTCCATCGGAATAATTTCCGAATACCTGCGACACGGCCAGCTCAGCGGAGAGATTCCGTGTCAGGTAATAGTCCGTGTAGACTGACATGATGTTCGCGCCCTCGAAATCACCCGCGAGGAAGCCGGCTTCCCAGCGGCGACGCGTAAAATCACCGAATTCCGCCTCGGCAAATTGTGTCGGCTCGCCGTCAGGGGTCAGTGTCAGTTCCATCTCCGCGCGCCTGACCCAACCCTGTTTGCCGCGTTGTGTCCGCACCAGAAACCAGTCGGTGCGGCGCTTGATAACTTTAACCAGTTCGCCCCGGTCGACCACGTAAAATACCGGGTAGCCACGTCCCGGTCCCGTATGCAGTTCGAGGTACGGCTCACTGACGCGTACCTGATGGTATTTTTCTTCCGCGTGACCGGGCGCGGGAAACAGGCATTGCAACAGCAGGAGAATGCTGATGAGTACAGTGCGGCAGGGCGGGGACCAGGCATTATCGATCACAAGCGGGCATCTTTCCGGCCTTACGGCACGGCAAACGGGTCGTTGTAGTACTGCGCACCGATATCCACCCATTCCGACAGCAGGCGCAGCTCATCCGGATCGAGCATCCCATCATGCGACCCGCCGGCGGCGAAGCGCGCGAAGAAGACCGGGCTGGCATTGGCGCCTGCAACATTCAGGGGCGGCGCCACCGGTACCGGCACCTGGGTCGGCAGACCGGTATTCGGATCGATCGGTCCGGGCACCATGATGTCCTGCAGGCCAGTGGGGCCGATTTCCTGGGCAAAGTCCTGAAAGAGCAGTTCACGGTAGGCCTTGAAATGCTCGGGCACCTGGGGATCCAGGCCATCGGTCAGGTCCAGCTGTCCGTCCGGCACCTTCACCATGCCGGCCGCGTCGGTCGACGTGTGACAATTGATGCAGGTAGCCGTGCCCCGATCTCGGCTCCAGAGCGGGTGGATATGCGTTTCGTAATGGATCACCGTACGGCAGAGGCTGTTCCAGCCGGTCTGGCAGGCCGGCGTCGTCGGTGCCGGCGTGGCCAGTACCGAGTAGGTATAGGAAAAACTCGTGTCCGGTACACGCACGTTGGGGTCCGTCCAGACGTCGTCATAGAAAAGGTCCATCGTGGGCAGCATCCTGGTGTCGTCGATCCGGGTCAGGGTCTGCGCCATGGTCTCGCCGGCGTCCGCCCACAGGGTGGAAACCGTATTCGGAAACGGCAGGCCGGTGACCGGCGCTCCCGGATACACCGACGGCAGACCGCGCGACATCGGATCGGCCGGCTGACCATGGGGTATATCCGAGGCGTGGCTGTGGCAGCCGGTACAGCTCAGCGTTTCGCCCGGACGCAGCTGCAGCCAGTTCTGGTGGCGTGCACCGATGCGGCGTCCGTTCCTGTCAAGCACGCTGATGGCCAGCGGTACATTGGCGGGGACCTTGGCCTTCATCGAACCGTCCGGCTGTATCGGCACGTAACCGACGATCTCGCGCATCAGCTGCCCACTGCTGGCACCGAAAGCCGTGCCCGGCACCATCTTGGTGTCGTTGTCCGGGATTCCGACTGCCTTGACGATGCGCAGGAAGCGGGCAGGGCGGTCATCGGCGACGGCCTGTGCAGGATCGGCCAATGCGGCAATCCCGATGCCGGTCGTGTCGACGCCGTCGATATCGTAGACACTGCGGATATCCAGTATGCCGACGTTTTCGTCGAAGGCCTGCTGGTCGAGACCGGCGCCCGGAATCTTGTCGAAGATCACCGGCGGCGGCGGCCGCGGCGCGGCGGCGGCGACATCGGCGAACACGAAGTCTTCCTGCGGGACCACGATGGGAATCTGGGTATCGTTATCCATGTCGTAGATGAATATTCCGTAAATCGGGTTCGCCTCCACCGCCGCCGGATTGGCCAGACGGGACGCCGTGCAGGGAACGATCTGGGTGTTCTCGATCAGCCTGCAGCTGCTCCAGCTGACCAGCGCCCGGTTCGTGCCGTCCAGCAGCGGCCAGGCGCTCATGTAACGACCGCCCGGCGATATCGTGTTATCGGTATGTACGTCGTTTACTGTTGCATCCGCCTGTGCGGGGCCGCCAAGCACCCCCTGGTTCGCCGCGGTCGGATAGGTGTTGTCAAGATAATTCCCGGCGTCGATGATCGTCAGGTCGCCGCCACGCCAGGAATTGGTGAACGGCAGCATTACGGTCATCAGGCGTCCATCGGCCATCTCGCGCGGTTGCAGGAACTGCACGTCGGCACCGTTGGTCCCGGTAGCATGGCTGTGTGCACCGTAGTACAGCTGTAGTTCGGAACCATCGGGGTTCATCCTGTACAAGCTGATGGTGTTGCGGCCACCCATATTGTCCCAACGACTGAACACCACCTGGCCGGCGTCCAGGCCGTAACCCAGTACCATGGGGTCGAGGTCGTGACTCTGGTTGAACGACACCTGGTGGATGTTGTTGCCGTCGCTGTCCATGACATGTAGCACGAAGGCATGCTCGTTGCGGTCCTCGTCCAGGGCCGAGAAGGCGGTCTTGCCGTCATCCAGCAGCCTCGCGCGCGACTGACGCTGGCGCGTCGATGAGAAGATGATGCGCCCGTCGGGCAGGTAATGCGGCGCGATGTCCTCGCCGGCCCGGGCGGTGTTGTCCGTCAACGTGACGCGACGCAGGGTGTCGGTCGGGATGACATACTCCCAGATATCCCACTTGTTCTGGTCTGCCGGGGTCGCGTTGGGGATGTCCGGTTGTCGCAGAGCGAACAGAAGTTTCGTGCCGTCATAGGAGACTTCCACGTCCTTGACATCCCCCATGCCCTGGGTGATCGCACCGGTAATGTTGCGTTCCGGCGCGCTCGGGGATGCAAGAACGCGGTAGTAAAGATCGCCGCCCGGGGTAAAGGATTCCGCCTCGCGTATGTCCGGCTGGACCGCCGTTCCGGTATTGTCGAGCACCTGTGGACGCCTGACATAGGCGATGCCGAAGTCTTCCACAAGCGGGTCAGGATCCTGTCCATCCCCACCGCCGCAACCTGCCAGCAGCATTCCCGCGAGGAATAATGCTCCTGGAGTGGAAAAGGCCGCCCTGGCGAAAAAAATTCCGGGATGTGAATTCATATCCATGCGTGATCGGCCCTCCGGGCGTAGATCCTGACGCGCGGGACCGGACGGATCACACGACTGAGATCCGCATCACACATACACATCCGCGCTGATTGCGGATCAACTATAGGGTTGGGGGTAACGCCATACCGCGATCTCTGTCACAGAAAAATACCGATAAAGCTCTCAGTATCAGCCACCATGGGCCGGGGGCAGTCCAGACATCAACAGTAGCCGGGATGGGTCGCATGGGTAAGCAAACTGAGCGGTGTTATTCATATTATCAAAGGCTTGGCCGTGCCTTTTCCGTGCTGGGACTGCTGTGCCTTATCGTCGCAAATGCGGCGGCCGGTGACCTGGAACGTCGACAGGCCAAGCGGATACACGACCGGCTGGCCGGTGTCCCGCCGAGTGAAGCCGTCCTTGATGCCATGGAGTCTGCGATCGCATCCGGCGACGCGATCGGTGCCGCCATGATGGCCATGGACAACAGTGCGTTCTACAACGTGACGTTGAAGAATTTCGCCACCCCGTGGACCAACGAGGACCAGACCGTGTTTGCGCCGCTCAATGATTACACGGCCACGGTGATCGGCATGATACGCGACGATGTGCCGTTCAATACGCTGCTGTCGGCGGATCTCGTCTACATGGGTGCGCCGTCGCTGCCGATACCGCCTTATTCGATGACGGATAATGCGCACTACGCGGCCCTTGAAGACCAGGGCATCGATCTCAAGGCCAACCTGGTCCCGGTGGCCCAATCCGCGGTGACCACCCTACCGGCAGCGGCAACGGCCGGTGTGATAACCACGCGTGCAGGTGCCGAGGCATTCTTCATCGCCGGTACCAACCGCGCCATGTTCCGTTTCACGTTGAAGAACCACCTCTGCTACGACCTCGAAAATCTCAAGGACATTACTCGAGCCCCCGACCGCATCCGCCAGGACGTTTCGCGAAGTCCCGGCGGCGACAGTCGTATCTTCCTGAATAAATGTGTTGGCTGCCACAGCGGCATGGATCCCATGGCGCAGGCCTTCGCCTATTACAACTACGACGAGACTGCCGGCAGCATCGAATACACGGCCGATGTCGTGCAGCCCAAGTACACCATCAATGCCGATACCTTCAAGTACGGTTTCGTTACACCGGACGACAGCTGGGACAATTACTGGCGCTCGGGCCAGAACGCCCTGCTTGGCTGGGATACGGCGCTGCCGGGCAGCGGCAATGGTGCCAAGTCGCTGGGTGTCGAGCTTGAGCACAGCGAGGCCTTTGCACGCTGCCAGGTGAAGAAGGTATTCCGAACCGTTTGCCTGCGCGAACCAGGTAACAGCGCAGATCGCAGCGAGGTGGCAAACATTACGGCGGATTTCAAGACCAGCAATTACAGCATGAAAACAGCTTTCGCCGAGACCGCGGTTTATTGCAAGGGTGATTGAGGCATGAATTATTCGATGAATTTCCGGATGCGCCATCATCTCCTTGTGCTGGCGGTCATACTGGTGACGGTAGCCGGCCTGACGGCCTGCGGTGGCGGCGAAAGCACGACGGCGAATCCAATTACCGTTGGCGCCACCTCTGCGTCGAACTACAGCGGCCCAGCTCCTGCTACCGCAGACGTGCAGGCCTTCAAGCTGAATCTCTGGGACAACCTGCAGGGAACAAACCGTTGCGGCAGCTGCCACGTCGTCGGCGGAACCGGCCCGACGAAATTCGCACGATCAGACGACATCAACCTTGCCTACGCCGATGCCAACGCCCTTGTCGATCTCACCACGCCGGCCAATTCGGCGATGGTCACCAAGATGGCAAACGGGCACAACTGCTGGCTGGCCAGCGACCAGGCATGCGCCGATGTGATCACCGCCTATATCACCGCCTGGGCTGGGGGCTCGGTCGGTTCCAGTACGGTCATACAGCTGACGGCCCCGCCCCTCAAGGATCCGGGAGCAAGCAAGACATTCCCGAGCAGTTCGTCCGGATTCGCCGCAACCGTTCATCCCGTGCTGACCGCAAATTGTTCCAATTGCCACACCGATTCAGCCCTAACCGCCCAGTCACCGTTTTTTGCAAACAACGACCCGGATTCCGCCTACGAGGCGGCCAAGTCGAAGATCAACTTGGACAATCCGGCCATTTCCCGCTTCGTGGTGCGACTGCGGGATGAATTCCACAACTGCTGGGATCCGAATAATACCGGCAGCTCCGATTGCGCTGCCTCGGCCACGGTGATGGAAAATGCCATCACGCAGTTCGCGAATTCGATAAGCCTGGTTCCGTTTGATAACAGCCTGGTAGCGAGCAAGGCCCTGACGCTGCCCGACGGCATCGTGGCCAGCGGTGGCAGTCGCTACGACAGCAATGTCATCGCCATGTACCAGTTCAAGGCCGGTTCGGGAAATACCGCGTTTGATACCAGCGGCGTCGCACCGGACATGCACCTAACGCTGAGCGGGAGTGTAGACTGGGTCGGCGGCTGGGGCATCAATATCACCAGTGGCAAGGCGCAGGCAACGACCACCAGCAGCCAGAAACTTTACAATCTCATTACGGCAACCGGCGAATACACCATCGAGGCCTGGGTCGCCTCGGCGAACGTCTCGCAGCAGGGGCCGGCGCGCATCGTAAGTTACTCTGCCGGCACTACGGAACGCAACTTCACCCTTGGCCAGACCCAGTATAACTACAACTTCCTCAACCGCAGTACGACCACGGATGCCAACGGCGATCCCTCACTGGACACGGCCGATGCCGACGAAGACCTGCAGGCGACACTCCAACACGTGGTCGTCACCTATGATCCTGTCAACGGGCGTCGCGTCTATGTCAACGGCGTCTTTACCGACGATACGGACCCGGTGCCGGGCGGCAGCCTCATTGACTGGGACAACAGTTTCGCCTTTGTACTTGGTAACGAGGTGTCGGGTGACCGCCAGTGGCAGGGAACAATTCGCATGGTGGCCATCCACAATCGTGCACTGACGCAGGAGCAGATAACGCAGAATTTTACCGCCGGCGTAGGCGAGAAGTTTTTCCTGCTGTTCAACGTCGATGATCACAGCGGCATACAGGACAGTTATGTTCTGTTTGAGGTCAGCCAGTTCGACAGCTACAGCTATCTCTTCAACCAACCGCGCTTCATCAGCCTTGATCCGACCGCAACACCGGATGGCATCCCGATCGCGGGGATGCGTATCGGCGTCAACGGCAAGGAAGCGACCGTGGGACAGGCGTATAAAAATCTCAACACGACGATCAGCAGCGCGTTGTACACGCCAGGCGTCGGTCAGACGCTCTCGGATCTGGGAACCGTCATCGCACTCGAAAAGGGTCCGGATTCAGATGAGTTCTTTCTGACATTCGAGGTTTTCGGCAATGATACCAATGTAGTTGTTGAGCCCGCACCGCTTACCCCCGCAGCACCGCCCGATCTGCCGGAAGCATCGGATATCGGCTTGCGTAATTATCAGGAGATCAATGCCACGATGTCCACGATTACCGGCGTGAGTACCGAGCAGAGCAACGTCAGGTCAGTGTACCAGACTGTCATTCAGCAATTGCCAAGTGTCGAAAACATAGAGGGATTTCTGTCCGCGCACCAGATGGCGATTTCACAGCTGGCGATTGAATACTGCAGTGCGCTGGTCGATAACAAAGGCACGATTCCGCGTGAGACATATTTCCCAGGATACTTCACCACCGGTATCCCACCTGAAAGCGCCGATACCGCATTCAACACATCGTCCAAGCGCGACCTTGTTATCGTCCCGTTGCTGAACAGGGTGATGAATACCGGTTTGACCGTTCAGCCGGATACCATCGACGTTAGCGGAGAGTTGGACAATCTCATCCTGCTTCTCACGGGCTGCGCCATCGGTCCATCACCGACGTGTGCGACGCCGACCCGGACCGAGGAAATCGTAAAGGCGACCTGTGCTGCAGCCCTCGGCAGTGCTGCCATGCTGCTGCAATAGGATTCACGCGAGGATAGTTTCATGGCGATAAAACGCAAAACACGCTTACCCGACGAACCGCTGCGTCTCAACGATCACGGCCGGCCGGTCACGCGCCGTGATTTTCTCGGTCAGGGGCTGATCGCGGGAATGGGTCTTGTCACGGCGCCGACGTTTTTCGGCCTGTTCGCAAATCCGCGGGCTGCCGCCGCCGCCCTGTCGCCTGATATCGACGCCCTCAAGACGTCCTGCGGGATAAAATCGCTTGGCGCTGGCAAAATCCCATTTATCTGCTTCGATCTCGCCGGTGGCGCAAACATATCCGGTTCGAACGTGCTGGTGGGTCAGCAAGGCGGACAGCTCGATTTCCTGAGTACCGCCGGCTACAGCAAGCTGGGCCTGCCTGGTGACATGACGCCGGCATCCATTGATCCGAATACCGGCATCAGCTTCATCAATACCGACTTCGGCCTGGCTTTTCACTCGACCAGCGCCATGCTGCAGGGTATCAGCGAGAAGGCACTCTCGCGCGCTTCACTGATCAACGGTGCGGTCATCCCGGCACGTTCGGATAATGACACCGCAAACAACCCGCACAATCCGATGTATGGCATTGCCAGGGCCGGTTCCGATGGCAGTTTGCTGTCGTTGGTCGGTTCACGCAGCTCGGATTCCGGGGGTAACTCCATGGCGCCCGCTGCAATGATAGATCCCAGCATACGCCCGACCAAGGTCGACCGTCCATCGGATGTCACGGGTATGGTGGACACGGGCCAGTTGATCGGCGTGCTGACCCAGGATGATGCAGTCGCGGTCATGGAATCCATCGAACGCATCAGCAAAATGAAGCTCGACAAGGTTAGCACCAAGGTAACTGCGGATACCATCATCAAGGACCTGGTACGCTGCGGCTACGTCAAGGCGGCGGATATTGCGGACCGTTTCGGAGACCCGACCACGCTGGATCCCGCACTGGATCCCGATATCGTGGGTCCGGCCGGCATTTTCAGCCAGACGGAATTCGACAACGACAGCGAATTCCGCAAGACGGCATCCGTGATGAAAATGGTTGTCAACGGATTTGCCGGTGCCGGTACCATTACCATGGGCGGCTATGACTATCATACCGGTGATCGCATTACCGGGGACCTGCGCGATCTGCGCGCCGGTCGATGCATAGGTGCCTGTCTGGAATATGCAGCACGTGCTAACAACGGCGCCGGCGTGCCCTTGATGGTCTACGTCTTCAGCGACGGTTCGGTCTTCAGCAACGGCATGACCGATGCCGCGGCGGGAGGCAAGGGTGTCTGGACCGGTGACAATTCGTCAACTGCAGCCTCTTTCTTCCTGGTCTTCAATCCCCTCGCGCGTCCGGTACTGCTGGGCTCGGGTGCAGTGGAGCAGGCCATACACCAGCAGATCGGCTGGATGCGTCCCGACGCCTCGGTCGATACCACCGCCACCCCCGCATCAAACCAGGTCAATCTTCTGGTCGAGACGGTGATCCTCAATTACATGGCGTTGCACGGCGAGTCCGCCAATTTCACGTCACTGTTCCCCAGTCACGGACTGGGCAATGCCGCGTTGATGGACAGTCTGACCGCCTTCAACGCGATCGTGAATGGCGTGATCTAGACGCCAGCGGCTGTTTCCTGCAGCCCGGATGAAGGCATGATAGCCGGATGCCGGGGTTGTCATTGCACCTGTCCCCCGGATCCGGTGCAATTCATCCGGGCTGCAACCCGTCAATGCAAGCCGTCGATGGCCGATAATACCGGCCATGAACCGCCTCATGCGTAAGATAGCCGTATGCTCCCTGGTATTGCTGCTGCCGCTGCCATCCAGCGCCGACTGGCTGCACGAGGAATCAGCCATCATGGGTACGGCCGTCAATGTGGAGCTCTGGCATGACGATCCGGTTGCGGGAAAGGTATTGATCCGCTCGGTCATGGATGAAATGCACCGTATCGACGAATTGATGAGCACGTACAAGTCCGACAGCTCGCTGTCGCGCGTGAATACCGGTGCGGCGAAGGGCCCCGTCGAGGTTGGCGAAGAACTTTTCGGCCTGATCGGGTACGCACTGGAATATTCGGACATTACGCGGGGTGCGTTCGACATCACCTATGCCAGTGCGGGTCAATATTACGATTACCGCACGGGTAAAAAACCCGACAGCAAGCAGCTTGCCGAGGCGTTGCCGGCGATCAACTACCATCATGTCAAGCTGGATGCCGCACGATCAACCGTACAATTCCTGCAAGCCGGTGTACGTATTGACCTCGGCGGCATCGCCAAGGGCTACGCCGTAGATCGTGGCATCGCCATCCTGCAGGCGGCCGGTGTAGAAAACGCTCTGGTCAGCGCCGGGGGAGATACGCGGGTGATCGGCAGGCACTGGGACCATCCCTGGATGATCGGTATCCGAGATCCGCGTAATCATGACGGTATCGTAACCAGGATACCGCTGGAAGATACGGCCATCTCCACGTCGGGCGATTATGAACGCTATTTCGAAAAAAACGGTATCCGTTACCACCATATTCTCGACCCTGCAACCGGGGAATCCCCGCACGGTATACACAGCAGCAGCATCATCGGCAACAGGGCCATCGATACAGATGCCCTGTCAACCAGCGTGTTCGTCATGGGTGTCGAGGAAGGCCTCGCACTGATCAATTCACTGCCGGACACCGAGGCGATCATCATCGATAATCAGGGCAGTATGCATTATTCGAACGGTCTGGCACGGATCGTGCCGTAAGCAGCGAAGTGGAAACCGCACGCCCGACGACATTGCCGGTCCTGGTGCTACAGACCGGGACGCCGGGGCACATGCCAACCTGCTACGGTGCCCTCCGCCTTGTGGGGCAGCTGTAACAGGAATGTGAACCGGCGCACACTCCAAAAGTCCTGTCTGATGCAGACTCCTCTGCGGCCGGATCTGCACGGGATTGTGGTCAATCTTTACCGCCACGGACCGACATATTTGCAGATAGACAGCGTGTTCATGTGCTGACACACCGAGGTCCGAAATGCCGCATCCAGAATTATCCGATCGTTCTGTCATATTGTCGTATGCCTGCGTGCTCCTGATGTTGATGTCCGGTGTTGTCCGGGCAGAAGCGCCCGCCGCCACCAGCCTGGATGGTGATATACAGTCGCTGAAGCAGGATGTCATCGCACTCAACCGCGACCTCTTTATTCTCGAGGAGGAGCTCCTGTATCCGGCCAACACCCAGATGGCCGTTTTCGTCTCGCTCGACGTGGGTGAGTTTTTCAAGCTCGACTCGGTGCAGCTCAAGGTCGATGACAAGATTGTCTCGAATTATCTCTATACACAGCGGGAGATCGACGCCCTGCACAGGGGCGGCATCCAGCGTCTGTACATGGGAAATCTCAAGGCCGGTGAGCACGAATTGGTTGCCATTTATACCGGCGTTGGACCGAATGGCCGTGATTATCGACGCGGCGCCAGTCTAGTTATCAACAAGAGTCTGGATGCAAAGTTTGTCGAACTGAAAATCGTTGACGATCCAGGCAGCGAGCAGCCGGATTTCAGTATCAGGGAATGGGAATAAGCCATGCGGCGGATTGCCTGCTGCTTGATCCTGCTGCTGACTGCGGCTGCCGGTGCAGCCGAACGTAAATTACCCACGGCGGCCCTGGATCTCCAATACGGTGAGGCACTCTTTTATTACTTCCAGGAAGACTGGTTTAACAGCATTGTTCGACTGCAAATCGCGCAGGAACAGAAACGACTGCCCAACCACGGCGATGAAGCCGAATTGTTGCTGGGTGGTCTGGACCTGTCGTACGGGTTGCGCAATCAAGCCGCCAGGATATTCGAACGGCTGCTCGCCGATTCACAGGCCGGGGCCGGGACCCGTAACCGCGCCTGGTTCTATCTGGCCAAGATTTCCTACCAGCGCGGCGATACCGCTGGTGCCCTGCAGGCCCTGTCACGGGTCAGCGGCGATATGACGCATGCGACACGCGTCGAGGCCGCACAGCTGCACAGCCTGTTACTGCTGCAACTAGGACAGAACGATGATGCCATCCGGATTCTGCAGGACGCGAAAACGGCAAAGGCCTGGTCACCGTATCTCGCCTATAACCTGGGTGTCGCCTGGATACGCAACGGCCAGCTGGACCGTGGCGCGAAGGAGCTCGATACACTGGGCGATATGCCAGGTCACAGCGAGGAACTGCGTGTACTGCGCGATAAAGCCAACCTTGCACTTGGTTACAGTTACCTTCAGGGAGGTGCCGCGAATCAATCGCGCGTATCGCTCGACCGCGTCAGGCTGGAAGGCCCACTGTCAAACAAGGCATTGCTTGGCGCTGGGTGGGCGGACGCGGAAGCGGATGATTACGGACAGGCGCTGGTACCGTGGAGTGAACTGGGTAAGCGCGATGTCACGGACCCGGCAGTTCAGGAAGCACTGCTGGCGATACCGTATGCGATGGAACGGATGGACCTTCACGGGCGTGCCGTACAGAAGTATAACGACGCAATCGGTACGCTGTTCGACGAAAAGGCCATGCTTGACGAATCGATCGACGCGATAAGGCGCGGCGGTCTGCTCGAGGCCCTGAAGGTACGGGATCCGGGCGGGGGTTCCGGCTGGCTGCAGAAACTCACGCTCGATACCCGGACGCCTGCGCTTCGCTACCAGCTCACGTTGATGGCATCGAACAGGTTCCAGGAAGCCGTCAAGGATTACCGCGACCTACTGGTCCTGCACGATAATCTGAAAACCTGGGACGGCAGTATCGACGCCTTCGATGACATGCTGTCGGCGCGCAGGCAGCGCTATGCGGGTAACCGGCCCGCGGCTGAACGTGCCCTGCGTTCGGATGAAAGGGACCGCCTCGTCCGGCGGCAACTTCGGCTCAGGGTCCGCCTTGCCGAAATCGAGTCGACGGAAGATCCAGTGGGTCTGGCGAATGCAGAAGAAACAGGCCAGTGGCACAAGATCAGGATTATCGGCGAGAAATTGGCAGCACTACCGGGAAATCCTGACGCGAAGGCCTTGCGTGAACGACTGGCCCGCGTACGCGGCGTCCTGTACTGGCAGCTGAGCAGTGCATACAAGCCCCGGCTGTGGCAGATCAGTCAGCAGCTGGCCGAGGTGTCGGATTTGCTGGACGAATCCTCTCGTTCATTGCGGTCGCTCGAATCGGCACGCGAACTCACCCCGGCCGACTTCAATGCATTCCAGAGGCGCATCGATACGAACCGGAGACTCATCCACGCGCTGCTGGTGCGGACCGAGTCCCTCCAGCTTGCTCAAGGCAAGCATATCGAACGATTGGCCGTGGCAGAACTCGAAAGGCAGAAACAGCGCATCGACACCTACATCATACAGGCGCGATTCTCGCTGGCGCAGACCTTTGATAACGCCCTGCACCCCGGCAAGGAGCAACTGCAATGAGACGTCTGCTCCCGCTTCTGCTGGTCAGCCTGCTTGCCGGTACCGCTTGTTCGATATTTCGCGCCGATGATGCACCGACCATTGGCGATCTCGGCAAGAAGCCGGTTAGGCTAGAGGATGTACCGGTGAATTCCAGCGAACAGCAGGCCATGGATGCCTATCGACGCTTTCTCGAAACAGGCGACCGTACGGAGGCGCGACCGCGGGCCCTGCGGCGGCTCGCCGACATCAACCTTGAAGCCGGGGAACAGTCGGAAACGGAACCGGTGGAAACCGCGGCGGTCTCACCCTATCCACAGCAGGTACGGGATTCGATCCGGCTCTACCAACAGGTACTGGAGAACTACCCGGACCGTCCTGACAACGATTCCGTGCTTTACCAGCTGGCACGTGCCTATGAACTGGGCGGCGAACCCGACGAGTCACTGGCGGCACTCGAGCGGCTGGTGAGGCGGTACCCCGAGAGTCACTACCGGCTCGAGGCACAATTCCGGCTGGGCGAGATCCTGTTCGTACAGAAGCGCTTCCGCGACGCCGAGCGCGCCTACCGCACCGTTGTAGACAGCGGAGAGGCGAATCCGTTCTTCCAGCAATCACTCTACAAACTGGGCTGGTGCAATTTCAAGCAGGGCTTGTACACGGAAGGCGTGGACGCCTTTATCGGGCTGCTGGACCGCAAACTCGCGGCCGGCGACGACAATGAAGGCGGGTTGGCGGGACTGAATCGCGCGGAACGCGAAATGGTCGACGACACGCTGCGCGTGATGAGCCTGAGCTTCTCCTACGAGGATGGTGCGCGTACAGTAACCGCCTATTTTGCAAATCGCGGTTCCCGCCGCTATGAAGATGTCGTGTACGACCGGCTTGGGAAGCTGTACCTGGACAAGGAGCGCTACACCGATGCCGCCGAGACCTTCCAGTCGTTTGTAAACAACAACCCGGTTCATCGCGAGGCGCCGGCCTTCCAGATGCGCGTAATCGATGCCTATCAGGCCGGTGGATTCCCCAGTCTCGTGCTGCAGGGAAAGAAAGACTTCGTCGAGCGCTACAATCTTCAGGGCGAGTACTGGCAACATCACGACAAGGCCGAAGCCGGCGAGGTGCTCGGTTTCCTGAAAAAAACCATGACCGATCTGACACGCTTCTATCACGCGCAGGCGCAGCGTACCCGCAAGCAGCAGGACTATGTCGAGGCGGTGCACTGGTACCGGAAATGGCTGGGTTCGTTTGCGGATGGACCGGAAGCGCCGGGCATGAACTTCCTGCTGGCGGAGCTGCTCGATGAATCAGGCAATTACCGTGAAGCCGGCATGGCGTTCGTGCATACCGCTTATGACTACGGCGACCATGAGCAGGCGGCCGAGGCTGGTTATGCATCCGTGCTTGCCTACGGCAAGGAAGAGGCGCGGCTGTCCGGGGCAGAGCAGGCGGCCTGGCATCGAGCCGCGATTGACAACGCACTGCGCTTTGCGGCGAGTTTCCCGCAGCACCCACAGGCAGTAGCGGTGCTGACACACTCCGCGGAGCAACTGCTGGCGATCGACGAGAGCGCGCGTGCCATCCAGGTTGCGAGGCTGGTGATCGATGATGACAGGGCAACGCAGGAGCAGCAGCGTGTGAGCTGGACTGTGCAGGCGCATGCCTATTTTGACCTTGGAGACTTCCTGCATGCCGAACAGTCCTGTCAGGAGGCGCTTCACCGGACACCGGTGGATAGTAATGAAAAATCTGTACTGACAGAGAAACTTGCAGCATCAATCTATAAACAGGGTGAAGCAGCGCAGGCCGCGGGGGACACGCG
>Ga0055481_10000161_pt1 | contig 19301 bp, 13 predicted proteins | sample Muzzi_PWC_D2_FD_57936 | JGI IMG/M metagenome (GOLD analysis project Ga0055481, IMG submission 57936) | Wetland microbial communities from San Francisco Bay, California, USA, that impact long-term carbon sequestration - Muzzi_PWC_D2 | ecosystem: Environmental > Aquatic > Marine > Wetlands ... | reverse complement strand
CTCGCGCACGAACCGTTCCAATTGTTCGACCATCGGCTCGCTGATGCGGTGGACGTTGGCCAGAACGACAACATGGAATTCGTGGAGTTCGGCATCCTCCCATTCGGTTTCGTCCATCACGACCGGAGCGTTACCGGAAGCCAGCGCGCCCTCGGGCCGCAGCGCAGTCATGAGGAATGTCACCTCGTCGTCATAGCGATCCGGCGCGGGTTCGCCGTCCACCACGAGCACGCGAATGGACTCCGACACATCGGCGGACAGGTACCGCGTGTTGTCAGGTGTAAGGGCATCCTCCGGTATCTCAATCCTTGCCGACTCCGATCCCGAACGGAGAAACTCGAGTTCCACGTCCGCCGTCACCTCGTCGCCGGCCTCGAGCGTATCGAGGGCCACCGTCTGCTGATTGACGCCGGAAACGAACACGCCGACGGAAAGCGAGTCCAGCGTACGCTGGCTGTAATTCGCCACGCGAAGCCGCGCGGCTGACGGCGTCCCCGCCACCAACGGCCCTGTGCCCAACTCGAATGCGGTGACGGCGCTGTTACGAGCCTCGCGTTCGCCCACGTTGACAAAGGTGATAAACAGACTGCGCTCATCCCCGGCCCACTCGCGCCAGAGTTCGAACGGCGATGCACCTTTTGCCTCCGGCTTGACGTCCGCATCCCGCTCGACCCAGGTAGAACGCTGGAAATCGCTGATCACATAGATGGCGGCATTGATGATGTTGGGGGAATCCGCCAGAAAATCCGCAACGCCGGACACCACGCGGCCGCGATCAAGTGACGCCTGTGACGGCGCGAGCGCCTCGACGCGTGCGAAGAGCGTCTCCGTCTGCGCATCGTTCAGGAAAGTGCCCGATTCAATGGGTGTGTCCAGCGAGGAAGTCTTGAACAGCGACACGGTGTCGTCCGGTGATTCTCTTCGAAAGCCCTCCACGAGCCGTCGCACGGCCTGCTTCGCACGATCGAAAACTGGCTTGCCGTCAGCCCTGTACGCCATGCTCATGGAGTCGTCCATGATGATGATCCGCTCGGCGCGCCCGGCGCCGCGCAGCGCGCCGGAAAAAGAATCCGGCGACAGGAAGGGTCGAGCCAGCGCCGCGCCGATCAGAATGAACGCAAGACAACGAAGCGCCAGCAGAATCCACTCTTCCAGCCGCAGCCGGCGCCTGTTCTTCCGCTCCGCCTGCAACAGAAAATCAATCGCCGCCCAGCGCAATCGCTTGAAACGGCGCCTGGCCAACAGATGGATCAGAATCGGCGCACCGGCGGCGGCCAAGCCTCCCATAAAGAGACCCGGCGTCACAAAGGCGCCAAGCACGGCATATCCCGTCAAACCCACCCGGTTATCCTCTTACCTCAAACACTCTTTACTGCTCTCTGTTCCAAAACCCCACGTATTTGATGCAGTCACACATCAGAGCCCCAAGCGCGAGCGCCGGGGCAACACGGCGGTTTGTTGGGTGCCCCATCCTTCGCGCCGGCGAAGGGTGGGGGATGAATCCATCGGCCGACTCACTGCCACGCGCCGCCCCATCAACTCGCACGCATCCGATGCATGCGCGTCGATAGCAACGTCGCCAGCGCCACATCCAACGGATCGTTCGTACCGATCAAGGCGTAATCGACGCGGTCGTCGATGCACGTCGAACGTACGCGATCCAGAAAGGTCCCAAGCGCCGCGAGATAGCTACCGCGCAGTGATTGTGGATCGCTCAAGACCTCGATGTCCGGCTCCTCCATCCCTTCGAACAGCGTGCGATCTGCAAAGGGAAACTGAAGCTCGTCCTCATCGAGCACGTGCAGCACGATGACGTCGTGCCCGTTGAATCGCAAGAGCCGCAGACCGCGCGCCACATCATCGACATCCGTCAAGAGATCGGACAACACGACGACCATCCCGCGCCGCGGCACCCGCGCCGCCAGTTCCTCGAACATCGTCTTCACGTTGGTCTTGTCTTTGGGCGCCGACGACTCGACGACCGCCAACAACCGCGCCATCGATGCGCGGCTGGTAGACACCGGCAACTGCGCGCGGAGTTCATGATCGAAAAGGGTCAAACCCACGGCGTCCTGCTGGTAAAGGAGCAACTGGGCGATCGAGACTGCCAGCGTGGCGGCGTAGTCCCACTTGGTCATACGCTTTGTACCCGGATGCTCCGGATAGGCCATCGAGCCTGAGCAATCCAGCAGCAGATGCACGCGCATGTTCGTTTCTTCTTCATACTCCTTGATGAAGAATCGATCGGCTTTCGCGTAGACCCGCCAGTCGATGTGGCGGATGTCGTCTCCCGCGACGTAGGGCCTGTGGTTCGCGAACTCGACGCTCAGGCCCTTGTACGGGCTCTTGTGCATGCCGTTCACGAATCCCTCCACCACGGTCTGGGCCCGCAATTCGAGCCGGGAGATCGCGCTGAGGACTTCAGGCTGAAAGTACGCGGCTCGTTCGCTCATCGTCGTCCATCGCCGTGGCGTGCGGCTGAACCGCCGCCACCAGTTCCTCAATGATCCGATCGGCCGTGTACCCTTGCGCCTCGGCCGAAAAATTGGTGACAATTCGATGACGCAACACAGGGAGCGCAAGCGTCTTGATGTCCTCGTGTGCCACGTGATGGCGTCCCTTCATCGCCGCCCGCGCCTTGCCGCCCAACAGCAACGCCTGCACCGCACGAGGACCCGCGCCCCAGGTCAGCATCTTTCGGATCAACTCGGGACTCGACGACTCCTGCGGCCTGGTGGCGCGAACCAAATCCAGCGTATATCGAATGATATCCGGCGCAGCGGGAATGCGCCGTACCACTTGCTGAAACGCAATCACCTCTTCGCCATTGAGCGTCTTGTCCGGCACAGCCTGCTCACCGGTCGTCGTGCGTTCCGCGACGGCGTACTCTTCGTCGTACGACGGGTACCCGATCAACACCTTGAACATGAAGCGATCCTGCTGCGCCTCCGGCAACGGATACGTTCCTTCCTGCTCGATAGGGTTTTGGGTGGCCAGTACGAAAAACGGCGGCCTTAAATCGTGGCGCTCGCCCCCCACCGTGATGTGACGCTCCTGCATCGCCTCGAGAAGTGCCGCCTGCGTCTTGGGCGGTGTTCGGTTGATCTCATCGGCGAGAATGACGTTGGCGAAGACGGGGCCGGCCAGGAACTTGAACGCGCGCGTGCCGCTGGCGCGATCCTCCTGAATCACCTCCGTGCCGGTAATGTCCGACGGCATCAGGTCGGGCGTAAACTGAATGCGATGGAACGACAGATCGAGCGAGCGCGCCAAGGACGAGATCATCAGCGTCTTGGCCAAACCCGGCACGCCCTCCAAAATACAGTGCCCGTTCGCCGTGAGGGCAATGAGAAGCTGCTCGATCGCATCGGCTTGTCCGACGATCACCTTCTCCAATTGTCCGCGAATGCGGGCGTATGCCGACCGCAGTCGGTCGACGGCGGCCACATCCGAGCCGGTCGATCCTGCATCCGGCGCAACACCGGAAGTCTGCTCATGTTGATCCATCATCTTCTCCAAACTGTGCTGCGCGGCGTGCGACTGACGCAGCGCATCGCATTACACGTCGTGACCGGCACATGGCCGGCGTCACCGCTGCATGATCGGCAACTGGTTGAACGGCAGCTGCAGGATAATCAGCGCCACCGCCGTGCCGTACACGTCGCCAAACCCGTCGGCCCACGAGCCGTCCGGCTGCTGCGCCTTCAGCAACAAATCACGCCGGGCCGGAAAATACGTATTCCAGTAGGCATCGCCCGACACGTATAACGCCTGGGCGTAATACAAGTGGGCGTAGAAATCGTGCCCACCCGTAGCGTGCCCGGCTTTCAGGTTCTGCTTGCAATACTCGAGCGCCTTTTTGGCGCGCGGATTCGTGTACTCCCCGGCATTGAACCAGCAACAAACCGCCGCGGCGGTGATCGGCACGCGAGACATGCCACTCTGCGCCGCGGTATAGCGAATCCCGCCGTCGCTATTCTGCGACATGACCAGATACTGCATCGCGTCATCGATCACCGACTTGGGGACCGCGATGCCCGCATTGCGACACGACCGAAGCGCCTGCACCTGCGTGATCGTCACGGATCCCTCGTCGCCCCGATCGTCCGGCTGATAAATCCACCCGCCCAGACGGCTTTGCGCCCGCGCCGTCAATTGCACCGCCGCCGACAGCACCTGATGTATCTCCTGCGCGCGCCGCGGGTCCTCGGTCATGCCGTAAAGCTGGCTCAGGCTCAACATCGAAAAACCATGACCGTACATGGGGCGCGACTCGAACTCGCCGCGCGCAATCAGGCCATTGGCCGTACTCGATCTCACGAGATATCGCGTCGCTCGATCGACCTGCGGGGCATACCGACCCTGCGTGGTCGTATTTCCGTCCATCAGCATCGCCAACTGTGCGAGCGCCGTCATGGCCACCGGAAACGCACCCTGCCCCGTACGATTCGACCAGGAGCCCTGCCGGTCTTGCACGCGCGCCAAGTACGCGAGCCCCCGATCGATGGCCGTCTTGGTCGCAGGCGTGATGTGTTTCGGCAATTGCGCAATCACGGGCGCCGTCAACGATCGATCGTTCGTCCTATCGCCGGACGATTGGGCGCGAACCGCCGCGGTCGGCCAAGGTGCCAACGTCGCAACGAGCCACACCGTCTTCGCCCGGATCAATCGCACCATCATTCGTCACCCGCTCTTTCCGTCTCGAGTGGAGCGATTCCCAGCGCCTGATACTGCTTGTCCGTCGCCACCACGATCCGGTCCCGAAACACGCGAATGTCATTCAACAATTGCGTACGAGAATTCTCGCCCACCAGTTTCTGGGCGATACCGATGTTGCGCCCGGTACGGGCATCGATGGTCACCAGACTCTTGGATCGGTATCTCGCGTTTTCCTCACCTTCATCGATCACGAACGCAGGGATCACATGCCCAAACAGATGAAGCATGGCGTTAAATCCTGCGACCGGCGCCAGGTCGTTGCGGTGCCAGGCCAGATCGCCGGTGGCGATGTCGACAGCCATCAGCCCCGGCTGCCGGCGCCGCCCCGTCATCACCGGGGTCGCGTGCTGTACGATCAGCAACCCATCCAGCAGTACCCCGTCTTCGACGCCACGCACCGCCGGCACATCCCTGTTCAAGATGACCTCGCCCGTGCGGGCATCAACAATCTGAACCGCCCCCCGCAGCATGCCGATCCCGATGTAGCCGTCTTGCGGCACGAACAACTGGATGAGCGGTTTTGGCAGGTCCTTCTGCCAGAGTGGTTCGCCGGTGCGCGCATCGACGGCTTCTAGACCGTCCGACGATGTCGTCGACAAGGGCCCACAAAGCACACCGGCCGTATGCGCCGGACGAATCAATTTCTCATCCGGGTCCGGTTGTCGAAACAGCACCCGCTTCACCAGATGCCCGTCGGCAACATCCAGCAGATGAACTCGTTCGAGTCGCTCGTCAGACGTGAGCACGATCCCGTCAACAATCCATACATAGGCCAACCCTCCGTCACGCAAGTGGTGTTCCCAGATGGTGGCGCCGTCCGCAAGCCGGACCAGCGCCACGCGATCGGAGTGTGTCACCAGCGCGACCACACCGTCTCCAACCGCCATGCGCATGTCCGTGTACCAAGGATCGTACGATTCGCGCCGACCATCGTGCGCCTTGGCCCATAGTCGTTTCCCGCTCGCCAGTCCGATTCCGTGGAATCCATACTGGCTTGCAAAAACGCCGACCAGCCCTGAGACCACCGCTCGACGAGATACGTCCACATCGAGCTCGGCGTCCGTAGGGACCGAACCGAATCGCCCGGGTACCTGAAGCTCGGTCTGCCATTGCATCGAGTCTCCGTCCGCATCGTAGCACACACCGACTCCGTCTTCATCGAAAAACACCAGTCGGTCGATGCTTCGCTCGCCTTCAGGAGTATCGAACTCCACCAGCCTGCCGAGAATTGGTTTCTCCGACGAAGGCAGTGCCCAATTGATGTCACCTGTGAGACTGAACGAACCCGGTAGCGTTTCGGTTCGATTCACATCTGAAGCGCGTACGCCGAGCGCATTTGCCTTTGCCTTTGCATCAACCCAGGAGGCCACCGTGGCATCGCCAACCGCCGCGGCGGCAGACGCCGTGCGACCGACCGACGCATAGACGGCCGGTAACGGATCGGCGCCGAAAAGACGCTTCAGCTCGCCCAACTGATCGCGCAGTTGGGCGGTGAGGCCGAACGGTGATGACGAATACAGATCACACAGCGACATCGCCGCGGCAATGCTCAGCGCGCGGTCGCCGCCGTCACGCGTCACCGCCAGCAACCACTGCTCGCCAGCCTCAAAGCGCTGAAGATCGAGCCAATGCCTGCCTAACTCGTATTCCGCGCGCTGACCGGCTTGTTCACCGTGCGCAAGTTCGGCGATCGCCGCGAGGCGCCGCTCGGCGTCGCGCTGCCCATCTTCGGACTCGAGTCCCCGGACCGACTCGTCAATCTGCGTTTCGATGTACTGCTGAAGAGTGTCCGCCTCCGCCGCCGAAAGTCGATCCGTCATACGCCGCAATCGCGGCCGAATCTGCAGGCGCGGCGATCTCCGTGTGCCGTCATCCAAAGACATCAACACATCGGCGTCGGCGCTCAGTCCTGCGTCCCAAAGCGTGCGACAGGCGGCGGCGGATTCACCGTGTTCGGTCAAGTGATCGGCCAGTGCCATATTACCGCGAAGCCGGTCGTCGGGGGCGCGTGCCACCGCTACGGCTAGTCGGTATGTCTCCAGGATTTCGGCCGGCTCTTCGGCGTCCTTTGCGGATGCCAGCAGCGCCTCGACCCACACATGAACGCTCTCGTCCGTAAGCCCAGCCGCATCGCGTGAGGCGGCATCGCGATGCGATTCCAGCACGGCTAGCGCCCGCCCGGCGTCACCTTGCAAGAGTTCGACCCAGGCCAGTTGGCGGGCGGCATCCTCACGTTTGGGATCCGATTCAAACCGCGCCACCGCCTTTGGATATGACCGCGCCAGATCCGGGTAACGCCGAACGCCGAACGCGTCGACACTGAACAGCGCATCATGGGTTGCGACCAGATTGCCCGGCGGCCCTTGCTGCGTCGGTACAGGAGCGACGCTCACGCGCGCACCCGTATTCGCCTCAAGGGTCACAAGGCCACCCGCCGTGGGCAGCAACAGGCGGTCGCCCGACCGTACGCCACGTCCGGTAGGCTGCGTCTGCAACCGGGTAGACCAGGCGGGCTGCCCGTCGTCCAACGAGACCTTGGTGACGACCGCGCCACCGACCCATATGTACCGATCGTCGGCCGAGATCGGGTACCACGCCCCGTTCGGCGCTGTCGACCACCGCTGTCGGCCGGTGGCCGCAGAGAAAGCCAGAAGTTCGTGGTGATCCGTCGGACACAGGAGGACGAGCCCACCGGTCACCAGTGGCGGTGCCGGTTCCCACCAGCCTTCTGCCGATGCGCCGGCCGACGACGACTCGTCCGGCGGCGCGCCGTATTCGCCGCCCCACCGCACGATCTTCGTATCCGCGTCAATCGCGAACAACACGCCATGACCTGACGAAACGTAGACCCTGCCGTAGCCATCGGCGAGAGGCTGCGCCGGCCTTCGTGCATACGAACGTGCAGCGACCGAGCAAAGCGGGATTTCCTTGCGCAAGGCGCCCGTCCTCGGATCCAATACGCCGACATAGTAATCGCGATGACGAAAGAATGGCACCCAGAGATCATCTCCCACCGCCAGAGGCACCGACCGGAACTCCACGTCGCCGAGCACGCCGTCGGCTTCGATGTCCAGGCCGCGAGACCAGACCGGGGCACCACTCGACGCATCGTACGCCACCAATCGGTTGGGCAAGTACAACCCGCGCGCCGCGTCAACCCCGGGCATCAGATTGAACTGGCGCGCATTGAACAGGTTGGCGGCGTCGGTGGACGATATGCCGCCTCGCCGGTCAATCGCATACACCAGACCGCGAGACGCGGACACCGAGCCGAACAGATCGTCATCCGGCGGGCGAACCCAGGAATGTAGGTCGCGGCTGATAGACTCCCACGAAAGGGGACCCGACGAAGTGAGTGGATCCGGATTTCCGGTCGTGGACCATACCTCGCCGAGATCATTCGCACGTAGGGCCAAAAGCCCTCGAACGGATCGCACGTAAAGGAAGTCGCCGCGTAAGACCATTTGCCACGGCGGCATCAAGGGCGCTTCTGTTTCTTCGGGATGCGGAGACGTCGATCCCCCACGCATGTCGGCGAACCGATATTGCCAAGGTAGAGGGTTTACCAGAATCGGTTCCAGGGGCAGTTTGTCGTCGTCGGCCGCGCGCGAGGAAGTCGCGTGGGCCTGCTCGTCCATCAGGCGCGCAATGGCCTGGACGGTTTCCGCTGCCGTCGCATCGCCGTCGCCACTGCGTTCGATCGCATGGAGCGTCGATCGTGCCTCGTTTTCTCGGCCCAAAAGACCCAGACCTACGGCTCGCTTCGCCAGCAGGCGAACCCGGGAGACATCCGGATCAGGAATGAACCGCAGTGCCAGATCGATCACCTCGACAGCTTCCGCCGCGCGACCCGCATCGAGCAAACGCGAAGATAGTGCATCCGCAGCGTTGTCCCCGGAGCGCGTGAGGAGAAAACGATCCACCACGGATCGCAAGGAGTTCAGATCGTTGGCATCCAATCCGCGCTGCAGGAGGTGCTCCGCCTGCCCGTCATAGAGGATTCTGTAGGCCCCCAGGCCGTCCGCGGGAATCTGCGACAATATCCGAAGGGCAGTCATTTGGACTGACGTGTACGTGGCCTCCGTATCGATCTCGGGACCGCCGGAATAAAGTAGGCTGCTCTCATCGCTTTCGATCATTCGCTGCAACGAATCGATGGCGAGTTTCCAATCCGCGCGCTGTATGCCCTCTTCCGCACGACCCAGGAGATTGACCATCGGCGCGGACGGGCTGATCACCGCCCGTCCCGGTGCGGGCTGAGGTGGTTCATAACGCCCGGCCTGCATATCGACCGGCGCGCGGCGCACGCGCATCTGGGCGTCTGTCGATACCGCCAACACGGTGATCGAAACGGCCGCCAGAGCGTGTATGCGCCGCGTTTTGCGAATCCCGCACATCAAGCTAGTTTCCGTCCACCGATGCCGCGCGCCGCGTTCGCGGGTGCCGGTGCGGCACCGGAGCAAGAGCGCTGATCGATGGGCGCACGACCCCATCTGAATCGTCGGCCATCATACCCCCGTCGGGCCTGCCAATCGCAGTGTCGGTCCCATAACCACGACGTTTTCGCCGAACCTACGATCATCGTACCGGCGGAATGGGTCGGCTTCCAGAAAGGCGGCGGCCGGTCGACAAGTCTAGACAGTTGATGTGCGTCGCATCACGGCAAACAACTCGGTTCGCGACGAAAGGGAATCCAAATACGACAGCGAGGCAGCGGTATTCGGCACACCGGGCGATTACTTGCGGCGTCGCTTGCGCTTGTCCTTTTTGGACAACGGGCGCTTGGTCTGTTTCGAACGGCCCTTGAGCTTCGGCACGCCGCCGGAGCCCATCATTTGCGAGAACTGCGTGCCCATCCGGATGCGATTCATGAAGGACTGCCCGGCCATCCCCTTCATCATGCTGCGCATCGGCTCGAACATCTTGACCAGCTGGCTGACATCGGAAGGATCGCACCCCGCCCCGCGTGCGATGCGCCGGCGGCGCGAAGGGTCGATGATCTTGGGATTCGCGCGCTCCCTTGGCGTCATGGATTCGATCGCCGCCTCCATGCGCACGAGTTCGTTCTCATCGATGTCCATGTCACCGACCATGTCCGACATGCCCGGCATCTTCTGCAGCAGGCTCTTCATCGAGCCCATCTTCTTCATCTGGCGAAGCTGGCTGAGGAAATCGTCAAGCGTGATCTTGCCCTTGGCCATCTTGGCCTCGAGCTTCTGCGCCTGCTCCTGATCGACGTGCTGCTGCGCCTGTTCGACGAGCGTCAGAATGTCGCCCATACCGAGGATCCGCCCCGCGATGCGATCCGGGTGGAACTCCTCTATCGCCTCCATCTTCTCCCCGACACCGACGAACTTGATCGGCTTGCCGGTGACGTGCTTGACCGACAGCGCCGCGCCGCCGCGCGTATCGCTGTCAAACTTCGTCAGGATGCAACCGTCCAATTCGAGTCGCTCGTTGAACGATTTGGCCGTATTGACGGCATCCTGACCGGTCATCGCGTCGAGTACGAGGTAGATCTGATGCGGCGACGTCGTCGACGCCACCTTGGCAATCTCGTCCATCAACTCGTCGTCGATCGCCAGGCGGCCGGCGGTATCGAGAATCACCACATCGCGATCCGTCTTCCGCGCGTGCTTGATACCGTTGCGGCAAACCTTGACCGCGTTCTGGTGATCGCGCTCGGTGTAGACCGGGCAAGAGATTTGTTCGCCGAGCACCTCGAGCTGGTCGATAGCCGCAGGGCGCTTCAGGTCCGCCGCCACCAGGAGCGGGCGCTTGGCGCGGTTCAGGAGCATCTTGGCCATCTTGCCGCAGGTGGTTGTCTTTCCAGATCCCTGCAGGCCGGCCATCAACAGCACCGTTGGGCCGGGCGACACAAACGGGATCTTGGGGTCCACCGGGCCCATGATCCGGATCAACTCGTCGTGGACGATCTTGACCATCATGTCCCCGGGCTTGAGGGTCTTGATGACCTCCGCCCCGATCGCCTTCCTTTGAACCTCGGTGCAGAACTCGCGCGCTACGTCCAGGTTGACGTCGGCCTCCAAGAGGGCAGTGCGGATTTCGCGCATCACCTCGGTGACGTTGTCTTCGGTGATTTTCCCCCGCCCACGGAGGCCCGTGAAGATGCCGCTCAATCTCTGGCTCAAGGTATCAAACATAGCGCTTCCGTTTTATTTGCCCGCCACGAAGCGGTCAAGCTCTACCGCGTTCACGTGCGTCTCAGAGCCGTGGGCGCCGGCCCACGGACCTCGTAGGCCCTCCCAGAAGTCAAGGGGCTCGCGCCGGGTACTCTGACTCACCCCGGGGTAGCCGGGTCGCATGCCCACGCTTGCATGGGCATGGATCCACAGGCACTCGTTGGAACTTGCCGATCCGACCGAGGTTGCGTAATTTGGATCACCCGACCTGCCGGACTATTATTCAAAAACTACGGGATCCAGCCATGCGACGCACACCGGGGAGCGAGATTGTCAAACATCTTTGTGCACTCTTGATCGTCGTATTTCCCGCGGCCGCCTTCGGCCAAATGCAGACCGTGCAAACGCGATATTATACGATTCACTCCGATCTCGATCCCGACACCATTCGGGAAGCGGCGTTGCGCCTGACCCGCATGGTCGAGGTGTACATGGATCGTACGAAGGGCTTCTCCGGTCGCGTCACCACGCGGCTGCCTTTTTATCTCTTTCGCCGATACGAGGATTACATGGCCGCCGGCGGTCTTCCCGGCAGCACCGGTGTCTACACGGGCGAGAAGCTCATGGCCACCGCAGGCGATCACGTGACCAGCAGAACTTGGGGGCTCGTCCAACACGAAGGGTTTCACCAATTCGTGCACGTCGCGATGGGCGGTGACATTCCCGTTTGGGTGAATGAAGGACTGGCCGAGTATTTCGGCGAGGCCTACTTCACCGGCGACGACATGATCACCGGTTTGATCCCACCCGCGCGCTTGCAAAGCATTAAGGCGATGATCGACGCCAACAACCACAAGTCCATTGCCGATATGATGACCCTCGATCGCGAGGCCTGGAACCACGCCATGAAGGCAACCTACTACGATCAGGCCTGGTCCATGGTCCACTTCCTGGCGCACGGTGACGGCGAAAAATACCAACCCAAATTCAACGGCTTCATCAACGACGTCAGCAAGAAGGGGATGGAATGGCGCAGAGCGTGGCGCGAGAACTTCGGCGAAGACACGGACGCCTTCGAAAACGCATGGCGAGCTTACTGGCTGGCGCAGCCGGAAAACCCGTCAGCCCACGACTATGCCCGAGCTACGACGGCGACGCTGACCAGCTTTCTCGCCCGCGCCGTCAGCCAGAAGCAGGAATTCAAGGACTTCGACACTTTTCGCGAAGCCGCGGAACAGGGATCCTTGAAAACGCACAACGACGACTGGCTGCCACTCTCTCTCTTGAAACATGCATTGACGAATGCCCGTTACATGGGATCGTGGAAACTGGAATCCCAGCGCGGCAGACCGCCAACGCTGGTCTGCACGATGGAAGATGGCACCAAGATCGTCGGCAGCTTCCAAGTCAGAAGACGCAGGGTCCAGACCGTCACCGTCAAGCTAAACCCGGCAACGAAAGGCGAAGACTGATGACCATACACAGCCGTCGATGGCAACGGGCCCCATCGACGATTTCGTGCAACCGCGAGAAGCCATCCGTACCGCGCCCGTCAGGAAGCGGCTTGACCGTACCGCAGGCATCCCTGCCTGCACCGCGGGGCGCCACTGGCGGATCGAATAACGAGGAAAGGCCCTTACTATGAAATTCCACATCGCTCAGTCGATCGAAATACTAAGGAATACACCCTCCACAATTCGCGCATTGCTTCAAGATGTCAGCAACGATTGGATAAACAGCAACTACGGCGAGAACACATTCAGCCCGTTCGACATCGTAGGTCACCTTATCCACGGCGAACGCACAGACTGGATGCCGCGTGCCAGGATCATCCTGGAACACGGCGAGTCCCGTCCCTTCGACCCCTTCGATCGATACGCCATGTACGAGGTCAGCAAAGGCAAAACGATCGCCGAACTCCTGGACACTTTCGAAACGCTGCGACAGGCAAGCATCGAAGCACTGCAGAGGCTGAATCTGACCGAAGCACAGCTCGATCTCCGCGGCACACACCCGGAACTCGGCCCCGCCACGTTACGCAACCTGCTGGCCACATGGGTCGTACACGACCTGAACCACATCGCACAAATGGCCAAAGCCATGGCCCACCAATACCGCGACCAGGTCGGTCCCTGGTTGGAATACGCCTCCATCCTCAGGCGTTGACCCGAATTCGAGTGTCTTTGTTGGGAACGCGACGCCTTTGGTCAGACCGCCGATACGATTGGCCAGATCGCGCGCACCTGTTACGGAAAGGGATTTTTCAATCCCCTCGATGCGCGTTGCCGCTTCGCGTATAACATCGGCATGCCCAGGCGGACGGACATCAAGAACATCCTCATCATCGGCTCGGGGCCCATCATCATCGGGCAGGGTTGTGAATTCGACTATTCCGGCACGCAGGCCTGTAAGGCCTTGCGCGAGGAAGGCTACAGCGTCGCCCTGCTCAACTCGAATCCCGCCACCATCATGACCGACCCGGAAATGGCCGACCGCACCTACGTCGAGCCCATCACGCCCGAGTTCATCGAGAAGGTCCTCATCCGTGAACGCGACGACGGCCGACCGGTTGGCGCCTTGCTCCCGACGCTTGGCGGGCAGACCGGCCTCAATTGTGCCATGGAGGCCGCCGAAGCCGGGATCCTTGATCGCCATGGCGTCGAGATGATCGGCGCCAACGCCGAGTCCATCCGCAAGGCCGAAGATCGCACCGCCTTCAAGGACACCATGATCTCCATCGGGCTCGATATGCCGCGATCGGGCATCGCCCACTCGTGGGACCAAGCCCGGCAAGTCCTGGAGGCCGTCGGACTCCCCTGCTGCATCCGCCCGGCCTACACCCTCGGCGGCGCCGGCGGCGGTTTCTGCCGTTCGCCGGAAGAGTTCGAGCGTATCGCCAAGCGCGGTCTGGAATACTCGCGGATCGACGAGATCCTCATCGAAGAGGACCTCTACGGCTGGAAGGAATTCGAGTTGGAGGTCGTGCGCGACCGGGCGGACAACGTGGTCATCATCTGCTCGATCGAGAACCTCGACCCCATGGGCGTGCACACCGGCGACTCGATCACCGTCGCCCCCGCCCAGACGCTGACCGACAAGGAATACCAGAAAATGCGCGACAGCGCGGTCGCCATCATCCGCGCGATCGGCGTGGACACCGGCGGCTGCAACATCCAGTTCGGCGTCGACCCGAAGACCGGCCGCCAAGTCATCATTGAGATGAACCCGCGCGTCTCGCGATCTTCCGCGCTCGCCAGCAAAGCCACTGGCTACCCCATCGCGCGCATCGCCGCCAAGCTGGCCGTCGGCTACACCCTCGATGAACTGCCCAACGACATTACCGGCAGCACGCCCGCCAGCTTCGAGCCCACCATTGACTACTGCGTCGTGAAAATGCCGCGCTGGACCTTCGAAAAATTCCCCGACGCCGACGAGATTCTCACGACGCAAATGAAATCCGTGGGTGAAGCGATGGCCATCGGTCGCACTTTTAAGGAGGCGTTCCAAAAGTGCATCCGATCGATGGAGATTAAACGATTCGGATACGGGCTCGATAGCAATGACAGATCTCTGAACGCCATAGCGGCCACTCCCCGTGGCGGGCGCGGTGCAACGGGTCACACGACCGCTTCCGCTGCGCGTCAGCGCCTCAAGGCCATTGAAAAAGGGACCGTCCCGCTCGGCGGCACGACCGCCACCGAAGCGCCACCGGACACCGCCGAGGAACACGCGCGAGTCTGGCCGATTCCCGACGAGGTACTCCGCGAGAAGTTATCCGGTCCGTGCCAGGGTCGTCCCTACTACATTCGCTACGCCTTCAAACTCGGCTGGTCCGTCGATCAGGTATTCGAGTTGACGCGAATCGATCCCTGGTTTCTCGACAGCATGAAATCGCTGGTCGAAGCGGAGGAATCCATCGCGAACAGTGCCGGCGAACGCATCGCGGAAATCAAGCAGTTGGGGTACAGCGACATCCAGGTGACCACGGCCACAGGTCGTGCGAGGAAGGACGGAAACGGCAGTCCGGGGCAGAGTCGCACCAAACCGGTTTACAAACTCGTCGACACCTGTGCCGCGGAATTCGAAGCGCGCACGCCGTACTTTTACTCAACGCACGAGTCGCCGATCGGGCACATTGGCGGTGCACCGGCGGCCCCCGAAAACGAAATCCGCGTGAGCGAAAAGCCCAAGGTGATCGTCCTTGGCGGCGGTCCCAACCGCATCGGGCAGGGTATCGAGTTCGACTATTGCTGCTGCCACGCGGCGGCGGCCGCGCACGGCGCCGGCTTCGAGTCCGTTATGATCAATTCCAACCCGGAGACCGTCAGCACCGATTTCGATACGTCCGACATGCTCTTCTTCGAGCCACTCACACACGAGGACGTGCTCAACGTCATTGAAGCGCTCAACAAAGAGCCGCTGCCTGCGCGGGCGGATCACGACGATAGAAACTCGGACGCCAGATCGACACCGATCAAGCCGAACGGGCTCGTCCACGGTGTGGTCGTGCAGTTCGGCGGGCAGACGCCGCTCAACTTGGCGCAGGGGCTGAAGGACGCGGGCGTGCCTATCGTGGGCACGCAGCCGGAGATGATTCACTGCGCAGAGGACCGCGACGAGTTTCAGACCGTCTTGCGTGAGTTGAGCCTGCTCCAGCCACCGGCCGGCATCGCACGCCGCCGAAACGATGCCTTCACGGTGGCACGCGGGATCGGTTATCCCATCATCGTCCGCCCCAGCTACGTCCTGGGCGGGCGAGGCATGAAAATCTGCAACAACGACGCCGATCTGCAAGACTACCTGACCGACGCCCTCGGCGCCACCGACCGCACCGAGGCCGCAATCGACAACCCGATTCTCATCGATAAGTTCCTGGCCGACGCCATTGAAGTCGACGTCGACGCCGTCGCCGACTTCGGCCAAAACCGTGACGACAACGCATCACCCAAGCCCATGTGCATGGTGGCCGGCATCATGGAACACATCGAGGAGGCCGGCATCCACAGCGGCGACAGCACTTGCGTGATACCGCCCTTCTCGCTTGGGCGCATGGTGGTAGAGGAGTTGTTCCGTTCTACCAAACGCCTCGCGAGACGGCTCAACGTCTGCGGCGCGATGAACATTCAATACGCCATTCTCAACCGCACGATTTACGTACTCGAGGTGAATCCCCGCGCCTCGCGCACCTTGCCGTTCGTAGCCAAAGCCACCGGCGTGCCGTGGGCGCGGATCGCCACCTGCGTCATGCTCGGCGAACCGCTCGCCGACGTCCTCGCTCGATACGGCGTCAGTGAAACGCCACAGCCCGCGCATACGGCCATCAAAGCCCCCGTTTTTCCGTTCGAGAAATTCCACGGTGTTGATGTCATACTGGGCCCGGAAATGCGTAGTACCGGTGAGGTAATGGCCATCGCGCCCACCTTCGGCCAAGCCTTCGCCAAAACGCAGATCGCCACGGGTCTGGCACTTCCAACCAGGGGCAACGTGTTGCTCAGTGTGAACGATCCCGATAAGCCGCGCATGGTGTCGATCGCGCGCGACCTTTACGACCTGGGCTTCAACATTTACTCGACCATGGGGACCAGAAAGATGCTCGCCGATGCTGGAATCCCATCCTCGCTGGTGTCCAAGTCGGCCGAGACGGTCGACGCGCCGTTCCTGAAGGACCTCATCGACGACGGCACACTCAACCTGCTGATCAACACCCCGATCCGCACCGGACCGGCGTCGTACGAGGGCCGATGGCGCGCCGCCGCCACCGCCCACCGCGTGCCCCTGATCACCACCCTCGCCGGCGCTCGCGCCGCCGTAGCCGGCATCCGCGCCTTGAGCAAAACGGAAGAGGGCCACGACCCGCTGCCCCTCGATGTCAAACCTCTGCAGGATTACTTCGCATAGTCCGTCTCGTGAATTGCCGGGGCCCACAGAAACCAAGTGGAGACGAGCCTCGGACCGTACCGCAGGCATCCCTGCCTGAACCGGGAGCGCCCGTTGTGTCAACGCTCTACGAACACTGCCAAGCATGAGCAAGGTGATGGTCAAATGGGTTGAGCTTTCCGCCGCACAGGGACGAATCGGATTTGCACACGCTTGTCGAGCGCGGCAGCAATGCGCTGGAGCATAGAGAGGGAGTGGCCGTTGTAGTCCGCATCCTCCAGGCGACAGATGACCGACGCGGAAGTGCCGACGAGCTTGGCCAGTTCGCGTTGGCTGAGCCCCGCTTTATCGCGCAGGTCGCAGAGCTTGCGGGCAATCTCGGCGTTTGCGAGGTGGTCTTCGTAGGCGGTCTCCTGCTCAGCATCGCCCTCGATGAAACGCTCATAGAGATTCTTCAGGGCCGGTGAGGAGGGTTTCTGCTTCTTGGTTTTTCGTGCAGGCATCGCTAGTCCTTCGTGAATCGTTCGCTGTGCTTCTTGGGGTCTCTCCTAAACCGCTCTCTTCGTTTGGCCGCGGCGGCGATCTCTCGTTTCGGTACCGCTCGCTCTTTCGTGCAGCCGTGTGACACTACTGCGACGACCCGCCCGTGAAAGAAGTAGAGCATGCGGTAATTCATGCTCTGGAACCGGACGCGAAGCTCGTAGATGTCGTCCCCGAGGTAATCCGCCTCAGGGCGACGTAGCTCGTGGCCGAGTTCCTCAAGCCGCGTGAGTGCAGCGACGCATTTAGCCCGCGGCCTCTTTGGAACGGATTCAAGCCAATCCACGAGCGGCACGCTCTTGTCGGCTTCCTTGAAGAGGATGACTTCGGTTCGTGGCATCCTTGCTCTCTATATGTTCGCAATATTGAGAACGAAAGTCAAGTAGTTTCTTAGGATTCTCAACTGAACCCGAAAAACGGCATCTTCGCACCGCTGAGATGGATTCTACGACCGACGGTCCGACCGTACCAGCAGCGGGTTAGCGAACAGGCGCTTGAAGAATGTAGCGGCGGTCCGCGCCTCGTCGCGAGTCATGACCGAGACTCAACAGTTGCACGACTCCCGGCATCGTCTAAGGTGAACATCTATGCTCAAGATCGAGAAGTACCTCCTCAACCTTGCTGGTGAATTCCGGGTTTGTAGTGAGCTCAACAAACGTGGCGCATTCGCCACCGTCACGTACGGAAACCGTAAAGGTGTCGATCTTTTTGTAATTAACGAAAAGACCGGAAAGAGCTTCAAGATAGAGGTGAAGACAAGCCAGCAACCTCGATTCGTCACCGGCATCTCACAGAAGAAGGCGGATACGCCGCCTGATTACTGGGTTCTGTTTCTCCTGCAGTCGAGCAAAGACGGAAGCTTCGTAGAGCGGTTCTTCGTTCTGACGCACGAAGAGATTTGTAGCGTTCAGAAGCGACGGAATCAGAAGTATGCCCGGACATACAAGAAGAAACACGGCATCATGCCTGATTTCTCAAAAGGGGTGGACAACGTTACGCTCGATGATGTATACGAGCATGAAGACGCCTGGAATGTGATTATCAAGGCATTCGAGCATGAAAAATGACGGCGGCAGGCCTGGCAGAGGACAACCGCCCGAAACGGATTCAGGTCGATCCGGTCGTTCCTAAAGCCAAGGGCCTCCCACCGAAACCATAGGCTTGGCTCTCTCGTACACAACCGCGAACGTACCGCAGGCATCCCGACCTGCAACTTGATTTCGTGTTAAGAAAAACAGCGGCCGCCTCCGAGGCGACCGCTTTCAAAATGAAGTTGCTTCCACTCGCTGCCGGCACTACGTCTTGTTCTGCTCCGCGTTCACCGGCGCCTTCGACTCTTGCGGCGGCGTCTGTACGCGGATCGCTGCATCGCGCACCAAGCTCGTGAGGGTGTCGGTCGTGTCCCCCGTCGCAGCATCGTTTAGCGTACTCACGGCGGACTGTGGATCGCCTGTGGCATAATAGAGGTAACCCAGCAGGAATGTCAGCTCAGCGTCGCTGCCGCGTTCACTCCGCACGCGAATAAGATCCTGCATCTGCGTCGTCACCACCGAGGCATCGTCGTATACCGTGCGCAGATCGATCGGGTAGTCGATCAATTCCGGCGCGTCCATCAACGCGCGCCGCATGGCACTCGCCGCAATGTCAAACTGCCCGAGCCCGAGGTTCGACATCGCGTAGAAAAGCTTGGCAAAACCGTCCTGCTCGTCGGCGAGCATGGCGCGGGCGTGCCAGTCGCGTGCCTCTTCATAGCGCCCCGCACGCATCGCCTCGTTGCCCTTTTCCACCAGCGCCGGCGCCGGCGATGGGGTCGTTTCTGCGCCAGAATCCTGCAAACCGTCTGGTGCCTGCGGTTCGTTCGTCCTTGGCTCGACCATCGCGGGCTCGACGCGCGTCATCGTGCCCATGACTTCCCCTGTGTTCGGATCGACGTAAGTTGGCGACGATTCCGTTTGCGGCGTACCGTAATAAGGCTCCGTCACCACTTGCCTCTCCCTCACGACCGGTTCCGTGTACACCACG
>Ga0055481_10000160_pt1 | contig 19310 bp, 12 predicted proteins | sample Muzzi_PWC_D2_FD_57936 | JGI IMG/M metagenome (GOLD analysis project Ga0055481, IMG submission 57936) | Wetland microbial communities from San Francisco Bay, California, USA, that impact long-term carbon sequestration - Muzzi_PWC_D2 | ecosystem: Environmental > Aquatic > Marine > Wetlands ... | reverse complement strand
CGCGGGAGTCCGTGCGCCTGGTGAAGCTACGATCGGAGGCCGGCGAGGACTCCGATGCGGCGGTCGCAGCCGCCGACGCGGAGCTTGCCGCGCTCGAGGCGACGCTACCCGCGCTCGAGGTGCGGCAGCGCACGACCGTGCTGTCCATCGGCGTGTTACTGGGCGGCCTGCCCGAGTCCGAACTCGACCTGGCGGAGCAGGAAGCCAACTACGTTGCGCTGGCGCCGGTCCCGGTCGGCGAACGAGCCGACATCCTGCGGCGCCGGCCGGACGTGCGTGCGGCCGAACGCATGCTCGCGGCAGCAACCGACGATCTCGACGTCGCCACCGCGAACCTGTTCCCGAAGCTCGTGTTTGGCGGCAACGCCGGATACCAGTCGCTGGAGACCGGTAATCTTTTCGACACCACCAGCCGGATCGCCACGCTCGGGCTATCGATCTCCTGGCACCTCTTCGATGGCGGACGGCTCCGCGCCCAGGTGCATGCCAGCGAGGCGCGCGTCCAGCAGGCGGCACTCGAGTACAAGAAGAGCGTCCTCGCGGTACTGACGGATGCCGAACGCGCGCTGGCACGTTACAACTTCGGCCTGCAAGCGCTGGATCGCCAGACCGCAGCCTTGGCGGCCGCCCGTCGCAACTACGACTTCGCAAACGACCGTTACCGGGCGGGCGACATCTCGCTGTTGCAGCTCTTCGACGCCGAACGGGGCTTGCGCAGCACGGAAGACGCCTACGCGAGGACGCACACGCAGGCGGCGACCGACCTCGTCGCACTGTTCAAGGCGCTCGGCGGTGGCTGGGATGTCGCCGCAGCGACGGCGGGCTGACAGCCGCGCGGGCCTACAGCTTGTGCCCGGAGATATAGTATTGTCCCTGGCAGATGTCGTTTTGGGTTACCCCGGATACTTCGTACTTCCGGAAGTCACAGGAACCGTGGAACTTCGCACCTGTCAAGTCGAGATCGCAGGTTTGCTCATAGGTGGCGATCCCGGTATCGGTTTGTTCAGATACTTCACCCCCAATCCTGACGTTGTGACTCGAGTGCGAATTGCCTGAATCGCCGGTCATGATCATAAAACTCGTGCTGTCGTACCAGTACAACTCGAAGAACGGCATTGCATCCCGCGTGTAGGGATCGATGGTGAGATCCACGTAGTTGGGTTGCAGAACGGGCGGGTACGGTACGTAGTTCTCTTCCTCGGCGTAGTGGCAATTATCTTCCTGCCTTCCAATCACGTTGATATCCCATAGGCCGGATGCCTCGACGTTCACGAATGCGGAAACGGCCGGGCAGTGCAGTGGATCGGAGACTTTCAGAATCACTTCGCCCGCGCTTATGCCAAGGACATTGACATCGGAGCCTGCACCGTTGTCGCTAAAGGATGCCGACGCAACCATCGGATCCGTTATTTCCACGAACGGCTGCAAAAAATCCGGTGTGGGCATCATATTGAGCATTACCAGCTTGAACGTCGTTGCCTCATTCGGTGAGAGGTAGACCCCAACCGGCTTTAATCTCGCTGCTCCGGACAGCTCCTGCGCAATACCGTTACAGAAACTCTCGTAACTCGTCGAACTTCCGGGCAATCCGAGGAGTTGGTTCATCTCTGCCGACAGGTCTATCCAGAGTTTGGCTGCGCTGAGCGCGCGCCGGTGGTCGTCACATTCACCGATGTAGTCGCATTCCGGCGGGTTTTCTCCTACACCTCCCGTACAGCTGTAGCATTGGCCTTCCAGGTATTCCAGGTTCGTGTTAATAATCGTGTTGAGGTCATCCACGACGTCATCGAAAACTCCGGGAAACGGGTACTGTATGTCCGACGTCCAGTAATAGGGAGGAAGAGTGCTGGAGACTCCCCAGATGTGGTATTGCCTGCCAGTGGTCTGTACGAATTCTCTGAGCTCCAAAAGCTCATGTGCGGCGTTGTATACGAGCAGGAGGTTGTCGCCAACTGCTGCTGCGATATCGACGACTCCATAGATCCATACGTTCAACCACTCTTCGAGATTGGCCGTGAGCCTGTCCTTGACGCGGTTGTCGTCGGCATTGGCTGGATCGAGGAATCTCACACCTTCCTGCTGCATGATGGCGGCTGCCCGGCTTTCGTAATAATTGCGGTCATGTCGGGGGATGAGAGATGAATCGATGTTGTCCGGGAGCAATCCCGTCCCTCCGCCACCGGTGCTGAAATGGTCTATGTCGATCGAGAAGGTGTCGACCGAAGTCGCTCCCTGGGGCGGGAAAATTGGAACGAAACGGAAGGAATTGCCGCTACCCTGGAAATAGTAGGAAACGAGATTCGATATCGGCGCGGGAAACGGCAGCGTCACGGTCAGGGTCGCCGGGGTTTCGAACTGCAGGCCTTCGGGGGCGAGGCTGACCGCGCCCAGGTAATCGGTGACCAGCGGTACCGTGCCGACGCTTGCCAGGGGTGTCAGCTTGACCCGTACGTCCCGATCGCTTGCGATGGCGTCCGGCGGAATATCGAGTCGGAATGACGTGCCGTCGCCCGACATCGCTTCGATCGAACCGCCGACGGACGGGGAGATGGCCGCCGTCGTGCTGCCGAACTCTTCGCCGACCAGCTCCAGCGGCGGCGGATCGCGGCGCAGGGCAAACAACAGGTTTGCAGCTCCGGTCTGGTCGGTATACGTGCCGACTATCGTGTCCTTGTTCCGGGTCAGGACAGCGTGGAAGCTGGGTTCCATGGCGGACACGATGATCCCGGTGGAATCCACTGACAAGCCATCCAGTGCGAATTCGAGTGTGGGATCGCTAGAGAACTGCAGTTGTGTCGTGCCGTTACCGGCGCTGTCGAAGACTATCATGCCGTTTCGCCAGGCATTCACTTCGGGTGCATCGCCTGCGGCCAGTACGTGGAAGCTCCAGTCTCCCTGCAGATTTCCCGGCGCAAATACACCGCCCCCCCGGCTCAGGACTTCGAGGCCGTAGCCGTATTCGTAGTTCAGGCGGCCGATCGTGAGCTGCTGGTCCGCAGAGACAGATCTGCGATGCCAGGGTGTTTCAAGGAAGCCATCGCTGTCGATGTCGTTGCCGATGTATCCGTCCTCGATATCGTTGTCACTCCGGTTCAACTGGAATCGCTCGATTCCTGTCGGGTCGATACTGGCGGTTCCCCTGATCCAGCCGGTCCATTCCGGGTCGTCCCCGGTGACCAGCGCATTTACGTCCCAGTCGCCGCTGAAGTCGGCGAAGCCGGGATTTGGTTGCGTTTTTTGCAGGATCATCATCGTTGCGCCGCCTTCGATATCCGTATAGGTCGCGACCGCCGTGTCCTGGTCCTGCGACATTGCCCCGTGAAGCGTCGGATCGTCCAGCGACGTCAGGATGCCGCCGGGACTGACCAGGACTAAGGACACGAGCGGCTTCAGGTCGACCGAACCGTCGTCGTATTCCATGCGGTAGTCCGTGATCAGGCCCTGGTCATCGAAGACAATGTAGCCTTCCATCCAGCCGTTCCACTCATCGTTCGCGGCGTCGCCGGCATTGATCGCAAAGTATTTCCATTCGCCAGCGAGACTTTCCTGGCCGTAGATGGCTGCCTCGTCGCCGGTGCCGGCGTTGCAGTCGTCATCCACGCCGTTCCCGACTATCTCGAGCAGCCCGGGATTGACGGATGCATTTGCGTCGTCGCAGTCGAACGCGGCGACGAGGTAATCCGGGACACCCCCGCCGGCCGGGACTTCGCACTGAACGACGGCCGTGTTTTCCAGCGGGAACGTGTCGCCGTCACTGTCGCCGTACCAGACGGTATCCGGGTTGATTCGTGCATCGGTGTCGTCACAGTCCGTGTTGTCGACAGAAAAGCCGTTCGGCAGGGTACATGCCTCTTGCGGCGCGTCCGGATTACCGTACGTGTCCGCGTCCTGATCGGCAAAAAACAGACTTGTCAGTCCCTCGTCGATCTGCGCGTCGCAGTTATCATCTACCTCGTTGCAAATCTCCGGTGCCCCGGGATGGACCGAGGCCGCGGTGTCGTCGCAATCCGTGTTGTCGGAGACGAAGCCGGTCGGCGTAGCGCAGGCTTGCTGGGTGGTCTGGGCATTCCCGAATCCGTCGGAGTCAAAATCCTGAAAGAACGTGAGGAGCAGGCCTTCATCTACTGCTGCGTTGCAGTTATCGTCGACGCCGTTGCACGCCTCGGGTGCATCCGGGTTTATCGACGCATCGGCGTCGTCGCAATCCAGCTCGTTGTCGGCATACCCGTCCGGGAGGCTGCACGCTTCTGTTTGCTGTTGAGCCGTTCCGAACAGGTCACCGTCGGAGTCCAGGAAATACGTGAGCGTTACGCCTTCGTCGATATTGCCATCGCAAGAGTCGTCGATCCCGTTACACACTTCGGTTGCACCAGGATTGACTGTCGCAAGTGTATCGTCGCAATCGCTTCCGTCCGCAACAAAACCCGCCGGTGCGTCGCAGGCCAGAGTCGAGTCGGCCGGATTGCCGAAACCGTCCGAATCCGTGTCCGCATAGAATGAGGCCCTGACACCCTCATCGACGTCGCCATTGCAGTTGTCGTCGACTTCGTTGCAGGCTTCGGCAGCACCCGGATTGACAGCGAGGTCGTTGTCATTACAGTCGCCGAAATTGTCGGTAAATCCCGCCGGTTGGGCCGGCGAAACGACGATGAGATTCGTACTCCCGTAGCTGTCCCCGTCCGCGTCTTCGTACCAAGGGAAAAAATCGGTGGTGGCAGTCAAAGTACCGAGGTCCACCTGCAGTGAACCGCCGGCGGTGATTGTCGATTGAACGATGACCTCGCCTCCTGACTCGATTGTGAGGTTGTAGGTACCGTCGTCCACCACGAATTCGAACCGTCCATCCAGGTCGGTCTCGACGGTGACCACGACCGCCGTGCTATCCGTCGGGGTGATTGTCACCATTGCCAGTGGAACTGGATTGCCGCGACTATCCACAAACAATCCCGAGACGGTGACCTGCATTGGCGCATTTCGGTCACCGTTGCTGCCGGAACAGCTGGTAACTCCACTGGCAAGAACGACAAAAAGAAACACATGGGTAACTGACCGGACGTACGACAAGAACTTGGCCATGGAGAGTCCCTCCTAACGCTGCCCGACTTATCGTTCGTGTATTGTGGACGTCGGGCAGGTATCAGTGCAGCAGCTGGAAACGAGAATGCTGTGCGCGCCGATTGCCCGTTCCCCTGGCGGGCAACCAGATTTAACCCTTGATTGATGGCCTAGCGGCTTAGCGAAACCCGGTCCATACGCGGTTGCCGCAAGACCGGATCAGGTCAATCGGAGTACCGACGATTTCTGGAATGGGCCGGCCAGGCTGCGCGCGAAGCAATTCGGGCAGGTGTGCCGAAATGCCGGAGCGCCAGGCGATAAAGCTTTAAACTTGTGAAGCTGCCACGCTTATGAAATCCGTCAATTCTGGAATGTACCTACACACGGACACCCGCGTAATGAGCCGTATGGCCCTTATCGTCGTATGTCTGTTGAATTCGCATGTGTTCTCGGGCTGCGCCGGCGCCGCCGAACCCCCCGCGACGGGCGAACTCACCGAGCATACGATCACCGTCGGCGGTCGCGAACGCGACTATCTCTTCTACACGCCGGCGGGACTCGCGAAGAGCACCGAGCCGCGGCCGCTCGTCATGGTGTTCCACGGCGGCGGCGGCAAATCGAAGCAGATCGCGAAGGAAGTCGGACAGGCGCTGCAGCCGATCGCCGACCGGGATGGTTTCTTCATCGTCTATCCAAACGCGGTGAACAAGATGTGGGACTTCGGTGCCGGCAAGGTCTCCGAGGAACTGAAGGAACGAGTCGACGACCGCAGGTACTTCGGCGACCTGCTCAGGGAACTCACGTCGACGTATCCGGTCGACGAGGACCGCATCTTCGCGACTGGCATCTCGCGCGGCGGGCAGGCGTCCTACTTCGTTGCCTGTGTGTTCCCGGGCCAGATCCGCGCGATTGCGCCCGTGGCGATGCCGATGCCGGTCTTCATGCTCCAGCTGTGCGCGAATGCGAAGAGCACCGGTGTCGCGATATTCAACGGAACCGACGATCCGCTCGTACCTTACGGCGGCGGCGAGATCAAGGTCGGCCGCAAAGAGCGCGGCGAGGTGCTGTCCACCGACGCGACCGTGGACTTCTGGAGCACGGTCAACGGTTGCTCACCCGAGCCCACTGCAACGGACACGATCAACAGCAAGGACGACGGCATGCGCGTGGTCAAGACGAGCTACGAGCGCTGCAAGGGCGACCCGGTACTGCTGTACCGCATCGTGGGTGGTGGCCACACCTGGCCGAGCGGCAGGCAGTACCTGCCGCGCTTCCTCGTCGGCGACGTCGACCGTGACATCGACGGCGCGACCGAGGTCTGGGCGTTCTTCGTGCGGTTCAAGTAATCGTGCGCCGAAGAATCGTCTTCACCGACATCGGTGGCACGCTGCCCGATCACCGCTGCTACGACTGGCAACCCGCCGCGGCCACGCTCGAGGCGCTCGGCGGTGGCTGGGACGTCGAACGATTGATGTAAGGAAAGTACGTATTCTATTGCAGGGCGATCCGCCGTAAGAATCAAGAAAAGCCCAGTGGTCTCTCATGAACGAGAGCGGTTCCTTTCGACTTCTCGGCCGTCTGCGCGGCTTGTTGCTGACGACAGCGATCCTTGGTTGTGGCAGCAACCTGGCGGCAGCGGCGGTGCAGTCAGCCGACCTCGACCGCCAGGTACCGTTCGCGCTGGCCGTTCGTGGCGGCGTGAGCCTGGGATCGTATGAAGCGGGCTTCGAATGGGCTCTGCTTCGATACCTGAAGAATGCCAGGGACGCCAGCCGGTCGCCTGACCAGGGCTACGTCGACCTGGTTGCGACCAGTGGTGCCTCTGCGGGCTCCATCAACGCGTTGATCTCGACCCTGTCCTGGTGCATCGACCCGGACAAGACCACATCCGCGGAACTGTTCCCCGATACTGTCAGCGACAATCTCCTGTTTGATACGTGGTATGGCATCGGTTTCGAGGAGCTGCTTCCTGAGAAAGTCGATTCGCTCGAGTACTACCGGGCGGACGACGGCGTATTGAGCCGCAACGCCTTCCGGGACACCATCGGCAGGATTCAACGCCTGCTGCAGGCCGACGGCTTTGTGCCGGGATGCGAGGGGCGGTTCGGAATCCTGGTGACACGTGTCGATCCTGCTGTAAAGGATTTCGCCGGCGTCCGGGTACACAATCAACGTTTCGTGATTCCGTTGCGGCTTCGCGTCGATCCGCGGGGTCATGGCAGATTCGTCAGCTGTCTCGTCGATGCCGAGGACCCCGCGTTCGGCAACGTAATGTATTTGCAGGGCACGCCGACGGCCGACCCGGAATGTCCGATCGAACACGACACCAACGCCATCGTCGACGCGATCGAAGCGTCCAGTGCATTTCCGATCGCCTTCGGCCGCAAGCTGCTGAGGTACTGTGAGCCTGCTGTCACGGACGAAGCATCAACTGCCGGCGAGGACAGGCGATGCCCGGCGGGCATGCGGCCGGTGCTCGACGAATTCGTCGACGGCGGTCTGTTCGACAACATTCCGCTGGGCGCCGCCAAGGCGCTGGCCGAGCCGAACGAATGGACCAGCACGGATGGCTCGGCCCAGGCGGGTGCCGGCAGGCGATTCAATTACATTTACCTGGACCCGACGATACGGCGTAACGTGGGGCCCACCAGTCAGTCCACCAGCGACCGGGTCGAAGCCGCGTTGACAGCGGACAGCGAGGAAACCGACGAGGTCACGTACGGACTCCGAAGCCAGCTCAGCTTCCTGTTCGGCGCCATATCATCGGGCCGCGACTACGAACTTTACAATCTCCTGCGCAGCGGCGAGTGGACCAACCAGGTCTTTGCGATTTCCGACCGGCTCGCGGATACCATCAGTGAACTTTATCCGGACCTTGAGCCGGCAGCGCCGAACCTCGCAGACCTGCCGTCGTTCCTGCCCGGGTGCAGCCAGTGGTTCGAGGCCGATATCGATGCAACAGGCCTGCCGGAACGTGACGTCGTCGCCCGAGCCAGTCAGTGCATTGCGACCGGTGTCTACCTGCTGGAACAGCAGTACCGCGGCACGCCCGTGGGCCAGGAGTTGTATGGACGTGCGGAGATCACACGGCAGCGCAACGAGCTGATCGACTGGGTCATCAAGCTCGCGCGCCATGTCGGGGAAGACAGGCTTGCCATGGCCGCCGGGCAGGCGAGAGATGACAAATTGGGCGATCGTCGCATCCTGTTGTCCAGCCGATACTCACCGGTCGTCGGCGAGATGATGTTCGCATTCGGCGGCTTTGTGGATAAGTCGTTTCGCGAATACGACTATTATGCCGGCGTTTACGATGCCGTCTGGGGCATAGTCGATTTTCTCTGCGAGCGTCAGTTCGAGCGCCCGGCATGCCTGGCGGGGCAAATACGACGAATCTATGTATCGCTGGGGATCCCGCAGAGTCCGGCCGCCGATACGGTGTTCAAATACCTGCTCAGCCGCGAGTACGGGGACAAGGCGGATTCCGACAGTGACTTTGCCTGGGTTTCTGCCGAGACGGTCCAGGACGCCAACATGCTGGCCATAGCCAACAGTCTGTTCGCGGACGATACGACTGGCGGCGACTATGACAACACCGCTCCGACGATTTCCGAGTTCATCTCCAGGCTGGTCGAGCAGGACTACGACGCAAGCGAGGCCAGTGACTTCCTGAAGCGAATCTTCAGGCTCAGGGATAAAGAGGAGCTGACCTGGTATTACCCGCTGACCATGCGGGCCAGCAATCGATTGCTGTTGTTGGAGCACAGGGAATCCGAGGTCCTCGGGGGCGGTGAGTTCTACAAGACCGCTCTTTCGCTGGGTGCGTTCTATTTGCATTCCTACATGCGCGAAGAGGAAATAACGCTCAATGTCTCCACGGCACCGGATTTTGCCTGGCAGGCGTGGTTGCCCGATGAAATTGCCATTGACGCTCGCAATGGCGGACTGGATCTTTCCTGGTACCAGGGGCGGCAGATGACCAAAAGCGGTTGGCGCTGGGACGTGAAAATGACGCCGATACAACTTACTCATTCGGGCGGATCGCGCGATGAAAACGTCTGGTTTTCGCAGGCGGATTTTCTCGTGTCGCGACGGACCCACGGCACCTTGAGCGCCTTCGGCTTCGGCCCGTCCGTGAATTGGACCTGGGACCAATGGCCGAATTCGGAACAGACGACTTACGGCGCCATGCTGTACATCGGCTTTATCGAGGACAAGTTCAGAATTTCGATCGGCAAGGCCAGCTTCAGCGACGATTTCGCCGGCGGCAATCTCTACATCAACGTCGGCATCAATGACGTGCCCGGCCTGGCGTACTGGGGCTGGTCCGGATCGCGTCGGTCGTGGTGGCCGTTCCAGAAAGAGTAGTATTCATCGATTCTTGCGACACCCCCTGATGAACCAGGACCTGACTCTTTCCGGCTTGGAGATACGGCCGTAAAACGTATCCAGGTACTTGCTTATGCTTTGCCTGTCACGTGCCGTCAGCAGGTCCAGTTCGTCGACGAGGGCGTAAATCGCGTCTTTCTGGTCCACATACTGCTGAATCGTGTCCGGAACGAGTTCATTGTTTTCGCACAGCCCCCAGTACACTCTCGTGCGCACGTTCCGTACGTGGTCCTCCGGTTTTGGTTCCGCGTAGGGGGCATTGACCAGCCCGGAAAAGTCGAAATCGTACGGCACCGGTGTGAACGGTGGATCCCCCGTTTCCGACATCAGGCTTATATTGTGGCAGCATTCCCTGTCGAGCCCGGGCACGGTTAGTGAGAAATCGGTATTGCCGATCAGGTACTGAAAGACATTGACGAGGTTTTGTTGCCGGGGGTCAAAGTCGTCGTTCCCTGCCTGAGAGATTTTGACCGGCATCATTCCCGTACGCCTGGCGACGTCGTCCTCGCGTTCGATGACGAACGCGAGTTTTGTCAGCGCGTCGCCCCCTTCGGTGTCGACGTAGTCGACCTGCAGGAGTCGCACACCGTAACTCTTGTCCGTCATGCTCTGAAAGATGCGGTACGCGAGGTACTCGCGCAACACGAGCTGCTCGTAACGCGGTCGCGAACTGTAGCAATGGGTGACCAGCTTCAGCTTGTCCTGGCCGGCGAACGGCGTACCTGGGAGCTGGTCCTTGCGGAAGTTCAGCCATATCGGCGGGAAAGGACATGTTTGTCGCTTGCGGCGAAAATTGCCGCGGGTCCGGACCTTCAGATCGACCGTCTGCTCCACCCCGTTTTCCCCGGTGAAGGTGAAGGTTCCGTCGAGATAGTCTTCGTCCGGGCGCGTTTTTATCAACGTCGTCAGCGGTGCTGCAATCCTGACCTGCAACGGCGAATGACTGGCAAACAGCGGCGCGACGGTTTGATCGGTCGCAACATCGTTCTGCTGCGCTGCGGCGCTCGGCGAGACAGCAACGAACGCCGTAAGAAATGTGCCGATTAAAGCTGGTTTTACCATTAGCTATGATATAGACGAATGTCTGCGCCATTGCCCGGCACCCATCGGTCATTTGACGTGTTGCTCGAGCAAGGCATCGATGTGGCGTATACCGGTTATGCGCGTAGGTGAGCTCAAAAGTTGCGTGTTGCGCCTAATGTCACACGATTCCGGTCGTAGGTGAAGCCTTCGTCCGTCGAATCGTTATTCGAATGCAGGAGCTCGAGTCGCAGTCGCCAGCGGGTTCGGAACGCGTAGGTCAGTGCCCCGCTAAAGGTTTTCAATTCTTCCCCGCGCGGTGTTGACAGGTCATCGTAATCGCTGTTTCGCAGGTCGATGCCAGCTTCGAAGCCGACGCCGCGGGCGGGAAGGTTGCGGTACTCGATGCCGAAGCGGCTCCGCCGCGGAGACACACCAGGGTCCTGCCTGTCGTTGGTCTCCACCCAGTAGCTCAAGTTGACGCGATGATCGTCCCGGTGCCAGCGGTAGCGGACATCGACCCGCTGCCGCGAGCCGGCCATGCCGGCGAATATTGCATCGGCCTCGTCGACATTGTCGTACTGGAGGCGAAGGTCCAGGTCGGATGGTTCGGTTAGCGACCACGTCAGCCTGGCGCGCATTCCCGCCTTGCGATCGAAGGACTCCCCGCCCAGGCCGCCCGCACTTGCGTGGACGCCAAGCTGGATGCGCCAATCGCCAGGGCGCCACTCGTAAATGGCGCCACCTTGAATTTCATACTGATCGAAGTCCGTGGCATCCGCGTAGCGTACGACGTATGCGGTCGCTTCGAGGCGCAGCCCGCCGTTTGCTTGCCACGGTCCGGAGACCGCTACGAAACCGTCGACGAGCGGACTGTCGGTCGTCGTGCCCATGGGGAGACCCGCTTCGTCGCGCAACGTGACGTTGTCGTCATTCCCTGCACGCAGTCCGACCACGCCGGACCAGACCGGAGTGGGACGAGACCGTGGTGCGGCTGAGCCGAGCTGCTGCGATGCCAGGGCACGAAGCTTTGGATTCGCGGAACTCAGTTGGTAGGCCCGCCGGAAATGCGCGACTGCTCGATCCTCTTCCGCCAGGCGCAGCGCGACGAGACCGAGATTGTACTCTGCGAGCCCGCGCATTTTCGGAAAGCGCTGCGCTATCAGCTCAAATGTCCGCCCGGCGTCCTGGTAGCGGCCGAGCCGGAACTGCGTCACGGCGATATTGTAGTGCACTGCAGGACTGTCCAACCCGGCGGCATGAGCGGTCTGAAAGAACACCAGTGCCGATTCGTAATCGCCCGCAGCATACGCCGTCCGGCCCGCCTCCCAATCGTCGTCGGTCGCAGCAACCGCTGCGCTAGCTGCGCCGATCAAGAGAACAAGCCACACGAACCTGGCCATCTTCAAACGCGATCCTCGCTTCCCTTCAACCTGGGCAGGATCATAACAATGGAAAAACCCGCCGCGTTCAACCGCGGCGGGCTGGTTCCGTGACCGGCATCACATCCGGTCCGGTATCGAAGCTCACGGCGCAGGCGTATCGGGAGGACCCTTCGGGTCTGGGGGATCGTCGGGCATCATCTCTTCCGACCGGCCACGTTGTTCGACGTTTTCGAGCGCGTCCTCCGCCATCGAGTTGGCATTGTCGCGGGCGTTCTCGAGCGCACCTTCCGCGACATCCTGGCCAATGTCACGGCGTCCGATATTGTTTTCCGCCGTGGCCAGACCGCTGGCGCCCTGACTGGAAACCGGCAAGTCGGGAAGCGTGACTTCGTTCATGACGGCATCTGGCAACTCCGCGTCGGCCGCATCCATCAGTCGTATGGTCGCCTCAACGGGAAGCTCCGGTTCGTCGGCCCATGCTCCACTGAATCCGAGCAGCAGGGACGCAGTCCAAAGCAAAGTGTATTTTCTGCTCATTGTCAGCAAACCTCCTCCGGTACGAATCGCATTCGCTTTCCAGTTACCGGGTAAACGAATCTGGCGCACGATGGTTTCGCCGATTTGACATCATCCCGCCAGCGTTTTCAGATCGACGACGAACACCTGTTCGCTGTCCGGATGGCTCAGCCTGACGACCAGGCGACCGCCGGCCGCATCCACGGCCCGGACCGGCAGGCTCAGACGATTGATGCCCGGCTTGAGGTCCGTCTTCCAGCTCAGTTCCCGCCGGCCGCCATAGCCGTCCAGTTCGATACCCCCGGACAGCAGAATGCTGATGTCCGCACCGGCGAGTTCCCGATCAGTCTCGATTGCCACGTCCATGGTTCGCGGCTCGCCCACGGTTACGTAGAACTCGGGTGCCGCCGGCCCCTGCACGACTCGGGGTCCGATCCAGCCGAGACTCAGTGCCAGGGCGACTAGCGACGCGGCAACGAGGCCGCCAAAACCCGTTCCGAGCCAGAAGCCCGATCTCGTTCGTACAGCCTGCCGACGCTCCAGGTTCGTCGCGATCCTGTGCAGCAGTCCCGCGGGTGCCGGCCCGGGATCGTGCCTGGCGAGCAGACCCAGCGCCTCGGTGCCGCGCAGGGCATCGCTGCAGTCGGTGCACGCTCCAATGTGTTGCATGCAGTCTGCAAGTTCCGTCGCCGACAGGCGCCCGGCAACGATTGCGGGAATTTTTTCGGCAATGGATTCACAGTTCATTTTTTTCCACCGATGAGTTTGAGTTGCGGTTTCGATACCGCGGTGTTCGACAGCAGCCGTCCCAGTTTCTTCCGGGTTCTGTACAGCTGCGACTTGATCGTTCCTTCGGGCATGCCGGTCAAGCTGGAGAGATCCTCGATACTGACACCCTCGACGTTATGCATCGCGACCAGCGCGCACTGGTCGCCGCTGAGCACGTGCATTGCGTGCAAAACGCGTTCCACCTGCTGCATCCGGTCGACGAGGTCCTCGGGACTATCAAGACCCGATCTATGGTCGTCCGGTTCGCCCGAATCGGTTCCGGTTTGCGACCGGTCGACTGGCCTGCGATCCGCACGGCGAGCGTTATCGACGAATCGGTGATACATGACCTTGAGCAACCAGGCGCGGGGAAATTCCAGCCCGTCAAATTCCTCGAGTCGGTCGAATGCCTTGATGCATGTTTCCTGCACGAGGTCGTCCGCGTCGTCCGGTGACAATGTCATACGCCGCGCCGCGGCGTATAACGCATCGAAATGCGGCTTCAAGAGACGCTCGAAGCGCTCGGCGGCCGTCCGCCTTCGCCTGAATGAAAGTGCGTCACTCAATCCTACGTGTCCTCGCGACCTTCGGGCTACTGTACTAAAACGCCGTCGCGCCGGTATCGGTTGCGACATTTTTACATAACGCAAATATTGCAGCGTGTCGATATGCACAGTCTTCCGAATTTCTATTGTCTCGTCGTCGCACCGATTCACATTATGTAAACAAAAGGCAACCGATTCGCCGCCTTCTGCGTTGAGACAGTACAAAGAATGCGGGCCGACGAAGCAGCGGCCGGCGTCGAATATTTCAACAGTCAGGGAAGGAAAACCATGAAACTGTACTCTCTACGCAGTCTCGCTGTCATCGCTGTCAGCGCGTCGATTCTTGCCGCCTGCAGTAACGGCGGCTCCAGCGACAACACGGGCGAGCTTCGTCTCGGCCTTACCGACGGACCTGTCGAGAAAGCGAATAGCGTCGTCGTCGCCTTCACGGGCGTACAACTCAAGGCGGCCGACTCGGGCGAGCCGATGGATCCGGTCACGTTCGACGCAAATTCCTGCGATACCTGGGATGCCGCGACAGGCACATGCTCGATCGACCTGCTCGATCTGGTCGGCCAGGAGCGTCGCGTCGTGTTCAGCAAATCTCTGCCGCCCGGTAACTACGAATGGATTCGCCTCCTGGTCGATGCGGACCGGAACGAGCTCGACTCGTATATCCAGATCGATGCTGAAGGCATGATGTGCCCGTTGTGGATTCCCAGCGGGGCACAGTCGGGCCTGAAAGCTATCAAGGACATCACGGTCACGACGAATGGCGTGTCCGACTACACTCTGGATTTCGACGTGCGCAAGTCGGTGACCGCCCCCCCCGGCCTGAACCCGGGTGCAGATTCGATGGAAATGTGTGCGCAGAACTACATACTGAAACCAGTCATCCGGATCGTCGACAACACCAAGGTCGGAGCGATCGGCGGTACGGTATCGACCGAAACCCTGGCAATCAACGAGTGCGCGATGGACGATATGTCGGGCGAATACATCAACGTGGCGGCTTACATATTCGAAAATTTCGACGGCAACGCCGTTGCCGACGACATCGACGGTGTCGTCGAGGATACGGATGGTGAGGCAGGCGGTCTCGTCGCGCGGGATCCGGTGACGACCGCCACTGTCAGCTACGATGTCGATTCGGAGTCGTACCGCTACGAGGCCGGATTTTTGCTGGCGCCGGAAGACTACCTCGTCGCGCTCACCTGCGAGACCGACGCCGACATGCCGGACATGAATGAGCTGGACCTCGACCCGGACAGCGTGGCCGAGCCGACGTTCGGATTCATCGCAGAAGCAACGACGACGACGGTCGTCGGCGACATGGTCGACGTGTCTTTCTAGTTCCCGGCCGCAATGGTAAAGCAAATTCGGGAGGCCCCCTGCGCGGGGCCTCTTTTTGCGCCCGTGTGTCGAGTAATCGACAAAGACCTCTCGTCCCCTGCGAAAAAATCAGAACTTGGTAAGCATTTCATCAGGACTCGCTGCGAGACGAAAGGCACAGTTGCCTGCGTCCCGACAGGGATAAATGCCTGATTAGTCACAACCACAGCTGGAGGATCTGACCATGCGTTCCATACGACTGTTCTTACCAATTGCCCTGGCCTTTGTCGGCCACTCAGCCATCGCGGATTCGCCGGAATTGCCCGACCAGTCCCGGCTGGGCCAACTGCAGGTGCAGATCGACGACCTGACCGGCCGCATCGAATCGCTCGAAAACAACGCTCCGAATTCGGACGTCGACGGGCGCACTTACTGCATGATGGTGGATGTCACCATATTGCGCGGCTTCTCGTCCAACGGCACCGAGATAGTCGAGACCAGGACTATCAGACGCTTTGCCTGGTTTTCGGGCGGTGTTTTCAACGCCACCCTCGTCTCCGGTATCGAAAACGTGCAAGACGATAACGGCATTGTCACAAGTGCGCCGGCCAATTCACCGCAGGAAATCACCGCGACATACGCGCAGACCGGCGGTCAGTTGAACATGACGTTTCCGGATAACACGACGGCATCATGGTATGTCAGCGGTGACGGCAGCGTCATCCACAGCAACGCGACCCTTTCGCTGGGCCCGTTTCCGAGTTCGATGACGCTCGGCCTCGCCCGCCATGCCACGTTGATTGAGAGCACCAACTGCGAGGCCGCCTAGTCGGCACTGCCGACAGGATACGAATCAGGCGATGACGGGCACCGGCGAGCAATCCTGTGCCCTGAATCGCCATGTCGAGCGCATCAGAAATACCGCGTGAGGTTCACCAGCACGTGACCGTCTTTTTGCAGCCACCAGGTCGTATCTCCCGGGTCCGCGCCCGAGAACGCGCGTACGCGTAACTCGGCAAACCAGTTCTCGCCGAAACGCCGTTCGGCCTCGATGTCGACAAAGATTTCGCCCGTGTCGGCATCGTAGGAAACACCGGCGAGCACCGCCGTGTCCTGCACGTCGTTGAGCGCGACTCGCGTACCGATGAACACGTCGTTATCGGCGATTGTCACGGGTTCGAACTGGTTGCGCCTGTCGTATTGGTACTCGAGCAACAGGCCGACATCGGCCGCGGAGTCATTCACCTGGTAAAACGTGTATTCGAAACCGGCAACCGCCGCCGCGAACGAGTGCATTACACCGTCACGTGCAATTGCTTCGAGTTTCCATAACCAGGCCTCTTTCGTGTACTGCAGGTCGACGCCGAACTGGCCGATCTGGTCGTACATCGGCAGCAGGGATTGTCCGTCCTGTGACGGTACGAAACGCGGTTCGCGGCTCGTACCCGAAAATACGTTCAGGCCGACGTCGAGATCACCAATGTAGTGGCTGTAACGGAGCGCGAGATCGACGTGGTTCTCTTCACGCGATGACTCGTACGTCGCCCTGTCGGTATCGACCGAAAGTGGCGGCCGGAAACGTCCGTCGATGCCGGCAAACGTACGTTCCCTGAAGTACGGCATTACGAAAGCGCTGATCTCTCCCCAGTCGTTCAGCAGAGTAAGGCTCACCATCGGCTGACCAAGCTTGTCGTCGCCATCGATATCGCCGGCGAAATCGGTCTGGTTGACGATGTCGACGAGGTGTGCAGACTCCGTCACGCCCCAGAAGACGGTGTTGGCGCCGATGAGCAGCTCGAAGTCTTGACTCTCGAAGGCCCAGTAGGCTTCCCTGAGGTCGGCGAGTGAGCGCTCTTCGTCCGTCGTATCCACGCGCAGGAATGGAATAATCGAGGCGCGCTGGTCGCCGGCCTCGTTGTACCAGCGAATCTCCGCGGCCGACGCGATGGAACCTTGCACGGCGCGGTCGTCCTGGCCGGCCCATGCGGGGTCGCGCCAGAACGATCGGGCCTGCAGCTCCAGGTTTCCGGAGAGGTCCACCTCCCCGCCGCGCGCGGGAGACAGGGGGGAAAGCGCGACGAGGAGGAAACCGAACAAGGTGACGATACGCATGGCAATTACCTCAGCCGCGTCAGCTGACCCTTGACGAAGTCGTTCTCGGACTGGCCGGTCTTGAACGTGTAGTCACCGTAGATCAGGTCGGTTCGCTTGTTGGTCTGCACATTGCTCATCGACAGATTGTGGGCACGCCAGATGCCATCGTAGTTGCGGTAGTCCGCGAGCTCGAGCACCTTCAGGAGGTCGCCGCGGCGGTCATAGAACTCGACCCTGCGCAGTTGGTAGTTGCTCTGGTCGACCCACGAAATCTGTTTTGTGTAACCGGAGTTTTCATAGCGGGGCGTGCGCTCGACGACATCACAGGTCAGTTCACCGCAGGGTTCCTCGCGCAGGAAGGTGTAGTCGAACTTATTGAGCTCGACGGCAGTGAAGTCCTCGAACGCAAACTCCGAGCCCACGAACGGACCGGATTTGTTCGCCGAGGAAATACGCTTCACGCGCTTCAATGCCGGCAGGTACAGCCACTGGTCGTCCGGGTCCAGGATCTTGGCGTGCGACAGGAGTGCCGTGCCTTCGATATCGCGCGGCGTGTCGAACACCACGAGGCTCTTGTCACCCACTGTCTCGTCGGGCTTCTCGAGCGTCATGATGTGCAGGCTGCGCGTCGACTCCTGCCCCGCGGCGTTACGCAGGATCATCTGCAGTTCCACCGAGCTGTCGCCGAATCCGAGGTCGCTGCGATCCGAGCGGGCCGCGATCTCGAAGCCGATCTGTTCGCCGGCGAATGCCGCGCCAGCCGCGCCGATCAGCAGCGGCGCGGCTATTGTCCAGATCATAGTTCTCGTGCAATTCATGGTTCTATCTCCTATTGATGAAAGGTTACGCGGGCGATGGCAACAGCAGCGCTTCGCCGGCCGATTGTTCCCGTTTGCGGCCGAGCAGCAGCAGAGCCGGCAGAAACAGGAAATCGAGGATCAGGGCGCCGATGATCGACAGGATGGTCATCAGGCCCAGGTCGACATTCATCTTGAACGCCGAGGTCATCATGACGAGGAAGCCCGCTGCCAGGATGATCGTGTTGACGATGATCGCCACGCCGACGTTGCGGAACGCATACCGGATCGAGTCCTCGACGGTGAGGTTGCGCTCTTTTCTTGCGCGCACATATTTCGATAAGAGGTGCACCGTGTCGTCGACGATGATGCCGAGCGAAATCGAGGCCACAGTGGCTACCGAGAACCCGACCTCCCCGACCAGCAATGCCCAGGCGCCGAAGGTGGTCAGGATCGGCAGGCCGTTCGGCACCAGGCTCAGCATGCCGAGACGCACGCTTTGCAACGCAAACATCATGATGACGGCAATCGCGGCAACCGCGACGATGGTGCCTGTCACCATATTCTTCATGTTGCGCTCCGAGATGTAGGTGAACATCACGGCCGCGCTCGTCGGCCTGGCCTGCATGTACATCGGCAGATTGCCCTGCATCCACCTGTCGACGTCGGCAAAGAACCGTTTTGTTTCCGCGGATGTCGCGCGGTCCATTGTCACGGTTACACGCGTGGCCGACTTGTCAACGTTGATGCGGTCGTTGAGGTCGAGGCCGTACGGCAACGAGAGTTCGTACAACAGCAGGTACTGCGCGGAGAGGTCGCGATCCGCTGGGATGCCGTAGTAGCTGTCCTGATCCGCATGCATGTTGCGGTTGAGCCGCTTGATGATGTCTGCGTACGAGTACACGTGCGTGACGTGTTGCTGCTCACGCAGGAAGCCGGTGAACCGTTCGAGGTTCTCCAGGTAGTCGGGCTCCGAGATGCCACCGGGACCGTTCGCCGGTATCGAATATTCGATGGGATACAGCCCGAAGTAGTTCTGCGCCTCGTCGGAGTCGACACGGAAGTCGATACGCTTGTCGAAATACTGCACCCACTGGTCGTTGAACTTCATCGTCGGTACGAAGGCGGCCAGTGCGAACGCGGCAATGCTCACGCAGACCAGCAGCAGGCGGTAGCGCCGGATCACGAACTCGGAGAGCCGATTCATCTGCCGCTGCGACCACTCGCTACTCTTCACGGCTTTGACGTTGTACGGCAGCAGACTGATCATCGCCGGCAGCAGCGTCACCGAGTAGATCCAGGCCGCCAGGATGCCGACGGCCGTGATGTTGCCGAGGTGCCAGTACGGCGGCGCGTCGGAGAAGTTGAGTGACAGGAAGCCGACGATCGTCGTCAGCGACGTGATCGTCACG
>Ga0055481_10000159_pt1 | contig 19394 bp, 12 predicted proteins | sample Muzzi_PWC_D2_FD_57936 | JGI IMG/M metagenome (GOLD analysis project Ga0055481, IMG submission 57936) | Wetland microbial communities from San Francisco Bay, California, USA, that impact long-term carbon sequestration - Muzzi_PWC_D2 | ecosystem: Environmental > Aquatic > Marine > Wetlands ... | reverse complement strand
CCTGTCGGCGGGGCTGCGCTCGCCAATTCGAGCGACCGTTACCATCTCGCGGCGGACGAGCGCATGGGACGGATTGCGATCGCCGGACCGCGAATCATCGTGGATGCGGCCAAGGAATTGATCGCCCAGTTCGACCAATCGATTGCCGCCGGCGATCGCATGGAGATCGCCTTTATCCCCGTCAAGAATGCAGGCCCGGCGGATATCGTGGACCTCATCGAGCCCTTCCTGACCTTGAAAGTGGAGGAGATGATCGAGGCGGGCGACCTGTCGGGCAGCCCGGTCACCGGCTCGGAAGCGCCGGCCGCAAAACCCCGCGCGCGACGCGGACGCGTTGCGAGTCAGAAGCAAGCGTCCACGGACAAGCCTTACCACCTGACTGCGGACGAGAACAACTCGCGCGTCGTGGTGCTCGGTCCGGCGGCGGTCATCGTGGAAGCCCGAAAGCTGGTGGAGCAATTCGACGTGATCCTCGATGCGGACGAAATTGTCTTTCGTACGATCGAGTTGGAGAGGGCCGATCCGGGCGAAATGGTCAAGGCCATCAAGGAGATGATGGGTGGGATAGGAAAAGCGCCGGCGCGCAGAGGCGCAAGAAGGCAGCCGGGTGGACCTGCTGCCACAACGCCATCCTTGTCGTCGGACGAACTCGTGATCACGGAGGCGCCTGGGGGAACATCGCTGATACTTCACGGACCGTCCGAGGATGTCGATCAGGCGGAAGACTACATTCGCACGCTGGACAAAATAGCGGCACCGGAACGGCAAATTAAGGTCTACGAGATCAAGCACGCCGACATCAAAAAGCTCGTCGATCTGATTATGAACGATGTAGATGCGGTGGGTCCGGGTGCTCCCCGGAAGGGGGCGCGTCCCAGGCCGGGAGCGAAGAAAGCGGATATTGACGACGACGATGAGTTCACCACCGAGATCGAACGCGTCGGCACGCACGTCTACGTTCAAGCCGATTTGATTGCCAAGACCATGGTCGTGTCGGCGTCACCGGCCAAGCTCGTGCGCATCGATGACATCGTGGCGAGCATGGATGCGGACGACCAAAAGGGAATCACAGAGCAGTCGATCCCCAAGCTCTTCTACGACCTTCAATACACCGAGGCGTTTGACGCCGCGTACGATCTGGAGATGGTGCTCGAAGCGATGTGGGAGGGTGAGAAGCCGAAGGTCGATTACGCCTCCTGGGCGGAGACGTTGATCATCAAATATCCGGACGAGTCACGCTTTCCTGAAATCATAGCACTGATCGAAAAGTACGTCGACAAGGCGGATCCGGATGATCTCGTAACGGACTCCGTACCGGTCGAGCTACCGACCAAGGGCAACGTCAAGCACTTCCTCAAATGGCTGAAGGCCAAGAACCCGGAATTGGACATCACGGAGGTGAACATCTCCACGGTGGGAGACCCGACGTACGGGGTAAAAGTGTTGCCTCCGTACCGTGGGCCGGAAGACGCCGGCGCGAACGCCAATCAATGTGTCATGCCTACGGCGTTTCATCGTCTGGCGGATGCCGTGCTGGTATCCGCTTCGGGAGTGCTCGGGCAGGTGGACGAGGACCCCAAGCCGGACGGCGCGAACAACGAGCCGCCGGAAAACGACAACCCGCTCGACGATAACGAGCAGATCGTCGAGCCCGATCCTTCCGCCGAGCCGGGTGTGTCGCAGCCCGTGGACCCGATTCCGAACAATGTGAGGTCCTTCATTGCGAACAAGGACGTCCCAAACAAGGGCGCCGAAGACAAGGACGTGGAGAAGAAACCCAAGAAGCGACGCGGACTGAGTAATGAGATCACCGCGATGTTCGATCCGAACACCGGCGACCTGATCATGCGCGGACCGCGGGGCCGGCTCAAGGAACTCGATGACATGGTCAAGGAGTATGCAGAGGAAATCGACAAACTATCGACCCTCCCCGACATTCGCATTCTCCAAGTACGGCACATCGACGTGTACCGGGCGGCCGAGATCATCAATGAGATGTTCAACGCCACACAATCGCAGCGCGCGACGGTTCAGCAGATGCAGCGCCAACAGCAAATGCAAATGCAGCGCATGCGCATACAACGGCAGAGACAGCAGCAAACGCAACAACAGGGCGGCAAGGGCCAACCGGGGCAGCCGTCACCGCCCGGTGCGCAACCACAGGTAGCACAACCGCAGATTCCGCAGTTGCCGGAGGAAGCGGTACGGATCACGCCGAATCCCCGCGACCGGACGCTGATCGTACGTGCGGAGTCGACGCACTTTCCGGTGATCATGAAACTGCTGGCGACGATCGATCGCCCCCAGCCCATCCATAGTGCGCACCGCGTGTATCAACTGGAGAAGCTCAGCGCCACGGATGTGGAGGCGCTTTTGACGAATTGGCTCGGGCTGGACGAGGCCGCGGCGCGCCCGCGGTCGCAGCCACAGCCACAGCGGCGCGCCGGCCGCCGCCAGCCCGCTCGGCGCGGCGCCGCACAGCCGTCGGCGAGTACCGCCTCGACCGAGGCCGGGGCAAGTCTGCCGAAACCCATCACCATGATGACGGAGGCGGGCCCGCTCAACGTCGACCCTCACGACATCAAGATCTCCAGCAATGAAGCTTCCAATACGATTCTCGTGATGGCGCCGGTCGAAGCGCTGGATTACATCGGCGAGTTGATCGACGATTTGGAGAGCCAGGACATCGCCGAACGGATCTGGAAGAACTACGAGTTGAAGTACGCCCCGGTGGAAGAGGCCGTCGAATATCTCGAAGCGCGCTTCGGCGATGAGGCAGGGGGCGGACCGTCGTCCCCCCGTTCGAGTGGTCGTGGCGGTCGCACCGCCACGGCCGGGCGACGCGGGCGCGCGTCGAATGCTGCCGTGGGTTCGGCGCCGGGAGGCACGGCCCTCAACACCGCCACCTTCGTCGCCTACGCCTCGCTCAACATCGTGTCCGTACAGGCGACCGAATCACAGCTCGAGGAGATCGACGAGGCCATCGCGCTGTTTGATGTCCCCGAGGCGCGCGAGGATTACAAGTCCGTCAATCTCGCCTACTGCGATGCCATGACCGTGACTGAAACGCTGACGGCGCTTTTCAGCGCTGCCGGGTCTGCCGGTCCTACCCGCCGTGGAGCGCGCAGCGCCCCGCCACAAAGTGCGGCCGGCCCGAAATTCGTGGGCGAAGCGGGATCCAAGGTGGTGTTCTACAGTGCGGCGGCGGGGCTGGAGGAACGCATCCGGCAGGTCATCGCGGAGGTCGAAGAGCAGTGCAAGGGCAACGAAGCCACGGTCCGGATCATTGATCTGGAGTTCGCCAAGCCGACGGCGGTCGCGGATGCCATCAAAGAGGCATTCGGTAGCGCCGGTTCCGGAGCCGCTCGACGGGGCCGTGGCGGTCGTGGCGGAGCGCCGACCGGCGCGGAATCGGGCGGCTTTACCATCACCGGCGTCGACGCGTCGAAGAAGCTGTTCGTGCTCGCCGATGACGAGCGCTTCGAGAAGATCCAGTCGCTCATCACAGCGCTGGACGTGCCGCAGAGGATGGAAGTCGACTTCCGCATTTACAAGCTCGAGTTCGCCAATGCACGCCTCGTGTACGAGAAGCTCAAGAACTTGTTCACGGATTACATGGGCAGGCAAGGACGCGGCGCGACACAGACGATGGAACCCTTTGCGGCCGAGGTGGACGATACGGCCAACGCATTGATCGTGCTCGGTGGTGACATGGTGTTCGACTTTGTCGAGCGGGCGCTGAAAGACATCGACATCCCGGGAGCCGCCACCGGAAAACCCGGCATCTTGATGATTGCGCTCAAGAACGCTGACGCCACCGAAGTGGCACAGAATATCACGAGTCTGTGGCAGCAGAAGCGCGGTGCCGGTACCAGCGGCGGCGAGGAGCCGCCTCTGGCGCAGGCCAACCGCGCCCTCAACATGTTGATTGTGCGTGGCACCCAGGCCCAGCTCGATGAGATTCAAAAGCAGGTCATCGACCCGCTAGAGGCGGCATCGCCGTTGGCCATGCAGGCCGAGACCATCATCCTGAAGCATGCGGACGCGGGCGACGTGGCAGAGTCGCTCAAGCAGATCTTCGAGGATCGCCGTGCGGCCGAGCAGCAAATGGGCGGGCGCGGCGGTGCCAAACCCGGCGGTCCGCAGGATACCGCGGTGGCCATCACGGCCGACGTCAACACCAACCAGCTCATCGTGCAGGCGAGCGAGAAGAATTTGAAGATGATCAAGGATCGTATCGCGGAGCTGGATCGCGAAGACGTGGCCCAGCGTAACGCCACCACCACGCGTATCTATGCCGTCAAGAACGCCGACCCCAACACGGTGGTCAACGTGATCAGGGAATGGGAGCTTACGAAACAGCAGGGCGGCGGACGAGGAAAGACGCCGATTGCCCGCGATCGCATCATCGCCGTCGCGGATGCCAACACCCAGGCCGTGGTGGTCACGGCCAGTGAAGCCAACCAGGCTCTGGTCAAGGAAGTCGTTCTCGGAATGGACGACGACGAGGTCGCCGGCCTGCAGCGGAAGCCTCACTTGCTCCCGTTGACATTCGCCTCGGCGGAGGAAGTGGCCACGCAACTGACACAGGTCTATCGCAATTCCGGGAAGCGCGGTCGCGGAGACCAGGGACCTTCGTTTGTCGCCGACGTGGGTGGCAATTCGATCGTTGCCAGCCTCAACGCGGAGGAGCTCGACGAGATACAGGCACTGGTAAAGTCGCTGGATGTCGAGCCCGATTTGGAACGCGGGCGCCAGCTCAAGCCCTTTAAGCTGGAATACGCCGATCCACTCGCCGTACAAGATGCGATCAACCAGTTGTTCCGCGGCGGACGCAGCCCGCTGGAGCAAGTGACGGCCGTGCCTGAGTGGGGCTCACATTCGGTCATCGTCTCCGCGGCCACGCAGAACATGCGGCGCGTGGAAGAACTCATCAAGAACCTCGACAGCGAGGGGACGGGGCAGCAGCAGGTTCACGTGATCAATCTGGAAACCGCCGACGCCGACGCCGCATCGCAGACACTGAACGAGATATTCGTTCGTTCGCAGCCGCGGCAGTCGGGCAACCAGGGCGCGCCGATTACCATCTCGCCGCTTCGCGGTTCCAAGGCTGTGGTGGTGAGGGCCAGCGCTGAGGATTACGAGCTCATTGCGGCGGCGGTCGTCGAGTTGGACAAGGATATCACCACCATTGGCGAGGAGGTCCGCGTGGTGACGCTGCTCTACAGCGATGCGACCGAGGTTCGCGACTCCATGCAAGAGTATCTCCGCAAGCCCGGCGCCCAAAGCGGTCGCGGCGGCACGGAACTCGCAGGCGACGTACGCCTGAGCGTGCTAACGCAAACCAACGGGATTGTGGTAAGTGGCGCCAAAGAGCGCGTCGAAGAGATCGAATCGCTCGTCCAGCAAATGGACATGGCCGGCGAAAAGGGCAGCGTGCCGCAGGTCATTCCGCTCACCTACGCCAAGATAAGCCAGGTTCTTCCCACGGTACAGGAGATGTTTGAGGAGAGCGGTCGCCGAGGGCGAAACCAGCAAGCGCCGGTTGTGGCTGGCAACGACGCGTTGAATGCGCTCGTGGTTCGCGGTAGTCCGACGGACGTTGCGGCGATCGAAGCGATTGTCAAGGAACTGGACACCGAAATCGTTGCGAACAAACCCAACTTCCGGCTCGTGCAACTGGCCACGGGGATCAATGTGGAAGATATGGCCGAGAAAGTCGAAACCAGCATCAATGAAGGCGCTGCCGCACAGGCCGGAGACCAGCGTCGTGGTCGCGTGCCGAGTATTACGGTGACCCCGGACCGCCGATCCAACACCCTGATGGTCTCAGGCGATCCGGCCCTGTTTGATGGGGCGGAGAAGCTGGCTCGTGCGATGGAGAAGCTCGGCCCGCAGAGCGGAAAAACGATGCAAATCGTCCGTCTGAAGAATACGTCGGCCGACGATTTCATTCGCGTGATTGAACAATTGAAAGGCGAGCAAGGCGGAGCGAAGAAGCCGACGCGCGCACGCAGTAGCAATACACGCAGTCCGCGGAGATCGAGCGGTGGCGCCACGCGCGGTAACACGAGGCGACGGTAGCCACTGCCCAATGGATGAAATCACCGCCGATGCGGTGGTTTCTGCAGGATCGGAAGAAGCGGTGTGTGCAGGCGAGGAAAACGCCGGCATACCTAATGAGGCACGAGAATCATGCACTGGATTCGAAGGGTGCAAGACATGAGCACAAGAACAAACCGGACTCTCCGGCTACTGTTGATGGTCCTTGGAATGCACCTGGCTGTTGCCATGCCGTTGCATGCGCAGTCGGATACGGAAGATGATCCGCAGCGCAGCGACAACGTCTCTCCGGTTGAGGTTTCGGATCCGAATCGGGATCAGTCGGAAGCGCCCGCGGAGCCAATGAGCATTGCAGGATTCGAGAACATTACGCTATCGGGTGCCGATCTGGACTATGAAGTTGTCGGTGATCAGATCATCCTCAAAGGTACTCCGGAGGACATCGCGATTCTCCAGGCCATTGTGGCTGTGCTAGAAGAGAGTCGCGAAACCAAAGAGATCCGGCTGGTGACCGTCGAGCGGCGCGATGCGAACGAAGTCGCACGGACGATCGAGCCCGCGCTGCGAGAGGTTTTCTTCGAGCCGAACCAGCGAACTGAGGATGAGATTTCGATCACCGCGCTGTCCTCCACGGTGCTTCTCGTCGCGGCGTTACCGAACCAGATCGATATCGCGATCGAGGTGATTCAAAAGGCCGATGCTGCCGAAGAGACAATCGGGAAATTCGAACAGCTCATCTTTCAAGTCAACCACCGCAAGGCGGTTGACGTCGCCGAAGAGCTGACCGAGATCATCGGCAAACTTCGCCAAAAGCAGGGCGACGCCGGCGCAGAAGAGAAGTTTCAGATCATACCCAACGTGGCGAACAATACGATCACGGTGTTGGCGCCGGAATCCGAGCGAGAAAAGATCCAGAAGCTGATCGACGCCATCGACGTAGAGCCGGTGCCGGGTTGGGGCGAAGCGAAGCTGACCTTCTATCCGCTGTTGCATTCCAAGGCCAAGGAGCTCTCGGACACCATCACCGAATTGCTCAAGACGTCGAAGGACCGCGAGGCCGCAGAGGAGATGATCTACCGCCTTCTCGTCAGCAAGGCCATGCCCAGCGGCGAGGTCGTGGAGCTTCCGCCGATCGATCTGCAAAAACCGACCAAGGTGTTTCCCGACGATGGAACGAACAGCCTGATCGTGCGTACGGTGGAGGAGAACATCGAGCCTATGGGCGAATTGATTCGCCTGCTCGACGGTGTGGCCATCGCCGAAGGGCTGGATATTCGGCTGTTTCCGCTGCGCTTCGCGGATGCCGAGACCGTGCGCGACCTGATGCGCGACATGTTCGACAATAGTACGGATCTACCGAAGGATCCGGACGGCAGTGGCGAGGGTGCCGTGCCCGAAGGTGACCTGGGCAAGGCACTTGTCTACAAGGTGAATGTTCAGGCGGACGCGCGGACGAACACGCTCATGGTGGCCGGCCGAACGGAGCAGTTGGATTTGGCCACCCGGTTGGTAGGCGACTTGGACCGCCCGGCGACGGCACTCAAGTTCCCGCTCCGTATCATTCCGATGGAGAACACCGATGCCTCGCGTATCGGCGAAATCATCAAGGACCTTTTCCAGCAACGGTTCGACGCGGTTGAGGCGTCCGGTGCCGGCAAGGCCGCCGTCGAGCGGGAGCGCACCTACCTGGTGGTGGACATCCGTACGAATTCGTTGGTCTTTTCCGGCTCCGACGAAAACTACCGCGAAGTCTCCGACATCATCGCCAAGCTGGACACGAAGCCCGGAAAGCTGTTCGACGAGATCCGCATCGTCCGGTGCGAACGGCTCGACGCCAAGGACTTGCAGCAGAAGATCGAGGACCTCTGGAAGCGCAAGGCGGACCTGCGCCGCGAGGACGAGTTGATGGAGGACATCCCCGTCGTGGTGGCCGACGAGCGGAGCAACTCGCTGGTCATCGCCTCCAGCATGGAGGACTTTGAAGAGATCAAGCGTCTCGTCGAGGTACTGGAATCGCAGCCCCTGACTGACGACACGCAGCTCTTTCGGCTGGACCACACCGATGCCCTGGTGCTCTCCGAAATGCTCGACAGACTGTTCGAGGGAATGGCCGGCGACTCCGAAGCGTTCACCGCGCCCACGATCATCCCTGACCCACGCACCAATTCGCTGCTGGTCGCCGCGGAAGACGATACCATGGATCGCGTGGAGGAACTGGTGTCGCGCATGGATGTCGAGTCGGGACCCATGTCGGCTGAATTCAGGACTTATCCGCTGCACGACGGGTCGGCGGCACAACTTGCGCCGAAGCTTCAGGAGTTGTTCGATTCGCGACAGGAGGGGCAGGACGGCAAACAGACACCCATCGTCATCATGGCGGATGAGACCTCCAACACGCTGATCTGCAGCGCCTCGCGCGACGATCACAAGACGCTCAAAGAGCTGCTGGTCATGCTTGATAAGCCATCGGACATCGCGCGCCATTTCGAGATCTTCGCGTTGAAGATGGCCAAGGCGGCTACGGTGGCGGAGAAGCTCGAAAAGCTGTTTGAAACGAAGGCCGAAGGTGGACAGGGCCGCGTGGACGCCATTGCAGCCGAGGCCGACGAGCGGACCAACTCGCTGATCGTGTGGGCGTCACCGACGCAGATGGTGAACATCGCGGAAGTGGTGGCCCGTTTGGATACCTCGACGCCGGCGGTCGAAATGCAGATGAAAGTCATTCAACTCAAACAGGCACTGGCCGAGGACTTTGCGCAGCTATTGGAGGGAACCTTGATCGGTGATGCCGGCGAGGGTGACGACGCACGCGCGGTCATTATCTCGGTGGACGACGAGGACCAATTCGGCAACAAAATCACCCGACAGTTTCTCCGCCAGGATATTCGCATCGAGCCGGACACGCGGACGAATTCGCTTATGGTCATGGCGCCGGCCGAGAGTATGGGCATGTTGGAAAAGATGATTCAGGACTTTGACATGGTTCGCCCCATTCAGTCCGAGATTCGCCTGTTCCGTCTTTTCAACAGCGACGCCGAATCCATGGTGAAACAACTGGAGGAAATCTTCAAGAACAAGGGCGGCGGTACGGAAGGCGAGGCGACCACACAACTGTTTCTGGGTGGTAAGGAGTTTGATGATCTGGACTTTGCCCGTGTGGGACAAGATCTTCGGATCACGTCTGATCGGCGTACGAATACGTTGATCGCCGCTGGTGCCGAAGTAGACCTGCGCATGATCGAGCAACTCGTGTACAACCTCGACGCGCAAGAGGCCGAAGATCGCGTGACGGAAGTGTACGCGGCCAAATTCCGCGATGCGCAGGAAATCGCCACCGCCGTGGATTCGTTCTACCAACAGGAATTGTCCATTCTCGGTGAGGGTACCGACGAGGAGTCGCGCATGGCGCGCCAGGACCGCCAGGTGACGGTGGAAGGTGTGGGCCAGGAAGGGAGCGGGAGCAGCAGCCTCCTCGTCGGCGCCAGTCGGCAGGAGTATCAGCGGGCCATGGAGATGATCGACAAGCTGGACCGCCCTGAGCCGCAGGTCATGCTGCAGGTGATGATCATGGAAATCAAACTCACGGACGACATGGAGTTGGGTGTCGAGGTTGCCGGGCAGGAACTGGATTTCTCGCGTAATGCGGTGCTCGGCCCCAACGGGGTGATCAACGGCAGCGATTTTGACACGGTGATCGGTACGGATCTCGGGGCGGCCGGGCTCGGCTTGGGCGGCTTCAACTTCACGATCACGGGCGAGGACGTCAGCTTCCTTTTTCACGCGCTGCAACAGGACAGTAAGACCGAGGTACTGTCACGTCCGATCCTGCTTGTGCGGAACGGCGAAGAGGGGAAAATCACCATCGCCGACCAGGTGCCGATCGTCGAATCGTCGAGACTCAATGACACCGGGCAGACGCAGTCGACGATCGGGCGTGAGGACGTGGGAATCGTGCTGACGGCGACACCCCACATCAGCCCGGACGGCTACGTGACCATCGAACTCGTGCAGGAGATTTCGAGCATCAGTGGCGAAAACGTGCAGCTCACGGAAGGCGTGTCGTCGCCCGTCTTCCAGACGCGCGAGGTGCAAACCAACGTGACCATTCGCGACGGCGAAACGGTGGTCATCGGCGGCTTGATCCAGCATCGCAAGTCCGAAGGCGAGAACAGGGTGCCGATCCTCGGTGATCTTCCGGGTATCGGTTGGTTGTTCCGATCGACCAGCGTGTCGGACGACCGATCCGAGCTGATGGTGGTGATGACGGCCGACATCATCCGCAACGATGAGGACATGCAGCGAATCTCGGAGCAGCAACAAGATCTCTACAAACTATCGCCCTGGGTAAAGAAGAGCCCGTTGCTGAAGGGTCTGCGTATTCTCCCCGACGAATCAGGGCTGGGTCCCGTCGATGAGAGCGGCACGCCGCCGGCCACGGCGCCCGGTCGACCAGGCAAACGTCGTCAATTCGGTCCCAAACCCGAGACGTTCCAACCGCCCATCGAGCTCCCCGGAACGCAGACAACGATGAACGGTCCGGCGTTTGGTCCCAAAGTCGTACAAATGGAGCCCTAGTACGGTGATACATCGTTCGCGGGACGATCGATACTACAGCCAAGACGCACGCATCAGCTCGCGCGGTATGGTGAACGCTCGCGCGATGGTCAGGTTCGGGGCGCCGCCAAAGACCCGCGGCTCAGGTTGTCGTGGGACATATGAGACAGGGCACTAGTTGCCTATGGGTGTGAAGGAGCCACAAGCGATGTGGGCGCACGACAACGTTTCGAGAGTAATGCGCGGAATGGTGGGAGGTGTTCTTTCGACCGTTCTGCTTCTTATGCCGACAGCATGTCAAACGACGCCCGGAATTGGCCGATCCACGACGGTTGCGTGGGATCAGAGAGGCGTCATACGACGCGTGCGGTGCCTCTATGACCAGAAACCATGGCTCAACCTCGATCGCGCGGGCGATCGTGACCCGGAAGGCATTCGCTTTCGCGCGTTTCTCGATCCAGGTGACGGAGTTGGCGTACACAGGGACGGTACGTTTCACATCGAGATGTATATGATCGGCAGAGGGGAGAATGGTGCGACCTCCCGCGAGCTGGTGAGTGACTGGCACTACTCTTCCCACGACGTACACAGGATCGCCAAGCCCGGAAAATTAGGCGACGGATACTATCTGTACCTGCGCTGGGCGAAGAAAGAGATCGCGGGCAACGAAATCGAGATCGTCACCCAGTTCGAGGACGAAAGCGGAAACGTCGCCCGGTCAGGTACGAAACGGCTGGCGGTGCCCAAGTACACATCGTGAGCACGGGCCATGCGCGGACGGTGACCTACGCCGATCCGCGACAACAGCTTCATCCTTTGGCGTCCTGCCATTCCTCTTGCCACGCCATCTGGATGCGTTCGAGTTTGCCTTCGCTGGAATCCCCGGCATCTCCGGTGAATCCTTCCAGATCACAGACCCAGCGCAAAAGATCGGTAAACCGGACCGTCAGTGGATCGGTTTCCGGGAACTTCTCGTGTAGCTGGATTCCGATGTCTTCGTAATCTTCCCAGCCGATGGCGTCAGGCATTTTTTTCATCCGTAGGTTATGTCGAGCTGTCCGTCCCGGAACTCGGTGGCATTTCTTCCGGTGTCCAATCACACGTTACCCATGGACCCTGAGCGGATGGCGTCGCCCACTGGGACCTATTGATGCCCCTCGGCTACCAGATTCCGGTTCCATTCGGGAACTTCGACGACGACGTCCTGGGTGCCGTTGGCGACCGCCTGGCACGCGAGACGACTGTTGGCCTTCAGGCCCGGGGCGTTTTCGAGCTGATCTTCTTCGGCGTCCAGTGACTCGCTCAGCGTGTCGAAACCCTCCTTGACCACCACGTGGCATGTCGAGCACGCGCAAACACCGCCACAGGCGTGGTCGATATCGACGCCGTTGCCGAGCGCGATGTCCAGAATGCTGCCGGGCAAACCGTTGTGTTCGTAGGGGAATTTTTCCGGATCTACCTCGACGGTGACCTTCATCGGCAGAAACGTCATCTTGTACTTCGTCGTGGGAACGATCACGTCAGGTTGTTCGATATAGGGGTTTACGCCACCCATGGCAGTGGTTCTCCATTCGTCTCGTGTATGGCTCAGCCGGATCGGCTCGCTTTTTCCGGCCCCGACACCTCACCGGTCGAGGTGTCCTGCTCCTGCAAGCTTGCTGTCATGCCCACCTCGGCGAGTGGAATCGTCATCCTGTTGAAGGCTTCGCGTTTTTCGTTGATGGCCACGGGGTCGTTGCTTGTTTCCGCGAACGCGCGGATCTCGGCGATGCCGTGTGCCAACTTGGTGCGTTCTTCGACCGACACCAGGTGCCCGAACCGCTCGATCATATGCTCCGCCTTGTTCAGATCGAATTCGAGCGTCGTGCGCACATCGATGAGATGGTGGGCCGCCATGTCCTCCCTGGCATGCTCCAGCGCTTCTGTCTCACGCTGTTTTACTTCTTCGCGAGTGAGCCCGTGCGAGGGGATGATCTGCACGCTGGCCGCCCGCCCGCTACGCTGCTCTTTGGCGAATACGTTGAGAATACCGTTTTGGTCGATGAGAAAGGTCACCTCAATCTTAGGGATTCCCGACGGCATGGGCGGAATATCCCGCAGTTCGAAGACGCCGAGCGACCGGCAGTCCTTGGCGAGTTCCCGCTCCCCCTGAAGCACGTTTATTTTGACGGCCGTTTGCCCGTCCTGAAAAGTTGTGAACGTCTCACTCGCCTGGCACGGAATGCGCACGTTGGCCGCCAACAGTTTGCCCATGGCGCCGCCCAGCGTCTCTATGCCGAGCGAGAGCGGCGTGACGTCGAGCAGTAGCATGTCGCGTTGGGTGCCGGCCAGGATCGACCCCTGCACCGCCGCGCCCAGCGCCACCACCTGATCCGGGTTGAGGGCCGTGTAGGGGGTTGTATCGAACACCTCACCGACGCGCCGGCGGACGAACGGTACGCGCGTCGAGCCGCCTACCATGACGACCTTGTCGATATCGTCTGCCCTTTTTCCCGCCGCCTTCATCGCCCGGTTGCACGCTTCGATCGTTCGATCGACAAATGGTGCGATCATGCCCTCAAACTCGTCGCGCGTCACGATTCTCTGGTACACGCGGCCCTCGTTGATAGCGATTTCGATCGGGGCGGTCTCTTCCTCGCTCAGTCGAATCTTGATGTTTTCGGCCAGCGTGCGGAGTTGCTGTTTGATCGTGGGGGTGTTGATGTCCACGCCGAACTGCTCGTGTATTTCTGTAGTGAACATCGCGATAAGCTTGCGATCGAAATCATCTCCGCCGAGGTGTGTATCCCCGTCGGTCGAGAGCACTTCGAAAATGCCGTCCTCAATGGTGAGCAGCGAGATGTCAAACGTACCACCGCCCAGGTCGTATACCGCGATGGTGCCCTCGTTCATCCGGTCCAGCCCGTAAGCCAGTGCGGCGGCCGTGGGTTCGTTCACAATCCGTTCGACCGTCAGGCCGGCGATCGATCCCGCATCGCGCGTAGCCTGCCGCTGGGCATCGTCGAAATGCGCCGGTACGGTGATTACCGCGCGGGTGACCGGTTTGCCGAAATGCCGCTCAGCCCACTGCGCCAGCGTGCGAAGGTACAACGCACTGATCTCGGGGGGCGATAACCGATTGTTTCCGATCACGACAGACGCAATGTCACGGTTCTCGTCGTCGTCGTGGAGGCTTTCGACTCGATACGGCAGGTGCGATAGCTCGTCCGCCATGTCGGCCACGCCGCGGCCCATCAGCCGCTTGATCGAGTGGATGGTGGTCAAAGGGCGTTCGACGGCGTGCGCGCGGGCCTCGCGACCGATCGTCATTTTGTCGCCGTTTTCGTCGAAAGCCACGACCGATGGCAAGATGACGTCATCGTCTCCCAACGGACCATGTATCAATCGCGGACCCGCGGCGTCGGCGTATGCCACGAGAGAGTTCGTGGTGCCCAAGTCAATTCCGATGATCGGTTCCGCGTCTTTCATGCCCGTTCGTTTACGGCCGAATCGAGGGGGCCCTCGGCCAGTTCGTTCAACAGGTTGTCGTAGTACTTGATGGAATTCAGCAGTTTGCGAAAGTTCGTTTTCGTTTCATCGTCGGCGGTGGCCAGTTGATCCGCCAAGCTACCTATCTGATCGAGGACATCCGCACGTTGCGCCAGAAGAGACTCACAGATCCTCGTCCGGTCGTCGCGGTCGGCCTCCTCCATCTCCTCCCTGATCATCATGACTTCGGCGAGCAGGTTTCCCGGCACGTCACGTACGTCGGCCGCACTGGGCCCGCCTGCCAACTCGAGCATGTAATTGGCGCGGCGCGCCGGATCCTCCAAAGTGGCATACGCCTGGTTCATTTCGGCGCTGAGCCGGGTGGCCATCGCCATGACTTCCGGTGGCTGCCCGCTGAAGCGATCCGGGTGGATATTCCGGCTCAGGGCACGAAACGATGCCCGTAGCTTGTCCTGGTCCAAGCTGAACGCGCGCTCTACGCCCAACAGCATGAAATAATCTGCCGCCTTGGGCACAGGATAGAGCGTACTGCACCCCTCACAAACGATGGGAGACGACAGGTCGGTCTCACACTTCAAGCATTTGGCCGGAAGCGTGGAATCTTGCGATGCCATGGGTCACGTGCGATTCGTTTCAGTCAATTCGAATTCGTTCAATGGAGCCGCGCGGCACACGCCCGGGACGCATGCACTTCCCAGGCTGCGTGCTATGGTTCGTACCTACGCCGAGAAGCTGGAGCCGCAACCACAGGAACTGGTGGCGTTCGGATTGTTGAACACGAACCCGCGTCCCATCACTTCATCGCGGAAATCGATGGTGACGCCGTCCAGATACAGATGGCTCTTCGGGTCGCAGACGACCTGTACGCCGTGGCACTCCCACCGCTCGTCCATTTCGCCGGCGTTCTCGGTCAGGTCAAGCGAGTAGCTGAAGCCACTGCATCCGCCGCCCTTGACACCGACACGCAGAAGGAGCGGTGCCGGCTCGCGCTCTTCCTTCTTCGCCGCTTCATGCTGTTGCGTGATAATGTTTTTGATTTCTCGCGCCGCCAGTTCCGTCAGATTAATCATGGTTTGCTCCCAACTTCATCTTCGACCCGTGCGTTCGGTGGGTCTCTGGTATCACCCTGTTAGTCCGAATCGTCGCGCCGGCCACACGAGCCGCTGTTTGTCGTGACGATTTCACCTTTGCCCTTCATCACCTGAAGGCCCCAAGCCCGTCGCGGTCCTAGTTGCTTTGTGACGCGACAGGCTCGCCTTTGCCGTTTTTCTTTTTCACATCCGCAATGGCCGCCCGCACCGCGTCCTCCGCGAGGACGCTGCAGTGAATCTTCACCGGCGGTAGTGCCAGTTCCCGGACGATGTCGGTGTTTTTGATCTGCAAGGCCTCGTCGATCGTCTTGCCCTTGACCCACTCCGTGGCCAGCGAACTGCTCGCGATGGCGCTGCCGCAGCCGAAGGTCTTGAATTTCGCATCGACGATCTTCTCGTTTTCATCGATCTGAATCTGCAGCTTCATCACATCGCCGCACTCCGGTGCACCGACGACACCCGTGCCCACGTTGTTGAGCGACTTTTCCAGCGAACCCACGTTACGCGGGTTCTGATAGTGGTCTACGACCTTGTTACTGTATGCCATCTTCGCTACTCCCTGTTGGTCCGGCGGATTTACTGTAGCCGGAGTTTGTATTCTTTTCCAGCCGCCTCGTTCGTGTGAAAGCGACTAGTGCGCCTGCCACTGAACCTGCGACAGATCGATTCCTTCCTGTGCCATCTCGTACAAAGGACTCATGTTCCGCAGATGGTTCACCGCTTCCGTCACACTTTTGACGGTGATATCGATATCCTCCTCCGTCGAGAACCGGCCGAGTGAGAAGCGAATGGAACTGTGCGCGATATCGTCGCCCATTCCGACACCTCGGAGCACGTAGCTCGGCTCCAAGGAGGCACTGGTGCAGGCGCTGCCACTGCTCACGGCGATGTCCTTCATGCCCATCATCAGGCTCTCGCCTTCCACGTACGCGAAGCTGACGTTGAGCGTATTGCAGAGGCGATGGTCGGGGTTTCCGTTGAGCGTGATCTCGGTCAGGTGCTCGCTCAGACCGGCCCAGAGGCGATCGCGCAACGCCGCGATTCGCTTGGTATCCGATTCCATGTCCTGCAGGGCGATTTCCGCAGCCGCGCCGAAGCCTGCAATGCCGGGCACATTCAGGGTGCCGCTGCGCATACCGCGCTCGTGTCCGCCACCATAGAGTATCGGCTGCAAGCGTACACGCGGTTTCTTGCGACGAACGTACAACGCGCCGACGCCCTTGGGACCGTAGATTTTATGGGCCGAAGCGGAAAGCAGGTCGATGCCCATCGCCTCGACGTCGATCGGCACCTTGCCGTACGCCTGCGTGGCATCCGTGTGAAACAAGACGCCTTTGTCTTTGCATAGGCGCCCGATCTCTTCTATCGGATGAATCGTGCCCAACTCGTTGTTGGCGAACATGAGCGTGACGAGGATCGTGTCGTCGCGCATGGCATTCGCCACTTGCTCGGCGCTGACGCGGCCGGTCCTGTCGGGGTCCAGCCATGTGACCTCGAACCCTTGCGTTTCAAGGTACTTGCAGGGATCGATCACCGCCTTGTGTTCAATGGTACACGTGACGATGTGCTTGCCCTTTTCGGCATACATGCGCGCCGCGCCGATGATCGCGGTGTTGTTGCCCTCGGTCGAACCGCTCGTCCAGATGATTTCTTTGCTGGTCGCACCGATGGCGGCAGCCACCTGTTGGCGCGCCTTCTCCACCGCCGCTTCCGCATCCCAGCCGAAGCGATGGTTGCGGCTTGCCGCGTTGCCATAGCATTCCTTCAGGTATGGCAGCATGACGTCCAGGACGCGAGGATCCACGGGCGTTGTGGCGTTGTTGTCCAAATAAACTGTCTTCATACAGAAAGCTCCGTCACGGTATTCCACCGTGCTCCCGTCACAGGGTCTCCATAAGCGTCGGCGCCCGCGTGGCCGTTTTCCGAAACGAGCTCCGCAAGGCTGACGCTCGCCAAAAACCGTTGAAAATGCTCTCTTATCCTGAATGCCGGCGTGCGAATCGGGCAGGACACTTCCAGTTCACAATTCGGCTTTCCGTCGTCGGCCGTTTCCGCCATGCACTGTACGAACTGAAAAGGGCCTTCGATGGCAGTGATCAACTCATGAAGCGAGATTGACTCGGATGTCCGTGCCAGCGCGTAGCCACCACGTGGGCCCCGAGTGCTCCTGACAATCGAAGCCTGCGCCAACGCTTTCAATATGTTCGTAAGGATCGACAACGGGGTACCTGATTTCTCCGCCAGTGCCCGTGCGCTCATCACGGTGTCGGATCGATTCGCGAGAATCGAAAGAGCGATGAGTGCGTAGTCGGTCTTCTTAGTCAATGCGAGCATTTTCCGCTCCAATGCCGCCGCCCACCGGGGCGCCGCCAATATAGCACCAATCAGGTGCCATTTCTCTTGTGTGGTATATATAGTACCATTTCGGTCCTATTTCAAGCGGAAAGAAGGAAAGAACTGCCAGAAAATGTCGGTTTTCGGAGTCGGGAGAGCGGATCGACTGGTCGACCGTCAGATCGGTGCTGATCGCCTCTGACGGGCTTTCAGGTGACGCGTGTAGTTTGTTCACGCCATCGATTGGCGATATGCTGCCTAGTAGTCCTTACGGGGCACGATTGGCCAATTAAACTGAAGCTGAATATGTCGTTGTGGACACAACATCTGACAGAAGTTCTCTCCCTAAGAGGCGAACTGGGCGAAGTCACGGCTGGCCTGACGATCCGGTCGTATTCCGGGCCGGAGAACGAGCGTGATGCCCTGAACGCGGCCGTAGGGGTCGTGGATCGTTCGTATCGGGGACTACTCGAGATTACCGGGGGCGATCGTGCCGCGTGGCTGCACAATCTGACGACAAACCAGGTCAAGACTCTGTCCGCCGGTGACGGCCACTATGCTTTTGTCCTCAATCTACAGGGCCGCATTCTCTTTGACGTGAACGTGTTGGTCGACGCGGAGTCGATCTGGCTCGATCTGGATCGGCAGTGGCTCGATCGTGCCCGATCTCACTTCGACAAATACACGATCACGGAAGACGTGACGGTCACGGATCGGTCGGAGGAATCCGTCCGCTTCGGGATAGCGGGTCCCCGAGTGGCTGACCTGTTGGCTCAATTCGATGCCCCCCACGCCCCGAACTGGCCTTCGCTGGGGCTGAAGCAGTTTGCCTGGAGCGGGGAGACGATCCGCGCTTTTCGTCACGATTTCTGCGGTGCTTTTGCCGTGGAATGTGTGGTTCCCGCCGCGCTGGCGGTTGCCTTCTGGGAGGATGTCACCGCCGAGACGCGCTCGCCACGCGCGACGCCGGTAGGATGGGATGCAGTCCAGGAGAGCCGCATCGAAGCCGGCATTCCCTGGCCCGGCAGGGAGATCACCGACGAGTACCTTCCTGCGGAAACGGGGCAGTCGGAGCGGGCGGTCAGCTTCCACAAGGGATGTTACCTCGGGCAGGAAGTGGTCGAGCGCATGCGTTCGAGGAATGTCGTCGCGCGGCGGCTCGTGGGCTTGCAGTGTCCCGCTGCCGATACGCCAAACGTACCGGCCGATCTGTGCGATGCGGATGGTGCCACCGTCGGTAAAATGACAAGTGCCTGTCATCCTGCCGGCCGTGGTGGGTCGATCGGTCTCGGCTACGTCAAGACGGCCTCGAGTGTTGCCGGGACAAGCTTGGCCGTACGGTACGCAGAGACCTCGAGTCCGTGCCAAGTCGTCGAATTGCCGTTCGCGTCCTGAGCCGTGGCGAACACTCTCGCCAACAATGTGTCATCAGGAGAATGTCATGAGTGGTTTCTTGGTTTTCAGTCATCTGCACGGTGGAATTGTGGATTCTGCGAAGAGAGGTGGCGAGGTCCGGCGCACGCAGACCGATATGTACGAGTTGGAGGCCCGGCTGGACAGGGCGGAGCTTGTATGCGAGGCGTTGTGGACGCTGATGCGCGACAAGCTCGGGGTCACCGATGAGCAACTCATCAGTCGAATCAATGACATCGATCTGTCCGATGGCAAGCTGGACGGCAAGGTGCGCAAGGCTGCGGTCGCTTGCCCGAAGTGCCACCGACAGGTAGGCGCGCGATTCGCGAAGTGCATGTATTGTGGTCAGCCGGTACCGAAGGACTTGTTTGCGTAGAAACAGAAGCGACAAAGCGAGTGCGCCGGTAAGCCGGCGAGGTGTAGTGGATGAAAGAGCCGTGCGGTGAAGGC
>Ga0055481_10000154_pt1 | contig 19634 bp, 10 predicted proteins | sample Muzzi_PWC_D2_FD_57936 | JGI IMG/M metagenome (GOLD analysis project Ga0055481, IMG submission 57936) | Wetland microbial communities from San Francisco Bay, California, USA, that impact long-term carbon sequestration - Muzzi_PWC_D2 | ecosystem: Environmental > Aquatic > Marine > Wetlands ... | reverse complement strand
AACCGTTCGCACGGTGGTGTGGGAGGACGGCGGGGGCAACCCCGCCTCCTACCCGATTCGTGCCCGGAATGCCGCGTGAGGGACGGTGTTCAATCCAACTCCGTCACGCTGCGCGGCGAAAAATGCCGCCATTGCGGCGTGAACTCGTCATCCAGAGATGGCGAGAACGGATCGGCGGCGGATTGGCCCGACGGCAGGACCAGCCCCCCTCGTGGCGCCGAGCGCCGTTCCACGACCGCGCGTGGACGAGAGGGTCCCACGCCGCCCGAATCGACAGTTGTCTCATCCGGTGCCGAAACGCCGTGGTGGCGCTTCCTGGTGCGAATGTGCCTGTGATGGCGGCGCGAACTCATGGCCCACAAGGCTACCAGCGCCCAACCTAACACGGTCCAACCGAAGACGATGTTCGCGAGACAAATCCAGCCCAGCCGGCGGTGCTCGCGTACGAAGGCCGTGATGGTGGGCAGAAAGTAGGCCAGCAGTACGAAACCGCAGAACACCGGATACGGTATGGTGTGCATTATCTTTCTGCCGACAGATCCTACCCCATTTCGACTCATCGGCAGTTTTCCGTGAGAATAGAAGCTGGCATCGACGATATTCTCGGATTCTTTACGTTATTCGGTCCTTGAAAGGGCGACCTTGCGTTGACCGATCGCAGGCTTGACAGGGCGTTATCTTGCGTCACAGGGGCCGGCGAGATTTCCAACCAACGCGCGCGCCGGCAGATTCATCCGCGGACTATCCTATCAAGCCCAAGCCGTGGTATTCTCGGACCGGGCGGACACCAGCCGTGACGCGTCGAGGTACAAAGAAAAGAGGGTAGAACGCGGGTTGCCGGGCGTCGCGCGGTGTGGTAAGACTCCCGCCGAATCCCGAATTCGGATGGCAACCAGCCGCCGTCTCGGCGGGCTTCATGCCTTTATTCTGTCCCGCTTGGCGGGAGCACGCAGTACGGTACTTTGCACGAAAAGGGGGTCACATGACCGCGCAAGTTGCAACGGAGAACATGACGGGACAAGCCCACATCGATCTGGTGGACCGCTATGCGGCGCACAATTACCACCCGCTGCCGGTCGTGGTAGCGCGAGCCGAAGGCGTATGGGTTGAGGATGCCGATGGCAAGCGTTACATGGATATGCTGGCCGCGTACTCGGCGGTCAACTTCGGTCACGGTCACCCGGACTTGATCGCCGCGGCGAAGGCGCAGCTTGATGCCGTTACCCTGACATCCCGCGCGTTTCAAAACGACCAGCTCGGTCCGTGGTGCCAATCGCTCGCCGAGATGTGCGACATGGAAATGGTGCTGCCGATGAACACCGGCGCCGAAGGTGTCGAGACGGCCATCAAGACCGCCCGCAAATGGGGCTATACGAGGAAAGGCGTGCCGGCGGACAAGGCCAAGATCATTTGCTGCGAAGATAATTTCCACGGTCGGACGACCACCATTATCAGCTTCAGCACCGACCCACTCTGCCGCACCGGGTTCGGTCCCTTTACACCCGGTTTCGAGGTCATCAAGTACGGTGACATCGACGCGTTGCGTAACGCGATTGACGACCATACGGTCGCCTTTCTGGTCGAGCCGATCCAGGGCGAAGCGGGCATTATCGTGCCGCCGGCCGGTTACCTGCAGCAGGTCAAAGAACTTTGCGACAAGAAGAACATTTTGTTTATTGCGGACGAGATCCAGGCCGGGCTTGGCCGATGCGGCGCGACGTTCTGCTGCGATACGGAAGACGTCAAACCCGACATGTACATTCTCGGCAAGGCGCTGGGCGGCGGCATCATGCCGCTGTCGGCCGTCGTCTCGAACCGCGAGATTCTGGGGGTGTTCGAGCCCGGCAACCACGGCAGCACGTTCGGCGGGAACCCGCTGGCCTGTGCCGTGGGACGTGCGGTGCTCGATATCCTCAAGACAGACAAGTATCAGAAAAACGCCAGGGAACTCGGCGAATACCTTTTCGATCGCCTGCGGGCGATCAAGACGGATAAGGTCAAGGAGATCCGCGGGCGCGGGCTCTGGGTCGGCATCGAATTCCATCCGGAGGCCGGCGTTGCCCGCAAGTACTGCGAAGCCCTGATCCAGGAGGGCATGCTCTGCAAGGACACGCACGAGCAGACGATGCGCCTCGCGCCGCCGCTCTGCATCACCAAGGACGAACTCGACTGGGCGCTCGAGCGGCTCGATAAGGTTCTCGCTTAGGCCCTCTTCGAGAGGAGTAGCGGCCGTCCCCCGCGGCGGCCGTCCGGACGGGTGGTATGGGCAAGCCCTGGCTTGCCTGTGCACGGGCAAATCCCGGCGCGCCGGGACCCATGCCCCCCCAGGTTCTCTTGGGACGGGCGCCACTGGCTGCTTGTCAGCCAGTGTCGAATGCAATGGGTCACGGGCAAACGAGTTTGCCCATGCCACCCAAGATTATCAAATTCGTTTTTTCCGAAAAAGGACGGGCAATCATCATGAGTCTGAAAGGGCGTCATTTTCTATCGATGCTGGATTTCTCAGGGGAAGAAATCCTTGCCGTGTTGAAGACCGCAAAAGAGCTGAAGGACGATGTCGAGTCGGCACGGACCAAGGTGGGCGGCTCAGGCCAACTCGCGGGCAGGACCCTGGCGATGATCTTCCAGAAGCCGTCGTTGCGTACCCGCGTGTCGTTTGAGACGGGCATGACGCAACTCGGAGGTCATGCCATTTACCTGGCACCGTCGGACATCAGCCTGGGCAAACGCGAGACGACCGAGGATATTGCAATTGTATTGTCAAGGTATGTGGACATCATCATGGCCCGCGTCTTCGGCCACGACATCGTGCAGGACATGGCCAAACACGCCACGGTGCCTGTAATCAACGGCTTGAGCGACTTCGAGCATCCCTGCCAGATCATGGCGGACTTCCAGACCATCATCGAGCGGAAGGGCAAGTTGGACGGACTCAGGGCCTGCTATATCGGCGACGGCAACAACGTCGCCCACTCGCTCATGTATGGCGCGGCGCGCGTGGGCATGCACATGACAATCATCTGCCCCAAAGGCTACGAACCGAAAGACGAGGTCACGAGAGATGCGGGCCGATTCGGCGCTGAATCCTCCGCGCGGATTGAAGTGACCGATGACCTGCAGGCAGCCGAGGGTGCCGACGTTCTCTATACGGATGTCTGGGCGTCGATGGGGCAGGAGGACGAAGCTGCGCAGCGCAGACAGATCTTCCAAGACTACACCATTGACGGCAAGACTATGCAAATCGCCGACAAGGATGCCGTTATCTTGCACTGCTTGCCGGCGCACTACGGCGATGAAATCGACTACGCGACGTCGCGTCTGCCGAACTCGGCCATCTTCGACCAGGCCGAGAATCGGTTGCACGCACAGAAGGCCATCATGGTTCACCTGGCGGGCTGACGCGGGTCGCTCTGCCGAATTCTACCGGGATTCCGTTTTTTTTCTCCTTCGGGTTCATGGGCAAGCAAGAGCTTGCCCGTGGATCTCACGACGCGTTTCGCGGTAGACAGCTCCAATCATAGCACCCGGAATACGTGTCGCGTACCGAGCTACACTGATCAGGAGGGTGCCCCATTCATTGCGAAGCAATGGGTGGGGGACGAAGACGGCCAACGTAGCGTGTCCGTCCCCCACCCATTGCTTCGCGAAGAATGGGGCACCCATCGCCAACGTAATGTGTCCGTTCCCCACCCTTCGCTGATGCGAAGAATGGGGCACCCATCGAATCGACCGGGAATCGGAGTGTTTTTTCGGATGCGGTGCCGGTTGGGCCAGCTCAAGACGCGGCCGATAGAACCTGCTATAATCACCTCTTTCTCGCCCGCTTGGGGTACAGACTGGGCGTCCGGTATTTGTGTGGAAGGCGTGAGACATGGCGGATCAGCAGCTCATCGTGGTGGCGTTGGGGGGAAACGCGATCACGCAGGAACACCAGGAAGGCAACGTCGGCGAGCAGTTTGCCAACTCGCGATTGGCCGCCGCACCCTTGGCCGACCTCGTGGAGCAGGGGCATCAGATTGTCGTCACGCACGGCAACGGTCCGCAGATTGGCAACTTCCTTCTGCGCAACTGGGCGGCGGGCAAGGTGATTTATCCACTGCCGATGCAGGTGGCCGTCGCACATGTCCAGGGCGGCATGGGGTACATGATCGCCCTGACGCTGACGAATGAACTGACCTCGCGCGGGCTCGATCGTTCGGTGACCGCCATCGTCACGACGGTTCTCCTCGATGCAGACGATCCCGCTTTCGACAATCCTACCAAGCCCATCGGGCGCACCATGATGAAGGAGGACGCGGACAAACTCGTGGAAGAGCGCGGCTGGACGGTCAAGCGCGTGTCTTCGGGCATGTACCGCCGTGTCGTCCCGTCTCCGATGCCCCGCCAGGTGATGGAGATCGAGACGATTCGGCGGGCCGTTCGCGCGGGTGACCTGCTCGTGGCATGCGGCGGCGGCGGCATCCCGGTGGTCCGCGACCCGGAAAAGGGTCTGCAGGGTGTGCGTGCGGTGATCGACAAGGACCTGGCCAGCGCGCTGCTGGCGGCCGAACTCGGTGCCGATGCCCTCATCATTCTGACGGCCATCGACCGCGTGTGCATCAATTACGGGCAGCCCGACGAGCGCGAAATCGAGCACATGACGATCGACGAAGTCAAAAAGTGGATGGCCGAAGATCAGTTTCCGCCGGGTTCGATGGGACCCAAAATGCAGGGGGCGATCAACTTCCTCGATGCAAGCCACAAACCCGACGCCCGCGTGATCATCGGCCACCTCGACCGCGCCGCCGACGCCCTGACCGGCAAGTCCGGCACGACCATCACAAAGTCGTAGGCAGATCTATAGCGTCAGCACAGGAAGATGCAGGTGCCACGCGTAACTTCTGTATCTGACCTCGTCGCCGAGTGACTTCCCAATTGGCGCGCTGGCGAAGCGCACGTTGAAAACCACCAGGATCGGTGTGACGGTCTGCCGGACTGTACGATCCGCCGATCCACACTTGTGATCGATCCATGACATCGATGGATTTGTCACATGACGGAATTCCTTATAATGTCGCGATCTTAAGTAAGGGAACGTGACGATGTCGTGGCTCGTGCAAACACGTGCGCTGGGAAAGCGGAAGCCGCTACTCGATGACTTCAGCATCGATCCCCCTTCGGACCTGTCCGACGGTGATGGCGTTCGTTTGCGTGATGTGATAGAGCATGTGGTGCGCCAGGAAGTTTACGCATTTCAGAAGCGTCAGCAGGCTCGTCGCTTTGACCGCGTGCTGACCGAGGCCCAAGTGGCGAAAGGCGCGGCACGTGGCAAGGTCGATCCGGCCTCCAAAAACGTCGTGCAACCTGTGGATCTCGACGAGGCGACGGCCACCGCGCTGCTTGCCTTCGAGGACGGCCTCTACATCGTCGTCATTGACGAAAAGGAGCGCCGCTCATTGGACGAGCAGGTTCTGCTGCGACCGGATAGCCGCATCACATTCATTCGGCTTACTTTTCTTGCCGGTGCGTAGGTCAATGGGAGCAAACGCATGACTGAGCCCGAAAGCATTTACGAGGAAATTGATTCGGCGCGCGAGAAGAAATGGGTCGAAAACCGAATCAAGTCGCTGTCTCGATGGCCCGGGAAGAAGAGAGAAACGCTCAGAAAAATCATCGGCCCGGATGAGCGATACTACGATTCAGAAGAAATGCAGAGCCGTTTTGATGCGTCGTTGGATTTCCTCACATCACTTGGCGAAGTGCAACTCGAGAAGCTATGGCTCGGCTTGTTTCCAAAACTCGCCACACATCTGGATCGCGCCTGGGCGGACATAGGACAAAGGCCGTATCAATTCGGCCCAGGCCGGTTTGCCTTTCGGGCGCCGAATCATGCGGCGTCGGTGCCTCTGTCTGCGGCGCGGTTTTTCGTGCTGGCGTGCGACGTCCTTCATGGGCTCGATTGCGACGCCAAGTCGGTGGCTGCATGGGCGCCTTATCTCTACATGAACTACCTCGACCCGAATCTCGTTGGCTGGCTTCTTGGAGCCGTCCTGCGCGGCGGCGGCGATGAGGCGGACGAAGTGCGGGACGTTCTTGCCGCGTCCATGAACGGAGAACATCCAGTCGGTCGAATGGGCTCACACGTGGTTGTCGCGCTGCTGAATTCCGATGACCGCTCGGACTGGGAGACTATCGGGAAATTATTGCTTGCGGCACAACGACAAGAGGGGCTACGACAGACGATTCTGGAAGCTGTGGACGAGGCGCACCCGGACGCATTTCGCTACATGTTGGGACTCATTCTGGAGAATGACCTCGGCCGGTTCAGTGCCACGGTGAGGGCGTTCGACGTATGGCTCGGCATGCAGTGGGCCGGCGGAAGCGCCAAATTCGTTCATGACGGCGTGCGCCGCCTTGTCGAGTTCTTTGATGACGAGGACGAACGAGGGCGGGCCGTGCGCGCGGGCGAACCGGAGGAAGCCTACCTTGCGCTTTGGGTGGCCGCCTTCCAAGACGCGGAGCGCGCGGTTGAGCTCGCCACGCCGCTGCTTAGCGAATCGGTGCCGGAGCGACGGTACGTCGCGCAGCGAACGATTGAACGGGTGTCGCTCTTGCCGGAGTCAATTGACATCGTGCGATCGAGAATCAAGCCGGGCGTCGAGGACGATCCACGACTCCAGATGTCTGCGCTGGCATTCTTGGCCAATCTGGAAATAGGCGGCGAGCTGCCTGAGGACTTGTTCGAATCCGTGGCCGCTCTATTCGAGCGCATACCCGAAAAGAAAAAGAAGCTCGATCCGATCGTCTGGCCCTGGGCGGAATACGTTCACGATCGGCGCGTGGCGGCGATGGCACTGAACGCCATGGCGAAGCGCACGCCGGAAAAACTCATCCCCTTCGCCAGGTCTCTCGATACGCACCACTGCGTAGACGTCGTCGAGGAACTGGCCGGTATCGGCAGGAGTTGGCGTGGTCGCCGAACGGTTACAAGGAAGCGGCGCACACTGTCATCGGAGGCGCGCAAGCTCGTCATCAACCTAATGGGCGATTCGCGCCAGGACTTGCAGAAGATCGCATTCCAGGCGATGCAAGGTGTACCTGTGGAGTCCGATGAAGTAAAGCACTTGGTCGGATTGCTGCATCGCACGGCACCGACGTTGCGATCGGGAGCGATTGGGCGATTCCTGCAACTGCCTGATGAGGAGGCGCTACAGGTGGTCAGCGAGCTTCTTGGTGACCCCCACATCAAGAAGAAAGCCGCCGCGATGGAGCTGGCCTCCGGGCTGATGGAGTCGGAGCGCGCCCCGGACAAGGTGCGAGCCCTCATAGCTGAGCACGTGGATTCTCTTGATGACGCGAAGCTGATAGAGGCGGCGCAGAGAATTGCCGGTAATGATACGGAGACAGTCACGCTGGACGACTGTCTCGGATTAGTGCCCGACGGGACTCGCACCGTGCTGCCCAAGCCGAAGTACAAGGGCATTGTCCTGGAAACGCCGGCGGCCAAGGCCTGTCTGAAGGAGTTGGCCGATCTGTTTCTTGCGCATGGTGAGACGGAGATCGACGTCAAGGAGAATGAAGCAGGTGAAAAGGTCCTCTTGGCATCCGCAGGATGGAGGCTGCCCTGCCCGGACGTCAAAGGCGACGTGGAAAATGACGCACACCAACGTTTGCCATTGGCGGAGGTGTGGTTGGATTGGCTGGCGCATCGAGGCGACGCGTGTGGCGACGACGACGGGTTGGAACTCGTCCGTGCATGGGCATGGACGAAGCGCGGCCGATCCTATTTGCGCCTTCTATCCCGCGAGTATCGGAAAGAGCGTGCTTGGGATCTGAACAGTGGCATGACCACTGTTCTTGAGTGGGCCATGCTCCTATCAAAGCCGCTCGGGGGAGGGGCCATGCTCGTGCAGTATTTCGAGGATAGCTTGGCAAAGGATGCCAGAAGCCCGGAAGAAAAGCGCGAATCCAAGGGGCTCGAGCAGCATATCGGTAGATTTGCGCGTCTTGGCCTTGCGCGCGCGTACTTCGGCTTACGTGCAACTGACTTCACTCATGTCGATCGGATTCGTTTGGCTTTGATGTCGATGCTCGCGCTCGAGCGGGCGGTTCCAGGTTGCGAAGATGGTCCGGATCTGGAAAGCTTCGTGGAGGCCTATGACGCCGGTGCGTTGAACGAAGCCGACCTTCTCTGGTTACTGTTGCTACCTAGGAATCGCAGCCAGGCATGGGGGCTCGCAGCGCAATTCGGACCGATCAGAGAGGTGACCGGCCTTCGGTCTCCGAAAGAGTTCGAGAATCGTCCAAAGCTCGCCGCCGCCGCTGCCCGCATGCGCGACCGGCTCGTCGAGATCGAATTGACGCGCGGTGAACGGATGTCTCCGGCGAGTCTGCCCGCCGCGCAGGTGCGTCACGCAGGAGGTGCCGACGTCTTTTTCAAGTTGTTACAGGCACTCGGGCGCGACAAGTTGATCCGTCAGGACCAATGGGGAGACCCCACGCGCGCTTACTCCTTCAGCCGCCTCCTGGCCGTCACGGCACCGTCGAGTGGGCTGGCAGTGGATGACTTCGTACGGCAATTCAGAGAATCCGGTGTTTCCGAAACGCGGCTTATAGAGGCGGCCATGTACGCACCGCAATGGGCAGCGTACGTTCAGCATACCGTGGCGCTGGACGGCTTCGAGGATGCCGTATGGTGGATCCACGCGCACACCAAACAGAACGCCTACTGGCGCGATCAGGAATTTCGCGAGATGTGGGCATCCAAAATCAGCGAGCGTACTGAACTGGAGGCGGAAGACCTGGAGGAGGGGGCCGTCGATGTCGTCTGGTTCCGCCGTGTGATCGATGTGATCGGCCACGATGGTTGGGAACAACTACAAAAACCCGCGAAGTACGCCTCCAACAGCGGCGGACACAAGCGTGCCCAGCTCTTCGCGGACGCCATGCTCGACCGCGTCACGACAAAGGCCATCTTGAAGAGGATCAATGAGAAGCGCCATCAGGATTCGGTGCGCGCACTTGGCCTGGTACCGCTTCCATCGTCTGGCGAGCAGGCGACGAGGCAAGAGACGCTTTCGCGATACAAGCGTCTTCAGGAATTCCGGCGGGAGAGCCGCCAGTTCGGGAGCCAGCGCCAGGCCAGTGAGGGTCGTGCGGTGGATATCGGCATGCAGAATCTCGCACGCACCGCCGGGTATCGCGATCCCCGGCGACTGCAGTGGGCCATGGAGAAAGAAGCCGTGGCGGACCTGGCCAAGGGCCCGGTTCAGGTGACCGCCAAGGAAACGCAGGTGTCGTTGGCCATCACGGACGAAGGAGCGCCCGAACTGACGGTGATCAAGAAGGGACGGCTCCTCGAGAGCGTGCCGGCCGCGCTGCGCAAGCATCAAGAAATCGCCGAACTTCGGTCACGCGTCACGGACCTGCGACGGCAGACCTCGCGCATGCGGGCGTCGCTCGAGGATTCCATGTGCCGCGGAGATTCCTTTACACGCGGCGAACTGCAGGAGTTCTTCACCCATCCCATGCTGCGACCGATGATCGAACGAATCGTTTTCATCGAGGACGGCGGCATCGTCGGCTATCCCGATAAGGACGGACTTGTGCTGCGCGACGACAACGGCACGCTCGAGCCCGTCGGTACCAAGCGCACGTTGCGAATCGCTCATCCGGTCGATTTTCTGGCTCGTGGTGACTGGACGGCGTGGCAACGTGAGTGCTTTGCGGCGGAGCGAGTGCAGCCGTTTAGACAGATTTTCCGAGAGGTCTATCCAAAGACGTCGGCCGAACTCGAGGCGTGCGAATTCACACGCCGCTATGCCGGCCATCAGGTCAATCCGAGTCAGGCGGTCGCGCTGCTCAAAAAGCGGCAGTGGGTGACTGCACCGGAGGAGGGCGTGACCAAGACCTTCCACGATGAGGGACTGATCGCACAGGTCTGGTTTCAGGAGGCGTTTTATACGCCCGCCGATGTGGACGGCTTGACGCTGGAGGGCGTCGAATTCCACCGACGTGGAAAGGACGACAAGCGGTTGCTGATTTCCGAGGTCCCCGATCTTCTGTTCAGCGAGGCGATGCGCGATCTGGATCTCGTGGTCAGCGTGGCCCACGCGGGAGGTGTGGACCCGGAGGTCTCGGCGTCGACGGTCGAGATGCGCGCTACGCTTTTGCGCGAGACCTGTGCCTTGCTGGGACTCGTGAATGTGCGCGTTGACGGTCATCATGCCATCATTGTCGGTACCCGCGCTACGTACAGCGTTCATCTCGGCAGCGCGACGACGAATGTCATGCCCGGGCGAATGCTCGTCATTGTAGCGGTGCACAGCCAGTATCGTGGTCGCCTGTTCCTGCCCTTTGCCGATGACGATCCCAAGACGGCCGAAGTCTTGGCCAAGGCGTTGTTACTGGCGCGGGATGACGAGATCAAGGACCCCAACATTCTCGACCAGATTACGGGCTGACAACGAGTCTCTTAATCAATACCGCGACCGTGAGGGAGCGGCCCGTCTGCGATCCGGAGCGGTAGCCGTGCCTTCGTGATCATTGAGCGCGAGGCAAAGGTTCGGGGCACGGCGTGGCGCTCCATTGACCACTGCTCGAGAGCAGTGGCATACACGTTCGTCGACTCAGGACGAACAAAGAGCTACGTCCGGCAACGCCGCGCGAACACGACCACCAGCAGTCCAAATGCGATGAGTGCCAGAATCTTGGCGCCGCCATCGGACACCCAGTCCGCCGTCATCTGAAAGGGGAGAGGGATCTCTTTGGTCGGATCTGCGGCCGTGGTCTTCTGATAGAAGATCATGCCGGCGATGATAACGCCCATCAGTCCCTCGCCGCCGACCAATCCGGAGCCGAAGAGCACGCCTCGTTCACGCCGCGATTCCTTGTCTTCCGGCGTCCTCGCCCGTCGCCCCAATACATAGCGCAGCATCCCGCCGAGAAAGACCGGTACCATGGTCGACACCGGCAGGTAGACACCCACGGCGAAGGGCAGGGAGGGGATGCGGATGATCTCGGCGACGATGGCGATGCCCATGCCAATCAGCACCAGCGTCCAGGGAAGCTTGGCCTGCAACACGCCTTCGATGACCAGCTTCATGAGCGTCGCCTGCGGTGCCGAAAGCTCGGCACTGCCGAATCCATACGCCTCGTTCAGCAGGATGAGGGTCAGGCATACGAACACCGCGGAGGTCAGCACGCCGACGAGTTCGCCGACCTGCTGCCGCTTGGGCGTGGCCCCGAGAAGGAAGCCGGTCTTGAGGTCTTGCGACGTATCACCCGCAATCGATGCGGCAATCGCCACCACGCATCCGACCGTCAGGGCTGCGGCCATCCCCGTGGCGTCGGTCCAGCCCAAGATCAGGAACACGCTCGACGTACCGAGCAGCGAGGCGATCGTCATGCCGCTTGTCGGGTTGGAGGTCACGCCGACAAGTCCCACGATTCGGCTGGACACGGTCACGAAGAAGAATGCGAAGATGGCGACCAGCACAGCCGCCACCATTCGCGCGATCGTCGTGGGCACCGTGTCGAACACCTGCGGCACGACGGCCATCACCAGTACCAGCGTCACCACGCCGCCGAACACCACCTTCATCGGCAGGTCGCGCGAGGTTCGCGGTTCTTCCTCCGCCGTACCGTCGAGGCGCGATCTCAGTTGCTGCGCGCCGATGCGAAAGCTCTCGAGCATGGTAGGCACGCTGCGGATGAGCGTGATAAAGCCGGCCGTCGCCACCGCGCCGGCACCGATGTAACGCACGTACCGGTTCCAGATATCGTGCGGGCTCATCTGCGTGATCGTCCTGACGGTTTCGGGAAATATCGGTTCGGTCGCGTCGGCGCCCCACCAGGCGATGACGGGGATGATGACCAACGATGAAAGGAGCCCTCCGCCCACCATGATGGCCCCGATCTTGGGACCCAGGATGTAGCCCACGCCGAACAGCGCGGAGGACAGTTTCATGCCCAGCTCGGCCTTGGGCAGCAGGGGGACGGCCATCTTGACCGTTCCCGGAAACGCCTTGAACCAGCCGAAGAGTGACTTGACCGCGGCACCGAAGAGCAGGCCGAGGAAGACGTTGTTGGCCTTCGACCCGCCGACCTCCGCCGCCACCAGCACCTCGGCGCACGCCGTGCCCTCGGGGTAGGGCAGGTTGCCGTGCTCACGGACGATCAGAAAGCGTCGCAGGGGAATCATGAACAGCACGCCCAGTAGCCCGCCGCACATCGCCAGCAGTGTCATCTGAAGTAGGGCCGGCTTCATGCCCCACATGAACAGGGCGGGGAGTGTAAAGATCACCCCGCTCGCGACGGAGCTGGAGGCCGAGCCGATCGTCTGCGAGATGTTGGCTTCGAGGATCGATCCGCGCATTCCCATACGGTGCAGCGCGCGAAAAGCCGCCACCGTCATCACCGCCACGGGGATGGAAGTCGAAATCGTCAATCCAGCCTGCAATCCGAGGTAGGCGTTGGCCGCCCCGAAGATAATCCCGAAGAGTATCCCGGCGACAGCCGCTTTGATCGTGAATTCCACCGGCGATTGCGAGGCGGGCACGTAGGGCTCAGGCCCGGAATCGTTCGGCGCAGCCGTCCCGTTATCGGTCTTGCTGTCGGCCTGGACGCCGGCCTGGCACGTTTCTTGTGCGTCGTTTGCTTGCATGGCCCGCGGCATGGTAGCGGAATGCACGAGGTTGTCCCATCGCCGCGCGATCTTGCGATCCTGACAGCCACTTTGACGACCGGTCACGCTGGCGCTGGCTGTTCTTGCGTCATCTCGCACGTGGATAGGTTCCTCCCGATGTGTGGTTTGCACGCCCGTGTGCGAAGACGCGACACCCGCCGAAATAAATCGACACTTTCAAATGGCTTCGTGGTGCGTCACGTTCAGGGTCAGGGAGCCGGCGGATGAGAGATCCACCCCAGGAGTTGTCGGTACGGCTCGGTAGCAACCCGAACCGTCCGGGTTTCGGGTGCTTCACTTGTGGTGCACAGTCGATGCGCTTGTGCCGCGACCTTACCGTGCCGTTTTTCGAATGATGCTTCGGCGTTGCGGATTAGTCGTCCCAGGGTGTTGTCCGGTGAATAGCAGCGATGGCCGTCGATGATGATGAGGATGTTCTCGTCCTGCTCGACTTCCTCTGCGCCCGCGCTCCTGGGTTTGAGCATGCCGGCCGCCCATGCCACCAGGTCACGTGAGGTGACGATGCCCAACGGCGCCTTGTTTTCATCGACCACCGGGAGGCAGGACACGCCTTCCCTCAGCATCTTCTGCGCCGCCTCGGTCACCGTGACGTTCGGGGCGACGGTCACGATGTCGCGTGACATGATCTGATGCACGCGCTTCTTCAACGTGTTTACATCCTGCTCGCGTTCGAGCATCTTGTGGCCGGCGAACGGGCTGACGAATTTCAGAATGTCCCTGTCGGAAACCACGCCGAACACGTGTTTGTCATCCAGTACGACGACATGGTGACAGCGCACTCGATCGAACAGCTTCTTGACGGTCAACAGCGTGTCGTCCATGTCCACGCGGTGCACCGGCGCGGTCATGATATCGCGAACCTGCATTGTGGACTGAAATGGCTGATCGTGCGTCATACGAATCGGCTCCAGCGAAGGACGTGCTTCCTCACCCCATACGCCAGTCACATCGGCAATCCTCTGGGTCCGCTTCATCGCGGTGAAATGTGTTTTCGGACTATTGGAAGAAAGAGAATCACCCCGAGGGAACCAAGACAGAAAGGGATTATCGGGGACACCGGCGGATCGCAGTACGCACGCCGTCTTTTGGGTGCTTGCCGTCGGGATTGAAGTGGTAGTTTCAAATGGCTTCGTTTCGTAAATTTTTTTTTTGCGCGTATCCGCGTCTCTTGCCTGTTTCACGTGCAGCGCGATCCCGCAGGTAATAACTTCACCGGTGATCGGCGAAGAGCACTGCACCTTGCGATCGCAAATCGCTCCTGCCGCGCGTACGGCCCCGTTGCGGCAGGTGCGACGAGTCTTGCAGGGCTTGTCGGAATTGCGGTGGGTGCCCCAAACGGTTCGAAGATGCGATTCATGCTGGGGTGTGCCGCTCGATGAGTGCCATCAATATGTCATATTCATCCCGACACCTTTTCTGGCCCAGCGCAAGATTGGCCTCACGAGAGCCAATCATGGGGCGCAAGCGGCGATTTTCGCCCCGTCGTGTACCGTGGCCGCTTCCTGACGGGCGCGGTACTGATGACTTTGCGCTGTACTGCTAGTGCGGTTTCCAATGAGGTTGTTGCGGTTTCGAAGTACAGCGCTCCCTCACGGTCGCGGCTCGGTAATGCCTTGATTCAAAATCGGTGCCAAGTCTCAAAAGCAAAACAACCTTCTCAGAAATGGCACTAGGAAACGAATTCAAATGTACACATCTGTGTCGGCGCGCCGACTTCGTCGTTATGCGGGCCGATGGGTGCGAAACGAACAGTGTATCCAAATCGTTCGGCCACGGCATTGGCCCATGCCTGGAATTCCGCGCGGGTCCACTCGAAGCGGTGGTCTTTGTGGCGGAACTTGCCGGTGGGGAGAGTCTCGAAGCGGACGTTGTATTCCGCGTTGGGGGTCGTGACGATGACTGTCTTGGGGCGGGCGCATTCGAAGATCACGCGCTCGAACGCTGCGAGGCGGGGGGGATCGAGGTGTTCGATGACTTCGACGACGGTGGCCGCGTCGAATCCTGCGAGTCGGGCGTCGCGGTACATCAAGGATCCGTGGATCAGCTCCAGCCGGGCACGTTGCGCGGGTGGCATCCAATCCACGTTCAATCGGCGTTTGGCAATCTCCAATGAGCGGTAGGAAACGTCCATGCCCACGATGCGTTGGATGGACTTCTCTTGTAGCAATAGCCGCAACAACTTCCCATCGCCGCAGCCGAGATCGATGACGGACTTGGGCTGCGCGTTCCGCACCTCTGCGAGGACGGCAGCGAGGCGTTGATCGTTCAGTCGTAGCGGCGCCTCGACGGCCTCCTCTTGGGCCGCTTGCGCCTCGACCGCTTCATCGGCGTCGGGGTCCTCCTCCTCGACGAGACGGTCGAGGGCGGCGCGTTTCAGGCCAGCGCGGTGCTTGAGGTAGCGGTCGGCAATCAACTCCCGCTCGGGATGCGACGCGAGCCAGCCGCGATTGCGCGGGTCTTTGTCTTGATCGTCGGTTGTGTCGGTGTTATCGCTTCTGCGATCAAACGGCTCATGTGCGGCTTGCTGAAGATGTGCCGAGTGGACGGGGTTTTTCGCGTCATCCACCGGGCCACGGCCGCCGCGGGGGGCGGCCGGTACACCTTCAGAGGCTATCTCCATGTCGGGCGACGGTCGCAGGCCGGCACTGGCGGACAAGCCGCCAGTGGCACCCTGATGGTGTTTCTGTGATAGGCTCTTGGACGTTTCGTCGGTGCGAGTGGAGCCGGCGCCGCCTTTTGCCAGCAGCTTGTCCACCTCATCGGGGCCGACCCAGTAGTGCTTGTCGTCGTCCAGCACGGGAATCAGGACGTAGAGGTGGGCGAGCAAGTCTTGCAATCGGCAAGTGTTCGCCAGCTCGACGGCGAAGTACGGGCTTTCGCCCCATTCGGGGAATTGCTCGTCGAGCGGATGCCGTGCGGCCGTCACCTGATAGCCGAGCGGTTCGAACAGTCGTCGCAGCAGGGCCTCGCCTCCGCGGCAGGGTAGCACGCTCAGCCGTGCCGTCAGCGGGATCGCCTGATTGACCAGATCACGCCTCTTTTCGCAGCGGCCGCCGAGTGCCGTGCCGAAGACGCGCGAGATGGCCACACTCATCAGCGACGACGCGACGTAGGGGCGGTCGTTGACGTATTGCCGGAGGAGGAAGCCCTCGCCGCCCGGACCGCGGCGGTTGCGGACCATGCCGACGGGATCGACATCCAACAGCAAGGCGGCCGTACAGCGATCCGGGCTCGCCTCCGGATAGAACACGTGCGCCTTTCCGAAGGAGAGGTCGAACGATTGGCAGCGATCCGGGTGCTTGTGCAGCAGGTAGCCCAGGTCGGTGGCGGGCATGTGGGTTGTGGTCATCGTCAACAACATAGGCCGAACCGTCTGCGAACACGCGAAAGGTCATACGCCTGCCGGGACACAGCACGTGATTGTCCGCTTTTGCTGAAGGAGGTCAACCGAAGCATTCCAGGCCCGTCCTCGAGGATCGTCGGGTGGTTGCAATTGGAGTGAGGATCGGCGATCCTTTTGTAGGCGAATGACGGCTCGTCGAGCGTGGAGCCAGTAGAGCGCCGAGCCATTGATCTACAAGCGTTGGTAGAGGATATTCACCTTTGTGAACTTTTCGGAGTTTACGACATGAATCGAGCGAATACGCTACGGCATTGCGTGTGGAGGTTCCGGCGACTGCTACTGTGCAGTCAGGCTGTGCTTGTCTTCGTTCTGACACCATACGTCGATGCCGACACGGTGGAACTCACGGATGGATCGCGCATTTCAACACGTCAGGTGCGCTATAGCGGCGACAGTCTGATTTGTGACGATGGGCGGACCATTCCGCGTAGTGACGTGAAGCGTGTCATGTTCGACCGCGGAGAGGCGACCGGCGGTTACGGTGGCGTGGTAGGGCACACCGACATACCCGGATTGCTGCGGAAGGCGTCTGAAGTTGCTGAGGCCTATCCTGACGTCGGCGCCATCACATTGATCGATGATGGTGAGTTCATCCTTCGCGAAGATGGTACGACATTCGAGAGATCGCACTACGCGGTCAAGATTCTCAAGGAGGAATGGAAATCCTACGCGGAGATCGGCCACGGCTTCGAAGAGGGTCGCAGCCGAGCCACGCTGGTGCGCGCCCGGGCGATCGCGCCGGACGGTACGGTGACGGACTTCGTGTCCGAAGACTTGCAGGAATCCAAGCCCATGTCCGGCATGGATTCATTTGAGAAGTACAAGGTGCTGAGCGGCCAGATCGCGGGCGTGAAAGTCGGATCGATCGTGGAATTTATCTGGGATATCGAAACCTACAACCCCTACGACAAGGAGCTGTTCTTCCCCGGTTGGATTTTCGTTTCGACAGAGCCTTGTGCGTGGAGTCGTGTTACCATTCGCATTCCTAAATCGCGAACCCTGAACTATAGAACCGACAACATGCCTGAGGCCGTGGCCGAACCGGAAATGACCGAGACGGCGGACGAACGCGTGTACACCTGGGAAATGCGAGACATTCCGCCGATCATCGGCGAGCCGCGCATGCCACCTCTGCGACAGGTGGCGCCGGGGATGACGGCCAGCATTCATGAGAATTGGGACTATCTTTATGACTACCTCGGACGGTTTCAAAAAGAGCACACCACGCTGACGCCGGCGATCCGGGCACGTGTTACGGAGATCATCGGAGACGCCGCGACGGCCGAGGATAAGCTCGCCAAAATCTATCACTGGCTCCAACGCGAGATTCGATATGTCTCCATCAAGGGGAGCATGGGGTCGGGCTGGTCCGGGCACCCTGCGAGCCTGACGCTGGAGAACGGCTACGGCGATTGCATCGATAAGGCCATTCTCTTCAGCACCATGCTGGAGGCGATGGACATCAAGTCGTACCCCGTCCTTCTCGCCACCAACGACAGGGCGGCCGAAGACCGATCGCTGCCGCGGTTGTTCGCGAATCACGCCATCAACAAGGTGTACCTGGGTGATCGAAATTTCTACCTGGATACCACGGCCGAGACGTTTCGATATCCTTATTTTCGCGCAGACGATCACGGGGTGAACACGATCAACGTACTGGAACGCAAGATCGAAGAGATACCGGTTCCGCCACCGGATGACAACGCCATTGATATCCGGCTCGATATGACATTGGACCCGAAAGGCGATGTCGATGCGCAGGTGGACATCCATATGACGGGGAGTATCGAAGCCGGGCTCCGCACGGGTTTGGAGCAGATCAATAAGATCATGTTGAAGATGGCGGCGCAGCAGGCCATCAACTCTGTTTCGCCCGGTGCGCAACTCCAGGGGGTCGACATCAGCGACGAGACCGACCTATCGGTTCCCTTGACCATCAACATGAAGGTGCGCCTGCCCGACTATCCGTCCTCCGCCGGTGACCTGATGATCTTTCCGCTGCCGCTGACAGAGGGAATCCACCAATTCCCGGAGATATCCCTGGAAGAGCGCCAGTTCGATATCGACTACAAGTCGTCAAGCCGGGTGGATCAGCACGTTCGTCTTCACACGCCGGACGGCTTCGAGGCTGTGGGGTTGCCTCCGGCGGTGAGCCTCCAATCACCGTACCTCCAGTTCGAAGCCAAATTCACGCGCGACGGAAATACGATCGTCTACGAAGACTCGCTCACCCAACCTTCCCGCATCGTACCGAAGGAAGACTATGGTGCGCACAAGGCTATGCTCGAGCGTATCGCCAACTATTCGAGAAAACCCATCTTCTTGAGGAGGGTGAACGATGACCGGAGCTGACGGCGGCACTCATCGATCTGGAAAGCGATCGTCACGTCGACCCGCGTGCACGTGGCGCGCGAAGGCGAGATTTTTGTGGTCTGTGCCGGTTTGGATGGCGCTGACGGCATCGTCCTTCGCCCAATCCGTGGAGGACGTGATATATTTGCAGGACGGGCGTGAGCGCGTGGGTCGAGTGATCGAGATCGATGAGCGGCATGTGCTCTTCGGGGTCAAAGGTGAAGCAGAACCGGAGTCCTTCGGTCTGTCCGACGTGCAACGGATCGAGTTTGCCGCCAAACGCAGCGGCGATGAAGTAACCCGCGTCGAAGATCTGGACGATCCACTTATTAGCAGACTGGTCGCCAATGCGCCGGGCAAGTTCTTCTATCCGGATTCGGGTTTCCTCACACTATACCGTTTGACGGAGAAACACCTGCACAAGGATGGTTCGTACACGCACACCGAAAGGATCGTGCAGAAGGTGCTGCTCGAGCGAGGTGAGTCGCTTGGCAGCGTGGCCCGCTATTTCAAGAAGGATGAGGAGACGCTCGAAGTGGACTTCGCGCGGACCATCAATCCCGACGGTACCGTGACGCCGATCACCGAGGCCGCGCTCGATGTGTCGAGTGTGAACCCCGACACGCCCGAGTACGAAAAGCAGCAACAGCTTAAATTCGCTATGAAGAGAGTCGGCGAGGATTCGATTCTTGACTATCAGATCACCAAGCGGCGTTCGCAGACGGATTTGTTGAACCCGTTCGCGGCGTCGATGATGTTTCAGGGTACAGAGCCGATTCTCGAGAGTGAGCTCAGAATCATCATTCCGCGGGACCGAAAACTCGCGGTGGCCAAGCTTCGCGCGGACCACATCGAGGCGGAGACCGAAGAAGTCGGCGAAGAAATCGTCTACACTTTCAAGCGCAAGACCATTCCGCGTATCATCCCCGAGCCTTACATGCCGCCGTGGGCGGACTTGGCACCGCTTATCCTTGCGGCGGAGCAAACCACTTGGGACGACGTCGGCGACGCCTATCGGCAAGCGCTGCTCGCCGGCAGCACACCCTCGCCGGCCATGAAGAAGAAAGTCGCAGAACTGGTGGATGGTGCGGTGGACGTCGAGGACAGGGCGCGACGCGTCTATCGGTATTTTGCCAAGGAGATCAGACACATCTGGGTGGGACCGGACGAGTACAGCTACGCCCCCAGGCCGGT
>Ga0055481_10000152_pt1 | contig 19703 bp, 16 predicted proteins | sample Muzzi_PWC_D2_FD_57936 | JGI IMG/M metagenome (GOLD analysis project Ga0055481, IMG submission 57936) | Wetland microbial communities from San Francisco Bay, California, USA, that impact long-term carbon sequestration - Muzzi_PWC_D2 | ecosystem: Environmental > Aquatic > Marine > Wetlands ... | reverse complement strand
GACCCGCCAGGCGGAGTGGGTCTTGTCGGTTCCCAGTCTGGCGCGTGGCCCCATGCGACGATGCCCATCGAGCCCCAGGCCCGACGACACGCCGGGCCTGGGACCTCCTTACCGTCGGAGCGCGGCCTGGAGATCCACCGGCGTCCCCGCCAGCCCGTGCGTCGGCACCACATGGTCGAAACCGAGATCGAAACGGTCCACAAGCTCAGCAAAGTGGCGGATGGTGGCGCTGGCCGGTGGATGGACCCGACTCTCCGGGACCGCGAACAGGTCCGCGACATAGAGCACCCGCTGCCGGGGAAGGTGCGCGACCAGGATCTGCTCGACATGGGGCGCCGGTCCCACCTGGAGGATCCGAAGGCTCATCGAGGTGTCGGAGAGGACCAGGCTGTCGGACACCTCAATGAGCCGTCCGGGCCGCGCCGCCGGGGGAGGGAGGGGCTGGATGGTGTGGCGAGCCGCGGCCATGCGGCGGATGACCACGGCGGCGTCCGGCGGGGCGATCACGTCGATCCCTGCGGCCAGGAAGCGCGCGGCCCCGCCGACATGGTCCGAGTGGTGATGGGTGGTGACCACCGCGCGGATCGGCTTCCCTGGCGCCACCGCGGCGGCGAGCTGTTGAAACACGGGGAAGAACGCGCCGACAAGCGGGGCCTCTACCACCACGATGTGATCCGCGAACTCAACCAGCATGGCGTTGTAGCTGTTCCCCGGACCCGAGTACAGTCGCACCATGTAGACCCCGGGTGCGATGGGGAGGGGAGTGAACCGCCGAGGGTGTTCCACCATCGCGATCCCCGCCGGCGGAGTGAGGCGGGCGCTGTCCAGCGGTGGGTTGAGCCGAAGATCTGATAAGGAGGCGACCCGGATGGGCGAGCCATTGATGGTGAAGAGCAGCCGGCGAGGGATCGCCAGGCCGTCGAGCACGTCGTAGTCTTCGAAGCGAACCCCATAGGTCGCGTCGCCCTCCAGGGCATCGGATCCCAAGCGCTCGGCCGACACGGGGTAGCCGGTCGTGGTATCGACCTCGAGCGTACGCACCTGACCGTCGCCGTCGGTGAAGGCGATCGCTGCCGTGGGGCGCTCCTCGGAGCGGCCCAGGTACCGGAGCGAGGCGGCATTGCCGAGGGCGGCCGCGAGGAGGGAGTGGGGGAAGGCCTTCTCCGGATTGAGCGATTCGAAGTTCCGTAGAAAGGCGCGGTCGGACGCAGCGATCGGCTGGAGGATGTCGCGTGCCACCCACAGGTTCCAGCTCTTCTCTCCAGCCAGGACGCGCCGAAACGAGCGATCGGTTCCCCCCTCGTTCACGAACTCCTCCTCGTGGTAGAGGGGGCCTCCCTGCACGTAGGCGAACCGACCCGTGGCCTGGATCGAATCATACGGTGGCCCGGGGCGCCGGCTCTGCCCCCGCGCGATCCCCTCTGCGCGGTACTCGGCCGAGAGCCCCCGAAAGCCGCGCACTGCCTGCGCGCCACCGACGGCCTCCACGGCACGATCAAGGACCTCGCGTGCGCTGCGATAGTTGTCGAGGAGACCCGGGGAGCTGACCCGCTGGCCGCGCAGGTGACGGAGCAGGAGGGCCGTCACCGTGTCGGACGCGAGTTCCGGGAGCCAGTGTCCCTGGCCTTCCAGCACGACAAAGTCGTACGGCCCGGCGACGAACTCGGCCGTCCGCTCGGCCGCCGTCCGTCCGAACGCCCCGTCCTTCGTGCCCCAGACGTATAGGGCGGGAACGCGAACGGGGGGGATGGCCGAGGCAGAGGTGGGCGAGGCGGACCCAGCGGAGGGGGGACGGGTGAAAACGTGATACCACGCGAGGGCCGCGCGCATCGCCGCCGGCGTCCCGAGCTTCTGGAGGTAGATCGCCTGCCGTTCGCGTGGGAGGCCGCCGAGGACCGTGCGGAAGTAGGCCTTATCGTTTGCCAGGAAGCGACGTTCCGCGCCGGGCGCTCCGAAGTCCGTGAAGTATGACGAGCGCGTTCCCTGGTCGGCGGCGGTGTCGGCGCGCGCGGCGCTCAACCCGCCATAGTGGGGCGTGGAAAGGACGGTGAGCGTCTGGACGCGCCGTGGGTACCGGGTCGCGACGACCCACGCCACCGCGCCGCCCCAGTCGTGACCCACGAGATGAAAGCGCTCTCGGCCAAGGGCGTCGACCATCCCGATCGCGTCGGCGACGAAGTTCGCCATGACATATTCGGTGACATCCGCAGGGCGGGCGCCCGGCGAGTAACCGCGCTGGTCCGGCGCCACCGCGCGATAGCCGGCCTTCCCCAGCGCCACGACCTCCCCTTCGAAGGCGTCCCCCGCCTGCGGAAACCCGTGCAGGAGGAGCACCAGTTGGCCGTCCGCGGGCCCGGCGGCGATTGCATCGAAGGTGAGGTTGCCGACCGGGATGGTGAGGTGCTCGAGGTGCGGCGGGTCGGCCGGTGGTGTGAAGAGCAAGGGGAGTGTGAGCGCCAGGAATCGGCACGAGGTTCGCCGCATCGGTCGTCTCCGGGACGAGGGGTTGGCTGCCTGGTAATCCGACTCCCCGACGGACCGGAGGAGACTTCCGTGACGGCGTGGTATGGCCGGGTCGGTCGAACGACCCGGCCAACCGGCCGGTATGCCTGACGCGGTCCTCTGCCGAAGCGGTCTATCGCCGCGCGGAGCCGATCACGACCCGCTGCCGATAGGCCATCCCCTCGCCGTCGCCGAAGGCTTCCCAGCGCCCGATGACGTCACGCTCGAGCGCCGAGCGCGCCGCGGCATCCGCCTTCCCCACGATCATGGCGAGTGGGGTGCTCCCGATGTACTGCCAGAGCCAGTCGCGTGGTGGTGGAAGGTGGAGCTCGCGGCTCGTGGCCGCTGCCTCGACCTCCCGGAATCCCGCCGTCTCGAGGAGGCTCGCCACCTCCGCCTCATCGTGGAGGCAGAAGACCGCGCGCATGAAGCCTGCCGCCTCCGCACCGATATGCTCCCCCATCGCGTCCGCCATGGCGTCGAAGGGTGGGGGAACGGGTCCCGGAACGTTCAAGACCGCGCGACCGCCGGGGACCGTGACCCGGTGCATCTCCCGGAGCGCCTGGAGGCGGTCGGGAACGAACTGGATGCTCATCTGGCAGAGGACGACATCGAAGGAAGCCTCGCCGTAGGGGATGGCCTGCGCGTCGCCCTCGACCCACTCGATTTCCATCGATGCCGGGGTGACCGACTTCGCCACCGCCAGCATCCCCGGGTTCACGTCGAGGCCGACGACCGTCCCGCGACCGCCCACGCGCTGGGCAGCAAGGCGGGTAACGAGCCCGGTGCCGCAACCGACGTCCAGGACGCGCTCCCCGGCGCGGAGGTCGGCAGCGCGGACGAGGTCCTCCGCGAGCGGTTGGCCGATGGTGGGGACGAAATAACGTTGGTAATTCTGTGGAGGTGGGGTGCGCAAGGGGAAATCAGGAGATCCTCCCATGATCGTTCTCCTCTAGGGTGGGGCGCGTCCGGATCCGGCCCGAACCCGCGCGCCGTGAGAAATGGCGAGGGAGCGGTCCGGCGGTGATTCTCAGCATAGTCATCGGACCGTCGGCCGCTACCCCAGATGACGACGGTGATCCTGTTGCTCCCCGCGAGGCCGAATCTCGCTCCTGGGCTCGGATCGTCGGACCGCCCCGGTCGGCGGGCCGTCAGTGTGGGGTCACCCGGGCTTCCCCTTCCGACTCGAACACGTCCCGCGATGTGGAGAACAGCGGAGCCGCAGGGTCGGTCCGATCTGTGAATGACGGCCCACGCGCCGGTCCGTGCCGATTCGAGGGTCGACCACGCCCTCCGACGATTCCGGCCGGTGCCGCGGCGGCTACTCGAGCCGAAGTGCGGTCATCGGATCGACGCGGGCCGCCCGACGCGCCGGCGCCAGGCTCGCGACCAGGGACGTCCCGAGGAGCGCGATCCCACCGATCAGGAAGGTCGCGGCGTCGGTTGGACTGACGCCGAACAACAGCGAGCTCATGAGCCGGGTGGCCACGATCCCGCCCGCCACTCCAAGGAGCACGCCGACCACGCCGAGTTTTGCCCCTTCCCCCATGATCCGGCGAAAGATGTCGGCACGGGTGGCGCCGAGCGCCACGCGAATGCCCATGTCGCGGAGACGCTGCTGTGACGAGTAGGTCACGACGCCATAGAGGCCGACCGCCGCGATGACCAGGGCGAGCAGCGCGAACAGGCCCGCCAGCATGGTCGTGAAGCTCGTGTCGGCGGTGTTGGCCTTCACGAGATCGGTCATCGGCCGGATCTGGGACACGGCCAGGTCGCGATGCACGCTCCCCACGGTCCTCCGGACCTGGCTGATCAGGGGGACGATGTCGCCGGCGCCGCGCAGGACGTAGGTCAGTTCCCAGCGAGCGCTCTGCGCGAACGGCCAGAACACCTGGCCCTCCGACGACAGGGCCGCCCCGCGGTCCTGAATATCATGCACGACCCCGACGACGATCGCCTCCGTGGAGGGGAAGTCGCCGTCCACGTAGCGGGCCGGGAACAGCCGCCGCCCGATGGGGTCGGCATCGCCGAATGCGCGCTGGGCCATCGCCTCATCGATGATGACCACCGGTTGCGCGGTGCCGTCGTCATGCTCCGTGAACTGTCGGCCGGCGACGAGGCGCGCGGCAATTGCGTCAAAGTATCCAGGGGTGACCGAACGATGGTCGGCATGATAGCGATCCCGTTGGGCCTCGGGAATGCCCTCCGGCGGCGCGGCGTCGGACCAGTTGGCCCAGGTGGCCAGCGGCAGGTGGGACACCGCGCCGGTCGCGGTGACACCAGGGAGCCGCCGGAACGCCCCGGCGATGTCCTGGGCCATCCGGGCACGATCGGCATCCGTCGGGAACAACGCCTGGGGGAGTGACACTCGTGCGCTCAAGACGTGGGTGGGATCGAATCCCAGATCCGCCTGCTGTAGCTTGTCCAACGTCTGCGCCATCAGCGCCGCCCCGACGACCAGCACCAAGCCGATGGCGACCTCCCCGACGATCACCGCCTTTCGAAGACGCTGCCGCTGTCGGTCGACCCCACGCGCAAGGATGGCGGCCGCGGGATCGCGCGACAGGTGGATCAACGGCGCCAAGCCAAATCCGACCCACGTCAGCCCGGTTACGGCGACGGCGAAGAGGAGGACAGGGCCGCCCAGGGACAGTGAACTGATCGATCGCAGCCCCTCCGGCCGCAGCGCCCACAGGGCCCGGCCGCCCCATTGCGAGAGCCCCAGGCCCACTCCCCCGGCGACGGCCGCCACGACCAGGCTCTCGGTCAAGAGCTGGCGGGCGATGCGCCACCGGGGAGCGCCCAGGCACGATCGGATCGCCATCTCGCGGCGCCGGGCATTGGTGCGGGCGATGAGCAGGCTGGCCACGTTCCCGGCGGCAAGGAGGAGGAAGAGGCCGACGCCGGTGAGGAGGGCCAAGAGGATAGGGCGTACCCGGCGAACCGCATCGCCTTGCAGGGGCGCCAGGCTGAAGGTATCGCCCGTCTTGATGAGCTCGGTGTAGCGGGCCCGCACGCCGTTGGCCACCGCTGTCACCCGGGCCTGCGCCTCACCCCAGGGGACTGCCGGTGCCAGCCGTCCGATCAGTCGGAGAAAGTGGGAATCGGGGGCCAGAGCCGAGAGGCTCCATGGGAACGGCGTGTAGAGGTCGAGGCGGGCCGGGACACCGGCGTCCGGCGGGACCCGCAACGTGAAGTCGGGCGCGAGCACCCCAATGATGACCACCTCGCGGCCGTCCAACCGGATCGTGCGGCCGACCGCCGATGGGTCGGCGCCGAGGCTGGTCCGCCAATAGGCGTCACTGACCAGGACGACGCCGCTCCCGCTCGGCCCTTCCTCGCCGCGGTCGAAGATCCGTCCCAGGGAAGGCACGACCCCCAGGACCGTAAAGAAGTTGTCGCTGACGAGTCCCAACGAGACGGTCTCCGGCATCTCGTCGCCGCGGACGGAGCCGCTCGTCGCCCAGATCGCGCCGACTTCGGCGAAGAGATCCGGCGCCTCACGCAACGCCATCAGCTCCGGACCGGAGAAGGGAAGCCGTGGCCGGTCGGCGACGCTGAAGGCATTCCACAGCATGGCCAGGCGAGCGGGGTCGCGATACGGAAGCGGCCGGATGAGCGCCGTGTTGACCACGGCATACATCACCGTGGCGGCCGTCACTCCCAGGGCCAGCGAGGCGATGGCGGTGACGGAATAGGACCGGTCCTTCCACAACGACCGGACCGCCAACCGGAGATCGAGCCGCAATACATCGAAGGGAGGGCGTCCTCCGCCGCGCCGGGTATCCCCGCCGGCGCCCGCGACCCTGCGCCGCGTCCGGCCGAGCCGAAGTCGGGTGAACGCGAGCGTGGCGTACGCCACCGGTACGGCGCGCAGGGCGTCGAGGACGAGGAGCCAATACAGGCGGAGCCTGTCGACAGGCCGGTCTCCGCGGGCCAGCCGGCCGTCGACGTCCGCCAGCCACTGATCGCCGAACTCGTGCTTGAACGCCCGGGGATACAACGCCAAGACCAGCCCGGGGAACCGCGATGGCCGGTCCATGGCTACCCTCTCGACGGCGTGAGGTGCTTGTCGCGAATCGCGTCCACCAATTCCGTCAGGCGCGCCGCCTCCGACCGCACCGCCGCCTGGCCCGTGGGGGTGATGGCGTAGTAGCGCCGTCGGGGGTCGTCATCGTCCCGAGTCGGGGCCGCCTCCACCAGTCCGCCGTCCAGCAGCTTCTTGATGGTGTTATAGAGCGTGCCCGGACCCAGCTGGATCCGGTCCTTGGTATAGCGAGCGACCTCCTCGGCGATCGACAGCCCGTAGCGCGGCTGATCGGCCAGGGCGACCAGGATGAGGAAGGCCGAACTGGCCAGGGGGTTGGTGGTGGAGCCTGAGTTTCGCACCATAGGGAAGGGGCCTCGGTGAAATATCGAAGTCGAATATATCGCTCTACGATACGTCCATCAAGGCCGTTTCTCTGCCCTCCCGCGGGTAGCCCGGGCGGGGCCGCAGTGGGGTGAAGTCGCTTTCCACCCGGCTTCAAGCTGCCTTCATGGTGGGGGCCTCATCCTGGTGCGTGGGCCAGGCTGCTCGGATTGTTGCCAAGGACCTGTCGTAAGGGAGGTGGACGCATGAGTGCCAAGCAGTTCCTCCTCGATATGGCGATCACATTCCCAATCGCCTTCGTCGTCGCGGCGATCACGACGTTCGGCTACAGCCGGATCGCCTACGGCCTCGGAGTCGTCAACTGGGAAACAGCCTTCGAGTTAGGCGTCATCCTCGCGATCGTCTTGCCGCTCGCGGTCTACACTACCGCCAAGACCAACGCGCCGAACAAGAAGGCACGGAGCGTGTAGGAGTCGGGTTCCTCCACGCGCCCAACCATCGCGGGGGTCCGTGGTCGGGCCGCCCCTCGGCCCGTCCGGGAGGTGGCTCAGCGGCTTGAGACCTCCGCCCGTCGCAACCGGTCGATCACCCGCTCGACCAGCGGCTTGACATCGTCGTGCTTGAGCGACGGCACCGCCGCCTGGAGCTTGGGAAGCGCCAGGTCGGGGTGAATGCGGCCGAACGCCGCGGCCGCCCGGCGCCGCACGTAGCCGCGGTCGTCGTCGAGCCGCGCGGTCAACCGATTCAGCGCCGTCCCGCTGCCCTTGTTGGCGAGCTCCGCCAGGACAAAGCCGGCCACCTGGGAGGTGGGGAAGAGCGAGTCGGCGGTGATGGCGTAGAGCGTGTCGCCCGATTGGGCAATGGCTCCGAGTGCTGCTTGTTGGATCTGATCCCGGTACGAGGGAGTCTCGATCCCCGCACGAATCACATCGGGGAGGCCGGGAGCCTTGGCCGTGGCAAGGGCCCGGACGGCGGCCGCCCGAACCGCGTAGCTCGAGTCGGTCCGGAACGCGGCCGCGGCCAGGGCGATGGCCTGATCGCCGCCGACCTCCCCGAGCGCGCCCACGGCGGCTTGGCGCACCTGCGCCGAGGTATCCCGCAGCGCCCGTTGGAGAGGAGGGAGGGCGGTCGTGCCGAAGGCGGCAAGCGCCTGGGCCGCATGGGCCCGCGTCTTGTAGTAGTCAGCCTCCGTCGCCGCCCGTGCGAGCGCCTGGCGCGCCAGGGGATCGTCCTTGCGGTCGGCGAGTCGGTCGATCACCCAGGCGCGGTTCCACAAGTCGGGATCGTGTTCCAGCTGCATCGCCAGCCAGGGGGTCGGCTGGTCGAAGTCCAAAGCCTTGAGGAGGTGGTTGCCGTCGTCGAACACGACGTATGTCGGGGGTCCGGCGAGGTGGTCCACCACGAGATCCTGCTCGCGCGCATCGAGCGTGAACTCGCGAACGACGTCGCCTGTGGATGTGCCAACGCGCACGCGGACCGGCATATGGAACACGAGGGGGGTGCGGTACCGTAATCCCGTACTGTCCGCGGTCGCCGTGTCCTCCTGTGTTTGAGCGACGGCGAGGGTCAGGGTGTGCGTCGTCGAATCGTACGTCGTCCCGACGCGGAATGCCGGATAGCCGGCCGAGTAGATCCACTCCTCCCAAAATTGGTGGAGGTCTTCGCCCGTCGCGTCGAGGACGGCTTGGCGGAGATCGTCGGTGGTCGCGTTGTCGAGGGCATGGCTCTCGAGGAACGTCCGCACGGAGGCCCAGAAGCGCTGCGGCCCGAGGTACGCCTTGAGCATCCGCAGCACCAACGCGCCCTTGGGATAGATGTTGTTCGACCCCAGGGCGGCCAGCGGCATCCGGCGGCGCCCGTCGATTCCAAGAAACTGCCGGTATTCGTCGAGGTAGTAGTCGTCCGCCGCGTGGGGGCCCAGGCGCTCCAGCCAATACTGCCCCGGAAGGAACTCGGCGAACCCCTCGTTGAGCCACATGTTGGCCCAGTTCTCGGTCGTGACGTAGTCGCCGAACCACTGGTGGGCCAGCTCGTGCGGGATGAGGATCCAGGCATACCAGGGCCGGTCGAGGTAGGCGCGATGGTCTGGCAGCCAATCGACCAGGGTCGTGGCGCTCACGTTCTCCATCCCACCGAAGAAGTCGGCTACCGTGGTCTGGGCGTACTTGGCCCAGGGATAGCGGACGCCGGTGAGCCGGGAGTAGACGTCGATCATGTCCACGGTCTGGTGGAACAGCGGCCAGGCGAGGGTGCTGTCTTGGTGGTAGACATAGTAGTCGACGGGCACCTGTCCCCAGGTGTCGTGGATCTTGGCGAGGGGCGCCACAATCAACGACACGAGGTAGCTGGCGCTCGGCTGCACTTGGCGCCAATGAACCGTATGCGACCCGTCGGGGGCGGGCTGATCCGACACCTCGACGCCGTTGGACACGGCGGCGAAGTCCCGCGGCACCGTCGCGATCAAGTCCCAGGCCATCTTGTCATTGGGGAAGTCGTAGGTCGGGAACCAGTCGTGGTTGTTGGTGGCCTCCCCCTGGCTCCAGATTTGCTGGGGACGATGCGCCCGCCCTTCCGACGTGATGAACGTCAGCCCGCGGCCGTTGTCCACTGTAGCGTGGTAGGTGATCGTGAAGGTCAGCGTGTCGTGGAACGCCACCGGCCGGGCCGGAAACACCACTAGCGTGTCGCCGGTGGTGGTGAATCGCAGCGCGGCACCGTCGGCATCGGCGACCTTCTGGATTGTCAGGAGATGGCCGGCATCCAGGATCAGCGAGTCCAGGTCCGGCCGTAGGGCGACGAGGGTGGTCGTGACGGCACCGTCGAAGGAGGTCGCCTCCCAGTCGAAGTTGGCCACATGGATCTGCTGATGGAGCAGGTCGTAGTCATGGGAGCGCGTGTAGCTGTCGTTGGCCATACGCGCAGTATTGGTCTGCGCCGGGAGGCGAGGGGCGAGAAGAGCCGCGAGGCTGAGGGTACAAAGGACGGGGGCAAGGCGCATGAGGACGGACTCCAGCGGAAGGTAGGGTCGGCCCGAAACATGGCGCTGTGGGGTCCGTCGCTCAACCGCGGAGCGGATCTCTGCCCCTGCGGCGCATCACCGAAGAGCGGGGCCCTTGGGCGAGGAGCGCAGCCGCCAGAGCCGGCAGCAGCTTTCCGACGGGGATTAGGCGATGTCCCACGGATGTTCTGGCGCCCTCGACCGATCTGGAGGATCAAGCGATGGGAAGGACCGCGCAATCGGTGAGCAACGGATCCGCGAACCGCGCCATGTCGCCCGCCGCCTTCCCCGGCACCAGCAATAGGCGGTCCGACAGCGCCTTCTTCCACTTGGCAGAAAGCGCCGCGGTGTCGCGAATCAGCCCCGCCAGGACCTCGACGGGGGTATCGCCAGGGATCGGCACGACATCGAGGCCGGTGCCGCAGACGCTGGAATACAGTAGAAGGTCCCGCACGCCATAGCGCCCCTCGGTGGCGCGCCGAGCCAGGACCGGATCCTCGAGGACGGGCAGCATGAGTCCGGAGTAGCCACAGGTCCCGACGGCCAGTCCCTTGAGGGCAGAGGTGACGGCGGCGCACGCCTCGAGTGTCCCGGCCCCGCCGAACGGCCGGTGGGTCAGCGCCTCGATCGCGGCCCCGATGCTGCGGTCCATCCCCGGTGCCGGGGACGTGTCGACGCCAAGGTAGGTCCGTCCTTCCGACTCGGCAAACGGTATCAACAACTCCTCTAGCGGCCGGATGGCAGCGTCCATCGCAGCCACCAATCGACGGGTGGCATCCGCCGCGTCCGCGGCCGGAGCCACCGTCGCCCCGACGAACGACGCCGTTTCGAGGCCGAGCGCCAGGGAATCCGGGCCCCTGTGCCAGGCGACGGGAAAGAACGGCGTGCCCGCGGGGACGTTGGCGGCGGCGGCAAAACGAAAGTTCCCCACCCCGCCATCGACCGCTCGCGCGATGGCGTCCATTGCCCTCGCGGCAGTGGTGGCCGCGCGCCGGTGCACCCCCTGTTCGGATGATGCGACAACGATCGACGCGCTCAGGCGCTCGGTCGTCGCCATCACCTCGGCCAGCCAGCCGGGGAGGGCGTCGTCGTCCCGGTCGTCCACCGACACCGGCCCGAGGCTCGCGATAGCGTCCTCAGTCCGGAGCAGCTCATCGAGGGTGCGGACGGTCCCGAGGGATGCCCGACGCTCGGCGGGCGACAACGCGGCGACCACCGGCGGGAGTGCGATTCTCACCGTTTGGACCTCCCACCCCTCACCTGTCAGGCGCTTCCTCCCCCGGGCGAGCGTCGTGAGCGCCTTTCGGATTGGGCCGAGATCTCCGAGGCCCGGGAGGTCCACGCCTGCCGTGAGGGTGCGGACCCGAAACGGATGGGGTGGGGGGGCGACGCCCACCCGGAGGGACGGCGCGACCGCGGGCGCGACCGCGGCCGCCGTAAGGGTCTCGAGAAACTCACGCCGGGATTGTCGGGTCATGGGTAGGTCCTTGCTGTTGTGGCGCGAGCCGCCGTGTTCCGTGGATCCGTCCCCCTGCACCGCCGCCCGCGAAGCGGCGTCTGCATCCGCTCACGCCGAGGTGGAACACCACGATTGCCGGCTCCCGGGTCCAGAGTCAGGAGCCTTCCCGGTCCATCCACTTCTCCACGGTGGGAGGCGAGCAAGTCGCCAGGCTCGCCAGCAGCGCCTGAGGGGAATCCCCGGAGATGATCATGGCGCGGTGCGGGCCGGGGAGGAAGCGCTCTTCGACGGCGCGGTCCAGAAAGGCCAGGAGGCCGTCGAAGTAGCCACACACGTTGAGCATCCCGCACGCCTTGGCGTGGAGGCCGAGTTGCGACCAGGTGAGCGCCTCGAAGAACTCATCGAGCGTCCCGAACCCGCCGGGGAGGGCGATGAACGCGTCCGACAGGTCGGCCATCAGGGCCTTCCGCTCGTGCATCGTCCCGACCACCCGGAGATCGGGGAGGCCACGGTGTGCCACTTCCTTGGCGACTAGCGCCTCCGGCATGACGCCAATCACGTGCCCGCCGGCGCCGAGCACCTCATCGGCCAGGATGCCCATCAGGCCGGCGGTGGATCCGCCGTAGACAAGCTCGTGGCCCCGGTCGACGAGCTCGCGGCCGAGCGCGCGCGCCGCGTCCGCATAGTCGGTGCGGGCGCCGGGGCTCGATCCCGTGAAGACACAGATCCGGAGCATCGGGTGGGGCCTCCTCGCTGTGGCCAATATACGCTCTCAGCGTGTGCTTGCCGGCCCCTGACCGCGAGCGCATTCTTCCCTCCATGGCGCCTCCGCCCTCGCCCGAATTCGTCACGCTCCAACGCGTCGTTGCCGGCCGCTACTCGCTCGACAGGGAGCTGGGGCGTGGAGGCATGGGCATCGTCTACCTGGCACGTGACGTAGCGCTCGACCGTCCGGTTGCGATCAAGCTCCTCCCGCCGAGTCTCTCTCCGTTGCCGGAGCTCCGCGAGCGCTTCCTCCGCGAGGCGCGCACGGCCGCCAAGCTCTCCCACCCGAACATCGTGCCGATCTTTGCCGTCGAGGAGCATGAGGAGTTGGTGTTCTTCGTCATGGGATTCGTGGATGGGGAGTCGCTGGGGCAGCGGGTTCGGCGCGCCGGACCCCTCGCCCCCTCGTCGGCTATCCGACTGATCCAAGAAGTGGCCTGGGCCCTCGCCTACGCCCACGGTCGCGGCGTGATCCATCGGGACATCAAACCCGACAACATTCTCCTGGAAAAGGGCTCGGGCCGAGCTCTAGTGACGGACTTCGGCATCGCCCGGATCGCTGATCAGGTCGGAACGACGGCCAGGGGCGAGTTCATGGGCACCGCGCACTTCATGTCCCCGGAGCAGGCGACCGGAGAGCGGCTCGATGGCCGAAGCGATCTCTATTCCCTCGGCGTCACGGCTTTCTATGCCCTCACCGGCACGCTCCCATTTGATGGTCCCACCATGCCCGCCGTGCTCGCCCAGCTTCTCACCCAGCCCCCACCCAGGGTCGCCACCGCCTCCCGCAGATCCCGGCGCGCCTGGCCGAGGCGATCGACCGGTGCCTCGCCAAGACGCCCAGCGAGCGATTCGAGAGCGGGGAGGCGCTGGCGGAAGCGGCTGGCGCGGTCCTGCCGGCCCGTGGGGAGCTGACACCGGAGATCCGGCTCCTCCTTCGGCGGGCACAGGAGGGGGGCTATTGGTTTGCCCTTCTCCTTCTCCTCCTCAACCTCCTCCCGATCCTGATCGATGAGGTCTGGCCGGTAAGCCACTACGCGGTGATCATGGTTGGCCTCCTCCTCGGTGCGCAGATGGTGAGTTTCCCAACTACGCTCATCCTCACCATGCGCCGCGTCCTCAAGGTGGGCCTGGGACCGGTCGACGTGGATCAGGCTATCGAGCAGGCTTCTCGCGAGCGCCTCGAGGAGGTTCAGCTCCTTCGCCCCGGGTTTCTTCACGGCGTTTCGCCTGGTCGCCGTCGTGTCTGGACCGTCGCGGGGATGGTCCTGCTGGTCGCCGGGGCGGGAATGCTCGCCAGCGGCCAGCCCTATGGCTTGCTCCCCATTGTCGTGGGCAGCGTGGTCCTCGTGGGGTCCTTTGTGATGCGGCTCCGGATCGGGGCGGACTGGGGCCGGCGGCAGGCAATGGGGTTGGGGCTTCGCTTCCTCAAGAGCTATCTCGGGCGGGGACTCTTTCGGCTCGCTGGGCTCGGCGTGAAGGTCGGGCAACAGAACGCGCCCCCCGCCAGCCAACGCACCGAGCTTGTCCTGGGAGACGCCGCCGGCGCCCTATTCCAGGCCCTCCCCTCGCAGGTCCGAAAGCGGCTCATCGAAGTACCGGACGTGATCAAACGACTCGAGGGGGACGCCGGGGTGCTTCGCCAGCGAGAGCTCGCCCTGGGCAACGCGATCGCCAAGGCTCGGCCTGATCGCGACGTCAAGGCCACCACGGGGCGTCGAGAGGCTACTGTCGTCCAGTTGATCCAGGCACGAGACGCCACGCGCCAGCGCCTTGCCACGGCCGTCGCCGCGCTCGAGGTCATCCGGCTCGACCTCCTCCGTCTCCAGGCAGGCGTCGGGTCGCCTGAGGATCTGACTGCGGACCTCGAACGGGCGCGGGAGATCGCGGCGGCAGTGAGCGCGGAGATCGCGGGGCGACAGGAGGTGTCGGCGCTATTGCACTCCGAGCCGTACCCGACGCCTCAAGGATAGGGCCGGTACGGCGAGTCAGATGGAAAGACGGAGCTCGAGCCAGGAGACGCGTCCCGCCTGGATCGCGTCGCGGATGCGCCGTTCGCGCGTGGTCAGACCCGACCCTCCCGTCTTGACCTCGACGAAGACCACCTCCCGAACCTCATCCTGGCTCATCCCGTCGAAGACCACCAGATCCACCGGAGAGCCGATGAACCGGACGTCCTTGGGGTTGAACCCGAAACCGGGGAGATACGGGACCAATTGCTCGGTGACCTTCCCCACGGTCACTGCCTGGCTCCGCTGAATGGCGTCCTTCCGGAGCGCGGCGGTCTGGGTCGCCTTCCACCGCTCCATGGCGAGCGCTGCTTCCCCCCGAACCTGCGCTTCGAGCGCCAGCCTGGCCCGGGCCATCTCGGCCTCGCGCCAGCGATCGACTCCCCGGCCGACCCGCCCGGCGATGTCCCGCCGGAGGCCGAGGTTCTGGAACAAGAGGATGAGCGCCACGGCCACGGCCACGGCCACGGCGACGCCGAACAGGACGAGGAGGAGGTCTGGTGACATGGGCCCGAGGGGTGACGGCGCGGAGGACAGGGACGTCCTCGAAGATAAGCCGTGCTGCTATCCGCAGGCGATGGCCAACCGGTCCTCCCCCAGGACAAAGGCACAGCCGCGCCATCGCATCCAGGCCGAGCCGGCCGACCGGCCCGCATTCGTCGCCGCTGGCTGACGACCCGAGCATCGATCGTCGCTTCGCGGCACGCGACGCGATCACGAGGCCGCGTGGCACGCGGTACGGCTGCTCCTGGCCGGGGCGCGATGCCCATCGCCCCTCCCCCCGCTACTAGCGGAACGCCGTCGACCAAGGTGCCCTCGAGGGTTCCGCGACCCCGGAACCCCCATGGCTGGCCATCCGTATGGTGGAGCATGCATCGTCACCACCACGGAATGCGGTCATGAAGATGAGGTGTGTGTTCGGACGGCGGCTCGGCGCGCGCTCCCAAATGGTCCGGGCGTACCTGACGCTGGTGCTACTGGCCGGCTGCGGGAGTGAGCCCACGGTGCCGGACTTCGTGGACTGCGGCGCCTTCCCCGATCCGACGACCTCCGTCTACGTGCTGCCCTATCCCGTCGGGTCGTCCTGGGAAGTGGGGAACACCTTCGGTCACTACACCACTGCCAACGGCGGCGTGGGCCTCTATGCCATCGACTTCCGCATGCCGATCGGCAGCCCGGTGACGGCCGGTCGGGCCGGGACCGTCGTGGCCATCGAGGAGGGCTTCTCGGACGATGACCACGCGGACTATCACGAGAACTGGGTCATGGTCAAGCATGCCGACGGGTCCGTTGCACGGTACATCCACCTCACGATGAACGGGGCCGACGTCGCGGTCGGCACCGTGGTGGCGCAGGGCGAGGTCCTCGGTCGGTCAGGGAACAGCGGCGCTTCCTCCCGACCGCACCTTCACTTCGACGTGCAGACCTGCGGCCCCAACCTCCCCCCGGGCTACAACGACCTCCCTTGCGGGCAGACCCTCCCGGTCACGTTCCGCAACAGCGGTCCGCAACCGTGTGGCGTCACGGAAGAGCGGTTCTACCGGGCCGACCCCTTCACGCCCGACAATCGCTAGGAGGCGCCACCGGGCACCCCGCGGGGGGGCACCGTCGGCGCTCCGATGCATCTGGCCGCAGAAATCGGGTTAGTCTCGCGCCCAGACGAGGCCATATCCCTTGACGCGGGGGCTCCGACGGGGGAGCCGACCTCGTGCCACGCATCATCCTCCGCCAAGATCATAACGACCGTGGCGCGGCGGTGTCAGTCACAAAACTCACTACCAGGCGCCGAGAATCGCTCCCATCGCCACCAGGTAGACGAGCTGGTAGCCAGTATCGATGAGGAAGGTGGCCGGGCGCTTGTCGGCGTAGAGATACGCGATGAAGCCGAGCGGGAAGGCGAACCCCAGCCAGGCATGGAAGCCCCAGGCGGCACCGTCGTGGAAGGAATCTGCGCCGAGGTGGTTCAGGAAGATGCTGAGAACGGTGGCGATCAAGAGGAAGGCGACGAAGGAGCCGAGGTACGTGCGCAGGGCGCGCCTTCGCATGCCCTCCATCTGCTCGGCGGTGTACCCGTGGGCCCGGACCCACGCCTTGGCAAAGAGTAGAGGGGAGTACCACAGCGCTCCGAGGAGGAACGCGGCCACTGCGGCCAGGAGGATCGGCAACCATTGGCTGAGGGGCATGGAAGCCTCGATAAGGGAAGGGGAGGGGGACGGGCGTGGGGGCGCGGGAGGATGCCGTCAGCCGCAGCCCTTTGCCTCGATGGTCGCGAGCTCCGCCGCGGTTGGGAGTGGCGCGGCCCTGAGGCCGGTGCGCCATTCGCGCTCGAGCACTCGGAGAGGGCGTCCGGCGATCTCCGTCCCCGGCGCCACGCCGTCGGTCCAGAGCGTTCTGAGTGCCTCGGATCCAACCCGGTCGAGGAGGAAGTCAGCGAAGACGGCGGCCTGAAGATAGGCGCGGAGATCCGCCTGGGCGCGGAAGTCGGTTACCATCGTGGTGAAGGGAATCCACCCCCGGCGCCTGGTGAGGGCGACGAGCACCGCCGCATTGGAAAAGGCGCCGCAGCGCCCGTCCGCTGCCTGGGCGATTCCCTCCAGGATCCAATCGGTGTTCGACCCGGCGGATCCCCACGCCTGACCCATGATCACATGCATGATCTCGTGCCGTTCGAAGGCCCGCCACTCTGGGTTCGTCATCAGAAACACCGCGCGTGCCGAGACGTCGGCGTACCCGGTGGCTCGGACGCCAACGAGGTGGCGCATCTCGGGCCGTGTCTCCACGAAGAAGAGGTCGATCGGTTCCTCGAGCGGCCGGACCCCGAGGAGCGACTCCGCATGCCGCTTGGCGGCCGGGAGACGGGCCAGGAGGCTGTCCTGGTGGAGGGCGGGGTAGCTGTCCGCGAGGAAGTAGACCCGAAAACCGGGGATGAACCGGGGAACCCAGGTGAGCGTCGTGTCGGCCAGCGCCGCGGCCGCCAAGCCCGTGGGCGCCTGGGCCATTACGTCGGCCGGTGCCCCGAGCGGCGTGGCGATCGCCGCGGCGAGAGCGACACGAAGTGTGGGACTCATGACATCCCCCCTGCAGTGCGGAGCGCCCTCACTCGCCTGCGCTCGCCGTCGCGATCAGGCTGTCCAGCGCGGAGCGATCGAGGTACCGGCCATTGAGCATGACGGCCTCGATCGACCGAGTGTTATGAATGTCGTCGAGGGGATTGGCGTCGAGGAGAACGAGGTCGGCCACCATCCCCTCGGCCACGGCCCCGAGGGAGTCGGCCAGGCCGAACACGATCGCCGGGTTCAGGGTGGCCGATCGGAGCGCCTCGAGCGGCGAGAGTCCGACATCGACCAACTCCGCCAATTCGTCATGCAGGCTCGCGCCCGGCACGAGATAGGGGTTTCCGAGATCGGTCCCAGCCAAGATCGTGACGCCGCCGGCGTGCAAGAGGCGTGCGTTCTCGCGGGCGTGCTCGATGACGGGGTCCATGATCGAGGACATGATCGCATCGAGTCCGGATGCCGCCATCCCCGTCCACTCCCCACGAACGGCCGGTGGGAGCGCTCGGAGGGCCGCTGAATCGCCGAGCACCGTCTGCGGGTCGACCGTGAAGGCGATGAAGGTGGGGACGACTGTCACCCCCGCTGCTTGGTACGCCTCGACGGTCGCGGCGCAGCGCGCTGGATCCCGCGTGTCGCTCCAGGCGCGCACCAGCCTGAAAAACCCAATCATCGACTGGGGAAACGGGAGCTCAGGCATCTGCCGCAGGAAGGCGGTGTACTCTTCCCGGAGGGAGTCCGCCTTGGCGGAGCAGCCGGCGGTGATCCCCGTCAGGTGCTCCACGGTCCGCATCCCCGCGGCGGCGCCGTCCTCGGGTGGCACCAGCATCGGCATGTGGCCATCGACCGGGATGCCACGCCGATGGGCTTCATCTGCGATGGCGAGAAACGTTTCCCGCGTCAGGGCGTCGTACACCTTGATGAAGTCCGCGCCGCCAGCCGCCAGCGAGTCCACCGCCGCCCGTCCTTCTCCCGGCGTCTGCGCCACGACCGTACCGGGCCAGGTGGGAGGGTAGCCGTCGATGATCGGTCCGTTGGCCAGGAAACGCGGGCCGAGAAGCTCCCTAGCCGCCAGCCGACGCTTGATGGCGTTGGTGAGCGCCAGAGCGGTGTCCGCCGTGGAATGCATGTTCCGGACGCCGGTGACGCCGTACGCGACCAGGAGTGGGAAGTGCCACGCCACGCTCCCGGCCGAATGTACGTGGGCATCCCAGAGCCCTGGGATGAGGTAGCGGCCCGTCGCGTCCACGATAGTCGCGCCCTGGGGAACGGTGGCGCGAGCCGAAGGGCGGATGGCAGTGATCCGGTTGCCCTTGACGAAGACGGTTTGGTCGGGCTCCAGGGTGCCATCGCCGACGTCGATGATGGTGGCGTGAGTGATCGCCAAGTCCGCCGTTGCAGGCCCGCGGTCGGTGCAGGCCAAGGCGGAGCATAGAACGAATGCGGCGACGAACGAACGGTACATGGTCCCCTCACTGGTGAACAACCGATGGTGTCTGTCGCCACCGGGCATTGCGATTTCCGGGAATCGCTCAGGAAATCCAGCCGCGGACGCCCACGATCAGCGCCCCCACCCAGGTGGGGCCGCCCGGCCTGTTGACGCGGTGGTGTACCTTCCCCTCGAGGAAGAATCCGTCGGAGCCGGAGACGGGGATATCGACCCCGAGGCCGGCCGACAGACCCAGTCGTGGTCCGCCGGCCCCGCGCGGGTGGGCGAGGAACTGGTAGAGACCGGCGCCGACGGTCACATAGGGGCCCGCCAGACCGGGGTTACCCACCGCTTGGACGCCTCCAGTGACTCCCACGAGTCCGACCTTCCCATCGGTGTCGCCCCCGGTGCCGCCTGGGGCGAATACGATAACGGCGTCGCTGCCGCTAAACCAAACCGCCAGGGCATCGGCACGCAGAAACACCCCCCGAGACATGGGGAGCTCGAGCGTCCCCTGGACCGTCCATCCGCGTCCCGAGCGGAAGATGTCGTCCCGGGTATCCTGTAGACTCAATCCGGGGCCAAACCTGAGGACCGGCTCCGAGGGGGTCGGTCGGTCGGACTGGCCAAAGAGCTCCCTCCCCTCGATGAGACCCACGCCCAGGAGGATGAGGGTCGCTGCGACCACCGCTCTGCCCTGAACCTCATTCACCCGGGTGATACTCTCGCTCCGTATGTCCCGCGAGCTGCGAGCGATAGTAGTACACCTCGCGAAGGCTCCCCATGGCATAGTGGACCGCCTCGTCGTTGAAGTGCGGCGACGCAGGATCGCCGCTCTCCCCGCCGGCCGTCACCGCCCGCGCCCGCACGCTGTCGCCGAACTCCACGACCGCGATGAAGCTGTTGCCGCTGGAGCCGTACCACCGCTTGGTGTTTGGATACGGCCGCGCGCCGAAGGAGGCCAGCGAGCCCCAGCGGGACGACGTGAACGGCACGGGGATACTGGGCTGAGTATCGTCGAATGAGGGTTCGATGTCGTCGTTGATTCGCTGAAAGCGGTTGATCTCCCCCCAGGGCGTCTGCCAGCGTCCGAAAGCGCCGGTCAGGCTGTCCTTT
>Ga0055481_10000149_pt1 | contig 19841 bp, 15 predicted proteins | sample Muzzi_PWC_D2_FD_57936 | JGI IMG/M metagenome (GOLD analysis project Ga0055481, IMG submission 57936) | Wetland microbial communities from San Francisco Bay, California, USA, that impact long-term carbon sequestration - Muzzi_PWC_D2 | ecosystem: Environmental > Aquatic > Marine > Wetlands ... | reverse complement strand
GTGCCGGAACGCCGAATGCCCAATCAACTAGCCACTCAGAATCGCTGTTGAAACGGGGTCAAACTGCCACAGCTACAGAAATGCACAGGATGGGCCGACCGACCAGCCCTAGAAGGGCTGGCCTGAGCCGCCTTCGGCGGAAAGGCCCGTGAACGGGCCTGGAGGCTAGGATCGACGTGGCGCGCTCCCGAGTCCACAACCGGCTGAGCACTGATAACTGAAGACTGACGACTCGCGCCTTCTTTTCGCTCTTTCCGGCACCGGCATCTTCGCGAACGCGTTGTTGTTGGGTTGCGGCAGCGAGCCAAACTTGCAGCCCACAAAAACCGATCCGATCACCGGGCGTACGAACTTCGTTACCCGCAAGTCCGTGTTTAATTATCTCAATCAGATATGACCTGGCGATTCCGGAATCAGTCGGACGTATTTCACCATGCACCAGTCTGAATGATCTCGATGGGCGGCATTGCACGAAACCGCGTCGTAGGGGCAATACGGCAAACGAACGGCCTGTTGGCTGCGGTGCGCTTGTGCGAACGCACAATGACGGCGCGCGTAATCGATGCACAACGAATTCGCTTGTGAGTTACGTGCGCATTCGTTACAATCGTTGGATAGTCCACACCTGCATCGTGCATAGGCCTGGGGAGGGCGAAGAGCGTGGCGCGACTGGTACGAATGCTCGCCGTTTGTTCGTATGGCGTAGCCCTCACCACAACATCTCTGTTCGGTGCGACTCTGACGGCTGACCTCGAGTTTTCCCAGGGCATGGTGTCGGGCACCGTCACGAGGTGTATCTGTTTTCGCCTTTTCGATTGTGCGCGGCTCCCGACGGAGATTTGCATCGACGTCGCCTTTACGGGCGGCATGGCAAACGACGTGTCGTTACCAGTGCCGGATCGCGCGTTTCAATGCGTGGAGGCGCGTGATCCGCTTCACACGCTGAGATCGATATCGTTGGTCGAATCCGTGGGGCGGGACTTTGGTGCCGGCTTCTCGGGTGACCCTGAGGACGGTGGAAACTGGTTGATCCTCGGCAACCTGAACGACGACGTTCGAATCGATGTTCTCGATGTCGGCACGTACAAGTTCGAAATCACGCAAGGTTCGGTGTATCCGAACCCCGACACGACTTGCGGTACAAACTCTCCGCACGCCGATATCAATGGTGACGGTCTGGTGTCCGGCGCCGACCTCTACCACATCGCCGTCGCCAATTTCTTGCAGACCGCAAAGCTCGGCTGTTGGGAACAGGTTTGCGACTGTCTCGATCCGAAAATCGATACCGATGGCGACGGTGTACCGGATTGCATTGACGTCTGCCCGGATATCAACGATCAGCTCTTCGCCCCTGAATGTGCCACCGGAATTCCCGCCACGTCCGAATGGGGTTTGATCGTGCTATCGCTGTGTTTGCTGGTGGCGGGCAAAGTTCATTTCGGCGGTCGTTCGGTTGTTACGACGCAGCACTGAACAGGCCAGACCGTTTGCCATCTTATGTGCATTTCCGAACTCGATACGCCGCCCGGGCGGTTGACGCCGGTACGCTTGCATGGATTTGGTGTCGCTGATCGGTCGAGGCTCTCCGTCGGAAAAGGTGAACCGGCGGCGTGCCGCGGCCGTTTTCTTGCTCGCTTTCGCGGTGCCCGTGGCACGATTGTCGGCGTATAATGAAATGGATCGCTAGGTCGACTGCCGCGGAAGAATCCAATAGGGCAGGCGCGAATGAACTACAGTCAACTCGCAAAACGGACTCTGTTCGGCGTGTGGATGGCACTTGTCGGCTTGGCGGCGATTAGCCATCTACGCCCGACAACCTATCTCGTCCCGTTCGGTGATGAGCTGTTCCTCCATCTCACACTCAGTGGCGGTAACTTTCGCGTTGTATCACTCCGTGCCGAGTTCGCTGCATCGTACGTCGAAGAGACTCCGTTAGACGAGTACGCGCAGGCTTGGTCAGGGATTGTCACGGAGCGATACTCCTGTTATGCGAGAAAGTTCACCCTGTCCGGCGGCACCGTGATACACGAACGCATCATCAACCTCACACTTTGGGCGCCGATTCTACTCTTGACCTGCTTGCTCTTGCCTCGGCGTTTCAATTCAAGAGCTCGGGTTCTGGTGTGGACGGTCATCCGAGAGATTGTCCGGCCATCCGATCACCATCGCGTGAGGAGGTACCGTCGTTACGTTTGTAGAATCTCAGTCGCTTTTTGCCTGCTGGGGCTTGCGATACTCTCCATGCTTATCTGGGTGAGTGTCGCGGGAATGCCGACGATACGTACTTTCCCATGGAAGGACATGTCGGTGTATACATCGAGGACGTACGCGATTCTCGCGGAGTCGGGCAAGGAGAGCGTAGAGCTGGAATTATGGCACGGTGTGGTCACGCTTGCGTGGTCCTGTCGTTTCACACAGGCCCCAGAAGTGGCCGAGCAGGAATTTCGATTTGCCGGTTTCGAATGGTGGCAGAGAGCACCGACCCTCGAGTTGAGCGAGCTACTCGACGGGCCGGGGTCCAACTTCACCACCCGATTCTGGCACGTGCCATACCGGATCGCGGTACTTCCCCTCTGGATGCCGGTCGGCCTGTTGGTACTGTGGCCGGTCATCGCCTTTCTGCGCGGTCCGCTCCGCCGTGCAAGACTGGTCTTAAAGGGCCTGTGCCGCAATTGCGGCTACGACCTGGAGGGAAATGTGACGGGTGTGTGTCCGGAGTGCGGCAGCGATTCACCAAAGACGCAGGCCACCGGCAATCGCCGAACGCCGTGATCGGAAACCCGAAACCTGGGATTCAGAATCTGGAATCTGAGATTCGAATTCAGACAACCGCATTGCCATCGACTGAACGCGCTCCCGATGGGATGTCCGGTTGTCTTCCCACCGTTCCTACTCACTCCTCCTTCGCCGCCGGAAACATCATCTTCCCGAAATCAACGATATTCGGTCGCGGTGAGAAATTGATCTCGTGCGGTTGGTATTTCGAGGCGTCGACGACGCCTTCGTCGAAGAAGCGGCGGACCAAGTGGCGGAAGGCGTCACGCTGCAATTTGATGACGTCCATGTGACCCATGTTGGGGATGATGACGATCTCGCCGTCCTTCAGGTATGGTGCCAGTTCTTTGACGTACTCGGGCGGGCCGGAGACGTCGAGCCCGCCGTTGAGGATCAGCGTCCGCGGCAGAATCGGATGCAGTTTGGTGTATTCCGCCGGAATCGGCTTGATCGGCCAGCCGCCGTGTGAGGCCGCGCCCCACAGCAGCTTGGACAGCGGCGACCCGAGGATCGAGCCGGGCGGGTCCATCTCCTTCTCGTAGTCGCGCTGCTGGTCGAGCCCCGCGCTGAGCGATTTGCAGAGAAAGTCACACCAGTATTCCTTCGCGCTCGCCTGCTGGTCGAAACCGCGGGGGAGCATGGCCAATCCGGCGTACTCGCCCTGACCGGCAGCCGCGTAAGCGTCCAGCACCAGGGCGGCGTTCTCCGTGTCGTAGAGCATGAAGAACGTGGCGATACGGATCTTGTCCGGGTCGAGAGGCAGGTCGCCCCACGTAGGTGGTAGCGACTTCAACACCTTCTGCATCGTGGCGATGATGTCCGGCGCGCGTGCGGCGGCCTCCGCGTCGTTCTTCCACAGCTCGCCATATTCACGCAACTGCCGATCGAGCGTGTCCGGCTCCCACACGATATGCCGCGCGATGTTGCCGGCGCCGATCATCAGATTGCGGTGCACGCGCTGCGGATAACGCACACAGTAGACGTAGGCCACGAGCGAACCGTAGCTGGTCGAGAGCAGGTTGATCTTGTTGTATCCCAGCGACTTGCGGACGGCCTCGATATCGTCGACCACTTCGAGAATCGTGTAGCCGTTCAGGTCGTAACCGTCTGCAAGGAACCGGTCGAAGCGTTCGCGAAGTTTCTTGCGAATGTGCCGCATTCCGTCCGGCGATAGGGGGCGGTCGACGGCAAAGGCACCGCCTGTCTCCAGGCATTTCAGATCGGGTTTGCTGTCGACGCCGCGGTAGCCCACCTTGACGACCGGATTGCGCGCATAGAGCACCTGTGGAATCTCCACGCCCCATACGTTGCTGCTGCCCGATCCGCCGACAAGGTTGAAGATGGGCACGCCGGCGGGCTCTTCCTTGGCGTGCATGCGGACGACGTAAAGCTGGATCGCCCGCGCGTTCGGGTTCGATCGATTCTCCGGCACGTTGATGAGGCCGAAGTCGGCCGGTTGCGCCTGGTGCGTACCGGCGTTCAGCACCAGTTCGCCCGTTGGTTTTCCGTTCAGTGCGTCGGAAGTGGGGAATGCCCATCCACCGGCTGCGGCGTGGCCCGGCCACAGCAGCCAAGCCGCTGATGCTAGGAGCTTCTTCAACGACATCTTCGACATGATTCAAACGGCACTCCTCAGTGACGGCGCTCCTCATGAATGTACACAGCCAGGTGCTGCCAAGCGCGGGTGGCATGGGTAAACTTGTTTGCCCGTGAAATGCCGTAGGACCCACAGGCAAGCTTGGGCTTGCCCATGCCACCCTGGTCGCGTACCGACCGTTTGCAGCGTAACATACGTGGAATCGGGGGGGAAGACAGTTGCCACGACGTACTTGCGTCGTTGCGTTGGCACGACATCGTGTACCGGAGTTCGTCAGGATCGACCTCATGCAGGCCATGCGTTTACACACGCCCGCGCCCATCGATGAAAAACCGCTCGTCCTGGAATCCGTAAAGGAACCGACGCCGGGGCCCACCGATCTTGTCGTGCGCGTGCGCGCCTGTGCCGTATGTCGTACCGACCTGCACCAGGTCGAGGGCGACCTGCCGCTGCGACGTGCGCCGGTGACGCCGGGCCATCAGATTGTCGGTGAGGTTGTTGAAAAGGGTAGTGCCGCAGGTCGGTTCGCGCTCGACGACCGTGTGGCCATTGCCTGGCTTCATCAGACCTGCGGTACGTGCGACTACTGCACGCCGGTGGGCGAGCGGGAAAACTTGTGCGATAACGCACACTTCACCGGCTGGACCGTGGATGGCGGCTTTGCTGAGTACGCCGCGGTGCCGGAGGCATTCGCCTACCGCGTGCCGGATTCCTTTGATGACGTATCCGCGGCACCGCTGCTGTGTGCCGGGATCATCGGTTATCGTGCCCTGCGATTGAGCGGCGTGCAGGAAGGGCAGCGCCTGGGGTTGTTCGGCTTCGGCGCATCAGCGCACCTGACTATTCAGATCGCGCGGTACCGTGGATCTGAGGTCTACGTATTCACGCGGAGCGAGGCCAATCGTGAACTGGCGAGAGATTTGGGCGCGACGTGGGTTGGCGGTTCGCAGGATACGCCGCCAGACCTGCTACACGGTGCCATCATCTTCGCACCCGCCGGCCCGCTGGTGCCGGCAGCACTGGAGAAAATGGCGAAAGGCGGCACCGTCGCCTTGGCCGGCATCCATATGAGCAACATCCCCGCAATGGACTACCGCAAACACCTCTACGACGAGAAGGTGCTGCGAAGTGTGGCCAACGCCACGCGCCGCGATGGTGAGGAATTCCTCGCCGCGGCGGCCGAAACATCCATCCAGACTTCCACAACGACGTTTTCACTTGCGGACGCCAACGAAGCGTTGGCGGCCATAAAGCACGGCAAGATCAGCGGCGCGGCGGTGCTTCTGCTTACCTGATTCCCCCAATTGGCAGTGCAGCATGTCTACCCATTCTAACGCTCCTGGTTCCAGCGGTACCGCGTGCCAAAACGTAAGATTTCGGCTCAAGGGCGGCCTGGTTGCGTCTTAATGATGTGCGATTGACACGGGTCTGTGACAGTATCGGCGGCTCGTTGCCACCTCGACGGAGGACGTTCCGGTCAGAGCCGCGCGGCGCCAGCCCGCGGACACGCCATCACGTGGGCGCCTACCGCCCCTCTGCAGCGAATCGATGACCCGCCGATGCTGTCACGCACCCGATTGACACCCGGTACACTTGTGAATTGACAGCCCCTTGCGATGAGTCACAATATGCAGAAGTATCACTTGGGCCGAGGATGCTGACGATCCGACAGTTTTGACCGCGTGGCGCGGCGCGGAACGTCAATTCTCGACCAAATGTGCGAAATCGGGCGCTGCCGCACGACGGAAAGCGCCGAAACTCGTAGTGCGTGACGAAGCGGGACTGGCAAACGCGTGGAACCGGCGGGCGGTTCGACCGGCAACGGCCGCCAATTGCGTCGTCACATCCGAAACGTGATCCAGGGACCGGGTAAGTTCTCTAAAACATGGGAGGTCATCGAAAATGTTGAAGTCGCTATTGGGATGGAAATCTAGTGGCGCGTCGCGTTTCGGCGCGGTGTGCGGTGCATTGGGGATTCTCGTACTCATGACGGGTTGTGATCCTTGCATGAACAATCCGTGCAACGACGGGAACGCGTGCAACGGTGTAGAGACCTGTACGGTGGATGGTGGTCAGGCGGTTTGCGGCGATGGCACGCCGGTTTCTTGTGCCGACGGCGAATCGTGCACGGAACCTGACGGGACTTGCTCGGCAGCGGATCCCTGCGCGGGCAATACCTGCGATGACGGTGACGCGTGTAACGGTGTCGAGACCTGCGACTCCGCCACCGGCGATTGTGTCGACGGCACGCCCGTCGACTGCGACGCCGGCCAGACATGTGACCCGGCAACCGGTACGTGCTCCGCGGATGACCTGTGCGCAGGTAACACATGTGATGACGGTGACGCATGCAACGGCGTGGAGACGTGCGACGCCGCCACGGGCGACTGCGTGGACGGAACGGCCGTCGAGTGTGACGCCGGGCAGACGTGCAATCCGGCCACCGGCGTATGTGAGGCGGATGGAGGATTGACAGGTGACGCGGCCGCCGGCGAGACGTACTACGCGGCCAACAACTGCGGCGACTGCCATGGTCCTGACGGGGCCGGACCACCGAATATCATGGGTGCGGATGCCCAGTTGATTTTCGACAACCTGAGTGGCGCTGATTTTCATGCCGGCGGTATGTTTACGGTGACGGAGCAGGACGCGGCCGATCTCGCGGCCTTCCTCGCACCGTAGATCCGCCGCTATTCGAAGGAGCCGCCAAGGGATTGCGTTAGATCATCATCGCATAACGGTGGTGGAATCACCATTCACGCGGCGCGCGTCCGCAGCCAGGCGCGCGCCGTGTTTTTTTTGCGCCCGACGTCCGCCGCTCAAGATGAATGGCGGTGGTGCATGGCTGCCACTGGCACACAAGGGTCGAACTTGACAAGCATCGAACAGCCTCCCCAACTTGCCGAGCGTAGTTTGACCGTTTACGGTGCAATAGGTGATATCGGTGCCGCCATGAGGCAGAAAGCTATGGCGAAGTGGTTTTGGATCGATCGCAAGTTCAGCTTCGACTATCCCGCGTCGAAGTTCCCCGAACTTCTCGAACGTTGGCGGGGGACGCCCGCGCGATTGGAAGAGCGCGTGAGCGGTCTGACGCGAGACGTGCTGACCAGCCGAGTGGGAGACGGTTGGTCGATTCAGCAGAACGTAGGGCATCTTCTTGATCTGGAGTATCTGCCGGCGGAAAGAATCGAGCAGATCTTGCACGGCGAGCCGCAGCTCATGGCAGCGGACATGACCAACCGCAAGACGCACGAGGCCGGTCACAACGATGCCAACATCGGCGACCTCCTGCGAGCATTTCGAACGGCACGCTTGAAGACCGTGCGGCGACTGGAATCGCTCGACGAGTCCGACTGGTCGCGATCCGCGCTTCACCCGCGCCTGAAGCAGCCCATGCGTATCGTGGACATCGTGTACTTTGACAGCGAACACGACGACTATCACCTCGGCCGAATCGGAGAGCTAATTCGCGCCTCGGTCTGACCGGAGGGTGCGATCAGTTCTTCGAGACCAGTTTGTATCGCTTGTGAATGACGGAAGACTGATGATTGAGTACTGACGACTTCTCATCTACGTTCGCCTTGTCCATTCGTCGCTGGCGTACTTGGCGATCAGTTCTTGGGCGGCCTGTCGTTCGCCATCGGTCCAAGTGCCTCGATCAAGCATCTGATTCGTTTGTTGACCGAGGTGCTGTACGAACAACTCTCGCAGCTGTTTGATGGTTTCCTGGTACGGCAAGTGGGTCTGGCCCACCGCCTGCTGTGCAAAGCGACTGTCAACGATGATGGAGCCGTGTTGCAGGACAGCCTCTTGCGTTCGTCGCTGGGCGCTACCCGCGATTTTTCCGTCCTCGAGAAGCACATCCAACTTGTGCCGTCGCTCGAAGCAGAAAAACGGGCCCTTGGCCGCACCCGAGTCATCGGTAAAGCCGGAATACTCAGGCCTGATATCAAGCGACTGAAAACAGGCGATGACTGCGTCGTGGGCGATTTCGTACAGCCGGTGGGGACCGCCCGCCAGCAGGGCGTGCTCCATCGGAAGTGTCAACGAATAGGTCAGTTCGAGGTCATGCAGGATTGCGCCGCCGCCCGTCTGGCGACGTACGACCGGTAGCTCGCCGGCCGGGGCCGGCAGGCGCTCGTAATCCGCATAGCGCTGGAAGTAACCGAGGGATATAGTGGGCACCTGCCATTGATAAAGCCGGAGAGTCGGCGGTGACGTGCCGCGTCCGACGAGCGTCATCAGCGCCTCGTCCCGCGCCATATTGGTCGCACCGTCCAGCGGGGAATCGTTCAACACGCGAATGGCAGGGCGGTCGTTCACGACGTCAGCATGTCACTCGGGTCGCCAGCGCACGTTGAGCTTGCGATTGGCGGCCACCTCGTCCACTCGTCCGACCGGCGTCGTGTGCGGCGCGGTGCGCACGGTGTCCGGGTCCTTCTCCACCTCATCGGCGATCGTGTGCATGGTGCCCGCGAAGCGGTCGAGCGTATCGAGGGATTCCGTCTCCGTCGGCTCGATCATCAGGCAGTGGTGGATCGGCCAGCTCATCGTCGGCGGATGAAACCCGTAATCGATCAATCGTTTGGCCACGTGGTGCTCGTCGACATGATGATCCGCGAATTCCGGCACGAGAATAAACTCATGGGCGTAGGGCGGCGGAAACGGAAGCTTGAAGCGATCCTTCAGCCGCGCGGCCAGGTAGTTGGCGGCCAGCACGGCTTTCTTCGACACATCGACCAGACCGTCGCGCCCAAGGCTGCGAATGTACGTGTAGGCACGCACCAGCACGCCGATCTGCCCATAGAACGAACGCACCTTGCCAATCGAGTTGGGCCGGTCGTCAGCCCAGTAAAACGTACCGTCGTCGCGCCTCATCACCTGCGGCATGGGCAGGAACTCACGCAGATGTTCGGCCACGCCTACCGGTCCGGCGCCCGGACCGCCGCCACCATGTGGCGTACTGAAGGTCTTGTGCGTGTTGTAGTGCATGCAATCGACGCCAAATTCGCCGGGGCGAACGATACCCAAAATGGCATTCATGTTCGCACCGTCGAGATACACCTGAGCGCCTTTGGCGTGGACGATCTCCGCGATGTCGGCGATCTGCTCGTCGAAGACGCCGACGGTGTTAGGATTCGTAATCATCAGCGCCGCCGTATCTTCGTCGACGTTGGCGCGAAGATCATCGAGATCGACACGGCCGTCGCTCTTTGACTTCACCGGTTGAAAACGACCGCCGCACGTCGCACAGCTCGCGGGGTTGGTGCCATGGGCGCTGTCGGGAGCCAGGATCTTGGATCGCTGCTCGCCGCGGCTCTGGTGGTAGGCGAAAATGATCATCAACGCCGTCATCTCACCATGGGCGCCGGCGGCCGGTTGTAGCGTGACCTCGGCCAGCCCGGCGATGTCCGCAAGATCGCACCGCAGTCGGTACATCATCTCCAGCAGGCCCTGCACGTCCGCATCGTCCTGGTAGGGATGGACGTGGGCGAAGGCGGGCATGGCCGCCACCCGCTCGTTGACGCGCGGGTTGTACTTCATGGTGCAGCTACCGAGCGGATAGAAGTTGCCGTCCACGCTGAACAGCCGGTGCGCCAGTCCCTTGTAATGCCGGACGACGTCCAACTCGCCAACCTCGGGCAAGGCCGGCGGCTGCTCTGCGAGCAGCGCCGCGGGAAGTTCGGTCGAAGGATCCCGTTGCGGCACATCCGATGACGGCAGAGCGACACCGCACAGACCCGGCGAGCCAACCTCAAAGATCAGCCGATGCTTGCTGGATTCAAACTTGCGCGTATCCGGCATGACTTCGCTTTCCGGTTCCATCACCATTGACATGCGATCGTTCCGTTTTCCTAGGCCTCAGCCAGCGCCTCGATGAGGCGATCGATTTCTTCCTTGGTCCGTTTCTCCGTGACCGCCACGAGAAGGCAGTCACCAAAGCGATCGTCGAACCGACACAATGGCACGCCCGCGAGCAGCCCTTTTTCGCGGCAAGACGCCACGACATCTCGCACATCTCGCCCACATCGTACGACGAACTCTTTGAAGAACGGCGCGTTGAATCGTAGCGCGTAGCCGTCGAGTGCCGCAATCCCCTCCGCCGCGTAGTGTGCCTTGTCGAAGCAGAGCGACGCCACCTTGGCGATGCCGTTCTTGCCGATGGCGGACATATAGATCGCGGCGCGGATCGCCAGCAATCCCTGGTTCGTGCAGATGTTGCTCGTGGCACGTTCGCGCTTGATGTGCTGCTCTCTGGTTTGCAGGGCGAGACAAAAGGCACGATCACCCTTGGCGTCCTGCGTCATGCCCACAATGCGCCCCGGCATTTTCCGCACGTGCTTGTCACGACAGGCAAGAAGCCCGAGGTAGGGACCGCCGTATTGCATCGGAATACCCAGCGGCTGACCCTCCGCCACGACGATGTCCGCGTCGAACGCGCCCGGCGGCTTCAACATGCCGCAGGCGATCGGGTCGGTCGCCACGACGGCCAGCGCGCCCTGCTCGTGCGCCCGCGGGATCATGCGATCGATGCGCTCGATGCACCCGAAAAAGTTGGGGGACTGCAGGACGACCGCCGCGGTCTCATTGTCGACCGCATCCGCCAGATCGGCTTCGGCCGTAACGCCCTCACCGGCGTCGACCACTACGACCTCGATCCCGCGCGATTGACCATAGCTCTGCAGTACGCGAACCGTGTCGGGGTGTGCCGCGGACGATATCACCGCGCGGTTGCGACGGGTGGCGCTGCATGCCATGATGACCGCTTCGGCCGCCGCGGTGGCACCTTCGTAGAGGGAGGCGTTGGCGACATCCATGCCCGTCAGCGTCGCCACCATGGTCTGGAATTCGTAAAAGAGCTGCAGCACGCCCTGCGACGCCTCGGCCTGGTACGGTGTGTACGCCGTAAGAAATTCGCTCTGGGCCGCCAGGGCATCCACGAGGGTGGGCACAAAGTGATCGTAGGCGCCTCCCCCTAGGAAGCACGTTTGAGTGTTGCAGGCTTGGTTGCGCGAGGCCAGCGCTTCGATGTCGCGCAGTAATTCGAGCTCGCTTACCCCCTTCGGAATAGCGAGTTCGCCCTTCATTCGCAGGGCGTCGGGAATGGTGGAGAAGAGGTCGTCGATCGACGATACGCCGATCGCGCCGAGCATTTTCTCCACGTCCGGTTCGGTAAATTGCGTGTATCTCATGATCGTCTTCGTGCTTGGGAATCGAGGTGCCGTGTTAGCCGCCCTCTGTGTTCATGACGTCAACCTTGTACACCTTGGATTCCAGCGCTCTGTTGTAATTCGTCCAATTGGTGGCCGGGTCGCGATCCGCGTCGATGGCGGCCAGGAACATGTGTACCTTGGCGTCTAGGTTGTCCAGGTAGTGGACCGCGACAGCCTCAGGGATGGCCGGCAGCTTGGGGCTGCCGAATTCGTACCGCCCGTGATGGCTGAGCACGATATGCTGCAGCGCCCACCGCATTTTCTCCGGGAATGGTCTCTTGGACCTTGCGGCCACGGTGTCGCATTTTTTTTCGATCCACATCACGACCTGAGTAATGTGCCCGATCAACTGACCCGGGTCCGAATAGCCGATGCTCGTGTCGTACTTCAACTCTGCCGTCTTGCCCAGATCGTGCAGAAATACGCCCATGAGCACCAGGTCTACACTCAAACGCGGATAGAGCGGTATGACGCGATGCGCCAGCTCGAGCACGGCAAGCGTGTGTTCGAGCAACCCGCCGATGTACGCATGGTGCATGATGGCCGCCGCCGGTGCCGTTTGAAAGCGCCGCATCAGCGGTTCGTCATTCAGGAATTCGTCAGCCAGGGCACGCAAGTGTTCTTCCTTGATGCCGTGGAGGATCTCGCCAACCCGCGCGAACATCTTTGGAATGTCGTGCGAGGTAGTCGGCAGAAAATCCGCGACGTCAAAGGAACCGGGTTCCGCGGGCCGCATGGCGTCCACGATGAACTGCCGATTCCCCTTATAGTTTTCGATGCGGCCCTTGAAGTGCATGAAGCCGCCCTCGGGCATGGCCTGATAGCCCGCCTCGGTGGCCTGCCACATACGCGTGACGATTTCGCCCGAACGGTCGACCAGTATGGCGTGGATATAAAGGCCGCCCTGGGTGGTGGTGCGGAGGTCCTTGGAGCGGATCAGGAATACTTCATCCTCCAGGGTGTCTCCCGGTTTGAAATCGCTGATGAAACGGTGCGCCATGCGTGCGTGTTCCCCAAAAAAACGGACCTTGCGAGGCCAGGGCATCATAGTTTCATCATTCTCAGCCAGCAAGACGTGTGCCGAGACGTTCGTGGGGTCCGTGACCGCTTGTGCGGACGAGCTAGGGCAGGCGGTTCTCCCGGTTTTGCCGGGAGGTTTACCTGTCACGCCGGTCAGGCAGGTCAACGTTCCGCTGCCGCGGGACAACGACCTGCCCCACCAATTCCTGGCATTCGCAGATTCTGTCAGGGACCCTCACCCGGCTGTACAGATTTGGTGTTCTTTGACGCCCACAGGTCCTGAACTACAATCCGGTGAGCCTCGCCACGGTGCGTTGTGAAATCTCAGGGCTCGCCACCCAGGCTGAAGACACGCATGACCAACCCGAGACCACACTACGCCCGTCTCGGCGCCGCGCTGGCGCCCTGTCTGTTGGCCAATGCCCTTTTTGCCGAGCCATCGGCTATGGACGGAGACCCGAAGAATATGACCGTCGCTACCGAATACAAACACACCAATCGTCTCATCCATGCGACGAGCCCGTATCTGCTGCAGCATGCCCACAATCCCGTCGACTGGTACGAGTGGGGGCCTGACGCCTTCGCTATCGCTACCAAGGAGGATAAGCCCATCTTTTTGAGCATCGGCTATGCGGCTTGCCATTGGTGCCACGTGATGGAGCACGAAAGCTTCGAAAACGAAGACCTGGCCGAGCTCCTCAACGCTCACTTTGTGGCGATCAAAGTGGATCGCGAGGAACGCCCGGACATTGACGAGATCTACATGGCCTATACCCAGGCCACGACCCGCCACGGTGGCTGGCCCATGAGCGTGTGGATGTCGCCCGACGGCACGCCGTTCTACGCGGGCACCTACTTCCGGCGCGAGCAGTTGACGCAACTGTTGAACAACATCTCCGAGACGTGGCGGAGCGATCGGGCGCGGCTGGCGGGTCGCGCGGATTCGGTCCAGAGCTTCTTCGACCAGTGGGCGGGCGACGACAAGCCCACCGCCGGCGTGCTCGCCGTCGACAAGGTCGACGCGGGCGGCACGACCATTGGGCGTTACTTCGACGACGAACACGGCGGCATCAGCGGCGGCGGTACGAACAAGTTCCCGCCCAGCATGTCCATGGATTTGATGTTGCGTGTCCACCGGCGCACCGGACACAAGGCCCTGCTTGATGCTGTGGTTCGGACGCTGGACCACATGGGACGAGGTGGCATTTACGATCATCTCGGGGGCGGCATCTGCCGCTACAGCACGGACGTGGAGTGGCTCGTGCCTCACTTCGAGAAGATGCTCTACGACCAGGGCCTCGTCAGTTCCATCTACCTCGATGCGCACCAGGCGACGCGTAATCCCTTCTATGCTTATGTGGCCTCCGATATCTTCAACTATGTGATAACCGATTTGCAGTCAGCCCAGGGTGGATTCTATTCGAGCCGTGACGCCGACAGCGGCGGGCTCGAGGGTGCCTTCTACATTTGGACCGTCGAGGAAATCCACAAAGTGCTCGGCGAAGAAGACGGCAAGCTGTTTTGTGAGTACTACGATGTGTCGGCCGATGGCAACTGGTTCGAGGCCCGGGGGCACGCCCCACCCGGTCCAAAGAACATTCTACGAATCCAAGTACCGGCCGACACGTTCGCCAAGAAGCACGACATCAATCCCAAGGAGTTTCAAAAGACGCTGGCGCAGTGGCGTGACAAACTACTGGCCGTGCGGGCTGAGCTTATTCCGCCGGGCCTCGACGACAAAATCCTTACCGGCTGGAACGGGCTGATGATCTCGGCGCTGGCCAAAGGCGCCCGGGTACTGGACGAGCCGCGTTACGCCGCGTCCGCCTCCGCCGCTGCCGATTTCATTCTGCGTGAGCTGCGCAAGGATGGGCGCCTGCTGCGCACCTATCGCAAGGATCAGGCGCGGTTGACGGGTTATCTCAGCGACTATGCGTTCTTCATCGACGGTCTGTTGAATCTCTATGAGGCCACGTTTGACCGGAAGTGGTTGGACGAAGCGCTGGCTCTGACGGAGACGAGCATCAAGTACTACTACGATCACGAAAAGGGCGGATTCTTCTTTACGGCCAACGACGGCGAGAAGCTGATCGCGCGTTTCAAGAGTCCCCGCGACGGCGCCATACCGTCGGGCAACTCCGTCCACGCGAGCAATCTGCTGCGTCTTGCGGTCATCTTCGACCGCAAGGACTTGCGTGAGAAGGCGGAATCCATCTTCCAGCTCTTCGGCGAGAGTATCCTGCAAAGCCCGGGCTCCTTCGAGCGAATGTTGTGCGCATTGGACTTCTACCACGATCGTGTCAAGGAAATCGCCATCATCGGTGATCCGGCGGCCGCCGATACGAGGGCTCTTTTGAAAACGGTTTACGAACGCTATTTGCCCAATAAGGTGGTCATGCACGACGGCGCCGCGGTCGAGAAATCAGACATCCCGCTTCTGGTCGGGAAATCACGGCGGGAGGGCAAAGCGACCGCCTATGTCTGCGAGAACTTCCGCTGCAAATTACCGGTCACGGATCCGGCCGCCCTGGCGCAACAACTCGACGCGAAGCCCAACTAGTACGGTGTTTCGGAAGTCGCTCGACTATGGTGGGTGCCCCATTTTTCGCAAAACGAAGGGTGGGGGACGGATGCGAACGTCGTGGAACTTATGAAGCACGGTACGAGCGTGCCGTTCGACGCGCTATAGGGCAGGTGGTTACTCCGCTGGAGGTGGAGCGTTGACCTGCCGATCCGGAGCGTTGTAACGAAGGCATCCCTGCCTGCAATCTGGCCAGAGCTTTTGTGAGACGTTGACGAACCGATCCGGCGGGAGCTGAAGCCCAGAGGGTGGCATGGGCAAACTTGTTTGCCCGTGTCTTCACATAGTAGGGCACACAAACCCGGCAAATCTCAACGAGGCTGGACTCGCGGGTTTTCGATATGGCTCGCCATGACCGTCCGAAGCCTCTCGCGCGGTGCGCTGGACGAATCGCGGACCCGTGCCGATACTTGTTCAGGGGTCGTCGGTATCGCGTCTCTTGCTGCGTGACAAGCACGAGAGGCATGGTAGGCTGTGCAGCAAGCCTATTAGCGATGAGAGCGTACCCCGGGCGGATGTAGCGTCACAAAGGTGATCATTGTCCGGACGCTACGGTTGAATCGAGTTTTCTCCAGGAGTTCACGGTACATGGAAGGCATGCTGTCAGCCTTGGTCTATGCAGCCGCGTCCGCGGTGACACTCGGCCAGATGGATCGCGCGACGCCGGTCGATGTGCAGGGGCAGGGCGCGCGCGACCAGACCGTGTCGCGCCGCGTGGGCTCGACGGACGAGGATGTACACATTACGGCGGAGGATGTGCTGAAGGCGCTGAGGGAAAGGCGCCCATCCAACCGTATCGTGACGCCGTCGCGGATGGGTGGTGGGCCGCCGCCGACCAATCTCCATCCCCTCTATCCCGACGGATCCATGCTGACCGAGACGGCCGGCACACTGTCGCAGGACGGTGACTGGTGGATCTTCCGTCCCGATGACGCGGACAGCCCGATGCCAACGCTCAAGGTACTATCCAATGCCGCCCTGGAGGGCATGGTGCGGACCGTGCGCGGGTCCCGTGACGCCGTTCGTTTTCGTGTGTCGGGGGAACTGACGGAGTTCCAAAGAGAAAACTACTTGTTGCCGCGGGTGGCCGCGCGTCTGCGCACGGCGGATGCGCAAGTCGCCGTCACCGGCGCGAATCGCCGGAATGGACAGGCCGCGCGCGCCGACGATGCGGACGACGCCCCGGCGCCGATTGGTGCAGACGCCTCTGCGGACGAAGTGCTCGAACTCCTTAGCGCCCGCGGGCCGTCCGAGAGGCTGGTCGACATTCGTGAATCGCAGCCGGAGCCGGAACCGGATGACACCATCGTGACGTCTTCGGGTGCGACCGTGGCGGGGTTGATGCCCGACGGCACGCCGTTGGTGGAGCGACCCGGACGGCTCACGCGCCGCGGCAACGATTGGATTTTCGTGTTTGAATCGGACCACCCGGACCATCCCGAGCCGCCCATGCAGCTTCTGTTGAACAGAAACGTCGAGTTGATGGTACAGGCCGCCGCGCAGGATTCCACCGGGCTGGTCTTTATGGTGTCCGGAGAAGTGACCGTGTACAACGGTCAGAATTACCTGCTGCCAAGGGTCGCCCGGCGCGTGATCACCTCGGGCAACCTGCGGAAGTAATCCGGATGCTTCACGGGCTGTAACTCAGGCTTCGAACCTGGCGAGCCGTTTGTACCGCAGGCATCCCTGCCTGCACGAGCCGTTGGTACCGCAGGCATCCCTGCCTGCTATTGCAGCGCGCGACGCAGGCTTTACCGCCTGTCGAAGCCGCCTGTAGCGAAGGCTCTCGGCCTGCAATGGTCGGGTGGCATGGGCAAGCGAAAGCTTGCCCGTGGCGCATTTGGACAAGGCGGGGGCACACATGCAGGCAAGGATGCCTGCGGTACGAGTTGACGACAGTCTGGTGTTTTCGAGTGAGACGCTCACGAGGGGCAACCGAAAATATGGTTGATATTCAAACCGAAAAGCTCGGGTCCGTAACCGTGGCCCACGTAAGCGGCAAGCTGTCGGGTGGGGCGGAGGAGGCGTTCGCCGATCAGTTGACCGAATTCGTCTCCGACGGCCACGCCCGCCTCGTCCTCGACCTCGCGGGTCTGGAGAGCATCGATTCGAGCGGCCTCTCTTCGATGATCACCATCGTTACTCGCGCCCGCATGAGTGGCGGCGATGTGGCACTCGCCGCCCCCAACGCTTTCGTCTCCGGCGTCCTCGCCGTCACCCGCCTCGACAAGTTCTTCACCGTACACGAATCCATCGACGCCGCCTGCGCGGCGATAGGGACGTAGCACTCTGTCATTCATAATGGAGTGGTTGGCATGGTATGATCCGAACGGACAGACTGTGGTTGTACCGCATTTCACGGACTGGCTTCGTCAGATCGTGGCACCCACCAATCAACGATGGATGGAGCAGAAGCTCAAGTCGCAATAGATCGTTAGTCGGCCGTCTTTGCCGACGCTCGTCTTTGCTGGATGAGCAGATCTTTGATGCCTGTCGGATTGGGAAGCCCGCGGGCGACAATTTCGTATTCGTCGCCAGCCGTCGCGATCATGATTGCCCCTACGTTAAATATTCTCTGGAACAGACTTTGTTTGAGATCCACCGTGCGGACGTCGGACAAGAACAATACCTTGACGTCCTTCGAGAGTACGCCCCTCTTGACGACGATTCGATCCGAAAACACCTGCACCACCAAGGCGGCCTTCTTCCAGAGAGCGATGATCGGCGGGATCACCAGAAAGAAGAACAACCAATGGAAGAAAAAGTTCCAGTTGGACGGCCGGGCCTCGAGTAGCAGGTCTTCCTGTGTCAACGTCTTCGCTCCGTGTTTGATTGCCCAACAAGTACAAGCCGGGTCGTGCCGCGGCCGATGATCCGTTCGCCATGCGCCTGCGAAGCGTGCCGTTCTTTACGCAACGGGCGTCGCTTTGTCCAGCCGCCCGCTGGATAGGTAGTACGCCCGTCGACCTGCCGCCCATGGCCGGTCGCATGGGTGCCTCAGCTGCGTGAGGCCAAGCACTGTGTGAGGTACAAATCAGAACGCGACTGCTTCATGCGGCCGATGAGGGAGCATGAAGCCGACCGGATTCGTGCGCCCGAGAAAGAAGCACGAATGAGGGGCTCACCGGGCGATTGGCTCGTTGCCGACCGAAACTGACGCGCGAGACCGTGCGGATAGATCGGGCTTGGCTCCTCTTACGTACACTCGTACATATTCCGTTTCGCCGGGTCACAAAGCCCCGCCGGATTACCCTCAGGAATGGAGGCGGCAACGTCGGCCAGGAATCGGGCTATTTCTTCAGTTTGCACTCGTTCCCCTCCGGCGAGTTCGCAGACTCTTCTATGATGATCGACCACCGTTCGGCGGAACGAGTCATCGTGTGCCATGAGGAATCCGTCGTGGATGTCGTGTCGGCCGTCGCGGCGGCGGTGCTCACTGGCGACGGCACCTGCGAAGTAGTGCATGCTGAAGGTGGTCATCAGTTCGAAGTTGGCGAATCCGGCGTAGCAGCCGTGGACGATTCGGTCCATCAGCTCGAACTCGTTCCGCAGCGAACGCTCGTATTCGACCAGCTTGTCCGCGACGTTGCGGCCGTCTTCCAGAATGGCCATCAGCCGCTCGATGCCGGAGAGGTTGTGCGCGATGCCCGAACTGTGCAATGGGTCGAGGAATCCGATGGTGTAGGGGAGCATCACCCAGTTCCGCCCGACCGCCCGCGACCATACGCGCTGCAGCCGCCCGGTACGCACAAAAGGGCGGATGGGCTCGGCGTCCGCAAATTGCGCCTGGATCGAGGGAAACCGCGACAACCAATACGACCATTCCGTCGCGGCCTCGAGCGAGTCGTCCAATGGAAAACGCTTGCGATCGAGGACGAACCCCGCGCTGACCACATCATTGTCGAACCGCAGCACCCACATCCAACCGCCGTCGAAGATGTGGTGTAGCGCAGCCGCATCGCAGTCGTAGGGATGATCGTCAGACTTCCCGCCTAACGCCTCGTACATATCACGCCACCGCCGCACGCCGGTGAAATGACCGTACACCGTCCGCGAGTCTGTCAGCATACTTCCCCGGTCGTCTTTGATCTCCAGTGCCGCAGCGACGACACCGCCTTCGCCCGACGCGTCCACGACAAACGGCGTTTCGACGCGAATCTCCTCACCGTCTCGATCCAGCGTGAAACGCCATGGCTCGCCCGGGTGCAGCGATGTGATTTTCGTTTGATCGAAGTAGGAAACGCCTGCGGCCTCGGCCTCTTTCACGAAAAAGTGGTCGACGTCGGCGCGAAACCAATGGGTATCCGCGTGTTCATCGTCGGGATTCGCCGCCACGAGCAACTCGTTCGCGTGATCGTCGCGCGGCGAGAATGGCTTCTCGGCCACGTGATGAAAGTAGCTGAAGCCTCGTTTGAGGCCGCGCATGACATTGGGGTAAGTTCGCCGCCAACTTCCGTATTGTGTCAGTGGGCGGATGCGCGGCAGGTCGTAGCGGTCGCAAATCTGCCGCAGCGCGAGATCCGCCAGCGGCGTTGACGACTCACCGATGGCGAATCGCGGGTGTCTTCCCTTTTCGAGCAAGACGACTTGCAGCCCGAGTCGCTTGGCACATAGGGCCGTCAGACTCCCGCCGAAGCCTGAACCGATGACGACA